>Ga0315901_10000719_pt1 | contig 48497 bp, 48 predicted proteins | sample LakEriMetagenome_10_FD_203761 | JGI IMG/M metagenome (GOLD analysis project Ga0315901, IMG submission 203761) | Freshwater fungal communities from buoy surface, Lake Erie, Ohio, United States - Buoy 2 MA116 | ecosystem: Environmental > Aquatic > Freshwater > Lake | place: USA: Lake Erie, Ohio...
CGTTAATGCTCCTCTCCGACACCGAGATCACCGCCCTGGCCACCGAGGCCGGCATGATCACACCCTTCATCCCCGCCCTGGTCCGCACCCGCCGCGACGAGCGCCGCGTCCTCAGCTACGGCCTCTCCAGCTACGGATACGACCTCCGCCTCAGCGACCGTGAGTTCCTCGTCTTCCAGCCGCTACGCGAGCCCGGAACTAACAACCACGCTGTGGTTGACCCCAAGGACTTCAACCCGGCCCACCTGAAGCCTGTACCGCTCCACAACACCTCCGAGGGTGATTCGTACTTTGTGCTACCCGCACACAGCTACGGCCTTGGTGTTGCCGTCGAATGCTTACAAATACCGTCAGACATTACTGCACAATTCATCGGAAAAAGCACTTATGCACGCTGCGGAGTAATTGCTAACTTAACGCCCGGAGAAGCCGGCTGGAAAGGGCACCTCACACTCGAATTCAGCAACAGCTCTGACTCTCCCTGCCGCATCTATGCCAACGAAGGCATTGTCCAGGCGCTGTTCTACCGCGGAGCTCCTTGCTCCACCTGCTACGAAACCCGCGCCGGTAAGTATCAGGACCAACCCGAGCGCGTCGTAACCGCACGCATCTAGCCAACTTCAATCTCACCCGTATATTCTTCCGCTAGTCTGAACCTATCGGAACACTTACGCCCAGTGGTTGATCGCGTCTACGGCCCCGACGGCCTTAACGAGCGCCAACGCATCGCTGCCAACTTTCTCGCGCGCGGCACCACCATCCGTGAAACCGCGCGCAAGATTGGCGTCAGCGAAAAATCCGTCTACACCTGGCGTCAGCGCCCCGCCGTCCAGCAAGCCATCTCCCGCATTCAGCAGGAACTTCTCTCCGAGACCGGCGGGATGAACATCAGCACAATCCCTGCTGCCATCCAGGTCCTCGACAGCATCATCAACGACGACGGCGCCCGGGCTGCCGACCGCATCTCCGCCGCCCGCACGCTGATGAGCGGAGCCCAGGCCTACCAAGAGCGCCGCATCCTGGAGCGCCAAATCGCCGACCTCGAGCGCCAGCTCCTCCGCCTCACGGCGCCCGCCGACGTCGACACCACCGCTGTACCTCCGCCGGCTGAAGACCTCGACCCCGACGACCTGCTGCTCCCCTCTGCCGACCCCGAGGACTTTGACAGCTGATGCCGTCTGTTTCCACCCTGCGCAAGCGCGTCGAACGCCTCCAAACCGAGCTAGCTCGCCGTCAGGCGCGGGCTGCCCTTTACGAGACCTCCACCGCTACCTCGCTGCCTAGCGTCGATCGCTGGCCGTCGTTCGCACGAGGCACCTGGATTCGCACCAGCGGCACCGTCGCCCCCTTTGATCCCTACGAGTACCAGATAGAGCTCATCCGCTCCATCAACGCCAACCCCAACACCCTCGTCAACAAGTCCCGGCAGACCGGCGTATCCGAGACCGTCTGCAACTACCTGCTCTGTCGCGCCCTCACCGAGCGCGGCTTCGCTGCAGTGATCTTCAGCAAGACGCAGCAGGATGCCTCCGAGCTCGGCCGCCGCGTCCGCGCCATGGCTAACAGCCTCCGTGGCGAAACCGTCCGCTACCTCACCGACAGCAACACGCAGCTCGCCTTCGAAGGTCGCGGCACGCTGTACTTCTTGCCCGCCTCACCCCGCGCCGCCCGCGGCATCCCAAGCTGCTCCGTCCTCTTCATGGACGAGGCCGCCTTCCTCGAGGGCGCCGCCGAGATCTACCGCGGTGCCATGCCCACGCTCTCCATGGTGGGCGACGCGGCCAAGGTCATCGTGGTCTCCACTCCCGACACCGAGCTCGACTGGTTCGGTCAGCTTTGGCATTCCGACGAGGGCGACTGGAACAAGGTCGCCATCCACTACTCGCAGCACCCCATCTACGGCGCTGACCCCGACTGGGCCCGCCGCACTCGCGAGTCGCGCCGCATGACGCTCGCGGCATGGAACTCCGAGTACGAGCTGCAGTTCGGCGCCACCGACACCCAGATCTACCCAAACGAGCTGATCACCCGCGCTTCTCGCGGACATTGGCGCGAGTGTGGTTCGATCAATCGCAGCTACGTCATCGGCATTGACCCCAACGCCGGGGGCAACGATTACTTCGTAGCAATGGTCTTGGACATCACCACTACGCCTTACGAGATCGTTGGTATGTACCGCGAAAACGGCAAAAGCACAGACTATAGCTTGAAACATGTAAAAACCTTGATTGAGGACTACATGCCGCAGCGCGTAATAGTAGAGAAGCAAGCGATGGGTTCCGTGATCGCCGAAGCGCTACAACATGTGTTACCAAACTACGCCATTGAGACGTTCAACACCAGCCGCGCGTCCAAGACCGTAGCCACCGACAGGATTCTGTATCTGCTCGAGCGCGACGAGCTGGTATTCCCTCCCGGCATCATCGCGGACGAACTCCGCGCGTTTCAGCAGCAGGAAAGCGGTGCCCGTCAAGCCGTAAGTGGCGCCCACGACGACACTGTCATGGCGCTCGCCTTCGCGTGTTCGCTAATCCCCGAAACACCTGCTACTGCTAGCTTCTTCGACAACATCTAGCACCACCGCTACGCTCTAATCACCGAGAGCGTCGGCAGAGGAACGCCTCGCAGGTAACTCAGGCGGCTATCCATCCCTGAGTTGCTTCGCCTATCCACAGGCGGATGGCGTGTTCCCGGTGTGGCGACCACCAGCTTTGCTGTCTGAACCAATGCTGCCAGTCGAGCTCACTGCCTTTGGCTCGATTGCACGGAGCACAACAGCAGACCAAGTTCGCCCGGTCTGTCCGCCCTCCCCGGCACCGAGGCCGGACGTGATCCAACGTGTCCCCCGGCTGCCCGCAATAAGCACAAAGGGATCCCCAACTACTGAGGATCCCTTCGCGGAATTGCTGTTTGGCTTGCCGTTTGGTCAGGAGACTTGATCCATCGATCCGATGGTCAACCATGCCCTGGGAGGTGGCTGCACCAGCCTACCCAACCATCCGGCTGTCAACTCCTGCACAGGTACGTTACCAGATACCACTATCGGTTACCAGATGCAGAATCACGTTACCAGATACAGATATCAGTTACCATATTCACTTGCATCTGGTAACCGATATCTATGATCTTTTGCTGCATACCGCTACTCTGAGCACAGCTCTCCCCGAGCCTGTTTGTGCTATGACCACTGCATCCTCAGACAAATACCGGAATGATGGTGCATTAGTTAATGCGCTAACGGGCCTAGGTGTACCCGCAAAAGATAAAACAACCGCTACAAGTGTCAGCTTTCAGACTCTGCTGACTGAAGCCGAACTCGAATCCCTATATACCAACGGCATCCCTCGTCGCTACGTCGACTGCATTGCTGACGAGATCCTGCGCCACCAACCGAGCATCGCCCTAGGCGGTGACGCCGCCGCAGACAACGCCGACCTTCTCACTCGGTTCAACCAGTTCCTTCAGGCCACCCAGTTCCACTTCGCCCTCGCCGAAGTCATCAAGCTTCAGCGCCTATACGGCGGCGCCGGCCTTGTGCTGCTCATCGACGACGGCGGCCAGCCTGATGAACCTGTCGAGATGGGCCGCATCCGCGCTGTCCGCGGATACGTCCCGCTTTCGCGGCACGAACTGATCCCCGAGGACTTCTCCATCACGGACTACTCCCGTCCTTCGCACTACCGGATCACCACGTCGCAGCGCATTACCCCTGATCAGACCAGCGGCTACGTCAACATCCGCGTCCACCACACCCGCGTAGCGCGCTTCGACGGCCTCTACCTGCCCTGGAATCTCCGCTCTCGCAACACCGGCTGGGGCCAGTCCGTCCTCCAGCTCGTCTGGAACGCCTTCAAGCGCTACGAGACCGCGATGTCCGGCCTCGAGTCGATGACCTCCGATTCAGACGTCTTCGTTCACAAGATCCCAGGCCTGTTCAACCGCATCGCCGCAGGCAATGAGTCCGATCTCCGCAAGCGTCTCGAAGCCAACAACCTCAGCCGTAGTGTCTACGGCGGCATGGTCGTTGACGTCGAAGAAGAGATCAGCTTCATCAACCGAGCACTGAGCAACATCGCCACCGCCACTGACCCCTTCATCAAGGATCTGCAGGCAGCTACCGGATGGCCCGCCTCCATCCTCATGGGTGATAGCCCCGGAGGCCTCGGTAAAGAAGGCCGATACGAAGAGCGTGTCTGGGCCTCTCTCGTTGAGCAGTGGCAGGAGGTCTACTGCCGCACCCCAATCACCGAGGTCTTCACCTACATCCTCGCCTCGCGCGAAGGTCCAACCCGCGGCCGCATTCCCGAATCCTGGTCCGTCAGCTTCCCCTCCGTCTTCACTCAGACCGAAAAAGAGAAGGCCGAGCTCCACCAGCTCAAGGCAACTTCAGACGCGCAGTACATCCAGCTCGGCGTCCTGAACCCGCTGGAAGTGCGCGAGTCCCGCTTTGGCGGCACCGATTACTCGATTGACACAAAACTCAACGAAGCTGTCACCGAGCAGCTCATCGCCAGCACCGACGCTCAATTCCAGTCGCAGATGGCGGGCTACGACGCCCAACTGCAGGCCGCCACGCAGCCTCCGGCACTCCCCGAGGGCGAAGCAGCACCCACCGAGGAAGAAGTTCCCGCTGAAAGCGGCGCCGTACTACCCCCTGCCGAAGGTGGCCGCGGCGACTCCCTGTTCGCCGACGCCGACGGTCTTCGCATCGCCATCACCCACCGCCACGGCGATGTCGTCGCCGGCCCACTCGTCGGCCCCGACGGGCAGCGGATCGACAGCAGCGCTGCCGCCCCTGTGCTGATCCTTGGCCCACACCGCACCCGAGCGCGCAAGCTCTACCGAGCTCGCTTCGCCCTCGACAGCGCTATCACGGACGGCCCCTACACCACAGGCTTCAACTCACTCCGCGCCGCCAAAGTCGCCGTTCAGCACTTCTTCCCCGGTCAGAATGTGGCAGGGCTATCTCCAGTGCCCGACGCCGAGGCTGACGCCTTCCGCGCCTACAACGAGGGCTACTGACGATGACGCCGCGCAACACCACTCCCGAAGGCTTCCGCACCGCGGCTTACCTAGCCACCAAGGCACGCCTCGACGCCCCCGCCCGCAGCCGCACCGGTAAAACTGCCCGCGCCGTCGAATGCAACCCACCCAACGTCAAGTGCGGTGGCCGCTGCATCCCGCCTAGCTGGGACTGCCGGCTCAAAGGTGAAGGTGTTGACCCTCACCTCCGCGCCGTACGCACCGACCCCGTCAGTGGCCTGGCCAACATCGAGCGTGGTGTCAAACGCCTCGGTAAAGGCGTACGCAAGGGCAGCTTCTCCGAGATCGAGGGTGGTAAACGCTCCATCGTCCGGGGCATCGTTAAGGCCATCCCGGGCGACCTCCAGCGCAAGCAGGCGCTCCAGGCCCAACTCGAGCGCCGGGCCGGCGGCATTGCCCTCGGCCTCAGCATCGTCGGCTTCGGCCTCTTCAGCCACAGTCAGCTCAAGCGGGCACCCTTCTACCGGGACGGCGTTGGCCGCCAGATCGATGACGCCGTAGCCGCCGGCATTGGCCGCATCCTTGACGCCACCCCAGGTATCGCTGGAGCTCGCCGCGAACGCCGCGCTGCTGGTGCCGCCGCTGCCAGCGCCGCCGTAGCCCGCGCCGCCGGCGAAGCCGCTACAGGCCCGGCTGCCCTCCGCGAATCGCTCCTCCGCACACCCACCGAGCTCGAGCGTCGCGCCACCGATTACGGCAATGCCCGCGTGCTGTTCAATCGCGTCAGCGCTGTCGATATTGACGCAGCAGGCCGCGGTGCCAACGCCGAAACCTGGCGTCAGCAGAGCCTCGAGGCCTTCTGGAGCACCAAGCGCACCAACGCCGCAGGCGCCGGAGATGGCAGCACCTTCTCCGAGCCTGCCACCCACGAGTTCCTCTCGCGGCAGTTCGGTTTCCGCCTCGGCGCTGGCGCTTCCGACACTGACGTCCGCCGCGCTCTCATCGGTGCGTTGAATCGCGAAGCGGGCAGTCTGCAGGCCCTTGCTCGGCAGCAAGGCGTCAACATCAACGACGCCGAGGCCCGCAGCCGCTTCCTCAACGGATTGGTGGGCCCCAGCACCGAAAACTTCCCCGAGAACGTCCGCGAGCGTGCCGTCGGCAACCTCAACCAGATCCTCGGCGCAGCCCCTCGCAGCCGCGAGGCCACCGTCAGCCGCACCGAGCTCGCCAACCGCTTATACCGCGAAACTCGCGACGGCTTCGACCAGTACTTCAGTCACATTGCTGATGAGGTGAGGCAAACACCGGGTGTCGCCATGCCCACCGCACAGCGCCGCACTGGCTACAGCGACTTGCTCAACAGCGCCCGCATCGGGCACTCCCGCTACCTGGCACAGCGCCTTGCAAAACCCGAGAACGTCACCAGCCGTATTGGTCAAGGGCTCAGCGACGCTATCTCCAAGGAGTATTTCTCTCGCCAGGTAAATGGCAGCAGCACTTTTAGCCTTTCGGATCGGGAGACACGCACCGCCGCTTCTGAGCTCGCTGGTCGCGACATCACCAGCCTGAGCGACGCCACCCGCTACTTGCAGCAGAACGGCTTTGAGCGCCTGGTTCCGGTACAGACAGCGGGTCGCGCTGCGACAGGCGCAGCTCCTGCAGCTACCACCCCACCCCGCGGCCGCCGCAGCGCCCAAGCGCAGATCACCGACCTTGCCCGCTCCCTGCGCGAGGCTGCTAAAGGCCGCGGCGAAGATATGAGCCTCGAGGCCTCCTACCGTGCCGCCCGCGCTGAAATAGCCCGCCGCCAGAGGGGTGACGCCCTCCGCGACGACGATGCCGGCAAACCCTGCGGCGAAAGCCACATCCCCAAGTCGCATGAGTGCCGCAAGGGCGCCGGTGCTGCCCCCACAAAAGCTGCTTCCGAGAGCGGATCCGCATCCCGCACTGGCATCGCTGTAGCCACTGCTGCCGCAGGCGCCGCGCTGACCATTGGGGGCCTCCTTGCCTACAAGCAGCGTCAGACGCTGGTGCCCTCGCTTAGCCAGAAGGCTATCCAGAGCCTGTCCGCCAAGCAGGTCAAAGAAGGCCTGGACAAGCTGCCCGAGAAGTTCCGCGAACCTGCGCGCCAACTTGTTGGCGACGCCAAACTCGCCGCCGCCCACATGGCGCTACGTGCCCAGGGCTCTCAGCTGCGGGCCGTAGACGTCAAAAACAACTTCTCCACCTGGGTTACCCCCAACGGCACCCACCTGTCTGTCGGATCTATCGGCGACAGCCTGCTGACCTTCGGCTCTGAACGCAAAGGCAACGTGGGTAAGTTCCCTCAGTACGGCCTTGGCTTCACCATCGACAGCAGCTACGACGCTGCTGGTGGCATGCCCAGCTCTCAGGCCAAGCAGGTGATCCGCTCAACCAAGGCCATGTACAAGGCCCAGATGGAGATGCTCCCCGAGAACGCTGTCCTTTTCGCCGTTCCTCATAAGGACGATGGCAAAGGTGCCAAACGAAAGTCCATCTACGAAGGGATGGGGTTCAAAGCAGTCCCAGGGCTGCGTAGCGACCGCCTTTGGGCGTTAAAGAACCAGGGCAAGTTCACTGAGATCCCTGATGCTCAGATGGGCTACATGGCCGGCCTGATCCGTGGCGACGCGGCGGACAGCGCAACCAAGCCTGCTGCATTTAGCTGATGCAACTCCTCGAGCGCTACAACTCCGCCCTGCGCCGCTCCGAGGACGTCACCATCGCCCAGCTCAACCGCATCCTCGACAGCAGCTTCAACCGCCTACTGCGGCGCACCCGCATCCAGCTCCGCAGCGGAGCCCCCGCAGCCGACCGCAACGTCGCCCTACTGCAGGAGTTCCGTCAGCTCGTTCCCGCTTTCCGCCCCGACCGAACCGACGCCTATGACCGCGTGCTGCGCTCCCTACTCCGCAGCTCCGAAGGCCGGGGCGTCACCGTCGCCCGAGAGCTTCTCCGCGACTCCGGCTCCCAGCGCCGCCTGATCAACGTCTCCATTCCGATCGAGGCCACCGTGGCTGCCGCAGCCCAAGCCCGCGGCTACCTCCGCCGCCACGGCGAAGCCTTCGCAACCACGGCCACCGAGCTCGTCGCCCAAGGCATCGCTGAAGGCCGCCCTACCGACGCCATCACCAACGACCTGCGTCTGCGCCTTGGCGTGGTGAAGTCTCGCGCCGACGTCATCGCCCGCACCGAGTCGCTACGCGCATACAACGCTGCCAGCAACCAGTACTACGCAGCCAACGGCATCGACCTCGTCATGTGGTACGCCACCAGCGACGACCGCACTTGCCCCATCTGCAACGCCCGGGCCGGCCGCATCTACAAGCGCGCTAGTACAAACGCACCCGCACACCCCCGCTGCCGTTGCTACCTAGCCCCCTGGGACCCCGAGATCGCCGCGATCGACCCCGAGTACGCCGCGCTTCCCCGGACTCACCGCGAAGAAGTATCCCGCGTAGCCACCGTCGGCCCGGCCGACCTCAACAAAGCTGCAGTCTTCGAGCAGTTCGCGCCTCAGCCCTTCGGCTGATCAGCCAAGAAAGCGCCTTTTTGCTTTATCCAGCGCAACTGCTGTACCAGCACCCGCTACACCTGAAGGAAAAAACAGAGCAGCCGTAGTCATCCAACGATCAAGGCAGGCATTAGCGCTACCCCTGTTGAGCACATTTGGGATCTCACAAGATCCGACAAAGAAAGCAGCAAAAACGAGCTGACCAATCAGCAATCCCGAGGCCGCACCACTCCCAGCAACTAAGCGAAGCAAGTTCATAACTAGAACAGATAGCTGCTCTCAGCCTATCGAGCCCTATAGCACAAGGCAGCTACGCTGTGTGAAGCAATACTCGGGGCTCTACGCCATGCCCGCCACCACACGCCGCGCTAAATCCGAGGCCTACGAAGAAGGCATCCGCGAAGGCCGCGCCATGGCAGCTCGCGCCCGCAACATGGAATCCCCCGAAGAGGAAGAAGAGGAGGAAGAGGAGGAAATGGACATGGCCGCCAGCCACAGCCGTAAGCGCAGTGCTAAGGGCGCCAAACACACCAAGCCCGCTGCCGACGGCTACGGCAAAAAGCCCATGGATGCCGAGTGCGGCTGTAAGGGCAAGAAGGGCGCCAAGTGCGATGGCAACTGCGGCTCCATGCGCAAGCGCGGCGACTCACTGACCCCTCTCGAGTACCTAGACGCCTGCGAGCTCGGCATTCAAGACCGCAGCCCTACCTACATCCGAGCTCGCATCGATACCGCGGAGCGCCTCGACCTGAAGTGTGGCAAAGGCAGCATCTCCGAGGGCGAAAAGTGCACCAAGGGGCCCGCTCAGCGAGTACAGCCGCAGCAGCGCGGTGGCTCCAAAGTCCGTGGCCTCAAGACCGCCGCAAAGATTGCAGGCGCAGCGGCTCTGATTGGGGGTGCTGCCTACATGCAGCAAACAGCTAAGCGCAACACTGACCTGCGCCGTGCACTGGATCCTGCGGCACGCGCAAAAGCAGGAGCCCAAGCACCGTCTAAAAAGACTCAGTTGGCTGCTGTTATGAAAGCCAGAGAAGCTGCATGGAAAAAAACCAAGCGCCCCTCTGTCCGTGACGCTTGGGCAGATGGCTTCTCCGCTGACTCCGGCTCCTTCGACATCTGAACCATGGCGCTCACCCCATCCACCATCCGCTCGGACCTCAAGTGCGGCCGCGGCTCGATCTCCGAGGGCGAAAAGTGCACTAAGGGCCCCGCTACAAAAGCCGAACCCCCGCAGTACAAGCGCGGCACCGTCACCCCTAACACCAAAGCTGCCCAGCGCCTACGCACAGCCGCCAATCTCACCGCGGCTGCAGGTGCTCTCGCCCCGCTCGCCGGCCTGGCCACCGGTGGCGCTTCTGGCATGGTTGCCGGCTTTGGCGCCGCTCGCACCGCATTCACCGCAGCCGGCGCCCTCAACACCGCCGCCAAATCCCAAGAGACCAGCAGCGCTGCCGGCCGAGCTCGCCTGAAGAAGGAAGCCACCTTCCGCGCCATCAGCGCCGGTGGCCAAGCCATCGGCAGCGCTATCGGCACCGCTTCGATGCTCCGCACTGTGCGCCGCAGCAAGCAACGCGCTTCCCTCGAGCGCATGTACCGCGCCCCCTCCGCTAAGCGCCCCCCGGGCCTCGACTCCGAATCTGCTGACGCCGAGTCCCGCATGGACCCCCGCGGCACCAAAGTCGCCGCCATGGAAGCCGAGCTCGCCAAGCAAGCCGCCGCTCGCGGCCTCAAAGGTGAACGCGCCGCCGCTTACATCTACGGCACACTCAACAAGATGGGCTACAAGAAGGGCAGCAAGACCACCCGCAAGGGCGCTGCCAAGATGAAGCGCTCCGACTCCATCTGGGCCGCCGGTTTCGAGCCATGACTCTCACCCCCGCAACGCTGCGCTTCCGCGCCGACGCCCGCGGGGTCATTTTTGCTGACAAAAAGCTGCACGCCGCAGTAAAAGCAGAGGCCAAGCGCAAGCTCAAGATCTACCCGAGCGCATATGCCAACGCTTGGATGGTCCGCGAATACAAAAAGCGCGGCGGAACCTTCCGCAATGACGCCCTCGACAAGTGGTTCAAAGAAAAGTGGGTCCGCATGAACAGCAGCGGCCGTATCCTCGGCCCCTGCGGTGACCGCACCGAGGGCGAAGGTAAGCCAAAGTGCCTACCTTCCGCCAAAGCTCTGGCCCTTTCTCCTGCGGAGCGCCGCCGGCTCGTCGCGCGCAAGCGCCGCGAAGACCCACGCAAAGAGCGCACCGGCGCCCCTGTCATGGTGAGCTCCAAAACCGACGTCTGGGCGGCTGGTTTCGACTCCGAGGACGGCAAGAAGTACACCAAGGTGGTGACCAACCCCGAAACGGGCCGCAAGAACCGCATCCGCTACGGAGCCAAGGGCTACACCATCGCCCCGGGCACCGACAAAGGCGACCGCTACTGCGCCCGCAGCTTCGGCGACATGAAATCCGAGGGCTACAACTGCGCCGGCGCTGAACGCAACACCCCGCTGTGCTTGTCGCGGGCAAAGTGGCGCTGCTCCGGCAAGACCAGCCGCCGCGATGGAGCTCTCACGCCGGGAAAGTCCTCGGCCTAGCGCGAATCGACGCCCTTAAGGGCGGCAAGGGAAAGCCCTGTGGCGAGTCTCATATTCCCCGCACGCATAAGTGCACAAAACAAGCAGGCGGTATAACCGCAGAAACGCTTAAGACTGCTGCTAAAGTCGCGCTTGTCGCAGGTGTAGTAGCAGGAGGTGCTGCCATCGCCAGTAAGTACAGGACCAAGGAGGCCTGGGATAACGACCCTGTCAACAAACTAAAACACCCCAAACTCACCGAGGACGAAGCTCAACGCATCGTCGACGAAGCCATCGCGGAGGGCCAAGAGTGGGACGTCCAGGAGCAGATCAACCAGCGTCGCCGCGCTGCTGAATGTGGCGGTGGTCTGGGAAAGATCCAAGCCCCGGGGAAGTTTGACGCCGACACCGATTGGTACGGCCTTTCCACCGGGGCTATGCACGCCCGCGCCTTGGTGTCTACCGGCAGCCAGGGTCTTGCATCGGCAGGAGGCTACGTCAATCAACCCCGCTGCCAAGCAGGCGCAGGAGCTTTCGGCACTTACTTTGTCCATCCTTCTGAGAAGTACGGCATCAAGCTCTTCCGCAATGGCGACGAGGACGACGTTGCTAGCGAGTTCCGCCGCCTAGACCTGGCCGACTATGCCGGTGTCAACGTCCCCGCTCCGCTTCGTATGCAAGCAATCAGCGACGCGGATGGCCAGGTAAGGTCGCAGACTCTGATTTTGACTCATATGAGTGGCTACAAGACTTTAGGTAAAGAATACCGTGACTCTAATGGTAACGCCTCAAACGCACCCTTAATTGTTAAAACAAAAATCGCACGTGAGTTTCGCAAGTTACACACAGCAGGCTTAGCACATGGAGACATTCATAACGGAAATCTTATGGTTAATGCTAAAAGTAAAAAAGTAGCATTGATAGACTTTGGTTATGCTACAGAGCTGCATGATCCACGGCAACCAGCGCATTACCGCAATGGTGTAATGAACTTGATGTATGATATGAATAGGCTTCCCGACTTTTTAGGGTTTAATTCACGCGGTGCTGATTTTACTAATAAATACAAAGGTGTACTAGCTAACGTTGAGAAGCAGGCAAAGGCACTATCGACTTACGGAGGCGCTGCCAACACCGAGCGCTTCGAGATCGCAGTCAAGCGTTACCACGACGCTCTCGAGCGCGAACTCTTGGCTGCCGACCGGATGCCCCGCTCACGCTTCGTAAGCGGGGCCGATCAACCGCGCATTCCTGGACTCACACGCCGTATCCTGACTGCCAACGCCAACACAGCGCCGCGAGCAGCCATGGAGCGTGGACTCATTCAAATGAGTGATGTAGCAAAGGCTCTCGGTGTCAAAACCCCACGGCTACGACTAGCCCTAGAGCCAGAACGTGCCGCCCGCCTTGCCCGCGAGCGCAAGCAGCCCTTCGGTACTCCGCTGTAGCGCCCCTAGCCTGATAGCAGCAGCAGCGCTATCTACCCGTGGGCCAACGCATTGTCAATAACGACCGCTACGAGCTGGAGTACGTCCGCGGCGACGTCGAATATCCCGTACCCGTCCTCGCTAACACCGGCACCAGCGGCGATGCCTTCGGTCGTCTACGTACAAGCTCGCCCTTCACAATCTTCGATAGCCAACACCGCTATCAAGAGAACGACAAATGGGACACAGCATTAAATGGTGGCGGCTCCAAGACATACGCCGCCAACGAAAGCTGCGTAAATCTCACCGTCCCAACAACCTCTGGCGCTTACGTCTACCGCGAAACCAAACGGGTCTTCCCTTACCAGCCCGGTAAATCGATGCTGGTGATGACATCCTTTGCTTTCGCGGCACCACAGACCAACCTGCGCCAACGCATCGGCTACTTCGGCACCCAGAACGGCATCTATCTCGAGAGCGATGGCACTGCTACCTACCTCGTTCGCCGCAGCTACGTCACCGGCGAGGTCGTAAACACCCGCATCGCCCAGGCCGAATGGAACAACGACAAATTCGATGGCACCGGCCTTTCCGGCCGCACTCTCGACCTATCCAAAACCCAGATCTTCTGGATTGACATCGAGTGGCTCGGTGTCGGCGATGTCCGATGCGGCTTCGTCGTCGATGGCCGCATGGTCATCGCTCACACCTTCCACGGCGACAACATCAACCTCACCAGCTACATGACCACCGCGATCCTCCCCCTACGCCAGGAGATCGAGAACACAGGAACTATTGCGACCTCAGCTACCGCAAAGCAGATCTGCAACACCGTCGCCTCCGAGGGCGGATACGAAGGCTTCAGCCGCCGCTACAACATCGCCACCGGCTCCACCGCAGTCACACTCGCCACTGCCGGCACGATCTACCCCGTACTGGCGCTGCGCTTAAACAGCACCCGTTTAGATAGTGTAGTTGTTCCATCCAACTTAAACGCGGCTGTCGAACAGACGACAAATAACAAGCTAGACATTGTCCAGTACCATGTTTTGCTTAACCCCACAATCACAGGAGGCACCTGGTCCACTCACGTCAATAACAACGTCCAATACAACACCACAATCACCAGCTTCACCGGTGGTACCGAGATCGCAGGAGGCTATCTCACAAGCTCTTCTTCACTAGACCTCGGGAGCATTACAGACTTCAACTTCCAGCTCGGTCGCACCCTCGCTGGTGTAAGCGACGTACTACTGATCGCTGCTACTCCCACCAACAACGCCGCCAAGCTATTCCTCGACCTCGCGTGGTTCGAGATTGTCTAGATATCTTTTACTAATTCCTGCAACCTAACATCGTAGATCTCGCTCAAAGCTATCAGCTTCATAACTGACACCTCTATCTCTCCTTTCTCCAACCGCGAATATGCAGCTTGGCTAACGCCTAACCTCTCTGCAACTTCAAACTGCGTAAACTTATGGTATTCCCGTAGTGCCCTGATACGCCGACACAACGTCAACTGCCTATGAATCGCCAAGTGCTGTAACCGCTCTGTGCATAAAGCTAAGCAAACGCACAAGAACCGGTAAGCTCTTAAGCATGGAAACATCAGTGTCCAGGTACGACTTCGCTCCCATCACGGGCAGCGAAACCACCCCCGAGGGCTACCTCCGGGTTTGGTGTCGCGCCGCCCGCTCGGGTACGCAGCTCTACCGCCGGTCTGATGGCTCCCAAGTCCGCGAATACCGACCCCCTGAGGAGGTCAGTAACCCGGACTCCCTCTCCACGTTCGGCATGAAACCCGCAACGTGGGGTCACCCACCGGTTCTTCTCGACTCCGCCAACACCAAGCAGTACCAAGTCGGCTACTCCGGTAGCCAAGTTCGGTACAACGACGGTTTTGTCGAAGTTGCCCTCGTCGTCACCGACGCCGATGCCATCGAGAAGATCAAGCGCAAGGATGCCACCGAGGTATCTGCCGGCTACAAGGTCGACTTTGACCCCACCCCCGGAATCACCCCCGAGGGCGAAGAGTACGCCGGCGTCCAGCGCAACATCCGGGTGAACCACATCGCCATTGTCCCCCGCGGCCGGGCTGGCCCGGAGGTACGACTCTTGCTCGATCGAATGGATGCAGCTGATGCTGTAGCCGCCTTCCCCGAGCACGAAATGGCGCCCCAGTCCAGTTCAACTGCATCTCCCGTTATGGCAACCGTCAAACTCGACGGCCTGGAGATCGATCTGCCCGCAGAAGCAGCCAGCGCGGTCCAGTCCTACTCCCGGGACATGGGGCGCCAACTGCAAGCACTCACCACCGAGCGCGACGAGCTTGCCACCAAGCTCGACACTCTGCAGGCCGACTTCGACGCTCTGGCCTACGACAAAGAGGCCGCTGAAGGTCGTGCCGATGCACTCGAGGAGCAGCTCGCTGCCTCCGGCGACGCCCGCATCGACACCGCCGAGCTCGACCAGCTGGTCGCCGAGCGCCTCGCAACCCTGCAACGCCTCGCCCCCGCGTTCACCGAGGACTTCAAGTTCGACGGTATCGACGACGCCTCCCTGTACACACAGGCTTTCGAGAACCTCACCGGCTCCGCACCCCGCGACGACGCCGAACCCGCCTACATCCAGGGCGTGGTTGAAGGCATCCTCGCCGCCCGTGCTGACGCCGAAGGCGACGAAGATGGCGACCCCGAGGACGACGACTCCGAGGATGCCGACGGCGAAACCAAAGAGGACGCCGATTCCGATCGCGCCGACAGCACCGCCACCCTGCGTGACGCGCTGAAAGGTGCCGGCCGCTCCACCGACAGCCCCATCGCTGCCTATCGCAGCAAGGTGACTGACGCTTGGAAACGTCCCCTCACCGCTACCAAGTAAGGAGTTCCTTCCAATGGCCGTATCTTTCACCCCTACTGTCGTCAGCAACCCGACCGGCGCTCAAGGCAGCTACCCCCTGGAGCTGACCGTGGGCCACGAGGGCATGATCGCTGACCTGCAGGCCTATGTGTCCCGCAGCTACTACAACCAGTCCGGCGTTGCCATCCCCTTCGGCTCGCTGGTCGCCATCGATAACGACCCCACCAGCAACGATCCCTTTGCTGTGCTGCTGGCAACCAGTGGCACCGGTGTCGTGGGTCTGTCCGTCGACGGTCTGACCTTCGAGGGCGTTGGTGGCAGCTCTGCCTACACCCCCAACCCCACCAACATCATCGGTGATGGCTCCCTTCGCGTGGGCTACCCGAATGGCCAGACCATGAACGTCGTCTCCAAAGGCGTCGTCTGGGTCTACAGCACCGCCGCCATCGCCCTCGGTGATGCTGTGCGTTTCTTCGGCGTCGACCACTCGTCCACCGTCACCGGTGCTTTCGTGGGTCGCTTCACCAAGACCGCCGTGGCCAACAAGACCTTCGCCATGACTGGCGGGGCTCGCTGGCTGTCTGAAACCAGCGGCGCCGGCCTGGTCCTCCTCGAGATTGACATCCCGGGGATCACCTTCACCGCCGACACCTGATCCCGGAGCCCCATCCCATGACCACCGACATCCGTAACGACTCGGTCGGCCTCTTTCTTGCTCGCGAGCTGGAGTCCATCCTCGCTCGCGCCTTCGAGGTTGAGTACGCCGACATCAAGTACAGCACCGTCATCCCCGTCTCCTCCGAGGTCGGTAACGGCGCTGATTCCTTCACCTATCGCGTCTTCGACAAGCAAGGCTCGATGAAGGTCATTGGCGACAAAGCCCAAGACCTGCCCCGCGCTGACGTCCTCCGCAAGGAAGTGACCCACCCGGTCCGCAGCCTCGGTGCTTCCTTCGCCTACACCGTCCAGGAAACCCGTGCCGCCTCCATGGTGCCCGGCATGAACCTGGAGCAGCGCCGCGCTAACGCCGTGCGCCGCGCCTACGAGGAGAAAGTGCAGGAGATCGCCTACTTCGGCGATGCCCCCTCCGGCATGAAGGGCTTCTTCAACAACAACCAGGTGGACAAGCTGGTGCCGGACCACTGGTTCGACACCGTGGACATCACCACCGACGAGATGCTGCAGCTGCTCAACGAGCCCGCCACACGGATCGTGCAGAACAGCAACATGAAGGAGATGCCCAACACGATGCTGGTGCCCTACAACGTGTACCGCATCATCTCCACCACCCCGCGCAGCACCACCTCCGACACCACGGTGATGGAGTTCTTCCTGCGCACCAACCCGATGATCACCGCGATCGAGCCCATCAACGAGCTCGAAGCCTCCAAGTCTGGTGGTGTCCTGTCCAAGGACCGCGTGATCTGCTACGACCGCAGCCCCGACAAGCTGCAGCTGCACATCCCGCAGCCCCTCGAGTTCTTCCCGCCCGTGCGCGCCGAGCTCGAGTTCTCCGTCGCCGCTCACGCTCGCATCGGCGGCCTCGCGCTCTACTACCCCAAGAGCGCCATCGTGCTCGAGAAAGCCTGATCCAGGCTGCGCGCTTGCTTTGTTGGCTCTTTCACCTTTCTGATCATGATCCTCGTCTATCGCCCCGAACTCGAAAGTCCTCCAATGGACCCCGAGTGCACGATTGGCTTCTCCTTTGTCCAACACACAGGACAACCGGAAAGCATCCAGGTGAAGTCCGGTGTCAACCGCGGCTTCCCCGAGAAAGTGTGGGAGCAGATCAAGGACTACGACGTCGTCAAGAACATGCTGAAACTCGGCGCCCTGCGCGTCGAAGAGGATCAGGCCTTCGTGTCCGATCCTGCAGCAGCCGCTGACGTGGACTCCATCGCAGACATGCCTGTCACGCAGGCACTCCGTCTCGTGGAGGACAGCTTCGATGTCGCCCAGCTCCAACGTTGGGAGTCAGGTGAGCAGCGGATCCGCATCCGCAACGCCATCAGCAAGCGCATCTCTGCCATCACAGAGGGTAACGGCTAATGGCTGTCCCCACCTCCAGTGAGTTCCTTACCCGCTTCCCCGAGTTCGGCGAGCTTTCGCTCCCCGTAGTCCAGAGCGCCCTCACGGAGGCTGGCCGTTCCACCCCTGCGGCCAACTGGGGCACCGTTCACACCGAGGCCGTCAGCAATCTGGCGGCTCACATCCTCTCCACCCGTGTCATGCAGATCGGCCTTCAGGTCGGTAGTCAGGCCGGCCAGCCCCTCGGCACCGGTCTGACCGCCAGCTTGTACGGCCAGGAGTACGAACGCCTCAAAGGCAACCTCGCTCTTTCTGGATTCGCGCTGTAGTCATGGCTATCTCCGCCGCCACGATCGCTAGCTACGCCCCCTGGGGCAACGCCCAGCTGGCATTCGAGGTTGGCGGAACCACCCTCACTACGGACGCCAGCACGGGCAACACGGTGCAAACCGTCGAGACCGTCGAATACCTGGCTGCGCTCAAACTCGAGGCCCCCTCGTGGGATGGCCAACCAGGAGCCGACAACTCGAGCTACCGCTGCAGCGGGCGCCTACTTAGCCCCGACCGCCTAGACCTTCGGATTACCAACGGCAGCCAGGCGGAAGCCATCATCAATGGCTACCGCGGCCGTTTCGAGCTCGTTTTCGATCTCGATATGGACGCCACTGCCTACCAGGACATCCGCCAGTCCATCCAAGGCACGTTCCGTGTCATCGGAGGCTTCATCGATGGCTAGACGCCCACTCGACGCACAGCTCCGCGCTGCCACCGCCCAGGCGACCCGGCAGCTTGCCACTTGGCTCGACACCCGCTTCACCGCGGAGATCTCGTCGGCCAAATGGGACTACCCCACACCTCCGAAGGTGCGGGACATCGTGGATACCGGCCGCCTCCGTGCCAGCCAGACTCGATCCGTCAACGCTGACGGGTCAGTCACCTTCACCTGGCCGGTGGAATATGCCGCCCAGGTCCACGAGGGCGGAGTTGCCATCACCGGCCTCCGCTTCCCCGGCCGACCTTGGACTAAGGCTCCTCTTGAAGAAGCACAAGCCCAGTTCGACCGCTTCCTGCGCAACGCTCTCCGCGCTGAGCAGTCATGACGATCTCAACCAGCTGCCCCGAGGTGCGCTCCCTACGCACCACCATCGAGCGCTACATCCTCGATCTCTACGAGGTCGATGGCACCACGCTCAAGTCGCAAGCCAGCTGGCCCGGCTACTACACCTTGCCCAACAACACCCGCATCCCTGCGGTCTACGTCGTCGGCGAGGCCATGGTTCCCTCCAACTGGGCTGTAACCGGAATCGAGTGCACCATCACTGATGTACCCGAGATCGTCTCTCCTGGCTCCGTCGGAGCCATCCTGTCCTTCGAGCGCTGGCCTGTTCGTTTCACGAACTACGGCACCCGCAAGGGCACTCGCATGCCGATCTCTCTGCTGGACATCAGCAGGCGCCTGGCACGCACCTTCCCCCGGGATAGTGCTACGCACACTCCCCGGACCGAGGCCACATACGAGGCCTTGACGGTGTCCATCTTGGGCCCCGTTCTGAACCCCCCGATCCCATAAGGAGTCCCAACCATGGCCGACTACGCCATCGGGCTGTCGTTCCACAAGGCTCACCGGACCCTAGTCCGTGCCGTGGACCTCACCCCTCCCTGCCGCTACTTCGCCACCCGCGACACCGCCGGCATGGTCACCCTGCCCACTCTCGACGCCGGTTCCCGCTACGTCGAGATCCAAGGTGTCAGCAACACCACCTTCGCCATCAACGACAACAACCAGGAGTTCCGTCTCCTCGGTGACGACGGTTGGGGTGACTCGGTGATCACCGGCTCCACGGTGCAGGCCTCGGTGACTGCCTACTTCCTGAAGGACACAGGCATCCCGGCCGGCCAGAACTGCCCCGTGTTCCGTGGCAACTACGAAGAGGGCTTTTCTCTTATTGAGAAAGCGCGGTACAACAAGGACTACGAGCTCTACATCGAGTTTCTTAAAGAGCTCGGTCAGGCCAACGGTACTAGCGGCAACTACATCTACGACTTCACCGGCTTCAACGCCGTCGTGATGAACTACAACGAGAACCTCACCGCAGAGGGTCTCACCGAGGTCTCCTTCGACCTGATGTCCCGCGGTCGCCCCGTATTCGGCCGCTACGACGCTGGTGCTACCCCCCTGGCCTTCGGTGGCGTGCAGTCGAGCCTGCTGTTCACCTCTGCTACCTCCGGCACCCGCCGGTATGCGGTTGTGCCAGCTAACAACGCTTCCTCTGTGGTTGTAGGCAACGACCTCACCGTCACCTACACCAGCGACGGCACCGCGGCGCTGACTCAGCTCTCCCTGGGTCAAACCGACGGCAGTGGCTTCCGCCTCGAGGTCGCCTCCGGTGGTGCTCTTGTTCCTGCTGCGGTCTCTCTGGCAAGCAACGTCGTTACCATCAACCCCTCTGCCAACCTGGCTAGCAACACCATCTACCGCCTCCGCGTGGCTGACGGTGCCATCAAACAGGCCCTCGACAACAGCGGTAACCCCTCTGCTACCGGTGTTCTGTTCCCCCTCCAAGGTTTCGAGACCCTCTTCCGTACGGCCTAAGGGTCAGACTGAGCTCGAGCCAACTACTCAGCCCCGCCATCGCGGGGCTTTTTTGTACCTACAGCAATGCAACACGACCTCTTAATGGACGCAGCCCACATGGTGTATGCAGTGAACTGCCAAGTACAAGGCGACACCCTTCACTGCGGCGCCTTGTACCTGGAGCCCCTGATCCCGTTCAAATCTATACGCTTAGCGTATGAGGCTGCTAGCGTGATGGTTGAACTACCTGACGAGCTCGTAAACCAAGTTGAGCCTTTCAGGTCTTGGTCCATCGATCTCCCCATCGCTGATGTCTAAGTACGCGTCGCTCCTGTTCTCCCCCGAGGAGTACCACGAGATCGGCCCTTTCCGCTTCCCCGTTTACCACGACCTTGTACCAGGTGAAGCTAAGGGCATTGAAACGCTAAGCCGTAAGCAATCTAAGTCGACTTTTCGCTCTATTAAGCTTGCGCAGCGCATTGCTAAAGACAAAGGCATCACAACCAAAGAAGCTATTGACCTTCTCGGCAACTCCGCCGAAGAGAACCAAGAGCTGCTCTACGACTACGCTTCTGACCTAGAGGAGCTGCAGCGCGACTCCATCGGAGCTGTCGAGCAGCAGATTGCCTTCGTTACGCTCTTCATGCAGTACCGCGGCGAAGCCAAGCTGCCACGCGCCAAGGACTGGCAAAAGCTTGAAGACTGGACCGAGGCCGACACCGAAGCCATCCCCGCACGCTTGATGGAGCAAATCTTCGAGCTCCTCACCTGGGAGCGTGATGGCTGGCCCACAGCGGAGGGAAACGATTCGGCGGAGGAGCCCGAATTCAGCCCTCCCCCGAGCAAACCCTGAAGCAAGCCGAGGACACGCTCCGCACACCGCTGTCTGACTGGGACTCGGTCTACTTCCGAGTCCGTTCATCTCCAGTAGGTGGAGACTTCACCCCCGCCCGGTTCCTCCGCACCCCGATTAGCACAATCCGCTGGCTGCTGCGCCAGATCGACGACCTCGAGCGCGGTAACGCCAACATGCAAAGCGTCACCGCGGCGCGGCTTACCACCGTGCTGATCCAGATCGCACACGGGTACTCCGGTTCCAAGCGCCCCGCACCCAAGGTGCAGCCCCGCGATTTCCTTCCCTTCCCTGACTGGAAACCAACCGCAGCAGTCTCCGACGGCCCCGACGGACCCACCAAGTTCATCCTCTCCGAGCTCGTACGCACCCAGTGCCTGCCGCTGCACGTCTACGCCGCGCTCGCAACCGCAGCCACAGGCCCGACCTAACATACGAGTAGCGCATATCGGCCCGTGTCTGACTTTCGGCTCAACGTAATAGCTGAAACTCAGGCCGCTGAGCGAAAACTACAGCAGGTAGATAAACTCGCTACTGCGGCTACGAAGTCGCGTAAATTCAGTATTGACCTGAGAAGTCTAAACAAAGACTTTTCAAACATACAGAACGATATTAAGGCAGCCAGCAACAACATACGTACCTTTTACTCCATCAGTAAGAATATACCCGGAGTAGGGGATAAAGTCCGCGAGTTTGAGAGCCTAGCTAAGACCACTGCAGCCACAGCAAAACAGCAGTTCCAGTTCGGCGCAGCGCTTAAGGAAAGCGCGCAAGCAGGAAGCATCCTCTCGCGCTCACTCACTGTCGCCGGCACCGTCGGTGGCCGCCTTATCGATGTACTCGCCAAGGTCGGCTTCGCCACCTTCGCCCTCAAAGAGGCCGTCAGCGTCGTTCAAGCCGCATGGAACGGTTTCTTCAACAACACCATCGGCCGCGAGATCCAGCTCCGCGAGACGATCCTCAAGACTCAGACGACGCTCGCGTCTACAAACCGAGTCTTTGCTGGTGGCAAGGAGATCACCGATCCATACCAGAAGATTGTCTCACTGACCGGCGCCGTAGCAGAGCGTATCGACTCCATCCGAGAACGGTCCATCGCCCTGGCGGGCGTCACCTCGAATGACGTCATCGAGGTCTTTGGCCTCGTTGCTGCACAGGTAGGACAGATCGGCGGTGGCTTGAAGGAAGCCGAAGACCTCGCGATCAACTTCGCTGCCGCTCTCGGCACCTTCGGAATACCGCTGTACCAGGCGCAGCAAGAGATCGGCTCCATCCTTCGTGGTGACATCACCACGGACTCGTATCTAGCCAAAGCGCTCGGTATCACCAATGAAGACATCGCTCGCGCCAAGTCTCAAACCGGCGGCGTAACCAAGTTCCTCGAGGACCGCCTCGCCGCCGCAGTAGCCGGCCAGAAAATTGCCGCTCAGGGCTTCGCCGGTGTCATCTCCAACATCGCTGACCTCGGTGAACTCATAGGCCAGAACTTCGGCCGCGGCCTTCTCGACCCCCTGCTTGCCGGCCTGACCAGTGTCTTCGAGACCCTGTTCAAGATCCGCACCCAGATCTTCGCCATCGCCGAGGGCGCCGGCCAAGCCATCGGCCGCGCCGGGCAGCTCGTCGTCGGGCTCACCGCCGGCCGCACCGGAATCGGCGCCGGCGACCCCTCCCGCGCCGCCTCTGCCGCTGCCTCCGTCGCGCAGCAAGGCTTCAACCAGATCGAGCTTGTCGCTCAGCGCACCGTCGGTGCCCTCACGCAGGCCATCGAAGCGTTGAAGCCCACCGCACTGATCCTGGTCGATGCCTTCCGCAACATCGCCGAGGCCTTTGTCCGCATCAAGGTCGGCACCTTCGAAGCCCTCGCCTCCGCCCTGGCCAACATCGCCACCGTGGTGGGCACGATTGCGCAGCCCCTGGCGGGTCTGTTCAACCTCTACTCCCGTTTCCTCAACACCCCCGCCGTCCAGTACTTCTCCGAGGTCGCCGCAGTACTCGGTCTCCTCAAGCGCGTCGGGCTCGACGCCGCTACACAGCTCGTACTCTTCGGCCGCTTCATCGTCGGCGCAGTCATCCCCGCCATCGGCGGCCTCGGCACAGCTCTCGCCGGCCTGGTCGGTGCCATCGCCGCAGTTGTCCTGGCCATCGGCAAACTGATCGTCCTCTTCGCCGGTCTGGCCACAGCGCTCGTAGGCCCAGCCGCCGCTATCCCCGCTCTGGCAGCCGGCCTCAAGGCGCTATCAGTTGAGCTGCTCACCGTAGGCAAGCAAGCTGTCACGTCAGGCACGCAACTGAACGGCCTCGCTGCTGGCTTCCGCGGCCTCGGTGCTGGAGCCAAAGCCGCGGGTGCATCGATCCTGGCTTCCTTGGGCTGGATCGCCGTCATTCAGATCGGTATCGCCGCTGTAATCGACGCCTTCGGTCGCTTTCAGCGTGCACAAGAGGATCAACAGTCAAACGCCCGTGCTGCTGAAGCCCTCCGTCGCCTCCAAACAACGTACAAGGATGTAAGTGATTCGGCTGATAGCGCTACAAAATCCGCTCGCGACTTTGAGCAGGCCATCGTTAATGCCAACTACAGCCGCAATATCGATCAGCTAGAAGAAGTACGCAAGAAAATCAACCAAATTCGATACGAACTCAAACCCGGTATCCAAAGCTGGGGCGAATTCTGGGATGCACTCTCTGGCTCCGAGGTAGGCCGTTTCGAGGAACGCTCTCGTCAAGTACTCGGTGGCCTGCTCAAAGAGGAAGCCAAGATCAAAGCCGAGCTGCGTGGCGTAGACGCCCAACGCGACCGTGAGCAAGCGATCAAGGACGTCCAGCTCCAAGCGCAGAACCGCACCAACCTCGAGCGCGAGATCGCTGACCTGCGCCGCCAGCTCGAGAACGACCTATTTCAGCAGCGCGAAGCCTTAGCTCAGAAGGAAGTCGACATCTTCCGTGCCGCCGGCGAGCTGCGCATCAAGCAGATCGAGCGAGCCAATGCCAAGCTCATCGAGGGCGAAGAAGGCGCCTCCCGCGCCGCCCTCGAGGCGCTTAACAACTACATCGCCACCCGTGAACGCGGCGAACTTGAGATCGAAGCCGCCAAGCAAACCATTGCCATTGAGGTCACCAACCTCGAGAAGGCAATCAGCGACTACCGCTACGACACTGAGAAGAAGATCGCCGAGCTCCGCAAAAAGTCCGCCGACTACGAGCGCGATTCAGCTGACGCTCGGCGCCGAGCAGGCGTTGCCGGACCCCCCGCACCTACAGGACCGAGCGGAGCACTCAGTCAGCTCATCGGCGGCCACGAAAGCTACGGAGGAAACTACGGAGCGTTCAACCGAGGCGGTAGCAATCAGGGACATACAGCGCATGGCAGCGGTATAGATCCAAACCTAGTCAATATGACGATCGCTGAGATTCAGCGAAGGCAACTAGCGCCCAATGTTCCACGCAATCAACAGCTACATGCTGTTGGTAAATATCAAATTATTGGCTCTACTCTTCGCTCTTTAATGAGCGGAGGATATGGCCCCACTGGTGTTTCTCCCTCGGACAAGTTCAGCCCAGCAGTACAGGAGAAGCTGTTTGAAGCCCTGGCTCGTAATCGTGTTGTCCCGGGAGACATCGCAGCCACCGAGCGCGGACTCAAACAGGAGTGGATCGGACTCCAGTATGCCGACCCGCGCAAACTTCGCGCCGCAACACAGCAACTGATGGGAGGCGGCGCAGGTGCTGCTGCTGCTGCTGCCCCTCCTACAGCTGCCCCTGCTGGCGACAGCGAATTACCCGATGCATCCGCTGCGGCTGACAACTACGCCACTGCTGTTCGCAGCCTTGCAGGCGCAATGGAGCGCCTCCGCTCACTACAGGCAGCGATTACAGAGGCCAACACAGCGGAAGCTTTCGACGAGATCGCAAAAGCCGCCTTCCCTCAGGTCGCAATCGAGCAGTACCAAGACCAGCTGCTCGAACTGCAGGCCAACTACGACGCTCTCACACGTAGTGACTCGACAACCTTTAGCCCCGAGCGCGCCGCTCTCGAATCCAACCTGTTTGCCCAGCGCGCTACTGCTGCGCGTGAGCTCCAACAGATCCTCGACGGTATTGCTAAACAGACAAAGCTCAGTGATACCGAGCGAACACGCGCTATTGAAGCGGTCAACACGAAGCATGCACAGTATCTACGTGGGCTGGATCAAGAAGCGCTACTCAAACAACGCATTCTGGCTACTGAACAAGCCACAAACTTCATTCAACAAACGCGTGATCAGGCTCGCAGTATTTACGAGGACATTGAAGCCCTCAAATTGCGTAACAGCTTGCAAGCAGAAGGTGTCGCACCCGAGTTCATTGCAGCCGAAATAGCCAAGTTAGATATTCAACGTGAAGTAAACCGTCTCACAACGGAACTCAGTGCACAACTGACCACCGAGCTCGCGCTCCGAGACGAACTCCAGCAAAAGATCGCAGCGACTTCGGGTACCGAAAAGGTTGAACTAGAGAAACAGCTCGCTGCTGCGCTCGCCACCATCGAGCGCTTGCGCAAGCAGATCGAAGGTGTTGGAGCAGCCGGCCGTGCCGGTGCAGGAGCCGAAGACGCCCGCGCGAAAGCCGCCACCGAGCCCGGCACGCGTATACGGGGCTTCATTGGTGATGCACAACGACAGCTAGAAGATCTCGAAGGTGTTGCTATTACTGTTTCTCAAGGCATCGGAGATGCTGTTGGTAATGCATTAACAAACGGTATAACTGGACTCATCGAAGGCACGACAACCGCAAAAGAAGTATTCTCCAGCTTCTTAAAAGACATCGGTCAGATTTTAATGCAAGAAGCCGCTAAGATGATTGCCACATACATAGCAATCGGTATTGCTAAGCAGTTTGCTGGCTTGTTCGGTGGGGGAGCAGGTGGAGCTAAACCACCACTCCCCGGCTCATTCCCCCTGATGGCCGCTAAGGGTGCCTACTTCGATGGGAGTACTGCCCGCTTCGCTAAGGGTGGTGTCGTATCGTCTCCGACCTTATTCCAGTTCGCCGATGGAGGTGCTGTGCAAACAGGTCTCATGGGCGAGGCCGGCCCAGAAGCGATCATGCCGCTCAAGCGCGGACCTGATGGCAAGCTAGGTGTCACAGCTCGCCTGGATGGCGCCATGGGACGTTACCGCGGTCCTGCTGGTGGTGGTTTTGTCGGTAGCGGTGGGGTCATGGCTGAAGCCACCCGCAGGACTGCTCCGATGGAGCCTATCGACGTCCGCTACAGCGTGGAACGCATCAACAATGTGGACTACGTTACGGCTGATCAGTTCCAGCGTGGTATGGCGCAAGCTGCCCAACAGGGCGCTATCCAAGGCGAACGCCGCGCCATGCGCAGCCTGAAAAACAGCGCCGCCACACGTAGAGGAGTTGGTATCTAATGGAATACGCCTACGGCCACTTATTTGAAGTCGGCCCTAGTGGCCAAGCAGCACAATATCGTTTCCAAAACTACGCTATCAACCAAAACATAAATGGCTACCTATTTTTACCGTTCAGCTTCGGTGGAGCGGTGGCCTCCCTTCAGGGTGACAACTTAGACGCCACGCTTCAATTTGCTAACACCGCGATGACCCGAGCCTGGATCGTTGACGCCCTCGATAACCTATGGGTTGCCAAGGTCACCACGGTGCTCTGGGAACCCTCCACTCGAGCAGTCCAGAGCACCCTTTACACCTATTGGGGCACCTGTTCTAGCGGAGGCTGGGACGAAACCAACATCCAGATCAGCTTGAACTCAGTGCTGGACGCAGTTCAGACCAATATCCCAGCCCGCCGACTACATCGTTGGCAAGTCGGAAGCATCCCATTTACTGCACAAATCCGTGTGTGATCATTTAATAGGGCGGAAGTACGATCGTTGTCACCAGCTAGTAATAGAAGCTATGACAGCTATGGGGCTTGATCCTCCTAGTGATCAGCCTGATTGGTATGCGCTAGAGATTAAAGGTATTCTACGCGAAGTCAGAAGGTATGGTGATCCTATAGAGGCTCCGCTCTATGATGGTGACGTGGTATTGCTGGCCTCAAACCCAGCAGCTCTCGGGGTGACATGGCAGAACGGAATCCTGTATCTCAATCGCCTGACCGGAACAGCCGATTGGAAGCCGGTGTCCGCCCTTACGATCCTCCGCTCTTACCGTATGAAATCGCACTGATTGAAGCTCTAGGTTGCAGCGAACAGGAATATCGAGTACTTATCCGTCACGCGCAGTCGCGAGCATATGTAAGACCAGCTGAATACGACCATATCCCAGACATCAACAACTGGGAAGTTGTAGCGATCGTCAGCCTTGTTTTAGGCTTAGCATCTACAGCCGTCAGCATCTTGCTGGCACCTAAAGCGCCTGCGCTAGAGACACCCGCCAAGATCAGAGGTAAAAAGCTCGCGGATCAGATCGGCCCTAGCCGCTTCAACCAAACCACCAGCTTCGACAATGTCAGCAGCCTTGCCGAGTACGGTCAACCAATCCCCATCCCGTTCGGCAAACGCGGAACTGGACGCGACGGTGTACTAACTGGGGGCCTAATCCTCGCTCCCGCACTGGTCTGGAGCCGGCTGTACTCCTACGGCAGCTACCAAGCATTCGAGGGTATCTATGTTGCTGGCGAGCACGGGGTTGAGACACCGCAACTTGGTGGTATCCGTCTCGATACATCAGCTCTGAATAGTCTTGGCTCTCGCGATTACGCTCTCTATTGGTCTTCGCAGCTAGGTGAAAATCGCCCTATACCGTCGCGGATAATCGCAGGTACCCAAGGGTTACCAGATAGCGGCACAGGCACGCGCCCTATCTTCACTGCACCTACGGCTGACGGAGAATTTAGTCAAGGATTCTCCATGACGTACAGCCCACAGAGCAACACTGCTTTTGGGACGTCAGAACCTATTCATAACGGATCGGCCTATCGCTTCAACTGGGAAATCATCAGCGCACCGTACGCTAGTACAAAAGGTTCCGAAGATGATATTAAAACAGCACGCTTCGAGACCCAAGCAAAACGCACCAAAATAGCTGGTGCCAATGCAAACGTCTTGCACAGGTACGAAGGCCAACCGGCTGACGATCGTAAACAAGTAGGTATGCCTGGCGTAGGACGAGCATATTCACGTGGTATGGGTTTTGTCAGCCATAGCCGCACAAACGGAGGCAACGATATAGCAGACCGCACAATAGTAGCAGTAAGTGAAGGTGACACATTAGTGTTTCGCATCACGTTAGGTCAACAATACAAAGAATTGATGGAGCGTACAGTAGAAGACGGTGGATTTAAGAACACGGATGTAGATATAAAAGACTTACGTACATCGTCAAAGTCATGGCGCGAACGTGCTTATGACTTACTAACCATAGGTTCTAAATGGGTTATAGCCGGAAGCGTATGGGTTGTACAAAGCCGCTCAGAGCGTGATACAAACAAGAATCTATTGTCTAATATAACGTTTCTCTGCACTGCAATTATAGGCGTACCAGAAGTTGGTATCCCCGGCACGCGGACCATCGAAGAACCGCTCGGTGGGTACGAAGGTCCTTGGCCTGGTCCGGGCGCACCACCTTTTCCCCTAAGTGGCGATGGGTTTAACACGCGCAAACATTGTGGGGCAGCTTTTTACAACATATGCAGACTGCACATCGCAACAATTCGCCCGGTGCGCCGTGACACCGAAGTTATCGAGCTCGGTATCCGCAGTCAGGTGTGGAACCGAGCGAATGGCTTGTGCAATTTCAATGCAATACCGACAGCCGAAAAACTACACACGCTAGATAAAGCAAACATAACGGTGACTACACCGCGTATGGACAAGTACTTTGAACGGTCGTCGTGCTTCTCTTTATGGGTTCGCCCGGTCCAACGCTACGGCCAGCCACAGCAGCCTTGGGCTCGTATCCCACGAGTATTTTGCGTCACCGGAAAAGCGCCTATTGATCTGTATAACTACTTGCGTATCCGTCCGCGCACATCTGGGTATTACGAGTATCGCATAATACCCCGCACAGGATCTGATATCGCCATTAATAGTATCGACAGTAATCTCGCAACAAGACTCGATGCGTCCGGTGGTAAAGTAATCGGAGAAGATTACACAACTCCTTACGGTGATTTTCGCATAACAACGACTGGTGAAGTAGTGGTCATCTCTAGCATCAGGTTTAACGAAGAAATGCTTGCAGATCCTAAGCAATCTGTGCAGCCGACTGTAACCACTACCACTACAACAACGCCTACGGGCTTATCACAATATGCACAAAGTTCAAACACGGGTAGCATACAACTAATACGCCATGCCTGGCTAACTGAAATACTAGGATTCGCTCCTAGCTACGCCAATCAATGGCGTTCTGTAGACGTACAGCATTATAAACCCAACGGGGATAGATACATTACTGTACGCGTAACAGCCTATTCAGGTGTGGGAACTGTTGGCGTTGATGTCGGATCAAGGTATATATCAGCGGCAGGCTCAACTTACCGTTGGACTTCCGAATCGTACAGCGTAGTTTCCGCCACAAAAAGTTGGGCAGTCAATGACGCTTTTACGATCGAAAAAGCTACACCTAGTACTAATCCGTTTGCTCGCCAAGAAGGTTACTCGTCGGTGGGCTTTGCTTTTAGCGTTTCAAGCGTTGCAGTAAAGAGTGTAGAGGTTCCCGGTGAAATTTTACTCACTGGAGAAGGCCGTATTTTCGAGGAGAATTCTCAGGTTTCAGACTGCAGCCACTACCTAGAGCTGGTTAAGTCGAATGAAAGCTCCCCCGAGCACGAGATCGTTTACGTCAACGAATCCATCTCCAATGAATCGCTTGCCGAATACTACGGCATGTCAACATTCGGACTAGCTGTTAAATCTAGTGGGCAGCTTGGTGGCATTGGTCAACTACGCGCTTGGGTCCCAACCGGCATCAGCGTCTACCGCCTAATCGAGGGCGACACCAGACCCAGCAACCTATTCGCGGATCTGGTCTACTATCTACTAACCAGCAAGAGCCAAGGCGTTGGCAATATCGTACCGCCAGAGTTGATCGACATCGACTCCCTACGCATCACCGCTAATTTCCAACGCTCGAACAGAATCTTCTTCGATGGTGTTGTAGAAGACAGCGACAGCTTCCGATCTTTCCTTTACGACAACGCAGCACTACAACTCTGTAACTTCACTATCAAAAATGGCCGCTTCGGCATGATGCCAGCGCTGCCTTACAACAGTAATTACGAAATCAGCACCAGCCCCATTGCTGTCGATCAAATTTTCACTGCCGGCAATATCATCCAAGACAGCCTGCAAGTGCAGTACATCGACGCCGCTCAGCGTTCAAACTTCCGTGCTCTGGTTAGTTGGCGCATCACCGTCGAGAACGACCTACCCACGCAGGCATCTGCCCTGGTCGACTGGGCAGACATCACGGAAGGCAACCGTGCCACCACCCAGCAAGCCTTCGATCTTACCGACTTCTGCACCAACCGCGCCCAGGCATTGCTGACTGCTCGCTTCCTGCTGAGCATCCGCCGCCGCGTCACCCACACCGTCAGCTTCAAAACTGTGCCCGACGCCCTCGGGATCCAACCCGGCTCTTACATCCGTGTGATTACCGAGTCCACCAGCTACAGCGCCACCAACAACGGCGGCATCACGGACGCCGGCACCTTGGTCAGCATCACAACCATCGCCAACGGCACCTATGACGCTCTCGTCTACAACCCTTCCACTGGCGCTGTAACAGAGCAACGAATCACCATCACAAATAACGCCGTCACAAATTCGACGTTGTACGGATGCCTGTTCACACTGCTCAGTTCGAGCGCCAGTGTTGGTATGTACCAAGTGGAGCAGCTCACCCTCGACGAGGACGGCCTCGTCAACGTCTCTGCCGTAGAGGTACCAGTCGATAGCACAGGAGCTAGCATTGTTGCAAAGGACGTGCTGTCAGAAGCCAGCTTCCGCGTATTGGAGTAATGGCCTTCCCCACCCTGATCCCAACCTCCCGCGAGTTCACACCCGGCGACTGGCCCATAAAGCGCTTCAGCTCGCAATCAGGCGCTGAGGTACGCATCCTCTACGGCAGTCAGCGCATCAATGCCAAACTTAGTTTTAACTATACCAATATATCTAATGCTAATGGTCAGCTATTTCTAGACGACTACAACAGTACCTACGGTACACTACGTACTTTTACTCTACCGTCTGTTCTGTTTAGCGGATGGCCTAATGCCACTGGGTTAAACGCACCACCTGGTACCCGCTGGCGTTATGAGAGTGAGCCTAAAATCCAGCATGTCTACGCAGGACGTTGCTCCGTCGCTGTCGAACTGATAGCTGTCGCCTAGGCCGCCGGTAAACTGAGGCAACACACGAGACGTAGTCGTCATGGCTTTCTATACAGGGCGTACCGGGTCCCTAACCTTTGACGGAAAGCCCGTAGCCAAAATCCGTGATTGGTCGTTGGATACCACGGTTGAGTTGCTGTCCACTAACGCCATTGACAGTACCGTTAATACCTTTACCCCTGGAGTCAAAGGCGCAACAGGTAGCGCCACACTTATCTACTACAGACTTGAAGGCACCGAAAGCGCCTCTTTCACGCAGTTCACAGCACTTCTTAGCCGAATTATGAAAGGCGGTGCTGCAACCGAATCTGATCGCGTGTTTTTGGAGCTAAATGTAGGCGGCGGTGCTGCAGACGACATCAAATTTAATGCGTACATCACCAGCGCCCAAGTCAGCGTCAGTACTGGCGAGTTGAGTACTGTGCCAATCCAATTCACTATGGATGGTGACTTTGTTGAAGTCGTTACTGCGTAATGGCCGTCTTCCTTGGTGCAACAGGCAATATCCGGCTAAAGCGCGGCAGCCAAGCCGGGCTTAGTCAGTTCGCAGACCAAATCACCCCAGACGATGTAACGCTTCCCCTAAATCGGGTAGGCCTAGCCCGCTCCGGTGACAACCTTGTCACAGGGGACCGAATCGAGATCGGCACTACCGATCCACGCGGTTTGATCTGCTTCGCCTCATCCAACTGGCCAAGCGCCACCGTTGAAGACACAATTACTGCTTACGTCAATGTCAATGCTGTAGGTGGTTTACGACTTTTCGACACCTTTGACGAGGCCGTTAATAACAATCGCAGCGCGGAATATACTGTCACTGCTTTCTCGGGCGCGGCCCTGCCCGTAACTATCACGCTACGAGATAGTGTTACCCGCGTACTAGGTAATGTTACTAACTACGAACTCAATACAACCCGCGACCAAGTAGATACCACATCCCTCAGCGACAAGTTCAGAACACAATTTGCTGCCGGCTTGATTAGCGGTAGTGGCCGTATAGACTGCTTATTCGATTCTAGCACAACCGGCATTAAAGAAGTGCCATTAATGTTGCTGCAAACTCTGCAGCGTGTAGATATTGGCAGCAGCTGCGACTTGGCACTGTACATAGTTGACAGATCACTGGCTCCCGGCGAATCATCTGTCTACTACGAGTTCGAGGCAACCATAACTGCGTCAGGCTTAAACGTAAGCGCTGATGCAATCATAACGTGTACACTAGACTTTGTTACAACTGGAGAGATCAAACTATTAGTCGGAGAACCATCTGGATACATTCTTAAAGAAGACGAAGACCGTATTCTCTTGGAGCGCTCGCTCGATTTCCTGCTGACAGAATCCGAGGACTAAACTGGGCCAAGCAGTACCCACTAGCGGAGCCGGGTTTTGGCCGACCAGCGTATTACCCAACTAACAGCGCTGCCCAAAGCTGGGGTCGCTGCTACCGATGTCCTGCCGATTGCGGACATCTCGGCTTCGGAGACCAAAAAGGTAACCGCCAAGGATCTGGTTGCCGCGGGCATCGATCTCGTAGACAACGGCGAGATCGACCTCGCCAAACTCGACCAAGCCAGCCTCACCAAACTAGGCACAGAAGCCCTGGCTGATGGTGCGGTCACCTACGCCAAGCTCCAAGACGTCAGCGCTACTGACCGTCTTCTGGGTCGCCGCACTGCTGGCGCGGGTGACGTCGAAGAGATCGGCTGCACGGCAGCTGGCCGAGCACTTCTGGATGACGTTGACGCTGCTGCCCAACGCACCACGCTAGGTCTCGGAACGCTTGCCACCCAATCAGGCACGTTCAGTGGTACACACAGCGGCACCACCTCCGGCACCAACACTGGTGACCAGACCATCACACTTACAGGTGCTGTTACAGGAAGTGGCACAGGCTCGTTCGCTACTTCTATTACTAACAATGCAGTCACCTATGGCAAGATACAAAATACAACCACTGCTAATGTTGTCCTAGGCCGTAGCAGTGCTGGTGGCGGCACGGTAGAAGAAATTGCGTGTACATCTGTCGGACGCGCAGTAATTGGCAGCGCCACTGCAGCCGATCAACGCACAGCACTCGGTCTGGGCAGTATTGCTACGCAATCTGCCGGAGCTGTAGCGATTACAGGTGGTTCGCTTAGCGCTGTTTCTATTACATCCGCATCTACAACGATTACCGGCGGCAGCATTACCGGCATCACTGACCTCGCTGTAGCCGACGGAGGCACTGGTGCCAGCAACGCCGCTGATGCTCGCACCAATCTCGGTGTGACCATCGGTACCAATGTGCAAGCCTATGACGCAGGTTTGCAATCCATTGCGGCCCTAACAACTGGCGCCAACCAAACCATCTACACCACTGGTGCCGACACCTACGCGGTAACCGGTTTGACCGCCGCAGGTCGAGCACTACTCGACGACGCCGACGCTGCCGCCCAGCGCACAACACTCGGGCTAGGTACCGTCGCCACCGTCAATAGCGTCGGCACCAGTGAACTGACCGACGATGCAGTCACCGCAGCCAAACTAGCCAACGAGTCGACCGTTGACTTTGTTACATCGCTACCAGCGAGTGGCGCGTACAACGGCCAGCTTGCACTAACAACGGGCGACAACAAAGTCTATTCGTGGAGCGGTGCAACTTGGACTCCAATTAAAGCCGCTGGCTCACTTAACACACTTGTAGGTGGCACGGCTGGAGTCGTCAACGTAACCGTATCCGCAACAGGCGACACCGCCACAATCAACACCACCCTCGACAACACCGCAAGCGCCGCACAATTCTTAGCTGGCCCCACTGCAGCAAGTGGAGTCGTTACTTACCGCACCATTGCTGGCGACGATTTACCTACAGCAACCACTACAACCAAAGGTGCTGTAGTTGTTAATGGCAACGGCCTAACTATTAGCGGTAACACAATCGCCATCAATAACACGGTCACCGCAGAAACAAGTAACCATCACGTTGTTCAGTATAACTCCAGAGGTTTAGTAACCGGTGGCCGCACACTCGTAGGTGCTGATGTACCTGTAGCCACCGTAAGTACTGTCGGCGTTATCAGTCCCGGTAGTGGCTTAGGCGTTACCGGGCTCGGCACTCTTAATCACACTAATGCCGTTGTTGGAGGCACTGCAGCCAAAGTCACATACGACAATCAAGGCCACATCACCAGCGCTCTATCACTTAACTCTACTGATATTCCAGATCTTGACGCTAGCAAGATTACAAGCGGCACATTCAGTACCGCCCGTCTTGCACCAAATAGCGTCACGGCAGCTCAACTTGCTGACTACGGAATCGCGCAAGTCAGCAGCTCACAGCCTGTCCCCGAGTTCGCCGGCCAACTCTGGATCAACCCCACCGACCGCACCGCTTACGTCTGGGTCGGCCAAGTCTCTCCAGCCCAGGGCTACTATCTCCCACTCAACAACGAGTTCGGCGCTCAAGCCAACTTGCGTTTTGGTGGCACCTATAACGCAAGCACAAATACCGTCTCCAGCCTGAACACTTACGGTGCCGGCGCTGGCTTAACCGTAGGCTCTTCGTTGATTGCGCCAACATCAGCTAGCGCTGGTGTGTATCTGCTGGTAACCACTGCCGGCACTGGCGTAGCACCTGCACCAGCTGTCGCCCTCGACGTTGGCGACTGGATCCTCAGCCCCGGCCAAGGCACAACGTGGACACACGTCAACTTGGTTGGCGCGGGCATCAGCGTGATTGATGCTGGTGACGTCACTTTCTCTGGTGGCTCCTTAACGCCCGCCATGACTGGCGTCGCGGACGCCGAAGCAGCTCTGACCACATTGTGGGGCCGCGTCCAGATCGCCACAGCATCAACGCTAGGCATTGTCCTCGAAACAACCGAGATCGAGGTCAACAACTCCACGGGTGCCATGACAGTTGGCACTGTCGATGAAGGCACCTACTGAGTGGTGGCATGTCCGGCTTTAATTACAATGGCGAAAACCTGCCCAAAGGAGGCACACCCGGTGAGCTGCTTGTAAAAGTCAGCAACGCCGATTACTACGTCCAATACAAAACTCTCACGGAAGTCTTCGCCGAGTACGAATTCGAGATCGACGAGGGCGAATACTAGACTGGGCCGTAACGCCGTCCCAGAGGGGAGTTAAGGCATGGCTACTTGGCAGCATCTCCGCAGCAGCACCGCAAACAAGCGCCCCACTACCAGCTTGGCTGACGGGCGCATTGCGATCAATACGAATACCGCAAGCCCCGGCCTCTTTTTCAAGGATTCCGCTGGCACAGGCATCGTCAAAGTAGGCCCGGTGCACGTTGGCACCACGGCACCAAACAGTGTGCCGGCTTCTGGCGGAAGCAGCGGAAACTACACAGGTGAGCAGTGGCTGGACACAAGTGTGTCCCCTGCTCAGATGAAAGTCTGGAACGGCAGCACCTGGGTCGGCATTGTCGCCGACGAACTGCCTGTCTCGAAGCTGCAAGATGGCGCTGCCCGCCAGCTCATCCAAACCGATGCTGCTGGCACCGGTGTTGAGTGGACCAGCAACGTTGATGTACCAGGCACGCTGGACGTTACCAGCACCGCAACATTCGACAGCATTGCGCAGCATCCGTTGGGTACTGCTGGCGCACCGACGATTACCTTCACCGGTGACACTAACACCGGCCTGTACTCCCCCGGCGCAGACCAAGTAGCCATCTCGACTAATGGCACTGGGCGGTTGTTTGTTGATGCAAGTGGGAATGTCAAAGTTTCAACTGGCGAGGTTTTTAATACTTCCGCTACTGGATATATTCGTGTTGCTGGTGGTGATGATGCAGGCAGTGGTGCAAGCATTCTTGCATTTGGCCAGTCACATGGATCGGCGGCCGGAAGGCTTGTGCTCACTGCAGTTGGCTCTGAAAGTATGCAGTTTGGCGCAGGTGGCGCCGAGCGCATGCGCCTGGACTCCAGTGGCCGCTTAGGTCTGGGGACTAGTAGTCCTAGTGCTGGTTATTTGCTTGACGTGCGTGGAAGCATGTACATGGTCGGCACGAACTCGCGTGTTTACGTGGACAATGGTGGCATTGGGGGATCAAGCGTTCAAATTGGTGTTTCCGGCACATCGCATGGCTATATAGGAACCGATGGAAACTTTCCATTGGTTTTTCAGCCAAACAATACTGAGCGAGTTCGCATCACTTCGGCAGGGTCGGTAGGGATTGGCACTAATGCAGCTAGCGAGCGTCTTCACGTTGTAGGGGGCAATTCTCGGTTTGAGGGCAACTATGTTAGCTTCAATAACAATGGCTACATTCGCACAGATGCAACTAATGAGCTGAGGCTTCAAGCTGGTTCTAGTGGCACCATCTTTGCCAATAGCGGAAACAGCGAAATAGGCCGCTGGGACTCAAGTGGTCGTTTTTTAGTTGGCACGTCTACGAGCGCTAGCACTGGCAACGGATACACCCCTGGCCTTCAAGTTGCTGCACAGTCCGGCTCAATTTCTGCAAGCTCTTATCGTTCCGATGAATACGGCGGCATTATCGCGCTGCAAAAGAGCAAAAGTGCAACCGTTGGGACTCAAACTATTGTAAGCAACAACGATCAACTTGGACTACTTTCATTTGAAGGTAGTGACGGCACTAACTTTGAAGTTGCCGCGCAAATCCAGGCGTATGTGGACGGCACCCCCGGCGCGAACGACATGCCGGGCAGGTTAGTGTTCTCCACTACCGCCGACGGAGCGAGCAGCCCGACGGAGCGGATGAGGATTACGAGTACTGGGGATGTGTACTTCGGCACGACTACAGTTAATCCGGGAATTGGAAACACAGCTACAGGCACGCTTATTCGGAACGGCACTGCGGATTCGGATCGTTACATTGCCGTCTCTAGAAACGCGGGAGCTGGACTTTTCGTCAACAGAAATACAAATGATGGGTCAGTCTGTGATTTTGCGCGTGCAGGTACGTCAGTTGGCACCATTTCTGTTACAGCATCTGCTACCGCCTACAACACTTCCTCCGATTACCGCCTCAAGGAAAACGTTCTTCCACTGACCGGCGCTGTAAACCGTCTCAACCAACTGCAGGTTCACCGCTTTAACTTCATCGCTGACCCAAGCAAAACAGTTGATGGTTTCCTTGCCCACGAAGCACAAGCCGTGGTTCCTGAGTGCGTCACTGGAACCAAGGATGAAGTTGATGCTGACGGCAAGCCTGTCTACCAAGGCATCGACCAGTCCAAGCTGGTGCCGCTACTGACTGCTGCGTTGCAGGAAGCGTTGGCTGAAATCGAATCCCTGAAGGCTCGTGTTACTGCGCTAGAGCCATAAGTCCTACTCGTTAAAACGTCTGGGGCGGTACACACCGCCTTTTTTAATGCGTGGTAGTGTGGTGGGGGCAGCGAGTTTGCACCTCCTGCCCCTGGCCACAGTTCCCTAGAAACCATGACCCAAGAAGAATACCGCTCCGAGATCACGCTGAACGAGCGTGACAAGGAAGTCATCCGTGTTGACCAAGAAGGCTTTCACTACAACGGTCAGTTCATTGCCGATGCCGGGGAAGCGCATCGCTTGCTGGTCGAGTTCCTGAAGAAGCACATCGCCTAGTCATTACCACTAATCACCCATGACACAACAACACCCCGTCACCCCACCGCCGGAGCTGATCTACGAGTGGGCAGAAGACCGAGAACTTCTTCGGGACCCTTTGCCTCTGCCCGAGTACATCGCCAACTGCGCCGCCCAGTGGGGCGCAGACATTGAGCTGGAGGCGTGCTGTGAGTGGGTTGACTCATTCCAAAACAAATTTATTCATGCCCATGATCTTCGTCTTGTCCGCCGCTCCAAGCCGTCGAGCTTGAAGGCAGAGGCTTTACAGGAGTTGAAAACGGCTTGCATAACTTATGATCTTCGATTGGTAAATCTTGACACTATTCGTCGCGCACTTGAGCAGCTCCCCGACAACGAGTAGTCGCTCTCGCACTTCTAGCCATGACTGATTTTACCAAAGACGACGCAATGTTTCTGGTTCAGGCAATCGGGCTTGTTGCAGGAGGTTCGCTGTTGTTTTTTGCCTTAATTGTCTTACTCGCCAGATGAGCGTGTACCCGACAACGAGTAGTCGCTTCCACTAATCACCCATGACTGAAGAACAAATTGAAATGCTTCGCTGCATCATTAAACAAGAGATTGAAGCGGCTGGTATTGATGGTATGGAGCACGGCGCTTGGGGCTGGGCGGAACGAGTGCTTGATGAAAACTGGGAAGAGTTTAGAAAATCCTTCGACGTCCAGTAGTCACCTTCTCTAGGGTGGACAGCCGACCCTTCCCAACTGGCTGTAACCCTCCTACTCTGTACCAGTCTGGTTCTTCATCATGGCCACCACCTTTACGTGGGGTATCAACACCCTTGAACGCGAAACCGACGACGGCTTTGTGTTTACGGCCCACTACACCGTCAATGCCTCAGATGAGGCATATTCCTCTGGCGCATATGGCAGCATCGGCTTCCAGCGCCCTGACAACCTGATCCCGTACAACCAACTCGACGAGCCAACTGTGATCGGCTGGGTCAAGGAAGCCCTAGGCGGTGACGAAAAAATTGCCGAAATCGAAGCTGCCCTGCAATCTCAAATCGACGAGCAGCGCCATCCGTCTAAAGCCGCTGGTGTGCCTTGGGCATCCTGATCGCTGCTTTGGCACTCCTACTAATCTGCCTGATTATTGCAGGCATGATTTGGCAGTGGTGCCATACTTCTGATTGGCAAGATCGTTACTACTAACTAACAGCCGGCGTCAATAGCCGGCTTTTTACTGCTTTTATCCCGAGCCCGAACCCGTTCTAAGGTCATGCACACATGTAAGCTAACCTCAGGTCCCTAACACTTCATTGGCAGCAAAAGCAAAAACCGGCACCGGCCGGCTTGACCACCAAGCTGGTCGCCCCAAGACCACCCGAGACGGGTACGGCCAGAACAGTCGTCCTCGGAGACGCGGCAAGAAAAAACAAGTCGGCCAGGGCCGCTAATCTGAGAAAAAGGTCAGCGGCATGCCTTGTAATGGAGCACTTCGACGAGGCACCCGTTAGCACAAAACCCCCTGAAAACCCCTTCAACCAAATCGTGCCAGCTCTACTGACCGCTGCAGTGGTCGGTTTAGCTGGCCTTTTTATGCAGGTTGCCAAGCTGGACCAGTCAGTCAACACCGTCGCCGCCGACATCCAAGAACTCAAAAACGACTCCAAAGAACGGCTCACAGATCTCGAAACCCGCGTGCGCCACATCGAAATGACCGTCGGCAGCAAAAAATGAGCCGAAATGACCGTCGGCAGCAAAAAATGAGCGTCGTCAACACCACCGACTACGGCAACGGCTTCAGCCTGGATCAGCTGGAAAACGAACGCGGCGAACTCTACTACCGCGCCTGCAAGGACAGCATCTGCCGCTACGCCGAAGACCACTACATCGCAATGATGTATCTCGAAGGCATGGGCTGGGACCCTAAGCAAACTCCCCTGGCTTAGCCCCAAAATCCGGTCCTGGGTCCCGCCCCGTCTTCAGCACCGCCACCGCCCTCGCATAGAACGGGCTACTGGTCTTACCTGCGCGCTCCAGGGCCTCCTTCACCTTCGCCCAGTTCTCCCGAGTGCGGTCGTCCATTAGTACAGCCACTCGGCTGCAGGCCTGGCACCGGCCCCAGGAACGAAACCTCCGCCCCCGCGCGTGTCCATATGCACGAAGCCGCGTGGTCGCCCATCGCCCAGACCTCCAGTCCACCGAGTGCGAATCCACTGATAGAAGCTGTCTAGGCTTCTATCCACCGGATACAGATCAAACGCTTCCCCGAGAACGTGCCGCGAACCCGGCACACCTCCAACAGCGGCATTGATGTCCGCCGGCCTATAGAAGCTCGTCACCCCCAGGGGCCGCCCCCACGCCTCGCGCACTCGCTGAAACTCCGCCGCAGTGCGCAGCAACCGCGTCCGCACCGACGACGTCGGCCCAGGAATTCGCCGCCGGTCCCACTGCAAGATCTCACCCACAGTCAGATTTGGCGTTACTAGACAGTTGAAGTCGCCCCAATCGACATCAGGGCGCATGAACTCCCCCGAGCCGATCACCTTCCGCCAGTGTGGCTCGAACACAAACCAAGTCCCGGCCCCCGCCGCCAACTCCACCCGCGCATGCCCATCCGCCGGCCGCTCCGTGTATGCAACCACTGCATAATCTTTCCCGACGGGCACCAGAACCTTCTCCTTCTCACCGAGCTCGGCAGCCGGAACTGGCTCCTTCTTCAGCCATGTCACATGCACCGCCTCGATCCGGTACAAGATCGACTTTGGCTCCGCCTTAACCACAGGCTTGCTCACCACCGAGGACGGTGCCCGCTCATCCATCAGCTTGATCAGTTTCTCGGCATAGGTCGGATCTGTCGCGTAGCCCTGATCCACCAACGCCTTCGCTGCATCCTCCCGCGTCGCCGCCCGATTCACACCTTCGTATTTGTCCCAGTCCTTATACCACCGAGTAACCAAGTACCTAACACATGCCCCGAGATCAGAGAAGTCAATAAATTCTGCCGTTATAGTTATCCACTTTCCATCCATAAACTCTTTAGTTTCTTTACCTGTTCCAGTACCCTTCAAACCAAAATAATTATGTTTACCACTCGTGTGCTTCCCGTAGCCACTCTCAAGTGCCCACTGTGCTGCCACAAGCTCGGGGTATTTAGCCCCAGCATCTTCCCCTGCCTGCCGCACACCCTCCCAGCTGTTCGAGTACGTCTTGCGAGTAGCCACAGATTTCGCGCAGATACTTCACGCTACCGGCGCCGCTGCACCTCACGCCAATAGCGGTCCTCAACCTTGCCCTGCCAAGCCTGGTACTGCGACATACGTGCCGACGCCCGAGCTCGTTTCTTCCGCAGGTTCCAGTCATAAAAAAACTGGGCATCCTCCACCAAGCGATGAAGGAGCCCATTCGGTAAACGCTCTGCGATTCGGTTAAGTCGAGCCAACAACCGAGAACGCAGCTCGTTCTCGTCCATCAACCAGACACAGCCACAGACTTACTGGAGGCTTTCACGCTCGCTGCAGATTGAGGCACAAGCCGAATTGCATCATCCTCGATCACGATCTGCAGTTCATCGCCCGGCTCCACACCAAACTTCTCCGAGTACGTCTTGCCTACCAAAATCACACCATTACGATGGACGGTAGTCATAAACTGCGCTGCTTTACCAGGCTTCTTGCTGGTTTTCAGCTTTACACCTTTAGCTTCAAGCAGTGCCTCGTGCAACTTACCGATGAGCAAGCGCTCATTACCCTTATCTGTATTGCGCACGTAGCCAGCCTCGCGAGCTAGCTCGGCTTGATCCATGTCCGCATTGGCTTTCACAAATGAAAGCAGGTCTTGCCCAGTGAGCATGAGTGGTAAAACGCTACGAAAACAGCGTATCACACAAAGCTCTACTTGGCATCGGCCCAGCTACTACCAAAAGAAGCTTCCGCCACGATAGGCACCAACTGACAAACTACCGAACCCGCGGCTTCCATAGCTCCGGCTAATGTTTTCGCCCACTTCTCCACTACCCCATCCTCAACCTCGAGAACGATCTCGTCGTGCACCATGGCAATAAGCATCGCTTCCCCTGGCTTAGCCGCTTTTATGTTGTCCCATATCATCGCGATGGCAATCTTAGCGATGTCACCCGCTGTACCCTGCACTTGCGTGTTGATTCGCGTAGTGTATTTATCATTAAAGCCTGTCAGTATCCTACGCCTACCATACCTAGTAAATACAGCGCGCGTAGTCTTATTGCCTTCTTGCATCTGCCACTCATAAAGCTGGGGATACGCTTCACGAAACCCAGTAACAAGACCCTGGGCTTCTTCTAGCTCCATATCTACACCATATTGTGCAACAGCTTGCTTTCTTAACGTAGCAGCACCTGCCCCATACAAAAGCCCGAAATTACAAAGCTTCGCGGACGTACGCTCTTTCTTCGTAATAGTATCAGCACTTTTACCTGTCACTAAAGCTGCGGTCTCTGTGTGCAAGTCCCGCCCAGCTCGGTACGCCTCCAGCATGCGCTCCTCACCAGATAGCTCCGCGGCCACCCTCAGCTCCACCTGACTGAAGTCAGCCACAACCAAGGTGTAACCCTCACGAGCGCGAAACAGGCGCCGAAACTCCCCCTCCCGCGGCACTTGCTGAAGATTCGGACCTGAGCAACTCAGCCTGCCCGTCTCTGTCCCCATCTGCCGGTACCCCGCATGAATCCGCCCATCCGGTCCAATCGAATCCAGCAGTTTCTCAATATGAGACACGCGTGTTACAGCCGCCTTCCACTCCATGTACATGGCCACGAGCTCGTACTCCCCCTTCAGAAACGCCAGCAGGTTCTGATCCAAACTCGGTGCTCCCTTCTCGTCCGGTGGAAGCAGAATGCCCGCCTGCTCAAACCGCTCCGCCATCTGCTTCGGCGAGCGTGGGTTGAACCCCTTGTAGCGCTTGGTTCCAGCGCGGATCGACCCCGAGTCCTTCTCCCGCGTGTTTAAGGCCCCGTCCTCATCCCGCGGTAGCCACACCGCCGGCTCATCCGGCTTCTCCTGTTTGATCGCCAGATCCAACGCCTCGAGGAATGTCGTCTTAAGCGTCTCAGCATTGTCTTGCAATGAGACTTGCAGCGCCATGGCGGACACAGCATCAAATCCAAACCCGTTCCACTGCATCCGAGCGATGGGCCGAAGCGCCATCATCTCCAGCTTGAAGATGTCCCACAGCGTCACCGAGGGCGACACCTCTGACTCCTTCAGCGCTGCTACGAGTGAGGGCACCATCCTCGGTAGACACACCGCATCCCGGGCGGCATAGCGAACCATCTCATCCGAGATCTCCCCTGCCCAGTTGGCCTTCTGTAGCTCCTTAGGCAGCGGCACCTTCAGCACACGGCTTACCAGACTCCCCAGGTCGTTCTTCGCCCCTGTGCCGTTGTTGACCACCTTGGCGGCGATCATCGTGTCGAAGAGCGAGCCACCGAGCTCGACACCTTCCCCCGCGAGGAAGTTCAAGTCGAATGCAGCATTCTGCAGCACCTTCTTTTTTGGCCCTTCGAGCAGCGCCTTCAGCTGACGTAGCCCTGGTGCATCCCAAGGCAGCTGCCGCTCGCCCTCGGTGCGCCAACCTTCCACATCGACCACCAACGCATAGTCGCAACTTGCGACTTGGATGAGACGCACGCGATTCACCAGTGGATCCAGGCCAGTGGTCTCTGTATCCACGCCCAGCGGACCCACTGCCTCCCCGAGCTCAGAAACGCGCCGGGTCAGCAATGCCGCAGCCTGTGGACCACGAATGAAGTCGAAATCCACATTATCTAAAGCTTCCTTGTGAGCAAGGGATTCATCGGACGGCATACTCGGTTAAATGCAGTGGTTGTGTGGACGACCTTACTCTTAGCTTTGCTCAAGAAGCAGCACTAAGGCAGATCGATGATTGTACCAATGTAGCAGAGCTAAAAGCTCTAGCTAAGAGTCTCATTAAGTCTCACTTCACATCGCGCAGCTTCATAGCAACACTCTTGCTCCGCGAAACAACCCTGGGGCCCAGCCCTAGCTACCAGACCGAGCTCGATGACGAGCTCCCCTGGCGCCAGGGCTAAGAGCGCAACATCAACCCCAATCGGTGTCCTCCCAATCTCCGTAGTCCTGCGTAGAACCGGGGGTCCCATATATCTCCGAGGCCGTGTCCAAAACCTCCGGCGGTTTTTCCGAAACCGCTGTGCTGGAGAGGGTTTCAGCCTCGGAGGTTTTGGACAACCCCTCCGTGTGTCCAAAACTGTCCGAAACCTCTAGGGGCATTTCGGTGGAGTTTTCCACAAAAGTTTCCACAGGCAGCTCGGTCTCATGCGTCTCATCTGAGACTGTGCCTTGCTGAACTGTTTCGACCTCGGAGGTTTTGGACACTTCGGGGTTTTGGACAATTTCGTCTGTACCCTGTCCAAAACCCAAATCCCTTCCAGCACAAGGAGTTCCAAAGAAAGAAGGAGGGTTTTGGACACTCCGACCCTCGTATATAGGGGCTTTGACCGAAAAACCCACCAGAGGGCGCCCCCCTTTCTGTCCCGGCTGTCGCACCCGGGTTTCCTCCACGAGGCCGGCAACAACCCACCGCTGCGCCCACCGCTTAACCGTCTTCTCACTGACGATCGTCCCTGGTCCCCTACGCCCTGCCAGCCGGCTGTTGAGCGCGTAGCGCAGCTCCTTAGCTGTCATCGGCGCCTCTGCCTCCTTGAGGATCCCGAGAACGATCGTCCGTGGCGTCTCATCGCCCTGCCCACCGTTCTCTCGGGTCACAGTCGGGGTGAGATCCTCAATGCTCAGCGCTTCCTCAATGTCCTCCTGCACCAGGAATCGATCCCCACCTCGCATGCCCCGACTCTTGTCGATTTCGAGGATGAGCGCATGATCCCCGTACTGAGCGCGCTCCTCGTCCGTCAGGTCCTTCAGCTCCCAGGTCTCGTGCACCGCATTCCGCAGCGTGTCTGTGCCGCGGAACTTCGTCCCGTCCTTGGTGTTGTGGTGGATCCACAGAAATGTCGTCGGTGGGAACGCCGTCCCGTTCTCCCGCGCCAAGCGGTACAGCGTGTTCGAGTACTCCTTCTCGTACTCCTTGGCTGCAATCATCGTGCTCACCGACGTGAGTGAGTCGACTACCACCAGTACTGGCTTGAGCTCTTGCAGCCACCGCAAGAGCACCCTGTACTGGCTTTGTTGCCACTGCGGTTTGAATCGGAACCAGGTATCGGCACCGGTCGAGTCAATCCCCTGCTGATCCAGGTACTCCGCATAGTCCGTCATCGACATGTCGTTGCCGATGAAAAGCACGTTTCCCGAGACCGTCGGCTCCACCGTCAGCCCCCGCACCTTCATCGGCAGCTTCTGGCCCACGATCTTGGCCAGCAGCACTGCAAGGCGTGTCTTACCCATCCCGCCCCTTGCATGCAAGAGAATCGAGCTCGGTGCAGACACAAAGTCCGGGATCAGGTAGTCCCGCTGCCCGCGCATCTTCTCCTGCCACTGCGGGTCTTCCTCCACCTGCTCCTGGTGCAGCAGGAACCGCTCGAGCGCTGACTCCACCTGAGGCCCCGACTTGTACACGTGTGTCAGCCCGGAGTCCCGCACCAGCTCCATCAACTGGTAATGCGCGAGCTCGGCATTGTCGTACCCGTTGATGATCTTCTCGGCTGCCGTAAAAAACTCCTGCCCCGATAGCCGTTTCAGCGGTGCATCTTTGATGGTGACCTCGGTCGCCGTTGCGCATGCCGGGTAGTCGTACCCCAGCTCCCCCGCCAACTCCGCCACATACGACTCGAGGTCAGGCCCACTAGGCCGCCCCGCATGCATGTCCTCTGTGCGGACCTTATGCACGAAATCGAGAACGTCCCCACCTACACCGCATGCCTTGCAGTCCCAGCAGCCGGTTTCCTCCGCGTACTGAAATGCCGTACCGCTCTGCCCACCGTGCCAAGGGCACCCACTCATCAGCTGCGGGTTCTCACCTCCACGACGCTTCCACCCGTACTTGTCGAACACGGCATGGTTGAACACGAGGTCCGCCAACCGAGGCCGCAGCAGCGACTGCACTTCCTCTTTGAAGAACCACCCGCGGATCTGACGCGACGGCACCGCGGTCTGCCCCCCAAGCTCGTCAAGCAGCTCCTTCTGCTCCGCCTCTGACAACCACTGCACAGGCTTCCGATGAGGCCGCAGCACATCCAGCACCCACTGCGGCGCCGGTGCTACCTGGCCTTCGTTGTAGTTGAGGAACTGGTACTGCTGCTTTGTCTCCGGGTGTGGCGAGCCCGGCACCACGCTCTGACACGCGTTGAACCGCAGCACGACTTCTTCGTAGGCCTCTCCGCTGATCGCATCCCGATCACCTCCTGCGCCGCGGTTCGTGTCCCCGTGCCCAAGGTGCCATTGCCCGTCATCCGTTCGCAGGATCAGCGTCTTGACGTCCTTGAGCTCTGGCACCAGCCGCTGTGGCACCAGATAGAGGATTTGCCGTCGCCCCGGTTTGCCCGACGTCCACGACATCGTCCGCTCTTCGCCGTAAGGCTCGTACTCTGCGCCCGCTACCTCGCGATAACGCTCATCCGCAGCGTGTCCATCAATATCGAGAGCAATCAATCCCCCCGAGAACGAACCCGTCACCACCCCCAGGCCTACGTAGTCCTGCCTGAGCTGATATGCAGTCATGCACTCAATCCGCGTCAGCGGCTTCGTGCTCCACTCCTTTACGTAGGTGGCTTTACCCGCTACAGGCACAAATGCCCAACGATCCGGGAATACATCACGACGCAGCAATTCAATAGCCCGTCCTTGTAGAAAGTCCGAGCTGTTGCCTTTGTGCTCTTTGTCCATTACGATTGACGCAGCAAGTGAAGGCCAAGACCCCCCGCCACAAGCGGGGGGTTTTTTCTTGGCCGTGTTTCACCGTACCGAGCCCGTCCAGCCACGACAACCGGCCGCGATGAGTCTCAATAGACTCATCAACTTCTGCGACTTGTCACGCACAGCGTTGACAGACCTTGGGTTACCCCGTACGATCTGCAAGTGAGACGGAGCAACCCTCCGTTTCCGGCACATCACCCACTTTTTACGGGATCTAGCCACATGTCCTCATTCCTGTCAGCCTCCGCTATCGAGGAAATCTCCAAGGAGTCCTCCGGCTCTGGCCGCTACCTCAACCCCGCCAAGATCACCGACGAAGTCCGAGTGCGGTTCTTCGGCTCCGGCATCACCGGCTTTGAAGCCTGGACCGTGGACAACAAGCCTGTCCGCTGGGAAACCAAGCCCGAAGAACTTCCCGCCAACATCCGCCAGCAGGAGGGCTTTCAGACCATCAAGCGCTTCATCGCCGGTCTGGTCTACGACTACTCGTCCAACGACTTCAAGATTCTGCAGATCACTCAGAAAACCCTGATGGATCAGCTCTTCAAGTTCATCTCGGACGAAGACTACGGCGACCCTACCGGCTACGACATCAAGATCAGCAAAACCGGTGAAGGCAAAAAAACCGAGTACTCCTTGGTTGCCGCCCCACCCAAAGCGATCAAGTCCGACATCCAACAGCGTTTCGACGAGCTGAAGTGCGACCTCAACCGTCTGTTCGACGGTGAAGACCCCTTCGCTGAAGCTTCCGTCTGATCTCCCCCGGGGAGCTCACCCCTCCCCTTTTTTACTCCGCACGCTATGGACACCACTCAGCTACTCGGGCGCAACATCCGCTTCCACCTATTCCGCACACGGCTGACCCTCCGCGATGTCGCCGAAGCCTCTGGCATATCCCCTTACTCCCTTGGTCGCATGGCCAGCGGCAAAACCAAGCTGATCGATCCCAACGTTCTCGCCGATCTCATGCGCGTCTTCAAATGCGACGCCAACGCGCTGCTCCTCCCTATCGAGGGCGTCCCCTATGACGGCTGAAGCCATCCGCGGCCTACCCAAGTACGAGCCGATCCGCTCCCACGAGAACGGCGACCGCAGCTATTCCACCCCGCTTGGCTCCTGTAGCTCAGTCACCACCATCCTGAGCAATACCCGCGATAACACCGGGCTCCAGCAATGGCGCGAGTCCGTCGGTGAAGCCCGCGCAGACTTCATCTGCAACCTCGCCAGCTTCCGCGGCACCCGCCACCACGACGCTGTCGAGCGCTACCTACTCGACGGCACCGAGCCCGGCTTCGACTTTCTCAACACGCCCTACTGGAACAGCACGCGCAGCTTCCTCGACCGCATTCGCCGTCCTCTCGTCTGCGAAGGAGCTATCTACCACCCGCTCCGCTACGCCGGCACGTTCGATTGCATCGCTTATCTAGAGGACGATGGTGAACAGCCCTCTTTGCTGGACTGGAAAACAGCCGATAAAGTCCGCAACCCAGCAAAGATGTACGAATACTCGTTGCAAGTTGCTGCTTACACCGCCGCCGCTAATTACGTCTACAAACCACAAGGCCTAAATATCACCCGAGCGCTGATCGTCGTAGCTATCCCCGACGAAACGCCTCAAATCGAAGAGCTCTCGCTCCGCAAGCTCACCCAGTACATGCAGCACTTCGAGGCTCGCATCAAACGCTTCACCCGGTCCCGCGCATGAGCGAAACCACCCCTATACACGCTCTGGTTAGCAACGTCATCGGAGGCTCCCTCCTAGTGCAGCACGCCCATGCGCTGGACATCGATCCCGAGCTGCTCGCTGACCCCAGCAGCCCCGAGTCCTTCGAGCTCTACCGCAAGCTCACCACGCACCTAGGCCTCGACTTTGAAGTCGCCGCTTCGCACGTTCTGAGCTCCGTGACAGC
>Ga0315901_10000724_pt1 | contig 48302 bp, 43 predicted proteins | sample LakEriMetagenome_10_FD_203761 | JGI IMG/M metagenome (GOLD analysis project Ga0315901, IMG submission 203761) | Freshwater fungal communities from buoy surface, Lake Erie, Ohio, United States - Buoy 2 MA116 | ecosystem: Environmental > Aquatic > Freshwater > Lake | place: USA: Lake Erie, Ohio...
TGCCAGCAGCGTCACCGCTCCCCTTGTGTATTTTTTGATACACGGCCGGAAGCGCTTCCTCGCTGGCTGTCACTTTTTCTCGCACGCGATTCAAAAAAACGTTCATTGACGTTCATTTGGTAAAACCACACGCCGGTTGCAAAAATCTCTAAGTGTCGCCACCCGAATCCTCTCGCCCTTGCGTGCGGCTCTTCCCGCACTCTGTGACTTCTTTCTTCTCTTTTCAAAGAACCTGCTTCGAAATTTTTGGTGGCGGGGGCAGGACTTGAACCTGCGGCCTTCGGGTTATGAGCCCGACGAGATACCAACTTCTCCACCCCGCGTCTCTCAAAGCGAAGCGGTGTTTAACCACGACGCCCCGGGCTGTCAATAGGCATCTTAAAAAAATTTAAGCGTTAGCCACAACGCCCTTGAGACGCTGCTTCAAAAAGTTTGGAAGCGCAAAAGATCCTTGATGAATATCCATGTTGTAATAGCGTGTGGATTTTTCGATCGCGCGCGCTCGCTCGCGATCGATTGCTTCATACGGATGAGCAACCCCACTCGCGAATGCCCATGACCAAAACCCAAATGGGTACGTTGGAATACTTCCCGCAAATGCCCATACATTTCCGATTTCACGCAAATTTCCATAAACCTTAGCAAGGTCGATTCCGTTCTCCCAGGGAGATTCGCATTGAGCCATCACAATTCCATCAGGCTTTAAAATACGTCGCACTTCTTTGTAGAAGGCACTTGAGAACAAACCAACACCTGGGCCAATAGGATCTGTTGAATCCACAATGATGATGTCAAACGTTGCATCGGCCGAATTTTTTACAAATTCCACGCCATCGGCAATATTCACCTTTGCTCTGGGATGATTCAACCCAACAGCAGTGAAAGGCAGATACTGTCTCGACAAGGACACGACGTCAGGGTCAATTTCACAGAGAATCGCTTCTTTCACAGAGTCATGACGGAGTACTTCTCGCAATGTTCCCCCATCCCCACCGCCAATAACCAAAACACGTTCCGGATTTTTGTGCACCAGACATGGCACATGAGCGATCATTTCGTGGTAAACGAATTCATCCCGCTCTGTCACCATCATCAAGCCATCGAGGGTCAAAACTCGGCCAAAACCTGTGGTCTCAAGGACGTCAACCCTCTGAAAAGGCGACTGCTTGGAAGCAAGGACCTTCTTTACGTGGAGTCCAAGTGAAATCTCATCGTTGTGCCGTTCCTGATACCAAAGGTCGAGAACTACGCCTTCACCTGCTTCTGACGCTGAACTTGTGAGGTTTTGAATTCTCTGTGACAAATACATAGTCGTGCCTCCTCGCTGTCGACTGCTAGAAACCGGCGGGCTTCTAGCACTCATAGGACAGTCGCACAACCGGAATAAATCAAATCGGAGAAACAGGGCAGAAATGATTGCGAACAATGAATTTAAAAACGATCTCAGCGTAACTCAGCGTTCCTCAGCCCTTAAAGGTCTTCAGATAGGTTTATGCGTGACCGGCGGAATTGCATCATTAGAGGCCCCAAAAGTGGCGCGTGAGCTAAGACGAATGGGGGCCAAAATTAAAGTATTTGCGACGGAAAATGCACTTCGCTTTGTCGGAAAAGACGCACTCGAATGGGCATGCGACTCTGAAGTCAGATTATCTGCCACTGGGCAGGCGGAACACATTGCGCTTGAAGACGCAGTTCTCGTATTTCCTGCGACAGTCGACATTATTGGCAAGGCCGCGAATGGAATTTGCCCTGATGCTTGCAGCACATACTTGCAGAGCGCTCTTGGAAGTTCTTGCCCCATATTTATGCTGCCCACAATGCACGATTCTTTGCGACAGTCGCCGGCATTTAAAATGAACATGCGTAGACTAGAGGATTTGCCAAACGTTTTCTTTTTGGAGCCGCGAGTTGAAGAAGGCAAATGGAAGGCCCCTGATCCAAAAATCATTGCTTCAGATGTTGCCTACCGTTTGAACAAAATTGCTCTAACCAAAAAAATTGGGTTCTCTCCCAACGTGCTTTTAACATTGGGTGGAACCGCAACCCACATCGACGCCGCTCGCACCATCACCAATCTTTCCACGGGGCTGCTGGGGTCGATGATTATTGCGAGACTCCTTGAAAGGGGAGTAACCGTGACCGCCATCTGCGCCAATCACCATGCTACGATTCCTCATTGCTCAGGACTAAAGGCAATTGAAGCTGTCCAATTTTCTGAAATGGAACAGCAGCTCACTCAACAATGCCTGGCTAATAGCTTTCATGGTTTATTTCACTTGGCAGCAATTTCTGACTATGGCCCATCGAACGTGACAAGTGAAAAGATCACAAGCAAAGAAAAGGAACTAACGCTCAATCTCAAACAACTCCCTAAATTGATATCGACAACAGGAATTTCGAACATTGAATTCAAAATTGCCTGCAAGTATACTGCCTCGAACAAGCCTCAAGAGTCTGAAAAGGCATATGCCTTCTGCGAGAAGCACAATCTGGATGCACTGCTCTGGAATTGGGGAGAATCAGCTTTCGGTGAATCATCTACAAATCAATCAATGCTCATCCAAAAGAACTATAAAGCTGTTAGTTTGCTCGGCAAAGAAGAGGCTTCAAAAGCTATGACAGACTTGTTTCTTTCACACCTCGTGAAAAATTTTCAAGCCCAATGAGCGATACATTGTCGGAGCCCACTATGAAAAGAGAATTAAGCGACAGTAAAACTGCCTTTGTTAAGGCCCCTGCCAGAATCGCTTCTGGCGTCTACGTCTGGACGATCGTGCCAATACTCACCGTCTTTTTTGCAAGTATGGTCATATTACTCAGCCCCTTTTCAATTTTGTTTGAGAAGCAAAGAAACACCCTCCATCGAGTTGCAACCGCCTGGGCGAAAACTATCGTCTTTTTTAATCCCTGGTGGACTTTTGTGATTCATGGGAAGGAAAATCTTCCAGAGGAAGGTCAGCCGGTGGTCTATGTCGCCAATCATCAAAGTCAAGCAGACATCATCAGTGTTTTTCTTCTCTCAAGGCAGTTCAGATGGCTTGCTAAAGCCTCACTCTTTAAAATTCCATTCCTTGGTTGGGCAATGACGGCTGCAGGGTACGTGCCCGTGAATAGAGGTGACAGACGTTCCCATGTTGAGTGTATGAAAAAAGCGAGGGACCATTTGTCAAAAGGAACCTCGATGTTGTTTTTTCCCGAGGGTACGCGCTCAAAGGATGGCAAATTGCAAGATTTTAAATCAGGTGCATTTCGCCTTGCCCGAGATGCAAAGGTGCCCATCATTCCAATCACTTTGCAGGGCGCCGATGATCTGCTTCCGAAAGGCTCATTAGTTCCCTCGGTTGCAACTGTGCAAATTACTGTTCATCCCGCAATAGACTCGCATGCCGAAGACGAAATACACTTAATCAACGCAACTCGTATCGTTATCGCTTCTGCACTGCCGGAATCGGTTGAATTCAGTAAAAATCAGCCTGCAAAAAAAACAATATTAGGTTTCGAGGAGCGAAGTCTAGAAAGCACCGTACCCGCGGAGTTAAAAACATGAATTCGCTGATTCTCAGATCGAGACTCACATTATCGACCTTTACTTTATTATGCTCATTCTCATTACTTCTGTCTGGCTGCACAACACTCAGCATGCAGCAATCGCAACCGTTGTTATCCGAAAATCGCGTTAAGGAATGCTCGCTCCCCAGAAAGTCATATTCTTGGGCTGGCACAAAAGCTCCTAAGCTCGTCTTTATGAGTGTTGATAGTCTTAATAATGAGGTGCTTCACAAATATATTCCGTTACTCAGAAAACCTCACAGATTCGGATTGAAGAGAATTCTGACACACTCAAATGCTAACCCAAACCTAAGAATAAAAGGGCCGACAATCACGGCTTCATCGCACTCTTCGACAATCACCTGTGCACCTCCGCAGCAGCATGGAATTTTTGCAAATAGCCAATGGAACGGCAAAAAATTTGTAAACGGTTTTGATGAATCGACTCAGATCGAAACATTTGCGACTACGCTTGCAAATCATGGGCTAAAAGTTGTCACCGCTGGTTACCCCACCCTCGATCACTCGGAACCGGGACGCCAAGTGACCGAGGGGTTCTCCTATGGCCTTGTTATTGGTCAATCATCTGTACTTGATCTAACAACGCAACAGGCAGTCGAGCATTCTTGGAAGAATGATAGGGGAGAAACTCTTGCAACAGTCATACTCAACAAAGAACATGATAAACAGATTCAGTTAAAATGCATGACCAAAGGGTGCTCCGTAGTTCCTCAAAATGGCAACAAATTAAACGAAATCCGAATTACACGACCCGACTTAAATGCAGTGGGGTACGTTCTTAGAATCAATGAAAATAGTCAAAAATATTACGTTTCGCCTCTTGGCACTAACCGTGCCTTCCCTGCTTCTACTAAAGCTACCCTCGATAGCTGTGGCATTGTTTTTTCACCAGGCAAAGACAATAGCCTTGCAAAATTTGGTATCTCGCCATTTATCTCTGGTCTTAATCACCGACTAGAATTCTTTCAATCCAGCTGGAAATACTACATTCCACACACTCATGCTGACGCGGTTTTTCTTTATTTAGAGGATCTTGACGCTCTACGTCATCAATATGCTGGAGATAAATCCGCGGAGGACAAGATTATTGAACACATGGAACGAGTCGATCAACTATTGGGAGATTTCATTCAATCACTTCCTTCCCAAACAAATATCGTAGTCATGGGTGACCATGGCATGTCAACAGTTCGTCAGGAATTAAATATACGAAAGATCTTACCAAAAAACGCTCTCACTCATGGTTTAATCATGACTTCAGGCGGTACTCTCTTTTTATACGGAAAAGAATCACAAAAATCTGAAAAAATAATATCAACTCCATCGGACCAGGATTTAAAGTGGCTCACAGAAACTCAATTTGCCCTGCTGAATTTTCGAATGAATAGCACCGGAAAAAAGATATTTCGGAAAGTTTTTATTAAAGATTCCGATGAAATGCGAAAAGAGGGCCTAAATCATCCGAAAGCACCCTACCTAATCGCTTTTGCCGAAGAAAACATTGCAATTAAAGACTCTGTTGAAGATAAATTGATTCTTTCTGATTTATCGAACATACAGCTTCCACCACCGAGTCCACGTGGGCAACACGGCCATAACAGCGATAATGATTCCATGAGAACCTTTCTCACAATGTGGGGCCCCGATCTAGATCGAGCACCTGCTCAGCAAATTATTTTTAACACTGAAATTGTGCCCCTTGTTGCCAGAACTCTGAATTGGCCAATCCCATCGCAGTGCAAAGACGGACTCAAATGATATTTATTAAATTTTTTTTCTTTTTTATTTTGATTTCATGTGCCACGTACACCGATCAAACGTCGGAAGTCCGAAACCAACTCATTAATGGCAATCCGTCGGAAGCTCTCGCAATCTTGGACAAAAGCTCCATTGCCGCAAAGAAGAAGGATGAGGTACTCTTCCGCATGGAACGCGGCATGCTCCACTATCTTTCAGGTCATTACGAAAAGGCGAATCGAGATTGGGAAAGGTCATTCCTACGTTCGGAAGAATTATACACGATTAGTTTGAGCCGTTCTGCTGCGAGTCTCGCGGTTTCTGAAGACATGACAGATTACGAAGGTGAAGAACATGAAAGAGTCATGCTTCCGATCTTTTCTTCTCTCGCCTATTTCTCGTTGGGCGATCTGAATGCCGCTCTCGTGGAAGTCAGAAAAGCCTATAACCTGATTAGTAAACTTAAATTGGAAGTGGACAGCAAATCCAACCGAATAGACGGTTTCCCATTTTTTATTTCTGGAATCCTTTACGAAGCCAGCGGCAATTGGGACGCTGCGATCATTGAGTATAGAAAAGCGTTGGCTGTTTATAAAAGGACCGACTGGAATGGTTCTGCTCCGGGAGGGATGATAAAACTAACTGCAGAGTCCTTATGGAGAATTGCAGAATTTAGAGGACGAAAGGAAATCCTCAGCCAACTCGCGGAGTCGAATTATACTAAGCCTTCCGATTCTCTGCGCGCACGAGCAGAAAATGGGGAGCTAATAGTGATCATTGAAAGCGGACAAAGCCCCATTAAAGTCGCAAGAGATTATCCAGTGAATTACGCGGAGGGATTCGTTAATATCTCGTTTCCGGCATATCAATCAATTACACAAAGTGGATCTTCTACTCGCATTTTATGTGACGGAGTCGAATGCTCTCGCACCACCAAAGCATCAGATATCGAAGTACTTGCTGAAAATGCACTCGAACAACGACGGGTCAGGGATTTTGCCAAGCTCGCTGCGCGTCTTGTTATCAAGGAGGGGGCTCGGCGTGCAGCACAAAAGCATCTGGGCGAACTCGGAGGCTTTGCTGCAATGATTGCAAATGCAATGACCGAGAGAGGTGACACCAGAAGTTGGACCCTACTTCCTGAGAACATTCAAGTCGCAAGAATTCCGATGGCAGCTGGAAAATCGACGCGTATTACAATTAGCAATAGTAACACACTTAAAGATAATAGTTGGGTTGTGAGCGTGCCGGCTGGAAGAAAGAAACTACTTCGAATACGAACAATGTTTTAGAATTTTATCCTCATTGCCTCGCGATCCACCCAAATTCTGTCATGAGACCCTGAACAAATGAGGGAGCATCAAATGAGACCAAGCTTTCAGGGGCATCCTCCAAAGGATCCAAAGCGACCGACGTTCTGAGGAGAGTGTGAACTTGGGCTTTCATTGCAACCTCAGGATATTGGTTTGCGGTCATTGCCAGCACTGCTGCAACCTGGGCAGCAGCGGCAGACGTCCCTGACAAATAACCATGATCATTTTTTGTCAGCGTTGAATATATGCGCTCTCCAGGGGCCATTAATACTGTGCCCAACTCGTTTCGCGCTAGTTGACTAAACCATGCAGGGCGGGAACAAACATCGAGCGCTCCGACCGGCAAGAGTACACCTGGCAGACCCTCAAATTGCTTAGCCCAGATAGCCGGATAAATTTTTTGGTCAAGAACCTTATCCATACCTTTCGCATTACCGGAGGGCACAACGACTGCTACATCATTCATAAGAATCCGTTCTAGTCTTAGCCTGAGTTGCTCCAAAAACTCTGCGGTCATGTGGTCAGATTCATAAAACGACCATGACAATAGGATGGTCCGCCCTTTCTTTATGGGTGGACTTTCAATGGAAAGCATATCCACCATATGGTCGAGTGACGCTATAACATCTGCCGCTGAAATTCGCTGTCCCTGGCTCGTCGTGTACAACCTTAATGGGAAAAGTTGAATCTCCAAACCAGGCATGACACCCACTGTCCCTTCCGCATTCTTCCGAGCAGACATTAATCCTGCAACGTGTGTTCCGTGCGAATCCGGTGGCAGAGGCGGCAAGCCGGAAGATGGAGCAACGTGAACAAGCCCTCTCAGATCGAAGTGAGTCAATTCAACCATCGAATCGCTAAGCCAGACACTCCCATCAGTCCTTCCTGAATTGATCAATGCAGAATCCCAAACACGAACTGTTGATGGTGTCTTTGGCATCACCTTCGGACAGCTTTCCAATTCGACCTTAGAATGCCCAATTGCTTCGCCCCTCTGAATCCAATACACATTTTCATCACGCTGGCCACCTCGGGCCGAATTTAGATTTTGATCGAGCGTGAGAGGAAATCTTTCAAACCAAGGGTTTGGCCACGGCATCAAATGCCATTGCAATGCCATGCCTGCATCTTGAACGGGGGCAATATTCATGGCCTGTAATTTACCCCACAGGGATTTCGCCGAAGCGGCTACCGGAAAATAAAGTCCTGTTCTTTCTCCGAGCGACTCAGCTCGAAGGGGAAGAACATCAGCCTGCCTTTGAATCAAGAGAAGTCCCGCACAACACAGACAGACCGACATCCAAAGAGCACCTCGCCAGCCAAGAAAATTGCTCAGCCGGCTGACTGGCGACGATGTCAAAAATCTCTTAATAATTGAAAGCACGGCTATTCTCCCAACCAACCCTAAGAGTTGGATCGGAAAAATTTGCCGATTCCTTAGTTTTATTCTGGCTATTTCGCGCTTATGCGCTTTGAGGGAATTTTTTGAGAAAACATCAAAACCAGCAAAATGCCCTTCCAGGAAAAGAAAAAAACAACACTTTATGGCTGTGGATCCGGGTTGTTAAGATATACAAATTGCGATATTTCACAGCTATTTTCGCGGGTCTGTTGGCTATTATTCCATCAGCCCTGCTTGTCCTCTTGGTCACATACGCAATCTCATCCCTCCAGGGAGCTCCGCGTCATCTCACCTGGTCGGAACTTGTCGGTGAACACGCAAGCCGTTGGATCGGACCAATCGTACGTAAGACATCCTTAGAAAATGGTCTGAGTCTTGAATTTCAGAGATTGTTTGTCGTGCCTGTCCTTGTGTTTATAGGGCTAGTAGGCAACGGACTTAAAGCTTTTCTTGAATACAGCCTGGAGGATCTTGGAGAAAGAATTTCTCGCAATCTGCGTAACATTGTCACTAACGTTTATCTAACGACAGACTACAGAACTGCGCAGGGCACATCCGGAGCAATGATCGCCAGTTTTCTAGGCGAGGACACAAGGGAAATTAGGCAATGCTTCACGCGTCTTTGTGGGAGCATTCCTGTCGAAACTATCTCCACAATTATTTATCTGGGTATTCTGGCACTCTTGGATACACAGTTATTCATCCTGTTTTTTACGATATTTCTGCCCGCTGGAATTGTAATCCGCTTGAGCGGAAAATATTTAAGAAATCTGGCAAAAACGGGAGTTCATATTCAGACAGAACTTACACAATCATTTCTTGAAAAAATGAAGGGCTGGCAGGGAATTAAGACTTTTAACTCCCAGACTCATGAATTGAACAGATTTGAAGAAAAGAATTTTGTCAATTTTAACATATGGAGACGAGCTGCACGGGCAAAAGCGCTGTCGTCTCCGACCGTCGAATGGCTGGGAATTTCGGCAGGAGCTCTTGTTCTAATCCTTGCTTTGCGACGAGTCTCCGAGGGCGCTCTCCCAAGCAGTATTTTAACAGCCTTTTTGGTAACGGTAGCCCAGTTATCCACATCACTGCAGACTATTGTCACTCAATTAAACACAACCAAAAAGGGGAATGCTGCTCTCCGAAGAATTTTTGATTACCTTGACAACATAAGCCCCTCAACAACTTCAGATATTTCAGCGCCAATTCACATCGAAAACAATGAACAAAAATTTATATCGGCAACAGAAGGATTGAAAGATTTCAACCAAAAACAATTTTCCATCGAGCTCAAGTCACTTTCTGTGACACACAACTCAAAGCCAGATGAATTTTTATGCAAAAACATAAGCACCTCTCTTTCTAACGGAGACATTCTCGCGATTACGGGTGCTTCTGGTTCAGGAAAGTCTACGCTTCTAGAGTGCATCACAGGTTTGCGCAGACCACACTCTGGTGACATCTTGCTTGAGATGATCGGAGAAAGAAAATCAAACAATCCACTTCTGCCAGAACTTATTTCAGTGACATATCTTTCTCAGGAGCCCTTTGTATTTGAAGGGACAATTTTTGAAAACGTGATCTATCCCGAGAAAGTGAATCAACGCAACACAGACATTCAGCAACTACGAGCAATTAATGCACTTAAAATGGCTTGTCTGTCTGAAAAAAATCTTTCTGAGAGGGCTGTTTCCCTTTCTGGCGGAGAAAAGCAGCGTCTTGCATTCGCTCGGGGATTCTACCTTCGACCAGATCTCTGGATCGTCGATGAAGGGACATCAGCACTCGACTCGGAAACGGAGGCGGTTTTGATGAAAAATCTGACGACAGAATCAACCCACTCAATAAAAATTTTCGTCGCACACCGACAGGTGTTAAAGTCATATTCAAACAAACAAATTTCTTTATAAAGACAATTGATGAGGAAAATTGAAATGAAATTTTTGCAGGCCCTGATCAATGACCAAGAGATTCGAAGTTCAATTCATACATTTCAGTCTGTCAATCCTGCCAACACAGGGGATGTCATTGGTGAATTCTCGTCTTCGGACAAAAATGTCTGCAGAGACGCCTGCAACGCCGCAAAAGATGCATTCTCAGGTTGGTCAAAGACTCCAGCCCCCGTGCGTGCTTCTGTTTTACAAAACTTTGCACGTCTGCTTGAAAAAAACAAAAATGCGCTCGCACAGTTAGTGACACGCGAAATGGGAAAGCCGATTAGAGAGGCTCTCGGGGACGTGCAGGAGGCCATTGATACCTGTTACTTTTTTATTTCTGAAGGCCGTCGTCTTTATGGTCAGACGGTTCCCAGCGAAATGCCGAACAAAGAGTTATTTACCTATCGTCGGCCTCTTGGTGTTTTTGCCTGCATAACTGCCGGGAACTTCCCTGTTGCCGTGCCGTCTTGGTACTTCGTACCTGCATTACTTTGCGGAAACACATGTGTCTGGAAACCGTCGGAAGATACGCCGGAGACATCTCTCGCTTTTTACAAGCTGCTCAGAGCGGCTGGTGTTCCAAAGGGTGTCTTCAACATCGTTTTTGGTGAAGGTCAGACAACGGGAGCGGCTCTCGTTGAACTTATTGATGAAGGACTGATCGACAAAATTGGATTTACGGGCAGCACTGAGGTCGGCCGGAGAATTGGCGAGATTTGTGGGCGAAATCTGCAAAACCCGTGTCTGGAACTCGGTGGCAAAAACCCACTCGTGGTGGCACCGGATGCGCAGCTCGACTCTGCACTACACGGTGTTCTTTGGGCTGCGTTTGGTACAGCGGGTCAGCGATGCACATCCCTTGGCAATTTAATCATCCACGAATCCATCAAAAAGACATTCCTAGAAAATCTTCTGAACCGATTGAATTCAATTAAAATCGGCGACCCTAAATCAACTGACATTTTCTACGGGCCTCTCATCAGTCAGAAGTTTCTCGACAAGCATATCAGCAATCTGACTTCACTCATCAAACCGCATCATCGGCAACTCACCACCAAAAACGGTCGAATCACATCAGCAGCCGACTGGGAAAATTTCACAGGGGATGCAATGAAGGGGCTTTATGCCCTTCCTACAATTGTGGACGGCGTAGAAAAGACGGATGAACTCTATAGGACGGAGACTTTTGGGCCTCTCATTAATGTCCTCAGCTATTCCACAATAGATGAAGCTATCGAACTCGCTAATGGTACTGGATATGGACTCAGCTCAGCTATTTATACACGCGACATGAACACGGCCTATCGCTTCAAGACTGAAGTCCGAGCAGGAATGACGAGTATCAATAACAGCACAACAGGCGCGGAGGCTCATCTGCCATTCGGTGGAAACGGCAAGAGTGGAAATGGCAGCCGCCAGTCAGGAATTTGGGTGATTGATCAATTTACGCGGTGGCAAGCAGTCAACTGGGATTTGAGCGGGCATTTACAGCTGGCTCAAATGGACACAGGTTATATCACGCCAACCGAGACAATTTTGCCTACTCAATTTTAAATTCGACACTGCAGTCTCTGTGTCTCTCAAATATTGTTCTCTCGGATAAGATCAAGATGGGAGCCGGAGGACAATTATGCTTCAAACCGCCGACTTGCAGACATATCTGGCGGCCGAACTTGAAAATGAGCGCTGCAGTCTGATCCCTCAGCTTGCCGCTTGTCTTGATGCAGAAGCATCTCTTTTCAATATTTGGTCAGTCTTGTCTATGCTGCCAACACGCAAAGAACGGGTTCAGGTTGCATCATCGCTCCTCGTGACAGCCCGACCGAGCGGAACCTGGGCTGCCTGTTCCTACCTCATGCTAGACTCGGAACAAGATGTTGTTGGTCAAGCAATCAATGCGATGACTCGTTCAAAAGTGAGAACGTTCGCTCACCGCGCTTTTCATTATTTCAAAAGCCCTGAGCGCCCTCAACGAATACTTTATTGTCTTGCCCGCTATTGCGAGGAAGCAGGAGATGCTCGAATTTCCGAACAACTCGCATCTACCCTTGCTTCGGATCTGTCAGACGCCTATTTGGCGCGCTCTCTCAATGCTCTTTACAGACACGGCATCAAGAATGACTTAGCTCTTCAAGTTTCCATGGAATTAGTGAAGTCGCACATTGATGCAACTAACATGGACCGCAAGGCAGCAGTTGCAGCAATCACGTACCTCTTCTTCGCCGGCTCCTCATCGCATCTGGATGAGCTTTTGAAGATTCAAGGTCGCATCACCATCCCAGAACTTCGACGACTCCTGAATTGGGGATTTACTGAGATCGCTCATTTGTGCGATAACGGTGAGCTCAATCTAACAACTTTGTCAGAACTGCGATTTTGGAAAATCAATCTCCATTCATCTCATCCAAACTTCTCTGGCTTCGGCTGTTTTTCTTCTAAGAAACTTCTTCATGGCCTTCAGACTGCAGACAGAGAGAATTTATTACCATTAAAAACTCAGTTAACCGAGCGTATATTGCTATTAGGAGTACCGGAATGCGTAGAATGGCTGGCAACACATGAAGCCTACGGTATTTTGGAGCCTGAAAAAATTGATCAGGAAACTATTAAATATTGGAAGAATATTTCCAGTAACAAATCGAAATCATTCTTAGACTCAGTTCTTTCAACAGCCAATGCAGAAATCTGGCACAGCGAAAGTCCGGAGTTACTGGCCGTCAATCTTGCAGGCAAGTCAATCGATGATTTTGTGAGACTGTCGTCTTTATGGATTCAATCGACGGAACGCTTTGAAAAAAAATTGACTCTTAATGTTTTGTTGGGAATCTTTCTCGCAATTGAAAATCAGGTTTTGAATTGCAATAGCCGTTGGGAAGATTTCACCCCGCTCGTTTCAGATATTTTTATAAGACTCAGAAAGTTGGTCGACAGTTCTGCCGGTCAGCGTTCAGACTTTACTTCAGAAATCATAGGTTGCCTGATCGGCTCGCCGCTTTTAACCGTTCATTCAAACGATTTGACAATCAGCCTGTGTGGCAAGATCGGCTGGTGGGATCTTGCTTTGTCACTCACACAGAAAACTTCAAGTGCCCATATTTCATCAGTCATAAAGAGATTCGAAGCCTCTGCAAAGGTCTCGAATGGTACCCCCCTCAGCGATGAGCAAATCGCCGAACTCACCCGCACGGCTGTTCTCGCAATCGTTAACAGCCCTATCTTGCAGATTGACGCAGAATTAAGACAAAAACTGACGGACTTTTCTAGGTTGACTCGGCTACTGGACCCTCATCAAAATGTGTTTTCTCTCCAATCGACTGAAAACGATGAAAACATCGACAGCGATGAACACGAGCAACCAACCACTGATTGGTCTGGCCAATCGATTGTCGACCGACCGGTGGCACGCTGGGGTGCTGTCCTCGATGCGGAACTCTCTGCCAGACTGAAAAATCATCCATCAAACACAGAGGAGCAATTGAATTCTGAGGATTTCTTGATTGAGTCTATGAAGACCGCCACGCATGTTGAAAAACGTTGGGTTGTGCGCTCTTTGGCTAGCAAAAATTCAGACAATTCAATCAAAGCACTTCTTTATTTAGGACTTCAACATATCGACGCTGAATTCGTCGCTCACACGATCAAAGAACTTTTGCCATCTCCGCATCCTCGAGCACAACAGGCACTCATTCGATGTGTCGGCAGGAATGCAATCTCTGATGAATTAAAGCTCAACATCCTTGATGAAATCAGTATTCATAATCCAACTGAGATCTTGCAGGAATTGCGGACCCTGGAAATTCTCAGACTTCCGCAGCATATCGACGATGCCGTCCGCGATGCTGTTGGGCGAGTCGCGGCGCTCATCGATGAATCCGATAATCTTAACTCAGAATCGTCGCTCTCCAAGAATGTAATTGCATTGGATGGATTTGATGTTGATTCGACGATTCGCACTCTGTTACCAAATCATGAACAACTCAATGTCGACGCACGGTCCGCGCTCAGAACCGCCGAAATGATTTTGGTTCAAAGTCGAAGTTGGACTCAAGGTGGCATGGATTTGAGTCCCATTGTCAATATGCACTGCAAATCTGTTGAACTAGTTTTACGAGAATGTTTTGAACCCTACACAGACGCGCTTTTGAGACGAGGACAACTTTCAAGAAAACTGGATGTCCTCGGCTACTCTCGCCCTATCCCAGAAAAAATGCAGGTGTTCGAAGATACACTGGCCAATCTTCCGGTGATCAAAACGATACCCTATTTTTCAAAATTTAAACTGAGAAAAATGCTACGTGGAATTTGCCTCTACCGGCCTGGCAAGCGTTTCACATTGGATGGTCCAAAGGCCTTTGCTCTCTTTTTTCTTGTCGCCTCCAGGCAGAGCTGTCCTTTTGGACTCGAGAATACGATGAATCTCGGCTTTCAAACCGACAAAGACCTTTTTGAATATATAAAACTCATCCATTCATTGCAGGACAGCCGGAATCGGGCTGTTCATGAAGGTCTCACATGGGAAGCCAAGGATGATATCGAGTCAATGCGTTCGCAGGCTTTTAAAACTATCGAAATATCACTCAAAATTAAAAAGAACTTAATGCAAATCGAGGGAGTAAAGCCAATCGAGCTGAACTTGGGACTAGGAGCGTAATCAGGTCATGGGACTGAGAATTCAGACCAACGTACAATCCATTTTTTCGCAGCGGCAATTGGGACTGTCGACAGCCCGCTTGAATTCTCATCTCGAAAAGCTGGCCAGTGGTTCGAGAATAAACAAGGCTGCAGATGATGCGGCGGGACTTGCCATTAGCGAAAATTTGCGGTCCGAAGTCAGAGGAATGCAACAGGCACGGAGAAACGCTCAGGATGGGATAAGTCTTGTCCAGACTGCCGAGGGAGGGTTGAATGAGATTACAAACATCCTCTCCCGATTGCGTGAACTCAGCGTTCAGTCTGCCAGCGATACAATTGGGCCAACAGAACGCGGATTTTTACAGAAGGAATTCTCTGCCCTTAAAAATGAGATCGATCGGATCGCCAATTCATCCGATTTTAATGGCACGAAGCTTTTAACCGGACGAACACAATTCCCAAGTGAAATTGAATTCAAAGGAAATCCGCCGCCTTTAGAAATTCAGGTCGGTCCCGATTGGAATCCGTTGCTAGATGGTAGAGATCAGCAAAATCCGGTCAACATCATTCGTGTTGATCTACAGGATATCAATGCCCTGACAGAAGGGCCTGATTCATTGGAAATCGGTAATGCAGAAAATCCGGATGGTGCGCGGGTTGATACCAAAGAAATGGCACAAATGAGCATGGAAAAGCTCGACAAAGCAATTGAAAAGGTCAACTCGCATCGCGCCTCTTTAGGGGCTATCCAGAACCGGCTGCAAAGCGCCGTCAATAACCTCGGAATTCGAATAGAGAACCTCGACGCCGCGAAGTCTAGAATTAAAGATGCTGATTTTGCTGAAGAAACCGCCGGCATGACACAGCAACAAATTCTCCAGCAGGCGGGTGTCGCTGTCCTGTCTCAATCAAACCAGCTCCCACAGCTGGCTCTCAAACTTTTAGGTTGAATCCTCATTTTTTTTAATTTAAGAGGCTGAAACCTTGGGAAATTTCCTAAGGACCAATGAGGCGTTTATGGTTCCAGATCGACAATTGTCAAAAATCTTCATTCGGAACGTCACTGTTCTTGATTGTGCTGTTTGGGATTTGCAGAAGGGCCCCATCGGGCGCTCATGGCACGTTGACGTCAGCTGGGTGGGCCACACCGACGAAGAAGGCGTAGTCCTCGATTTCTCTTTTGCAAAACAGCTTGCCAAAAGGACCATTGATGAAGAATTTGATCACAGGCTTTTGGTCTCTGAGAAAGTCACACGCAAGACATCCGCCGGCCGTTTGAGTTGCTACCCTCATTCAACAACGCCCCATGATCAGAGATTTTTAATTGAGACATACCCATCATCATTGGCTATTCTCCCGCAGGAAGTTCTCGAAGATCTCTCTATCAATTCAAGGGACCGGCTGGAGGACACATTGGCCGCATCTATCCTCGCCCGCTGCCCAAAGAATGTCCGGAAAGTGTGCATACAGCTGCGGGAACACGAGGATTCCTCTAAAACTTTTTATTTCAACTACCTACACAGTTTAAAGCTTCATTCTGGAAATTGTCAGCGCTTTCATGGCCACTCAAACACCATCGAAGTCCACTCAAATGGACAATTGGACCTTGAAAAATCTTCATTTGCTGCGCAGTTTTTAAATAACAAATACCTTGTTGCCGCAGACTATCTGTCTGTCGAAAATATTGAATTTCCGGAGAGTCTACTGTCTGACGTCAAATCATTCGAAATGGACAGCGACTCATTCTCCTGGGTGAGCTACATGGGTTCACAAGGCCGCGTGCATCTGCGGGTGCCGAAAAACCGGCTTTTGGTTATGCCTGAAGAAAGTACCATCGAGAACATCTCCCGCTGGATCTTCGAGACACATTTTGCCGGGTCAGAGAACTTGGAAGTTCATGCGTTTGAAGGGTTGAATAAAGGCTCAATCACTCCATGAGTTCGTCTCAAACATTTCTTGTCAATGAAATATATCCTTGCCTGCAAGGCGAAGGATTAAACTTGGGACGTCCATCGATTTTGGTCAGATTGCAGATTTGTAATTTGCGCTGCACGTGGTGTGATACCCCCTATACGCATACTCTTCATAGCGATCCGGTCAGCGATGAGGATATCGCAAAAAATGAAGTGTACGAAAATCCAAATGACAGACCCAAGAGAAGGCAAAAATACAAACGCATCTCTGTGGATCAAATCATTGACGAGATTAAATTAAATCAGCGCGTGCGACATGTGATCATTTCCGGTGGTGAGCCGACTTTGCAAAATATTTCTGTTCTTCTAGAAAAGTTATCTGACAGTCATACCATTGAAATTGAATCGAACGGCACGCAAATTCCGCATGTTTTACATAAATCATTTGAAAATAAGCACTACCTTCTAGCACAATGGAATATTTCTCCAAAAGGGCAGAATGCCGGACATAATTATGATGAAGCAGCCCTCAGTCACTGGGCGAAGCTCTCGACGATTCATCCCGCGGTTTTTTTTAAGTTTGTCATTCGTAAGACGCACAGAGATCATGATGTGACTGAGGTATGCGACCTCGTGAAAAAGTACAGGATACGTCATGACAGAGTCTTACTCATGGCTGAAGGTACGAGCCTTGAAAGCCAGATCGGTAATGTTTGGCTGGAAGAACTATGCCTAAACTATGGATGGACTCTCAGCCCACGTTTACATGTTCTCAACCATGGTTCACGTCGTGGTGTCTAGTCAGACGGAATTTTTGGTTATTCCCAACACCTCAAATATGTCCTGCTGCTCAAGAGAATAACTTCGCTGGTTTGCATGAAGCGCAAGAGTGGCAATCGCCATTTTGAAAAGTCGTTTTGGCTTTCTGCAATGTGTCCGCTGAAAAAATTCAGCCCATCCGGCAGCATCAATCAGCTCTGCCCACTCGATGATACAGATTGAGTCTGAAGAAAATTCAAGTTCAATTCCCAAAAATGAAAGCTCAGCAGCGGACTTCAAACGATAAAAATCCATATGGCAGACTTTTTGAATCCGCGTCCGCGGGTCACGCAATCGCACTGAGTGAACGACCGGAAAAGTCGGGCTGCTCAGAGCATCGGCGCCACCAAGCGCATCAACTAAACGCTGGGTCAAGGTCGTTTTTCCGGTGCCCAGATCACCCTCTAAAAAAATCCAGTCACCAGGATTAAGAAAGGGAGCAACAGCAACGGCCAACTGTTCCACATCCGCAAGGGGGCATTCAACCACAACCTTGGAACTTTCACCTTCAGAGCCAACAAAAACTCTCTCTAACTGCTTTAACATTTTATTTTTGCTCACTTCCAAAACGGCTCATTCACAGGTTCACGTCTCAGAAAAGAGAGCAATAAAGAAGCGACTTTTGCTGCAGTCCCTGCACCCGGAGCAGACTCAAGTCGTGCCTTAAACTCGTCTTGCCTAACGCGGATATCGTTGACCATTGCAACAATCTTTTGATCATCCAGCGTTTCCTCCTCGCTCCAGACAGCCCAGCCCTTGTCAGCAAAGATCCGAGCGTTGACAATTTGATCACCGCGACTTTGATGCAACCCCAAAGGAATGAGAATCATCGGAATGCGCGCTGCAGCTAGTTCAAAAATAGAACTTGCACCCGCGCGACAAAGAGCGACATCCGCAAGAGCGTACACGAATGGCATTTCAGACGAGAGAAACTCGTACTGTCGATAACAGTTGGCATCTGCAACCGCAAAGCCTTTCCCTTGTCCAACCAAATGTATGATGTTCCAGTGATCTTTCAGATGGGGAAGTGCCTGAGCAAAACGTTTGTTGAGTTGCTCTGCACCTAGACTTCCGCCGAACACAAGCAGTGTTGGCCGCTTGGGATCCAGATTGAAAAATTCCAAAGCTTCCGATCTGGTTTTTGAGAAAAGTTCACTGCGCAAGGGTAGACCTGAAACGCGCACTTTGTTTTTGAAAATCTGCGGAAGCCAAGGCTGCGTTTCATCAAAAGTGACCAGTGCTCGTCGAGCAAAGGGTAGAGTCAATTGAGTTGCCAATGCAGGTGTTGCATCAGACTCATGAATCACCACAGGCACCCGATTGAGCCAAGCAGCCCAAACAACTGGAGCTGCGACAAAACCTCCCTTGGAAAAAACGCAGCGTATTTTATGTCTGCGAATTTGATAGATTGCTGTCAGAAATCCAATGAGAATATTAAAGGGGTCAATGAAGTTCTGGAGACTAAAATATCGACGCAACTTCCCCGTTCGAATGGGAACATAAGTCCAATCCGCTCTATTTTTTGCGACAATTTGTCTCTCCATGCCAGAGTGCCCGCCAAAATAGAAAATTTTGACTTGCCCAGTCTCGACCAGCGATCGCAAGGGCGAGTCCAAGTTTGCGATGATCGCAAAATGAGGCCAGACGTGTCCTGCCGTCCCCCCTCCTGTCAGTCCAAGGGACAATATATCACCACTCATGAAGGCCTCTCTGGCAAACACTTTATTCAAAGATATTCCTTAGTATTCCAGCTATAATGATATGAGTCATCCTCAAAGGCAGCTGCCGCTTTTGTCATCTTGAGCGGTGCAAAGGTATCCACCATCACCGCAAGCTCATTGGTTTCACGTGCTCCCACACTCATCTCATATTTTTCAGGATGAGGACCATGCGGTATTCCGCATGGATGATAGCTTATACTATACTGCCCAATCCCTTTTCGACTTGTGAACTCACCTTTCACATAGAAGAGGATTTCATCACAATCGACACTGCTGTGAGGATACGGACAAGGAATGGCATTCTTCGCATAATCGAGAATGCGGGGAACAAAATTCATCATATAGAAACCTCGGCCCGCAAAAACCGTGTGAATAGTCGGTGGCAAATGATGAGAACTTGTTTTCGGCTGATATGCATGAATCGAAAATGCAAATGGATAGCACCAGCCATCCCAGCCAATCACACGGTAAGGAAATTCAGTGTATTCATGTTTGCTTAGACGATTGTGCTTTTTAACAATAAAAGCGGGATTTTCGGTATCTGGCAAATTGAGCAATCGACTCGGAGACCGAAAATCACGATGCGTAAACGGCGCATCCAATCGGAGCTGACCTTGCGCTAGCCTGAATTCGCGCGGAATACCAAATTCTTTAGTACCTTCAACGATAAACAGGTAAAGCGGGTCCTTAAACTGTAAACGCGAGGCAACCCCTTTGGGCACAAACAGGTAATCACCCTCTTTGAAATCAATTTCACCAAAAATTGTTTGCAGAGTTCCCGCACCTTCTGCAACAAAATACAATTCGTCAGCATCACCATTGATAAAAAACTCTTGGCTGGGCGTCTTGGGGCGTGCAATTCCAACTGTACAATCATCATTGAAAAAAAGTGTTTTTCTGGATTCAAGGAGTTGACCGCCAATCTGTAATTTCGGCGACTTGATATGCCGCCGCATGAGCAATTCCTCGCCTTCTGAAGGGTGATGAGGAAACCCAAAATTCGACAGTTGAAGAGGTTGTACCTTGACTTCGTGTGTTGGCGCCCGCTTTTGATACAAAATCGAATACAAATCGCTAAAGCCATCTCGCGTGAACACGTGCTCTGCGACCATCTTTCCTTCGTGTTCAAAGACCGTATGAGGCTTTTCTGAGACAACTCCTAAACGTCTGTAATCAATCATGTCAACTCCCACGTCTGTTATTCCACACCGAGACCAAGTGCGGTATTGTCTCCAAGCATCGGCGAAAATCAACTCGAGTGCGCTCAAAATAATGGGAATTGAACCCTTATGAATAAGACTCTCTTAATCATTGGTGACCCGCTAAACAGTCTGAATGTTCCGACTGACTCATCACTTGCGATGGCACAAGGTGCATTGTCTTTGGGTATTGAGGTTCACTGGACGACACCTGAAAGAATTGCTCTTTTCAACGGCGTCCCAGTTCTGTCCTCTTGGACGCAGTTACACGAGATCAAGAATGGCTGTTCGCCTGTCAGCTCAATCAGCCGTTGCCAACACTTTGAATCACTGGCGAACTACACTCATATTCTCATAAGAAAAGATCCCCCTTTCGACACAGATTACACCGATCTCTGCTGGATTTTGTCGCAGTGTAGACCTGGGCAAGTCATCAATGACCCACGTGCGCTCCTATGCTTGCATGAAAAGCTGATGCCTTGGCGTCTGCTGAGCCGTGGAATTGTCCCTGCTCACATGATGGTTCCGACCATGGTCTCAATAACGAAGAGCACGATATTGGAATTTGCTCGCGAGCAATTTGCTTCAGCCGAAAGTTTTTTGAAAACGTTTGCGAACTTGCCGGAATTTAGGAACTTTCGTTTTAAGCTAATCTGCAAGCCATGGCGAGGACACGCGGGTCGTGGCATTCAAGTTTTTGAATCGCAGCAAGCTATTGAAGAATGGTTGAACAACGAGTCCGACCATGTCACATCCTCGGAAGTTCTTACTGCTCATTGGATTGTTCAGCCTCTACTTCCAGAAATTTTTTCCCGCGGCGATCGCAGAGTTTTTATAATAAATGGTGAAGTTTTTTTTGATTTTGTGCGCAGACCTGCATCTGGTCGCATTGAAGCCAATCTGGCGCAAGGTGGAAGTGCCACTCTGGAGCCCATGCCTACGGAGCTGAAAGACGTCTGCCAACAATTAGCGCATTATTTAAAGCAAGAGGGAGTTCTAATTGCCGGCCTGGATTTTATTGGACTCAAACTCACCGAGGTTAATATCACGTCACCCACCGGGATCCGCACTTACGAAAGCCTGACTGGGCAAGAGCTTACAAAAAATATTATGGAAACCTTATTGAACCCATTGTCCCACGCTTGAACAATGACAACACGTAGATCTGGATTTTAGCGATCTGCCCGGGGGAAGGCTTTGAAAAGCAGGCATCATGTTACGATAGTTTTACAAACTTTAATCAGTTTGACCGGCTGTATGTCTCGCCCATCAGAGAAATGGCCAGCAGAAACCCTCAGAAACCAGACTGAGTTGCTGCAAAAAAGCTGTGCTCTTACGGAAAAAAGCGGTTTTACGGCAGACCTCCTGTTGCCTGAACGAGGTTCGCTCCGTATCGACGCAACCTGGAGCCTGCGCGGTGAACTCACTGGGCAAATTGTGAGCCCTTTGGGTGAGGATCTTGCGAATTTCAGAATCGACTCATCTGGGCAAGTGCTAACTGACTTAGACGTTGAAAACTCACTGCTTCTCAACAGCGCGTTGCACTTTCTTGCCAGTTTAGGACCCTATCAATCCCGTATGCTTCTTTGCTCAGGACTTTTTTTGAAAACTGAGGACCTTCTCAGGACAGGCCCGATTTCGACGGAGAGCGAAAGGAGATTTGACTTGGTCACACGCACAAATCGTTGGTTTGTTTCAACAGAACTCAAATTGAATCCATTTCAAGCAAGTCATCTCGTCGGACAAGACCTGCAAATTTCAACCACTGTTGCCACCTCAAACTCGATTTTTAGCACCCATATTGCCACTCTCGAATGGACAGGGATAAAGAAGACTAAAAAGATTGTCCCTCACAATATCAACATCCGCACCCGAGGCTCAGACTTTAGATTGTTGTTCCTCGATTTTGAGTGACTTTCCGATTCACTTCACCCAACAAATCCCTTGATTTTGAGTTTAATTTGTCTTTGTTGTCTTCTTTTGATTTTCGTCTCTCTTCCATACTTGAAACCATCGAAGCGAACATGGTGATTGCAGAATCAAAATCCTCATCTGAAAGCACTTGCACCTTAGAAAGTAATTGCTGAAGCAAAACGTTTCGCTTATGCAGGCGACCAAGACTGTCATAGCGGACAGCCTGATCGTCCATCATGCGCACCAACTCCAGTTCATCAGGTGTTTGCTTCATCAGTGACCTCAATAGCTTCGAGACTGAGGTCTTTTCGGCATCTTTTGCTCTCATTGAGAGAGAGTGACACAGGATTGACGTGTGCAAAATTGCTACGGCCTCGAGATGACCGCGGGCCTGCGGTAAATTAATGAAGTCGTGGGAGGAAGCGGCATGCTGAAATCAATCGTCGGTTTTTTTGTGGTCACATTCGCCTCAATAGCGGCCTGCGGCTTATGGGCCTATGACTGGTGGACCTCCAACCAGGTGACTTTGCCGAATCCAGTCACCTTCGAAATCAAAGAAGGTTCCAATGTTCAAAACGTTTCACAGGAATTGCACTCTCTTGGACTCATCTCGCATGATCCTCGACTTTTTGTCTGGTGCTGGCGAATTATGATGCAAAAGACGACGCTCAAAGCCGGAGATTATCGTCTTGAAGGTGATCTTACACCAGCAAAAATTGCCCAAATTCTTGCCAAGGGACAAGTTGTGACTGTGAGTCTGACAATTCCCGAAGGCTGGAACATGTATCAAATCGCAGAACGACTGCAGAATGCTTTTCCCAAGACCAACAAGGACTCTTGGGTTCATCTCATGAAGGAAAAGAAATATACGCGTCAACTTCCAGGGCAACCGGCGTCCGTCGAGGGTTTCTTGTTCCCAGAAACTTATACGTTCCGTGCACGCTCTCATCCTGACGAAGTGCTCGAAACAATGATCCGCACCTTTAAAAAGAATTTCACTGAGGAGATCGTAATACGCGGACAAGCGTTGAATTTAAATCCTTTAGCGATCGTGACGCTCGCTTCCATTATTGAAAAGGAAACAGGAAAAGCGTCTGAGCGCCCCCACATATCCTCCGTCTTTCATAACCGAATGCGCATAGGAATGCGCCTGCAGACTGATCCAACTGTAATTTATGGAATGTGGGAACGATTTGATGGCAATCTCCGCAAGGATGACCTGAGAACCCCCACTCCTTATAATACGTACGTCATTTCGGGACTTCCCCCGGGTCCAATTGCAAACCCTGGTATCGCCGCCCTCAAAGCTGCTGTTGAACCTCTGCAGACCAAAGACCTTTACTTTGTGAGTCGCGGAGACGGAAGCCACATTTTTTCGACAAATTTCGAAGATCATCAGCGCAGTGTCTATCAATATCAAGTTGCTCCAACCCGTAACAGACCTGTAAAAAACTAAATATTGGAGTCCTCATTGAACCAGCCTATACCTTGGTGGAATAAAGACTCTTCAAACGGAGTCATTTCAGGAAAAAAGCTTCTTGATTTTTGGCAGTCTATGGTTTTCTCGAAACGAGAATCTGCAGCTTCGGAGATCCAATCTCTTGGAGATCTGACAAAAGTTTTATGGGCGACTTTTAACACATCACGTGAAGAACTTGATCGTGACTACATGTCAAACGAAAAGCTTCTGACCGCCTATATGGCTTCTTTTTTTATCCCCAATGTCGAAAGAATACTGTCGATTGCCACAAATCCCAGAGTGAAAGCCCAACTCAAAAAAATTTCCCAATCTAAGTCGATTCATATTCTTGATTTTGGCTCGGGTCCGCTCAGTGCCACATTCGGACTCTTGCTTGCTCTGAATGAGATAAAGGAATCAAAAGACAATGTTACTTTCGCAACGGAGAAAATAGTTATTCATGCTGTCGAGCGCTCAGAACGAGCTGTTAAAAAGGCAATTCATTTGCTCAATAACTCCATCAGTTCAAATATTTTCATAGAAGTGCATCGCACGACATCAATTCCCAGAGATCAGCAATTCAATATCGTTTTAGCAGCAAATGTCTTTAATGAGATTCCCGAGAAGCATCGCTCTGTGACAGCAAGAAGCATCATTTCTGCCTTAACTCCTGACTCTTCGAACATCGCGATTTTCATGGAGCCGGGGCAAAGGGAGCATTCAAAAAAGCTGACTGATCTGCGCAATGACCTTTTGAGTCAGTCGACTCAATTCAAAACTGAGGTCATTGCGCCATGCCCCCACAACGACGCTTGTCCGTTATCAAGCAAATTCGAACGCGATGACTGGTGTTGGTTCAGTCACCACTTTGAAAGGCCGGATGTCCTCAAGGAGATTGATAAGAAATCATCACTTGATCATACAAACCTAGCGTATTCCTTTTTTGCTCTGAACATACAACACGCCCTTTCGGACCAGGTCACTCAGAAAACTCCATGGTCTGTCTGCGTGAGTGACGAGATGTCTGCAGGGGAACCATCCTCGGCACGGAGAAGATTTGACTATTTCAAAAATAATCTGGCAACAATCTCACCATCAGTTTCATCAACACGCCTTGAACAATTAGCGGAAACGGGCAGCAAAACGAAGTTATGCTGCCGAACGGCTGACTTTCTGAGTGGACTGCGAATGCAAAACCAAACCGACGGCAGATTAAAGCGAGGAGATGAATTAGATGATAAATCTATTTTCGAGGCGCTTATTTTGGAAAAGTAGTGAGAAAAACACGTCAAGACTTTGCGGACTTCAGTTTTGCCGCATAGTCCCAAATATACTCACCGGCACTCCATAGGCTCACCACAAGAGCGCACCACATTGATACCAGTCCCCAAAAAGCAAATGAGAAAAATCCCCACTGATAAGAAAAAGTCAGACCAACAATGCCCACATCAAGAAAGAAAGTCTTTGTTTTTCCAAGCCAACTGGATGAAATTAAAATATTGTCTTCATGAGCTGCCAACCTGAGGGCATTAATTCCCAAATCACGGACAATCAGAATAACTGCCATCCACCCTGCCAGCCGATGTTTCTCTACCAAAATCACCAATGACGAAACAACTAGCAACTTGTCAGCGAGCGGATCAAGTAGTTTTCCGAAAAGAGTCTCAACGGAAAATTTCCTCGCAATCCAACCATCTAAAAAATCGGTAAATGCAGCAATTGAGAATATAAGTGCGGCAGCAAAATCGGTCCAAGAAAAAGCAATTGTGTCTCCAATGGCCGAGACTTCTGCACCCTGATTTGTCAAGATCACAACCGCAGGGATACAAAGAATTCTAAGCACTGTCAGTTGATTGGGCAGACGCCGAATCCACAATGAAACTGTCGGATTCATACTTCAATACCTGTATGAGTCATGATTAAAAGCCTTTCAGAAGAAAAACCGAGAGCCAGGCATGGCTCCCCCAACAGGCCCCCTCATACCATGAACGATAAATGAGAGAAAATCTGGATAGTCCACCAATGCCATCGACCACACGCCTCGTCTGCATCCTAAACTTGTCAGACCTCACAGCTCCCGACACTTCATTGAGGCGGCTGATCGCCTTTGAAGGTTGCCTCTATCAGGTCTCTGTAAGGATCCAAAATTGCAAAGGCAAGTGAAGTCAGCAGAACGGCGCGCTGTCGTTTTGCAATGGCTGTCCACTGAAAGACGCCCAACTGAAGACCCAGCATCAAAATGTTCTCTAAAGTAGCACTGCTGAGAGACTGTCCATTCCCAGAGAGACCCAACAACTCAGAAATAATACGGCTCTCGTGACACTGCATTCGCAGGAATGAAGACAATGATTTTGTCAGTTGAGAAACGGTAACAGGCGTTGATGGAATGATGGGACCCTTTGAAGAAATTTTAATATCTGCCAGAACCACCATAAGGGCGATGATAGCTAACGCTCTGTTCTCTAGTTCAGGAGACTCTGCAACTCTGACAGCCAAACTCGCATCAGTTTGGAGCTGCCGCTCAGTCGAAAACGCCTCAAGGCGCCAAACCAGTAAGCAAAGAGGGTCGTCTATCATCCGGGCCATGACGTGATCAATCGCTTTGCCCCAAAGCGCGAGAGAATTCATCAAACACCCAGTATGCTCCTGAGTTTCCGTGCGAACTTGCGAGAGAGCCTCGAAACCCGAGAGTAAGGGCAAACCTTTCCTCAGCGCTTCCATCTGGCCATCAACGGCCTTCAATAGAAAATCTAAGAGCTCCTGAGGATAATGACACAACCCGACGGCCATCCACTCGTCAGGACGGCAGGAGACCATGCGCTGTAAAACCGTGACACAAAACTCTTGGTTGAGAATCAGCCAGTCTGGCTCACTTTCGAGGTAGCGCAGAACATGAAAATCAGCCAACTGCTGATAAGCTGCTTGGTCGAGCCAGTCGAGAATCAAACCACTGGGAACTCGGGTTTGTTGTGACTGAGACAGTGATAGTAATCGTCTGGATTCCGGCGCAAAGACGACAAATCCGAATTGCTGAAAGACGGCCGCTATAGATGCCTCATGATAGGCCCTAGCGAGAGGAGTCACTGCTACTTCAAGAACTTCATTTGCCGCTTCATGCAAAACTCTAACAAGAGCTCTGTTTTTGAGAGCACTTTGTTGCCATTGCGCAATTTGTAAAAAATCTACGTTGTTAATCATCATGCTCGCATAATCTCAGAACAACCGAGCGTCAGCATAGCTCTGTCTTGCCGAATGACATTTTGACGTCTGGCACAAGAATTGCAGTGCCATCAGAAAACGCAGGAGCCTTCGAATGACAATTCTTCATCTATCTAATCGCTCAACAAAGAAGTCCAATCACTCCAGAACAATTTCAGTGAGTACTTCCGAGGTCATCCGGATATTGTTGCAATTCCCCACTGGCCTGAATTCCTCGCAAATATCACATGCCCTAAGAGGCTCAGTCTCTTATTCAGCTTTGGCCAGTGAGTTGAACTTGGCAAGAATTGCAGCCACACGAAAACAAATACAAAGAGCCCGAAAGCAGCTGGAAGCATCTGACTCTAGCCTAAGGTTATTTTATTGCGAGAAGCGCAGGGTTTGGTTGGCAAAAACTTTATCTGATTAATAGAATGCCTTTAGATAAAAAATTTAACTGGGAAATAATAGCACATGGTCTGATGCTCCGTTTCGCTTATTTGATAAACAGGGGGGCAACTCGCCAATGAAACTATGGTCTAAAATTTTTGCTTGTATTTGCGCAGTCGCAGCAGCCAGCGTTTTATCATTTGGTCTGAAATACAAACATTTAAAAACGGGGGTTGTCTCTGCCGGAACAACCGAAGTATTACTCAACGTGACAGTGAGAGGTTCAGGAGGCGTTGCGGTTAAGAATGCCAATATATCGGTGTATAATCCGCATCAGATCGTCTTAGGAAAGACAAATGAGCGGGGAATTCTGTCGGTTACAACCGAGCTAACAAGCGGCCGCTCGTTAGTTCTTCAGGCTGATGGTAGCGCCTTCAGAATGCAACGCTCTCTTCTTATTCCACGCTCTCAAACATACAGTGCTACGGTCTTTTTTGACCTTGCCGAGGTTTATCAGGGGAATGTCACGCTGCTATCAACTGCCAACAGTGAAACGACTGCGCTAACAAAAATTCCAACTCCAGTTCCTTCAAACATGTCCATTATTCTCGAAGGGATTAAAATCGATGAGAACAGCAAATCAAAAATCATAAACGTTCTTCAAGCAGCCGCCAGAAGTTTGATTGATAAACGTTCATACGAGTTAAAGTGCCATGCTTTGAGCGCGCAGAATGTCATCTTTGAATGCATAGTTTCCAGTCATGGTCGTGAGGTGAGCTCTTCTCTCGTCGAGAGTCTTCCGCAATCAGTTGCAGAAGCGGAGAAAATGCTTTCTAGTCTCGTTTCGCCTCCAAAAAAAATTTCAAGGGAAAAAAAATCATCGAACGAAGTCTATTTTCATGTCAGACATCAGGGACAGACTTTCAGAGCTTATTTTGGAGAGAAACGTCTTTATACTTGGAAAGAGAATCTGGGAGAAACAATCTTTAGCCAAGACACCAGCGAATTTAAAAGTAAAACTTCTCCATCAATGACAGGCACGCTCACATTGATTACTGAAAACAATGAAATATTCCAGAAGACATTCACGCTTCCACCCTTAAGAAAAAAAATGATCGTCAGATTGCCACGACTTCATCAAATGAATTTATCAAAACGGCAGTCAAAACGTTAATCATTCGGAAGGTTTATATTTACTTTCACCTTGATATTTTGCGTCTGATTTTGAGGGCTTGAGTTAGTAGAGGAAATTGGATTTATCACCTGGTTTTGAATGCTTTTTTCAATAGCTCCCAATGTATTTGTGACCGAATTATTTATTCTCTGCGCTTGACTGGCAATGTCAGTATTTGCGTTTGGTAATGAAGGAAAGTTTTCAATATTGCCGCCCGCACCGACACTTTTTTCGTTGAATTTGGCGGAAGAAAACTTGTCGCCTTCCGTTCGAGTCGGAGATGCTCTGTTCCCGTCCTTCCCGGTCGTGCGTCCACCCGGCAGGAGGAAAGCATCCTTATTGCTATCCGGAGGACGCTCAGTGTTGATGACTTTTCCACCGGGTTCAAAAACGGGATTCAGCGGTGCTTTCAATTGAGGCTTTTTTTCGTCAGCAGGAATTTTCTCTGGAGGTCTATTAACGCTTGCATTTTTGGTGTTGCTTTCATTGTTGGTGTTGCTTGTATTGTTTGTATTGCTGCTATTTTTGGCTTGAGTATCCTTTGATTTTTCTGGGCCCTCGGATGATTTTGGTGCGTCAACCGCCTCCCGACTCTCTCCAGTTGTCGATGGTGCGGGCTTTTCGGTTTCTTCTTTCTTTAGTTCTTTATCTTGTTCCTTGGGCGCATTTTGCGGGCTCTTGAGTTCCGGACCGGATGATGGAGCTGCAGCCGCTGGCCCGTCATTGGTGAAACCTGCTTCTGGTTTAACTGGAGGTAAGAGGCTCTGAATGACATCGCGACTCACAGGCTTGGGCGGAGTAGGAGCGAGGCTTGCAGAGACCTTTGTCGAAAAGTTGGGTGCAACCGAAACTCCCACATCTGGAAATTTTGGGTTTTTGACTTCAACAAGACCGGTCAATACAACGAGTTGTGTCTCGCCACTGGGGGCAACATCAATAAGACCACTCGTTCCTCTAATTCCCATGATAGCGGTCTTGCTTTTGAACTGAGTGTAGGTTTTAACTTTTGCTTTTGGATTTACGAAGAACCTCAATTTTCCTTGTACGACGTTGAAAACCGATTCAGCTAATCCGTTTGAATCATTTGAGTTCTTTTTAAACTTCTCCAGGGCAACGGAAGAGTTTTCATACAACGTGAATGAAGTTCCATCTTCAAACTTCACCTGCACAACCCCAGCAATTCCCGTCTCAATTTTATCTGTCACTTCGACAGGCAAGCCTCTTTGTGCATTGATCACATTGTCGGCTCTCACAATTTTTACCGGTCCTGAAAGTGCAGAGATACTACCAACGGCAACAGACGGGGCCGCGAATGAACTGGTCTTTTGAATGAGTGCAACGAATACGGTTGCCGCCACAACGGTTGCAGAGCTGAAACCTCGATGACTCAAATTGACAACCCCTGCTTTCATCGAGATACCCCCTCTGCGCAGATCCCTACCTAAGACTAAGTTCGGCTCTTTGGTGGAATCGATTAAGAATATGTCAAATCTTTTAATGAGGGTTGATCTCTTTTTGAACCAAACCACTGAAAATACTGAAACTTATAATCAACGTTCGCCAAAGCTGATCAGCAAAATGAAGCAAACGGGTTCCAGAAAGCATAAACGAGAAGCGCTTTCGCGATTCAGGTCGGGCTGCATTCTTTGCCTCAGTCTTGGCTTCGAAAGGGTCGAGCCTCAAGAAAACCTCCCCGTAGAACCGAGGCTTGAGGTGTCAGTGATTAGCTCCAAAAAGCAGGTTTCAAAAAAGGCCGTGGAGCGAAACCGAGCCAAAAGGAGAATTCGAGCCTGCCTGAGTGATCTGAACGCAGAGGCGATTTTAACAATCACTCACTCGAAGAACCTTGCCAAAGTTCAGTGTCTTGTGGTCTGTCACCGAAGCTGCCTCAGTGTTCCTTTTGAACAGCTCAAAGGCGATGTCCAACGCGCACTTGAGCATTGTCTACTGCTCATAAAAGTTTAAATCGGAGCTCATCTTGAAACTATCTTTGAAATTTGTGGTCAAACTACCTTCCCGACTTGCGGGTGCCTTGATCCGACTCTATCAAAGATGTATTTCTCCAGCCCTTGGGCCCCGATGCCGGTTTTATCCGTCATGTTCCGAATATTCTTTGGAATGTATTGAGGCTCATGGAATAACACGTGGGACTTTTCTAGCCTTCCGGCGGCTGTGTAAATGTCATCCATGGCATCCAGGCGGTGTGGATCTACCTCCCCGGGGTTGAACCGATTTCATTGCCTTTGTTGAACCTAAACACTCAGGGACCCAGCCCGTGACACTTGCTCAAACAATCCCTCTTTCGAAATTTTTCTCTTTATTTGCTTGTAAACTGATGCTCGTTTTTGTTGCTGTGCAGCCAGCATTAGCCCAGACAACGCTAAGCTCAAATCCTCAACATACAATTGAAAGAGATGACTTAATTATCCGTTTTTCACAAACAGGCGGTTGTATCGAAGACCTTCAAGTCAAAGGGTTCAAAGAACAGCTCAATGGAACAGAGAATGCCCACGTCACCGGTGGTCACTTTGCATGCCGGGCCTTAGCTTTCAAAGTGGGAGATGAAGATCTCCGAAACAGCGACGCACAGATCTCCACGAACGGCCAAGGTTCTGTGACCATCCTACAGAAAACAAACCAGCTTGAACTGACGCGAAAGCTCGAACTACGGGCACCCTATTCAGGAGAATTAACCGTCAACGTTCTAAATTCCAGCGCCGCGCCTTGGAAAGGTTCAGTGTCCGTTGATGTCGGTGGAGTCTCGGAACTCAAGAACGCAGGTAGCCTCTTCGGCAGTCAAAGCCTCGAATATCGAGAGGCCGTTGCACTGATCGGGGAAGAACTAACGCGGATTAAGCTCCCCTTCGAAGAAAAGCCCAAAAAAGAGACTCTTGCCGAATTCTTGAGCGTCAAACCCGAATGGATAGCAGCCAATTCACTTTATTTTGCACTTGCGCTGATGCCAAAGGGCGAGGAGCTCTTTAATGTCAGCGTCCAGAGAACGGGTTTTAATTCGGCGGTGAATAGAACCTCGTCGGTCGACAGAACCCTGTATGAAATTTGGTTATCCACTTCGACATTCGAACTTCAACCCGGTTCCTCCCGCTCCTTCACCTTTGACGTCTACAGCGGTCCAAAATCGAAGGCGGCACTTAACGCGGCCTTCAGTTCTAAAAACCTAACAAAAAACATTGATTTTGGTTTTTTTAGCGTTGTTGCATGGCCTTTGTTTTACATTTTGAATTGGCTCGAAAACATATCCAAAAACTGGGGATTAGCGATTATCCTTCTGACAGTTCTTTTGAAGATTCTCCTGTACCCTTTAACGGAGAAGGCTTTTGTTGCCGGCAAAAAAATGCAAAAACTCCAACCAGAGCTGAACGAGTTGAAAGAAAAATTCAAGGATGACAAACAAGCCCAACAACGAGAGATGATGTCTCTTATGGCTCAACGCGGTGTCAATCCAATGAGCGGATGTCTGCCAATTCTTCCACAGCTGCCAATCTTTTTTGGCTTGAACGCTGTGCTCATGCACACATTCGAACTCCGTCATGCTCCGTTCGCTTTTTGGTTAAAGGATCTGACGGCCCGCGACCCTTTCTACATCACCCCTGTCATCATGGCAGCTCTGATGTATTTTCAGCAAAAACTGACGCCTGCGCCTGCGACAATGGACCCTGCTCAACAAAAGATGATGCAATTTCTTCCTGTTATATTTGCCGTCTTCATGCTGACCTACCCTTCCGGCCTCGTTGTCTATATTATTACGAATACGGTGCTGTCGCTGATGCAGCAAAAGTATATGATGCGAAAACATGCATCTTTAGACTGACAACCAGCCGAACGATTTTGGCTCAAGGAACCAGTGAAGCGAGCACGGCATGCGCACCTTCACTCATATGAAAGATGGAGTCCTCCAAAGATGAGTAAACAAGAATTTAATGGCAAAACACTCGATGAAGCCCTGTCGGCCGCTGCCCGCGCGCTTGGCACTGATGTGACACTTCTTTCCTATAATATTCTTCCTCAGAGCTCTGGTGGACTCTTGTCCAAACTCTTCAGCCGTGGCGTTCGTCTGGAAGCATGGATTGATACCAACAACGATGTTGAAGCTGCTGCGCGAGCTGCTGTGAAGCAGGCAATGGCAGATGTTCAGGAACAGCCGATTGCGCGAGCCAAGCAATCGCGACAACAGACCTCGAGAGAAGACCAGCGCCGCGGAGCCCCGCAACGGGATGAAGCTGTCCAAAACCCACGGATGGCAAATGCAACCAAACCAACTCCAAAAGATCAAACCGCAAGAGGTCATCAGCATGCCGGAAAAAGGCAAAGACCTCTCGAGAAGGGACATGAAGGTCGAGGACACGAAAGAGCCTCAGAATCTTCGAAAGACACTACTCTCGAAGACCGTCCTCTTCGCCCTCGAGTCGCTTTATCCGCACCTGAAAGTCAAGATTTATTGAAAGAGCTTGCAAGAGAGTTTGTCAAAGGATTTGATCAGGGTGACTCAGCGTCACAAGCACAGATCGATTTTCAAAATAGTGAAGATGTTAGTGTTACGGTGGACTCACCTGTACTTGAAGATTTACTCAGCAAAAGTGACAGACTTTCCTGCGCTTTTGAGCACCTGTTCAAGCGAATTGCGCAGAAAAAATTTGGAGATGTTTCAGGCCGCGTTGTTCTAAATGCAGGTGCTGCAGCGAATCTTCGGGAAGAAAAACTGAAAAATATGGCTCTTGATATCGCTTCAAAAGTCAAGAGCAACGGCAAGTCGATCACGTTGGCATCCAAGAGCAGCCAAGAAAGACGCGTTATTCACCTTGCATTGGAGAACATGGAAGGAATAGCAACAAAAAGCATCGGCGTCGGTGAAAATCGAAAGCTTATAATTTATTCAACGCAGAAGCCCCATCGCAATGCGCAACAGCCAAGACGACATCAAGGTAAAACGGGAGGTGGACAAATTCGCCACCCGTCGAGTCACGAGAGAGACGCCCCGCTGCAAAACCACCAAGAGACGGATCAAGATGGCGAGACTTCTAGCCAAGGAAAGATACTCCAGAATCAGGGTCAACGTTCAAAAAATCAGCGCCATCGAGGACGTCGTGGCTTTTCTGAGCGCGCCCAACATCAGAATTCTAACAGAACTCCCCCTTCATCCACCGATGCGTTGCAGGGCTATTCCGATCCCAATGCTCAGTCGGACGGACAAACCACTGAATCATTGGAAAAATGAATTTAGCAATTAGGCAATGCCAGACTAAATGCATGAACATCAATTAGACGACACAATATTTGCTTTAAGTTCTGCAAGAGGAAGGGCAGGCATCTCGTTGCATCGTATCAGCGGGGGGCAGTGTCACCAACTCTTGGCCCCTTTTCTGCGGGCTGTCACACCTGACAGGGATGAGGGACTGTCTGAGGGGCTGAGGATTCAACTCAAACACGCAAGAGCTAAGTATTGTTTTATTGTCGATCACAAAACTGAATTAATTGATGATTGCATTGTTACGTTTTTTGAGGCTCCCAATAGCTATACAGGGGAGCACACAGTCGAGATATGCGCACACGGAAACCCGCTGATATCCGCAAGATTGCACTCTTTCTTGAGAAATTTGGGGTTTAGAGATGCAAGGCCCGGAGAATTTACCCAACGAGCATATCTGAACGGAAAAATTGATCTCACACGCGCAGAGGCAATCGACCAACTTATTCATGCTGAAACGCAAGCAGGAGTTACTCTTGCAAGGCAAGCCTCAGAAGGAACCATTGCTCGAGTCTCCCTTGACATACGCGAACAGATTATGAAGGCACTTGCCTATTTTGAGGCTCATATCGATTTTGGTGATGATGAAGTTGGTACTTATGCTGGGCAGAATCAAATCGAAGAATTGAAATTAATCAAAAAAAGCCTTCACGAGCTGTCCGAGAGCTATTCAATTGGCGTAAAAATGAGGGAAGGCATCAGAGTATCTTTTTTGGGGCGCCCCAACGCAGGAAAGTCTTCGCTTTACAATGCACTACTTGGTCATGAAAGAGCCATCGTAACAAATATTCCGGGGACAACCAGGGATATTCTGGAAGACAGATTCAGTCTAGACCATAGAGATTTTGTTCTCCTCGACACCGCAGGTCTCAGAATCTCAGACAATCAAGTTGAACAAATTGGTATTTCAAGATCTCTTGAAGCAGCCAAAAATTCGGACATTGTTCTTTTAATTATTGATCCAACTGAACTACTTGAACACGAATCCTCAGAGAAAGAGTCTCTCTCAAAGAAGGTTTCAGAACTCTGTCAAGAAATTCTGACGCAAATAAACAAAACAAACGTTCAAAATTTTATTCTAGTTCTGACTAAAAATGACTGTTGGCCCGACGCATTTGCTCAGAGCCTAAAAGGAATAACGACCTTTCTGGATCCTCAAATCAATGCAACCGTAACAGTCTCTGCACACAGCCATGGCCTCGACCAATTATTTGATATTCTCAAAGAAACTTATGATAAAATTATAGACTCCCAGGGCACATGTAATTCAGCCATCCTTATCTCAAAGCGGCAACAGGACAAAACGTTGCTAGCCATCAGAACACTTGATGAAGCCATTAATTGTGCTGAAAATAATGAATATCCGGAAAAAATTGCGTCGTTACTTATTTCGTCCGCGCATCAAGTTCGAGAAATCGTGGGAGACATTGGGACAGATGATATTTTAGAAAAAATTTTCTCGAACTTTTGTATTGGAAAGTAATATATCAATAGCCCGTGATTTTTTCCGAATCATAGGAATAAACCCGTGGAAGCTCCTGTGAATAGCGAATAAGAGTTGACTGCTGATTAACAAGAGTCTCGAATACACGTTTACCGTCTGGCTCTGACCTCACCATATCGATTTTTTGCTGCAGGCGATTAATCCGATCAGCATCATCAGATGATTCCATCACTTCATCCATAATAGAATTGAATCGAATTTTTTCTTCCGGAGTCAGTCCGCTTGTATTGGCATATTTGTGATACTTCTCAATCGTCGCCTGATCGGTATCAATTATAACTGTTCCGTCTTCTTTTTTCTCGACGATCACTCCAGGCTTCGTATAAATACCTGCCTTTGGAACATAATCACCAATTTGCATGTTAGCGTTTCTTTTTTGCACGGGCATTGTCATCATAAAGCACATCCTCCTTTTCAGTACTGGGGAACATTTCTCAAATCGACTTTGAAATTAGCTGGAATATGTCCATCGCGATGCATACGATGCATCAATTCGTTTTCAAGATATCTCAGAACTTTTGGATCGACTTTTTTTGATTCTTTATAGTTCTGAATCAGATCATAGAGATTTTGAATTTCTTTACTCGTTGAATCATCTTTGACGCTGTTTATGCTTACGTTCAAAAATGATCTTTGCGAGTCATCGAGATGATTCTTTAGTCCATTCTCCACCTGCTCCTGAACTTTTGCCCGTTCCCTCTCAAGCACAATGCTCCCTGAATTACGGTCAACTTGTGCAACAACGGCAGGTGCACCATTTCCCAAAAATATAACATCGCCACTTGTTAGCTTCATTAGAACCTCCCAGCCAGACGGTCGGGAATCAGTCATCCTCTTAAATTTTACATCAAGATAAACATCCGAATTCAAAAGTGTTGTTGGCCTTGACGCGATATTTAATGCAGTAGGGAAAAAAAAGACCGTTAAAGTTATGACACCAAGCACCGAACACTAAAATGAGCGACAGCCACACACAATTTAGAGGAATGTGTCATGTCTGCGAACATCAAAAGCATATTGCGCTATTCTTGTATTTTTTTGAGCTTTTCAACATTCGCCAATGGATGCAATGAAATAGCCCCTGCCATTCCCGTACCTTCGGATTCATTAAAGGGTAAAAGAAACAATGATTCTGGCAAGTTTAATCATACGCAAGCCGACCCTGCTAGTTTAGAGACAAGGCTTAATGGACTCAAGAGTGACTCACTTCAGCTTGCAAGCGATTTAACGGACATAAATACAAAGATTGCGCAAATAGATGCGACCAAGGAAGCTCTTTGCAAGCGTCAATCGGAACTCATGGAGGCATGTGTTGTTCATACCCCCCTCTCTCCTGAGTCATGGCGCTCAGGTGCAGCCTGCAAAAGTGAGCGCAAAGCATGGGAGGATCGCAGATACTTTGTCGAAGTGACAGGAATACAGGGGCGATTCCAACTGATTTTGGACAACTCTGTAGAGTCAAATATTTTTGCAGCGAATAAGCAGTCCAAAATAGAATGGAGAACACGTGGCAACAAAAGCCTTAAGGATCTGCGGCTGTCTGATGTTGGCTCAATAAAACTAAAAGCAATCGATGGAAACATCACATCTCTGAATGGTCTCTCCTTTGTGCTAAAGATCGATGATAAGATTGTCCTAACAGAGAAGGATTTTGTGCCCGAAAGCAAAACAAACAATGCAGTTGTTATCAGCCAAATTCCTCTCTCAGTTGAGCTTTCGTCCAGTGAATGCCAAGTCAACGAAGCAGAGCTCGAATCTTTAATTCAATCAGTCCAGGTAAATACTGGATCCATTCAAACTGTGACTCCTCCACAAACTGATCAGAAAGAGTCAGCGCAAGTAACGATTAAAAAAATGGAACAGTGGATCAAGACAGCGAGAAATAATCTCGACAGTAAAAATGAGGCATATCTGGCCTTTGCCCAAGATATTGCACGCATTAGGAGAGACCTCCGCGGTGAGCTTCAGCTCGGATGCTGGGGAAGAGAAGTGATCAAGACTATTGAAATTGCTTTCAATGGCTCACATCTCCCTCTTTCTGATTGGGACAGATCTCAAGCAGAGAAGCCTCTTCCACCGTTCGGCAACCCCACGCAAACAACCATCGACTTTGGAGGCAACTTGCGCTTCACGAATGGCGACGAAAAAACCTTGGCGTTGTTTCGTGATGGTGGACGTTGGAGCCTCATTGCAAATACTGATTTGACGATCGGTGATTTGAGCAGCTTTCAGATTCAAAAGGGCGGCTACGCTTATCATGCAGAAGAAAAATGCTGGTCGACCTGGGGCGGATTAGGAAAGGACTGTGAGTGGCAAAATCGCGAATCAGATCGCTATCACTTGAACGACCTGACTATCAAAATCAACGGTGAGTTGGTCTACCGAAAGGATGCGCTGAATATCAGCTTCGAGCGTAAGAACCTCAAGTGGCTAGAAAAAGATTTTACTTCAAATCCCGCCTATATCGACCTCATGAGGCGGCGGGATTGTCCTACTTCTGCGGCTCTTCGTTAAGGAGCTTCTATGCGAATACACATTTCTTTTAATCACTTGTTCTTATCGAAATTGAGCCTAGTCATGTGGGTTCTCGTTGGATGCGGCCAAACAGAGTATGTTGGGACAAAACCACGAATCAACCATTTTCAGAAGACATCAGACGGTCAATCGATGGGTGAAGGGATAGATAACAATCAGGCGCTCCAGATACTTCAATCCATTTTTAAATTGCAGAAGCCCGTTGTTGGTTTGGCGCAGGTGAAAAGCTACGAGGTGCCTGCAATTCTCCCTAAATCTGTACAAAATCCGGATATCGTCTTTCAATTCTATCGTTGTGAAAGCCAATCTACGATTTATGGTACCTATGATGAGTTCGATTCCGAAAACCCACAGCTTGATAAAGAAGAATCAGCGAGAGAATATTTTGCCCGTAATGATTTTTGGTTAAGTCTTTCAAAGCAATGTACCAAGGTCTCTGATGCGCAACCACAAAAGGAATTTCTTGATCTGACGACACCATCAGGAAGCTGGCGTTGGTATACGAGAGCCTGCATCGCAGGTCCTTCGAATCAAAAATTTACCTGCAGCCCTGTCATTTCTGCAAGTGAACCTTTACTCGGATTTAAAAATAAATTTGATTCTCTTCAACAACAGCTATTGGCAAAGATACACGACAAAATGAATTCAATAAAATCTCTTTCCATTTCATTGCCTGAACGAGGACGCGAATTATTGTCTGCTCTCAAGCAATGTGGTGAGGACGACGCGAACAACGCGGAACGTCGCCTTCTTCGAAACAATCTCTTGCGCCTGATTGGTCTTGGCGGTTCGATTGCACTGGATATCTTCGGCCCAACCGAAACTGCTTCAAAATCATGGAAGGAAAAAATCCAATTAATCTGGCAACCCACACCCGACATTCAAAAGAACGGTCAGTTAACATCACAAGTCCTGCAGTGGCTCTTCACTCAGCAGCATGATTTTAAATCAACTTGTGACGCGGCTGAGCAAATTCGAATCATCTCATCGAGCGATGTCCTGAGACTCAAGGCTCTCCAAATTGAACTTGCATCCGACCTTGATGATGCCGAAAGACTGGGGCTGCCATTGCCATCGGAGGTCAAATGAAATCGAATCATATTTTCTCAAGCAGCAACATAGGTCCGGCATTCACGACAGTTGTTATGTCAATTCTCATGGCTGCCTGTGGTGTCGACGAACCCCCGATACCTTCGCAAAAGAATTCCGAAAAGGATGCCAAGTCCGCCAGATATTCAGAGCAATCGACCGTCGCTGTGGATAATTCGCCAGCCCGCATTTCTTTAGTGGAAGTCAATGCGAGTGCTGCTGATTTGAGCCCAATCGCAGAGATTGACTACAAGAACAGTGATTTTATCACCGCCCTCAGATGTTCTGCTGCTTTTCCGCTCCGCGGTCCAGCGGGACAAGTCATTCGAAGTTCAACGGGCCAAATCAGTTTATCTAATCCTTTGGAACTCAGGGCTGTCTGGGAACAGGCGCTTGCAGCGACAACGTCCTGCCGCTTGTTGGGGGATAAGATTGTTCGTGCATCGTTCAGTGACCCCTTGGCTGAAAGTGGCACGTACTTTTATCTGTTCAACCCTTGTCGGGAATCTCTCTCTGACGAATCTCAGCAGACAAAAATGTCTTGTTCATTTTTGCTTGCGGCCACCGAGAATATCAAAGTCATCAATTCGCTCAATGAGAAAACGAGAGGTATTGCTCATTTGATTTCAACAAAAGAGTCTCAATTAGCCAGCATTGCTCTTCGTTTTAGACAACAAATGTTGCTGCAACTGGACGCCCAAAAGACTTGTGAAAATAACGAAGCACTTGATGAGGCGCAACGAGCCAAATGGAGAGCGATTTCAAGTGTCTTGTTGTCAGGTGTGGCGGGTGCCCTTGGGGGGGCTATTGCAGGCCCACAAGGGGCTTTGACAGCTGCTCAAAAAACTCTCGACTATATAATCAACAAATCGAGCCGTACACCTAAGGATAAACCGAGCACTTGCCCTACTTTGTCAGACCTAGAGTCACAGACACAGAGTTTGGCAGCTGAAATAGATTCTTTGGCAAAAGAAATCAGCCAGCTCCAAAAAGAACTGGCTGATTCCACTGGTTCTGGCGCGCCTCAAAAATGAGAAACTCGACAGGGTTCTATAATTTTAGAGCTTTTTAAATTCGCCACGGCGGTTCTTGGAGTAGGCCGCCTCATCATGGCCTTCTGCGGCTGGACGTTCTTCACCGTAGCTAATTGTCGACACTGCTCCAGCGGCCACACCTTCAGCTGTGAGTGCATCCTGAATCGCACGTGCACGCTTCTCGCCAAGGGCCAGGTTATACTCGTTTGAGCCACGCTCATCACAATGGCCTTCAATTTGAATCTTCACCGCAGAGGCATTTGCGGCTTTCAATGCGTTCGCAAGCTTTTTCAACTTTTCAGACTCGGAGGCGTTGACTGAATAGCTGTCAAAGTCAAAGTAAATCGTTTGTGAAGAGATTTCTGACAATTCTGTAGTGGCGCCCGCGCCGCCTGCTGCCGCTTCGGGGGTTGCAACAGGTGCTTTTGCTGCCGGTGCAGCCGATGCAGGTTTGTCTGAAAGGGTGGGCTCTGGTGCCTTTGTCTTGGAACACGCAGCAGCAGCAAAAATTGCAGAACAGAGAACAAAATGGCGCATATTCAATGCCATAGCTTAAATCTCCTCAATGGAACGTCGGCACATGTGTGGTCCGCTGGCTTAAAACTTAGCCAAAGATCTCTGTGCCATAAATTCTCCGCCACAAACTATTCAACACCTTTTATTTGTCAACTGGCTAAGAACACTTTGTGACTTGCCCACTTAAAAGTTCTGGTGTATCGACGGGGTTCACTTGAGATGTCTCGATGAGAGGCACGTTACCGGAGTCTAATTATGTCAACAGAATCAATCAAAATCATTGCTCAGGCCCGAACTCTGTCGACGAGGGGTGCACTTCGCACGATGCGCCAGAGCGGATTGCTTCCTGCAACTATTTTTGGTCGGAATGGCACTAAAAATATTGCAATCCCTTTGAAGAATCTTCCTAAACAACACACACGCTCAGCTCTGGTGACACTCGATGTTGAGGGTAAAACAGTCACCGCCTTGATGCGGGATGTTCAGGTTGATCCTCTTAAAGACACTCCTATCCATATGGATTTCCAGGAAGTGTCCGCAACTGAGGTTGTCAAGACGAAAGTTCCTCTGAACTTCGTGGGTCTGACCCGCGAACAAGAAAAGGAAGGATCTTTCAAGGTTCTTATTCGCTCTTTGCAGGTCAAGGGTCCTGCCAACAAACTTCCAGAAGGCCTGAACGTAGACGTGAGCCGCCTGAAAGTAGACGAGTCCGCTCACGTTGGCGACATCGCTCTCCCAGAAGGTGTTCAGTTAACATCGTCGCGTAACTTGGCATTGGCATCGTTGGTGCGTTTCTAATTCATTATGCACTTAATTGTAGGCCTGGGTAATCCGGGCTCCCAGTATGAGCTCACGCGTCACAACGTGGGCTTTATGTTTTTGGATGAGCTTGCGCAGTCTGCTGGCGAGAATTTCGTTCAATCAAAATTCAGTGGACTGACCTGCCGCATTCGCTGGAAAGGTTTTGATCTCCTTTTGCTGAAGCCTCAGACCTTCATGAATTTATCAGGAAGCTCAGTTCTCGAGGCGGTGCAATTTTATAAACTCGACCCCTCAGACGTTATTGTTGTCTTTGACGATTTGGACCAAGCCGCTGGCGCCGTCAGATTACGCGCCGGTGGAGGCCATGGTGGACATAACGGTGTGCGCGACATTTTGGCCCGCTGGGGACAGGACACATTCTTTAGGCTGAAGATCGGTATTGGAAAACCGGAGCATAAAACAGCCGTCGTTGGTCATGTTCTAGGTAAATTCTCATCGACAGAATTAGAAGAATTGAGATCGAAAACATTCAAAACAGCCGAAGAACGTCTGTTCGACGTTCTGAAACGAAACAAGGGCTCATAAAGATTCCAATAGAAATCCCTAAAATTAATAATCTACATTTCTTTCTTAGGCTTTGTATCGAAGTTTTAACAGCGCAGGAGTGACGTATTTTTTAAATTGCTCCGGGCTCATTTTCTTGCGCTCACGCTCAAATGCCTGTTGTTGCAACGGAGTCAAAGATTCATAAAACTCAGCAACACACATCAAAAATTCATCATCGCTCCAGACAGAGGGTCGTGAATGTTGATTCTGCTTACTCACGACTTGTCGTGTATTTGATTCGTCTTGAAGGATGAGTTGAACTGTATCTTTTCTGATTTTCAGCGAATCTTTAACCAAAGGCAGTGAATGAGGTGCCTCAGCTGAAAACGCATCAGAATACTGAGGCGACAGTTCTGTTGAATGGGATGGCTGAGAGGCTTGCTTCATCGAGGATTCAAAGGATTCCTTTAAATTCTTTCGATCAATCTGCGAAACAAATAAATCATCACCGCCCTGATCCATTTGATTCTCATGACCATCTGTCACACACATTCGTTCAGCAGCTGGAGCAGCCAAACACGAAAACTCATTCTCGCGAAACGCAGCCGATAACGCACGCTCAAATTGAAAAGCATCAAGAGCATGCTGAGACATTCTCCAACAGTGAACAATTCCACTCTCTGAACGCGCTAAAGATCGTCCGGCCAAGCTGCGCACGCGCTGCCTTGGCGCTTCATTTTCCCAGCTTAAAATTCCATGATCATAAAAAGTTTGAGCGCGGGCCAATTGCTCTTTGTGTAACTTAGATAACTCATCAAGTCCCAAAGTTCGACCACACCAGACAGCATCAACCGCCGACTCATCATGAGAATCAACTTTTGCTTCTTTTGCTTTCATCAATTCCAAAGCAAGATACGAACACATTTTTTTTGGGGATACACTTCGACTCAATGCCTGCAGGACATCGGGCTGCAAACTCACAAGTGCCGGAGCAATTGCATCACACCCAACAGACAACTCGCTAGTTTTCTTTGTGTCTCCATTGCGCAAAAGAGAGGGCAGGAGCTCTTCTACTTCATCACTCAACAATTTCCTCGGGTCGCGTGAAAACGTTAAGGACAACATGTGAGATGAACCACGTTTAAGAACCACATTTTCCACAATCTGAACGAGTCCAACAGCGTTCAGTGTCAACTGTGTCCGGGCTGACGAGTGTATTTTTGAACGTTTTCCCTGTCCCTTGGGAAGCACTTCACGTACCTGCAGAACTCGTAAAGCAGAACTCAAATAATCAGTAAGAAATGCGTGCTGCTGCGAAACCTCAAGAGCCGTTCCCTTCAAAATCCGTGAGAGATCCAACTCCAGCGTATAACTAACGGCAGCATTGATTTTGGCAAACTGCGCAAAGATCTCAGTCCATAACGAGACAATCAATGGGAAATGCTTCACTGAGACCGCTGGACCGCTCAGCAACCAATCACCATCCTTAAGACCCAGCTGCAGCGAAAGCGCATCGGAATCTTTTGCGAGCCATTGACTCATGACACCAACGAGCCACCAGCGTGGACAAATCAGGCGCTTTTTTAAGGCATAAGCAGCAGCTTCCACACCACGAGGAAACGCTCTCTCAAACAGAGCGATATCAGCTCCATTGAGATGAATTCCTCGCCCAATATCTACGGATGTTTCCGCAGAACTCGGCGCGCTGTGATAAAAACGCTCAACACGCATTTCAACGATCAATTCTTATTCAAGAGTGGTTTGAGCAAACTAGGTAGCATGACTTCAAGCATGTCTGCAACCAATTTGGCCTGCCCATCAAATTCAATTTCAATTGGGCAACCAGCGGTGAGTGCCTGCAGATTGGTCTGAGTGAGAGTATGAGGAATCAACATGATGTCTACCCATGATTCCCCTGCGTCACGATAGCAATCAACAATCGTAAGTGAGACACCAGACAAGGCGATAGAACCTTTTTTAACAACGTACTGTCCGAATGAGGAGTCAAAACCAACCCGAAGATGCCAAAATCCATCGGCCGTCGGTTTGTTAAATATCACGCAGCCCCGGGTATCCACATGCCCCGAAAGAAGATGACCACCCAGAGAGTCTCCCATTTTTAAGGCAGGTTCGAGATTGATGAGAGCGCCGATCCCTAACAAGTCAGGTATGCCGAATCTTGATAATTCTAAGGTCTTTGGCCCCGCCTCAACAGTAAAGCGATTCAAATTTTGTTCGAATGACTCCGACTCAATGACAGTCAGACAAACACCATTGCAGGCAACACTCGCTCCCAGCTGCAATTCTTGAAGAGCGAGCTTTGTTTCAATTTGCATGCGCACTGAATGAGTGCGTTTTTCCCAAGAACAAATCGTTCCTACATCACGGATTAAACCAGTAAACACCAGCGCCTCCCTTCGAGCAAAGGATCAACGCAACACTTACTGAACAGACTGTGAGTTCTCAAGGTCAGCTTGGAATTTATTAAAGCGCGAATTTTGTGCAAGACGCTGCAATTCTCGAACAAAATCCTCCGGATCTGAAAAGGCGCGATAGACTGATGCAAATCGAACATAGGCAACAGGATCAAGATGCCGAAGAACATCAAGGACAAGTTCGCCAATGGCCTGTGATGTTATCTCGCGATCATCTCTCTGACTTGCGGTCAGTTCCACATAATCCGCAATGCCCTCTAGCTCTTTGGCACTGACAGCTCGCTTCTGACACGCCACACTCATACTGCGCAGCAACTTTTGACGATCAAAAAGCTCCCGGGAGCCGTCACGCTTGATTACATAAACAGGGAGTTCTTCGGAGCGTTCAAAGGTTGTAAAACGGTAACTACACTGTTGGCACTCACGGCGACGGCGAACGGTGAGACCGTCTTTGCTTTCGCGACTTTCGAGCACCTTTGTTTCTTCACTTTTACATTGCCTGCATTTCATAGCTTCGCCCCCGCCAACCAGAAATAAGGTTACAGCCTTGGAACCGAATAACCGGCAGAAGCAAATATTCCATCATAGAGAGGATATTTTTGGCAAAGTTTTCTTACGATTGATGCTGCTTGAGGCAAACTATCATCCGCAGCCTCGATTGCAAGTACAATAGCTTGAGCCAAGTCTGCCATATCGTCAGCTTTTAGACCGCGCGTCGTGATTGCCGGTGTTCCAATTCGAATACCACTTGTCACCATAGGCTTGCGCGTTTCACCGGGAACGGTGTTCTTATTCACCGTTAAACCGATTCGACCCAAGCGTTCTTCGGCATCCTTTCCACTGAGCGCTGACGACCTTAAGTCAATCAGCATCAAATGGTTGTCTGTTCCACCCGAGACCAATTGAAGTCCACGTTGAATCAAATTGTCAGCCAAGGCTTTCGCATTAGCCACGACTTGCTCCGAATATGCTTTAAACGAGGGCTTCAGCGCCTCTCCAAAAGCAACGGCCTTAGCACCAATCACATGCATCAATGGGCCACCTTGAACACCTGGAAATACCGCTTTGTCCACTGCTTTTGCATGTTCAGACTTACATAAAATAATTCCACCGCGCGGACCGCGCAGCGTTTTGTGTGTTGTGGTCGTCACAAAATCAGCAAAAGGGATTGGACTTGGATGCACACCGGCAGCAACAAGTCCCGCAATATGTGCCATGTCAACCAACAGATATGCGCCCACCTCTTTTGCAATCTCATGGAAAATTGAAAAATCAATGATCCGTGGATAAGCGCTGGCACCCGCAATGATCAGTTTTGGCTGAACTGCCTTAGCTTTTGTGCGGATCTCATCATAATCTAAACGACCGTCTGTTTCTCTCACACCATAGAATTCTGCCTGATACATAAGGCCAGACATATTGACAGGGGACCCGTGAGTGAGGTGGCCTCCATGAGAGAGATTCATGCCCAAAATTTTGTCACCAGGCTTCAAACACGAAAGAAAGACCGCTTGATTCGCCTGAGCACCGCTGTGTGGCTGAACATTCACATGCTCAGCGCCGAAGAGCGTCTGTGCACGTTTGATTGCTAAATTTTCAACCTCGTCTACACACTCACATCCGCCATAATAACGACGTCCTGGATAACCTTCAGCATACTTATTACTGAGGACGCTACTCAACGCAGCAAGAACAGCAGGGCTCGCCACGTTTTCGGAGGCAATGAGTTCAAGTCCATCGGCCAGTCGGTGAGCTTCGGCAGCAAGAATTCTTGCCACGTCCGGATCACTCTCTGAAAGTACAGCTCGGCTTATCGAAAGAATTTCATTCATAGTCACTCCCAGTTCAATCTAAGACGGGACGGTTTCCATTCTACAGCTTGCTCAACAGGACAGCGCTCCCGACTGTTCATCGTATTCAATCATGAGCGCTGATGGTGATCATTCTCGGTTGTAAAGTTCGATAGTCTTTTTTCAATCGTTGCAATTTTATTGAGGCGGGCCCGATGACGACCCTCTTCAAATTCGGTTGTCAGCCAAATCTTCACAAAATCAACGGCACGCTGATGATTGATTGTTCGGGCTCCCAAACAAAGGATATTCGAATCATTATGAGCCCTACTCATCCGCGCCGTAAATTCGTCAAAAACCTGCGCCGCGCGCACACCAGGAAATTTATTTGCGGAAATGCACATACCGATTCCGGTTCCACAAACCAAAATACCACGATCGGCACGTCCACTGGCCACCTCTGAGCCGACAATATCGGCATAGTCCGGATAATCAACTGATCCAACAGAGTCAGCAGCGACACCATAATCAAGAATTTCATGGCTTGTTAGGTTCAAAAACTGGAGAATGTACGACTTGAGTTCTTTTCCGGCATGATCAGATGCGATGGCGATCTTCATTTGTTTCTTCATCCATGAACAAGACTTGCGAAGAAAGTCTTAAATAATATTTGAGTCCAAAAAATCAAAAAGCACGCTAAAAAGACAAAGGCACCCGAGGGTGCCTTTTAAAAATGGGCTCAGAGCTTGCTACCAATAAATTTGACGGCATCACCCACCGTCTTCAAGCGCTCAGATTCCTCATCCGAAATGCTTGTTCCGAATTCTTCCTCAATTTCCATCAGAAGTTCGACAATATCCAAAGAATCAGCACCTAGATCCTCTTGGAAGCGCGATGCTGCCGAGACGTTTTTTTCTTCGATGTTCAGCTTTTCCGCGACAATCTTAATAACCTTCGCCTCTACAGTTTTGCTGTCCATGTAGGAATCTCCTTTGCGTTTGGTAATACGACCCGCAGTCAATACCAAAGGAGCGTCTCAAAATCAACGCGCTCTAGTGATCTGGTTTATTTCGTTTATACTCGTTGGAATAGCAGCGTCGTTGGCGTGAGGGGGGGAGAGTCATGCGAGTGGTCTTAGCGCTCGATAAATTCAAAGGTACTTTAACATCTCAACAGGCCAACGAATGTCTCGCGGAAGGCATTCGTCAACGAAACCCAAAAATTGAAGTTGCTCTGCGACCAATGGCGGACGGAGGCGACGGAACTGCAGCCATTCTGTCAACTTATATGGGCCTTGAGGCCATGCGCGTCGAGGTGCCTGATTTATACGGTAAACCGACCGAAGCCCATATTTATTGGCAAAACAGCCGGCGTGTTGCGATCATTGAGTCTGCCGAAATTTTGGGAGCTTCACATGCTGTTGCCCACCGTAGCGACACCCTACAGGCATCAACAACTGGGCTTGGTCTCCTCATCCGAAAAGCATTCGACCTTCGTCCCAGCGAAATTTGGATCGGCGTTGGAGGAACTTTAACCGTTGATGGAGGTTGGGGCCTGGCACAAGTCTTTGGCCTCAAAGCGCAGGATCAAAACAACAAAGATTTGCAAGGTTCGCTTGTCAATGCCGCTCTCATTAACGTCATCACTCGTCAACCTTTGCCTGAGTACATGCTCAAGACAAAAATCGTCGCCCTTTGTGATGTGCAGGCACCTGCCATCGGAGCCGGTAGCTCCACGCCTGACGGAGTGACCCTCGCAGATTTTCTTCCTCAGAAAGGACTCGCAGCCAAAGAGGTTCCAGAGGTTATTCAAGCCATCAGGACGTTCTGGACTCATCTCCAAAAGACCAATCCATTCATACCAAACCTTGAAAGTCCGTTTACGGGCGCGGGAGGCGGCCTTTGTCTCGGTCTCGCTGCTATTTTCCCCAATTTTTCAATGGAGCTTGGCGCATCCCGCATCGCACGCGTGGCTGCTCTTGCACAATGTACGCAAGGAGCGGAGTGGGTGATTTGCGGTGAGGGTTGCCTCGATAGACAAACTCTGTCCGGCAAGGCACCGATGATTGTCTCACAAATTGCCAGAGATCATGGCGCTCGCGTTGTTGGTGTTTTTGGACGCATCTCAGGAGATGCAAATTCCCTGTTGAAAGAACTTGGCATTAGCCAGCACTTTACAATTACGGGACAACAACTCACATATGCATCCAGCGAACTTGCGCGTCTCAGTAAGAGCCGATTTCATGATATCGGCTTTGAGATTGCTCATTTGGTTGAAGCAGCCGCCAAGAAGACCGCGCGCGCCCATTAATCTAACAACGACCGTCGTCTTTAACTTTGCTTTTCTAAAACAACGAACGGTGTGTCATTAGCGCATGGCAAATAAAAACCGGCTGCGCTGAGAATAATCTTTGACTGAAAACCACTGAGCGCGCGGAAATTCCCAGA
>Ga0315901_10000726_pt1 | contig 48215 bp, 41 predicted proteins | sample LakEriMetagenome_10_FD_203761 | JGI IMG/M metagenome (GOLD analysis project Ga0315901, IMG submission 203761) | Freshwater fungal communities from buoy surface, Lake Erie, Ohio, United States - Buoy 2 MA116 | ecosystem: Environmental > Aquatic > Freshwater > Lake | place: USA: Lake Erie, Ohio...
CGGGGACCACCGCGGTGAGCCATGCGGTGCGGATCGCCGCGCCCGCGTCGGCAGCGGCGGCACGGCAACGGTCGACGGTCTCGAGCCGGAAGGCGGACACGAGCCACCGATGGTGCTCGTCCCGGGCGACCAGCAGCGCAGCGGTCTGCTCGGCGATCGCGTCGGTGGGGTCGAAGTCGGGTTCGCGTGGGTCGTTCTTGATCTCGACGTTCACCCACATGCCCGCACACGCGTCGAGCGCCGCTCCGAGGTCCGGCACCGTGGCCGGTAGGTCCGCCGCATCGGTGTCGCGGATGAGGCGCCCGTCCGCGAGGCCCGGATTGTGGTGCACGACGAGCACCCCGTCCCGGGTGCGACGGACGTCGAGCTCGACCGCGTCGGCGCCCATCCGGCGCGCCAGGTCGAACGCGGCGAGGGTGTTCTCCGGTGCCGCGGCCGACGCACCGCGGTGCGCGATCACCGCGACCGACCCCGGATCACCCGACCCCGGATCACCCGACCCCGGATCACCCGACCCGGACCCCGCTCCCGTCACCCCGATGGCATCGCCCATCTGCATCTCCTCTGCTCACGGGGTGCGCCATCGCTGCCAGGCATGACCCCCCACCTACATCAGATGCCACAAGAGGCGTTGGGCCCTTGTGCGCACGACCAATGTTTCCTAGCGTTTCTGAACGGTGTACGACGACTTCGTGAACTCTTGCACGAACACCCGACGCGCCCTTCGGATTCCCCCGACGAGCGCTCACCGGGAGCACGCCTGCGGCATCGCACCCGTTCGTCACACCCCATCACCTGCCTTCACGCACGGTCCATCCGGGGAGCACACATCGTGACCATCCTTGCCTCGAGCCTCGCCCTCGCCAACGCCGATTACAGCTGGCGATCGCGGGCCATCTGCCGCGACACCGACCCCGACCTGTTCTTCCCGGTCGGGACCACCGGTCAGGCCCTGCTGCAGATCGCTCGGGCGAAGGAGGTCTGCGGCGAGTGCCCGGTGAGCACCCAGTGCCTCGAGTACGCGCTGGAGACCAACCAGGACTCGGGCATCTGGGGCGGCCTCGACGAGGAGCAGCGCCGCGCCATCCGGCGCCAGCAGACCACCCGGCACCGCCTCCTGGCCTGACGCCGGCGGGCGCCGACCGCCAGCGACCGCCGACCGAGGGTCGACGGCCCGGCCGTCGACCGACTCAGCTGCGACCGACTCAGCTGCGACCGACTGAGCTGCGACCGACTCGGCTGCGACCCACTCAGCTACCGATCGGCACCGTGAGGTGCACCACGGTCCCGTTGCCGTCGCGGACGTCGCTGATGCCCACGGCCGCGAAGTCCGCCGCGGTGCCGGCTCGCATCACGATCGTGCCGCCGAGCTCGGTGGTCACGAGGGTGCGCACGATCGACAGGCCGAGCCCGGTGGCGCGGTTGAGCTCGAACGACGGGTCGAGCCCGACGCCGTCGTTGACCACGGTGATCGACAGCACGCCGGGGGTGCGACTGAGCTGCACCACCACGTCGCCGCCCGAGCTGCCCTCGGGGAAGCCGTGGTCGATCGCGTTCTGCAGCAGCTCGATCAGCACGACCGACAGCGGCGTCGCGACGGTGGTCGGCAGACGACCGCCGTCGCCCTGCACCGTGAAGCGGATCGGCCGGTCCTGCGACTGCAGCCCCTCCTCCGACAGACGCAGCAGCGGACGCACGATGTCGACGAACGCGACGTCGTCGCCGGCCTCGCGCGACAGGGTCTCGTGCACGACCGCGATGGTGCGGATCCGGCGGACGGATTCGTTCACCGCCGCCTTCGCCTCGGCCGACTGCAGCCGCCGGGCCTGCAGCCGCAGCAGCGACGAGATCGTCTGCAGGTTGTTCTTGACGCGGTGGTGGACCTCGCGGATCGTGGCGTCCTTCGACAGCAGCAGCTTGTCCTTCTTGCGCACCTCGGTGACGTCACGGATCAGCAGCAGCCCGCCGGTCACCTCGCCGCCGGCCATGATCGGCAGGCACCGGGCGAGCAGGGTGACGTCGGCGGTCTGCTCGAACTCCTCGATCACGGGTCGCCCGGTCTCGAGCGCTCGCCGGGCGCAGTTGTCGTTGAAGCCCATCTCGGCGAGCCGCATGCCGACCGCGTTCGCGTTGATGCCCACGCGGTGGAACACGCTCATCGCGTTCGGTGAGGCGTAGCGGACCCGGGCGTCCTCGTCGAGCAGGATCGTGCCGTCACCGATGCGCGGCGCGGCGCTGGAGTCCTCGAGCGGCCCCTCCGACGGGAACGAACCCTCGGCCACCATCACGGCGAAGCGCTCGAAGATCGCGATGTACGTGCGCTCGAGCTCGCCGAGGATGCGCGTGTTGCGGCTGCCGGCCTCGCGTCCGAGCACGGCGATGCACTCGCCGCGGAAGCGCACGGGGATGCCGAGGAACCGGGCGGGTTCCACCTCGTTCTCGACCTCGATGTCGCCCTCGCAGAGGCCGCGGGTGGCCATCACCTGATCGAGCACCGGTCCGGCGAAGCGGGCGTACTCACCGACGTAGTCGGCCGGGTAGATCGTGCGGCCGGTCGAGGGACGGACCTGGGCCAGGATCACCCAGCGCCCGTCCGTCGTCGGGACGTAGAGGAGCAGGTCGGCGAACGACAGGTCGGCCAGGAACCCCCATTCCGCCACGAGCTGTTGGAGATGTCCGACCTGATCGCCGGACAGCGACGTCCGCTGCCGAGCGACCTCCACGAGCGTTGCCATAGAGCCACGAGTGTGGCAGACGGACGTGCTCCGCCCCCACCACCGTGACACGGCCCGTGACGCGCTTCCGTGACTCGCTCCCGTGACTCGGCCCGTGGTCAGCGGGCGTCGAGCAGGTGGCGGCCGAGCTCGAGCAGGGACGACACGTCGGACACGTCACGGCCGAGCGCAGGTGCGGCGACCGTGAGGGCGCCGAGCGACTCGAGCTCGGCACGCCGCTCCGCCTCGCGGCTCGCGACCACGGCGACGTCGCGGAACCGCTCGCCGACCTCGCCGAGCACGGCACGCACGTCGGACGGCGACACCTCCGCCGCCGCTGCCACCCGATCGACGAACGCCGGGTCGTCGACGGCAGAGCGGAGGGCACGAGCCGCGGTGGCCGCCGCCGGTGCCCGCAGTCGCGGTGAGAGCGTGCGGTTCAGCAGCACCGCCCCGAGGTTCATGCCGCGGCGCTGCAGCTCGCGGGCGAGGTACCCGGCCTCGTACGCGGGTGCGGCCTCGAGGGTGGACACCACGACGAACGACGTGCGCGGGTCGACCAGGAGCTGCTCCACCTCCTCGGCGCGGGCGACGAAGCCGTGCTCCATCGTCTGGAACAGCACGAAGAACTCGGCGATGTCCTGCAGGAAGCGCGAGCCGAGCACCCGATCGGCGACCTGGTAGAAGGGCTTGGAGGCCACGGTGAACAGCCGCGACCGGTAGGGCACCGTGAGCCACCGCAGCAGCCGGCTGCCGAAGAACTCCTTCATCCGGCTGGGGGCGTCGAGGAGGTCGAGGGCGTTGCGCGACGGCGGCGTGTCGATCACGACCAGGTCGAAGCGGCCTGACGCGTGCACCTCGTGCAGTTTCTCCATCGCGAGGTAGTCGTGACTGTGCACGAACCGGCCGGTGATGTTCTGGTACAGCGGGTTCGCCAGCACCTGCTCGCGGAGCTGCTCGTCGGGCGCGTGTCGCCGGATGAGGTCGTCCCAGCCGGCCTTGGTGTCGAGCATCGCGACCCAGAGCTCGCCGGTCGCCGCACCGTTCGTGCCCGTGGCGTCGGGGTCGCCGGCGGCGAGCAACGCCGGATCCACCCGCACCTCCCGGCCGGGCACGCCGGCGCTGTCGAGCAGTGCGTCGGCACCGAGCCCGAGGGCGGTGGCCAGGCGCCGGGCCGGGTCGACGGTGAGCACGAGCACCCTCGCTCCCAGCCGGGTCGCGGCCATCGCGCCGAGCGCTGCGCTGACGGTGGTCTTGCCGGTCCCGCCGCTGCCGCAGACGACGATCATCTCCTTCGAGGCCAGCAGCGCGTCGAGGCCGGGCCGGTCGGCGGGGCGGGTGCGGCGCGGCACGTCAGACCAACTCGTCCTGGATCGCCTGCGCCATGAGCGTCACGACCCGGCGTCCGACCGCCCGCGTGAACAGCTCGGGCACGATCACGAGGGGCACCGACGGCCCGACCCGCTGTGCGAGCTCGCGGCGCAGCCGGTCCAGGTGCCCCGCACCGACGCGCCGGCGCGCCTCGAGCAGCTCGGCCGCGGACAGCACGGTGTCCACCGCCGCGCCGGCGGTCTCGACGAGCAGCCGATGGGCCTCACCGGTGCGCATCCGCTCGAAGACGTCGTGCTCGCGCTCGGAGAACAGCGCCGGCAGCACCCGGTTGGCGACGACGGCGGCGATGTCGACGCCCGTCTCCGAGCGCACCCGGTCGATGAGCTCGAGCGTCTCGGTGACGGGCATCTCCTCCGGCGTGGTCACGACCACCAGCCCCGTGCGCTCGGCGTCGTCGAGGATGTCGAGCATCCAGTTCGTCTGGTCGCGCACGAGACCCACCTGCACGAGCTGGCGGATCGCCCGCGGCGCGGCGATCTGGGCGACGATGTGTCCGCTCGCCTCGGCGTCGACCACGACCAGGTCGTAGTGGCGCTCGCGCACCTCGTAGCAGAGCTTGCCGACCGCGAGGATCTCCTTCACACCCGGCGCGGCGTCGGCGACGAAGTCGAACGTGCGCGCCAGGGGTCCGATCCGGCCGACCAGCGGGATCTTCACGAACAGCCGCAGGTACTCGCGGAGCGCGTCCTCGGTGTTCATCTCCATCGCGTGGAGGCCGTCCGCGACCTGGGTGGGTTCGAACCGCAGTGACGACACGTCGAAGGCGGCGGCCAGCGCCCCCTTGGCGTCCATCTCGCACACGAGTGTGCGCCGACCCGTGCTCGCGGCGAGCTCGGCCAGGGCCGCCGCAGCGGTGGTCTTGCCGACCCCACCCTTGCCGGTGACGAACAGCAGCTGTCGGTCGAGGACCGCGCGCGGCCCGACCGGCGCCGGACCTGACGGGGCGGACGGTGGCGGTGTCAGGTCAGCCGCCGAAGCCGATCTTGCGCTCGCCCTCGGTGTTGCCGATCTCGACGTACGCGATCTTCGCCGCCGACACGGCCACCAGCCGCTGCTTCTTGTCGGTCACCCACAGCACGTCGACCGCGCCCGACAGCGCCGCCTCCACCTGCGTCCGCAGTGCGTCGCGGTCGGTGTCGTCGGGCAGCTCGACGTTGAGCTCGCGCGGGGACTGGGTGACGCCGATTCGGAGATCCATGCGGCGAGTGTACGGACGGCCGGCTCGTTCGACGTCGACCGAGGTAGTGCCGGGGTGTGTCCGGATCCGTGGGCGCCATGTCGTTGACGCCATTCCCGTCCCGGGTCACACTCGGGCCATGAGCCGTGCCACGCGATCCGTCGTGATCGTCGTCTACCCCGGGGTGCAGTCGCTCGACGCAGTCGGGCCCTACGAGGTGTTCAGCGGCGCCGCACAGGCGATCGCCTCGGTCCGGCCCGATGCACCCGTGGCCTACGACGTGCGCCTCGTGTCGCGCGACGGCACGCCGGTGCGTTCGGAGAGCGGGCTCTCGTTCGGCTCCGAGCCGCTGCCCCCGCACTCCTCGCCGATCGACACCCTCCTCGTCGCCGGCGGGTCCGGTGTGCACGAGGCGCTCGACGACCCCGAGCTCGTCGACTGGGTGCGCCGCGCCGGTGGGCGCGCCCGCCGCGTCGGCACCGTGTGCACGGGCGCGTTCCTGGCCGCCGAGGCGGGCCTGCTCGACGGCCGGAACGTCACCACGCACTGGGCACGAGCACCGCGGCTCGCCGAGGAGTTCCCGCAACTGCACGTCGACCCCGACCCGATCTACACCCGCACCGACGACGTGTGGACCTCGGCGGGCGTGACGGCCGGCATCGACATGGCGCTCGCGATGGTGGAGGACGACCTCGGCACCGAGGTCGCGCAGATCGTGGCGCGCTGGCTGGTGATGTTCCTCCGGCGTCCCGGCGGCCAGTCGCAGTTCGCCGCGCCGGTGTGGATGCCGCGGGCCGAGCGCTCGTCGGTGCGTGCCGTGCAGCAGGCGATCGAGGACGCCCCCGACGGCGACCACCGCATCGCCTCGCTCGCCACCCGCGCCGCGATGAGCCCCCGGCACTTCTCGCGCGTGTTCCTCGACGAGGTCGGCGAGTCGCCCGGCCAGTACGTCGAGCGGGTCCGCGTCGACGCGGCCCGCCGGCTGCTCGAGGACACCGACGACACCGTGGCGCGCGTCGCGCGCCGATGCGGCTTCGGCACCGCCGAGACCATGCGCCGGGCGTTCGTCCGTCGCGTCGGCGTCGCGCCCGACCACTACCGGCGCCGGTTCCGCCGAGCGGCCTGACCGACCCGGTCCGCCCGGTCCGCCCGGTCCACCCGGTCCACCCGCCCATCCCGTCCGTCCGCCCGTCCCGTCCGTCCGCCCGTCCCGTCCGCCCATCCCGTCCGCCCACCATCCACCATCCACCGAGAGGAACCCCACCGTGCAGGTCGCCATCCCGCTCTTCCCCCGCTTCACCGCGCTCGACGCCATCGGCCCCTACGAGGTGCTCCAGCGCATCCCCGACCTCGACATCACCTTCATCGGCCACGAGCGCGGGGAGGTGCGCAGCGAGAATGGGTTCCTCGGCATCGTCCGCGACGCCACGTTCGAGGAGCTCCCCCACCCCGACATCGTCGTGTTCCCCGGTGGGGTGGGAACCCGGCCGCTGATGACCGACGAGCGGGTGCTCGAGTGGGTCCGCACGGCCCACGCCACGTCGCGCTACACGACGTCGGTCTGCACCGGATCGCTCGTGCTCGGCGCCGCCGGCCTGCTGCAGGGGCTCACCGCGACCACGCACTGGAGCGTGCTCTCGATGCTCGAACCCCTGGGAGCGACGGCCACCGGCACCCGCGTCGTCGAGCACCTGCCGCAGCGGATCATCACCGCCGCCGGTGTGTCCAGCGGCATCGACATGGCTCTGCGCCTGGTCGAACTGCTGCACGACGCGACCGCGGCCCGGGCGTCCCAGCTGATGATCGAGTACGACCCGCAGCCGCCCTTCGACTGCGGTGCGCTGGAGAAGGCCGACGACGCCGTGATGGCGCGTGTGGTGGAGTACGCCCAGTACCGCCAGTAGCGGCCGCCGGCGCGGTCGGTGGCCAGGTGCCACCAGCCCCGTCCGGCACCGACACCCGAGCGTGACGCACCACTACAGTACGCGCGTCCGGGCGAGCCGCCGTCCCGGGCATGACGGTCGTGACGGTCGGGGCGGCCCGTGCGGGAGGTGATCGGGTGAGCGGTGTTCCTGCCTCCCGGTTCGTGCGTCCGCTCCTGCCGCTCCAACGGACCGAGCTGGTCGGTCGCCTCGACGACCTCGACGGCGTCCTGGCGCTGCTGTCCGCACCGACCACCCGGATGGTCACCCTCACGGGGCTCGCCGGCATCGGCAAGACCCGACTCGCGGTGGAGGTGGCCCGCCGGGTCGCCGAGACCGATCTCCGACGCGTCGTGTTCGTCGAGCTCGCACCGCTCGACCAGGCGGCCGACATCCTGCCGCGCGTGGCCTCGACGTCCGGGCTCACCGTCCCTGAGGGCGCCGACCCCGGCGCCGATCTGGTCCGGGCGCTGACGCACGATCCGACGCTGCTCGTGCTCGACAACGTCGAGCACCTCGACACCGCTACCACCATCGACCGCCTGCTGGTGGAGGTCGACCAACTCGTGGTGCTCACCACCAGCCGGGTGCCCGTCGGCGTGGCGTGCGAGCACGTGTGGCGACTGGCCTCGCTCCCGGTGCCCGCTGAGGACGACTCGGCGGCCGCCGTCGACGAGCCGGCCGTCGAGCTCTTCCGCGCCGTCGCCGCGACCGTCGATCCGCGGTTCACGCTCCACCCGGGCAACACCGACGACGTGGCGGCGATCTGCCGCACGCTCGGTGGTCACCCGCTGTCGATCGAACTGGCCGCGGCGCGATCGGCCACCCTCGGCCCCGCACTGCTGCGCGGTGAGCTGACGCGACCCGGTGCCGGGGCGACCCTGCTGCGCGGCAACCGCGGCCCGGGTCGGCACCGCGACCTCCCCGACGCGCTGGTGTGGAGCTACGAGCGTCTCGACGACGACGCGCGCCGGCTGCTGCGGCGCATGTCGGTGTTCCGGGGCTGGGTGGGGCTCGACGACGTGGCCGCCGTCTGTGGCGGCGAGCCCGGCTCGCTGGCCGACCTCGGCCGGTCGACCCCCACCGCCTCCAGCATCGTCGAGGCGTTCTCGCAACTCGTCGACGACCATCTCGTCGACCCGGTTCACGAAGGCCGCGACACCCGCTGTCGGGTACCCGCGCCGATCCGCGAGGCGGCACACCTGTGGCTGTCGCGCGACCCCGACGACGCCGAGCGCACGGCACACGCCCACAACGTGCGGTACCGCCGGCTCGCCCTCGAGGCCGTGGCCCGTGCCGATGAACGCGATGCGATGGTGTGGCTGCGCCGGATCACCGACGCCGAGGACGAGCTCCGCGCCGCGCTCGACCGGGTGATGGGCGACGCCGACGCGCACGCCGCCGCCGACATCGGCTCGGCGCTCGCCTGGGTCTGGACGCGCAGCGGATCGTTCCCCACGCGACGGGAGACGCTCGATCGCGTCCGCGAGTTGGTCACCACGACGTCGGTGCCGCCGCTCGCGCGGGCCACGTTCCTGTCGTGGGCGGCGGTGTTCGCCGCGGACGTGGGCACCGAGGTCGCCAGGGTCCGAGAGGTCGTGCGCGAGGTCCGGCAGGCGCTCGCCCAACACGACGACGCACCCAACGACCCCGCGTCGCTCGCGGTCGAGTTGCGCCTCGTCCGTCTCGAGCTGCTCAGCGGCGACCTGGTGCTCGCCGAGGCGCATGCGGACAGGGTGCTCGCGCGTCTCCGCGCCGACGATCCGTGGTTGCCCCGCTTCCTCAGCGTCGCCGCCATCACCCGCGACCAGCAGGGCGGTCTACCCCGAGCGTTCGAACTCGGCGTCCAGGCGCTCGCCGGTGCTCGCCACCACGGCGACCGGCGTACCGAGGTGCGCGCCGGCCTGGTGGTGCTGGCCACCTCCACCGAGCTGCGCCGGACGGGCCGGCTCACCGACGCCGACATGGCGGCGAGCGGCGTCGAGATCCCGGCCGTCGACGATCTGCTCCGGATCGCGGACGCGCTGGACGACGCCGAGGTCTCCGAGTGGGTCCGACCGGTCAGGGCGTTCTTCGCGCTCGTCCAGGGTCGCGTTCCCGACGCGGCGGCGGAGTTCGGGCGGATGCTGCGCGACGCGACGCGGGTGCGGCCGACCTCTCCCAGCACCGTCGCCGCGATGTCGCTCGCGGCGATCGTGGCGCCGCGAACGCCGGAGCTGACCGCCCGCATCCACGGTGCACTCGGTCGCCGCCTCGGGGTGGGCCGGTTCCGGCTCAACGTAGCCGGCCGCCAGATGTACGACCGGGCCGTCGAGGCCGCCCGGAGCGCCATGGGTGACGCGGCGTTCGACGCGGCCCGCGACGCCGGGGCAGCGCTCAGCTGGCCCGACGCGCTCCACGAGATGGCCGCCCTGGCCGAGGCCATCGGCGCCACGGCGAGCCCGCCGTCGCGCCGTCGGCGGGCGTCGTCGCAGCCGGCCGGTCCGGCCGGTCTCACGGAGCGGGAGTGCGCCGTGGTGACCCTGCTGGCTCGCGGGATGACCAACAAGGAGATCTCCCGCGAGCTGCACATGAGTCCGAAGACGGTGATGCACCACACCTCGTCGATCTACCGGAAGCTCGAGGTCCGCGGCCGCACGGAGGCCACCGCCCGGGCACACCTGCTCGGCCTGACGACGCCCGATCACGACCCTGCCGGGCCGAACTCGCGCCGGTAGGGTCGCAGTCCGGTCGGCGGGGAACGGGTCAGAGCACGACGACGCTGCGGAGCACCTCGCCGCGCTCCATCTTGTGGAACGCCTCCTCGACGTCGTCGAGGCCGATGGTCTCGCTGACGAAGCGGTCGAGGTCGAGCCGGCCCTGCAGGTACAGGTTGATCAGCATCGGGAAGTCACGCGTGGGCAGGCAGTCGCCGTACCAGCTCGACTTGAGCGCCCCGCCGCGGCCGAAGACCTCGATGAACGGCAGCTCGATCGTCATGTCGGGTCGCGGCACGCCGACGAGCACGACGGTGCCGGCCAGGTCGCGGGCCTCGAACGCCTGGCGGTAGACGCCCGGGTGGCCGACGGCCTCGATGCACACGTCGGCGCCGTTGCCGCCGGTGACGCTCTTGATGAACTCGACCGGGTCGGTGGTCGAGGCGTTCACCGTGTGGGTGGCGCCGAACTCCTTCGCCCACGCCAGCTTGCGGTCGTCGAGGTCGACGGCCACGATCGTCTGCGCCCCGGCCAGGCGCGCCCCGGCGATGGCGGCGTCGCCCACGCCACCGCAGCCGAACACCGCGACCGAGTCGCCGCGGCTGACGCCACCGGTGTTGATCGCCGCACCGATGCCGGCCATCACGCCGCACCCGAGCAGACCGGCGGCCGTCGCCGGCGCGGCCGGGTCGACCTTCGTGCACTGGCCGGCGGCGACGAGCGTCTTCTCCGCGAAGGCGCCGATGCCGAGCGCCGGCGACAGCACGGTGCCGTCGGTGAGGGTCATCTTCTGCGTCGCGTTGAACGTGGAGAAGCAGTACTGCGGCTTGCCCTTCAGGCAGCTGCGGCAGTTGCCGCACACGGCGCGCCAGTTGAGGATCACGTAGTCGCCGGGAGCCACGCCGGTGACACCCTCGCCGACGGACTCCACCACACCGGCGGCCTCGTGGCCGAGCAGGAACGGGAAGTCGTCGTTGATCCCGCCCTCGCGGTAGTGGAGGTCGGTGTGGCACACCCCGCAGGCCTGGATCTTCACCACGGCCTCGCCGGGACCCGGATCGGGGATGACGATCGTCTCGATCGAGACCGGCTGACCCTTGCCACGGGCGACGACTCCACGGACCTGCTGCGACACGACGGTTCCCTCCTCCGACACGGTCCCGGTCGGGACCCGGTGGCGAACCGTAGTGCTCAGACCGCGGTGGCGCAGAACGTGTCGCCCTGGGGCAGCGACGCCTCGAGCGACAGGGTGGGCTCGCCACCGTGCAGCGCCTCGAGCATCCCCTTCACCATGCCCCGGTCGACCGCACAGATCACCGGGTGCTCGATCGCGACGTCACCGAAGGGGCAGTGGTTGTTGACGATGCGGAGCTGGTTGTTGCGCTGGTCGGTGTGGGCGGCGAAGCCGTGCGCGGTGAGCGCGTCGGCCACCGCCTGCAGCGCCGAGCGCAGCGACCGCTGACCCGACTGCAGATCGTTGCCCGTGAGACCTGCGGCCATCGTGGCGCCGTACTCGCGGCCCACCTGCTCGGCCATCGCCTCGGCCTCGGCGCGCGGAAGCAGCGCGAGCGCACGACCGAGCAGCGTGAGCACGAGGTCGTCGCTGCGCACCGGCACCTCGGCGAGCGCGACGTCGGCGGCGGCCCGGTAGTGCTTGGAGGGCCGCCCGGCACCCGAGCCCTCGGCCCGCTCGACCGCGACCTCGAGGTACCCGCCGGCGGCGAGCCGGTCGAGGTGGTGTCGGGCGACGTTCGGGTGGAGGCCGAACTCCGCCGCGACCTGTGCTGCGGTGACCCCCCGCTCGGCGGACCGGGCGAAGAGGTAGATGCCGCGCCGCGTCGGATCACCGAATGCGTTGGTGATCGCCGACACCGTGGCGGTGAAGGCGCCGTCGCCAGGTCCCGGACCGGCGGTTGCGGTGGGCGAGTTCCGGGGCACGCCGGTATTCTACCTATCTGGATAGTGCAAATTCCCGCACCGGTCCCGCCACCACCCACCCGCCGCCCACGCCCCGCCGCCAGGAGCCGTCATGCCCACCTCCGACCAGATCATCGACGTCCTCCGGCCGGTCGAGGATCCCGAGCTGCGCCGCTCGATCGTCGATCTCGGCATGGTGCGCCACGTCCAGATCGACGGGGGTCGCGTCGGCGTGCAGGTGGCGCTCACCGTGGCGGGGTGCCCGCTGCGCAACGAGATCCAGCGCCGCGTCACCGAGGCCGTGCTGCAGCTCGACGGGGTCGTCGAGGTCGGCCTCGACTTCACGGTGATGACCGACCAGGAGCGCGAGGCGGTGCGGCTGATGCTGCACGGCAACCCCGCCGCCACCGCCGGTCAGGGCCAGGCGCACGGCCACGCCGAGGGCCGCAAGGTGCCCTTCAGCGAGCCCGGGTCGAAGACCCGCCCGCTGCTCATCTCCTCCGGCAAGGGCGGCGTCGGCAAGAGCAGCGTGACGGTGAACCTCGCCGTCGCACTCGCGTCGCAGGGCTACCAGGTGGGTGTCGTCGACGCGGACATCTACGGCTACTCGGTGCCGCGCATGCTCGGCGCCGATCGCGACCCGGTCGTGATCGACCAGATGCTGGTCCCGCCGGAGTCGTACGGCGTGCGCTGCATCTCGATCGGCTACTTCGTGCCCGAGGGCCAGGCGGTCATCTGGCGCGGCCCGATGCTCCACAAGGCGCTCGAGCAGTTCCTCACGGACGTGTTCTGGGACGAGCCCGACTTCCTGCTGGTCGACATGCCCCCCGGTACCGGCGACATCGCGCTGTCGCTCAGCCAGTACCTGCCGCGTGGCGAGGTCTACGTCGTCACCACCCCGCAGCCCGCCGCACAGAAGGTCGCAGCGCTGTCGGCAGCGATGGCCGCGAAGGTGAACCTGCCCGTCAAGGGCGTCATCGAGAACATGTCGTGGTTCACCGGTGACGAGGGCACGCGCTACGAGATCTTCGGCGCGGGTGGCGGCCAGGAGCTCGCGGACGAGCTCGGCGTGCCGCTGCTCGGCAAGCTGCCGCTCGTGCCGGCGCTGCGCGAGGGCGGCGACGATGGCCGGCCGATCACCGTCGCCGACCCCGACAGCGAGGCCGCGCAGTGCTTCCAGCAGATCGCCCGCACGATCGCGGTCGACATGAAGCCGAAGAAGATCTTCAGCCCGAGCCTGCGCATCAGCTGACCCCGGTCGCCGTCGCCGTCAGTCACGGCCCGACTCGGGCCGGAGACGTGTCAGCTCGTGGTCGTGGGCTGATCCGCGTCGGTCGCCGCGGTGGTCGTGGTCGCAGCGGCGGGGGTCGCAGCCGTCGCCTGCTTCGAGGCGGCGCTCGCCTCGGCGAGGCCCTTCTTGAACTCGGCCTGTGCCGAGCCGAGGTTCTTCGCCAGCTTCGGGATCTGCGAACCGCCGAAGACGACCAGCAGCACGATGGCGAGGATGAGCAGTTCCTGGGGTCCGATGTCCATGTGGGCGACCGTACACCCGGCCCCGCGCCGCCTCTCAGCGCCCTCCGGCCGGGGCTCGAGCCGGGTGACGACGTGCTCAGTCGCCCCAGTGGCGCTGTTCGCGGAAGGGGTCGCCGCAAGCGACCACCAGATCATCGACCAGGCAGATCTGGCGGGTCAGCCGGCGAGTCGGCGGCGCACTTCGGCGACATCGACCGCGAGGCGATCGGCCAGTGCTCGTCCGTCGAGATTGGCCACCGTCGCGCGCTGGGCCACGGCCTCGGCGAGCAGCTCACGCACGAGATGCGACAGCGTGAGCCCTCGCTCAGCTGCCATCGCGTCCAGACTCGCCGCGAGCTCGCCGGTGAGGCGGACCGACAGATGTCGGTCCTGACTCACGATCACCTCGGGGGTGTACGCGATGGTCTCGCCCGTCTGCTCCTCGAGCCACTGGATCGCCTTCGGCTTTGCCATCACTGGCCTCCACGTTCGCGTTCGATTGCGTGCGTGATGGCAACCGCGATGTCCACGGCGAAGGACCGGTTCGGGTCGAGCTGGTCCGTGCCGGAGATCAGTGCTCGCAGATCGATGAAGATCCGTTCCAGGTCAGCTCTCGTGAGGACAACGCCGTCCTCCGGAAGCCAGTCGAGATCTCCTGCCACCGTGTGACATTGTAACACAGCCGGTCGGCGAACGGACGGGCCGCAGGGCACCGACGACAGCGAGGCGATCCTTCGCGACCACCATCCACTCGGCGGGCCACCCGCTCGTACTGCCCGGTGAGGACGCTTCCTGCAAGCAACCGGTCGCGCCCGATCGGCAGCTATGCGTCCCCGACGACGATCAGGTCAAAATCACTCGGCGGACGAATCGTCTCGAAGTAGACACACTCCGCCGCATCCCAAAGAGCGTCCCACGCCTCAGGAGCATGGCGATCTCTCTCCCCAGCTCGGTCATCCAGTCGGAGCACTCGCTGCTCTTGAGGAATCGTCACGAGGACTTTGACGTCGATGAGATTCTCGAACTCGGGTCGGGCCGAATAGACCCCTTCGACGACAACAACCCCACAGGGCTCAACGACGATCACCTCGCCCAGACCATGCCCGACGGTCCAGTCGAAGCATCGAAACCTTGCCGCTCTTCGATCCCTCAGCGGAAGGAGGGCCTCGTCACGAAGCCGCTGCCAATCGAAGTAGCGATCGACGCCTTGGACGGCAGAAAGCGCTCGACGCTCCACATCGGGCATGTCTCGGTAGAAGTCATCGCCATGAACCACCGCAGCCCCGATGTCACGAGCGATGACGTTCGCCAACGTCGACTTTCCGGCACCGCTGCGACCATCGAGCGCCACCACAATCACGCTGTCCTGGCGCTCCATCTGCCGAGCGCCCAAGGCCTCGAGAACACTCTCAACCGAGTTCATGAACGGCTCAGAATGCCGGACGACGACGTTGATGTCCACCGACCCGATCGGCGGCTATGCGCCCGACTCAGGGGCACGGCCAGTGCGCTTGTGTCAGCACCGACCTCGCCATGTCTGTGATCGATGCCGCGCCATCGTTGAGGACCTTCGTGCCGAGCAGCCCTGTTGAATCGGCATTGAGGTCGCGAGCCACTTTGAGAAGGAAGTCGCGAGCGGATCCGGCTTCGCGCCGAGCGATACGTGCGGCGACTACCTCGTCCGACGCGGCAACATGCCACACGCTGACATCGCAATCCGGGATCGCGTCGACGAGTCGCTGCAACTCGGCCGACGTCCGCACCACGCGAGCCAACACAAGTCGTCGAACACCGGCAGCTCGGAAGTTCTCCCAGACCGCCTTCATGTTGTCGATCGTCAGCGAGAGGTTGAAGTCGTCCGACCCTCCCGGAATCACTCCACGGCCGAGCTCATCGAGGTCGATGACGACGTGAGGCTCGTCGAGCTGCCAAAGAAGTTCGCTGATCTCGTGTGCCAGAGCTGTCTTGCCAGATCCCGGACCTCCGGTGAGGAAGAGCGCTGGAACCGTTGAATCCACGGTCAGAGACTGCCCGGGCCGAGCGCTCAGCACAAGGCACCAGACCGAACCGATCGGCAGCTCGGCTCGGGTTAGGCGCTGTAGGCCTGGAAGGTCTCGAGCGCGTCGGCGGGGATGCCGAGCGTGCCGTCTTCGAGCTTGACGCGAGGGAGGCGCTTTTCGTACATCGCCTGCACGACGACTCTGGTCGGCACACCCAAACGTCGGGCGGCCTCAGCGGGCAGCAGCACGTCGTTGTCGGTCACAGCGCACCTCCTTCGTCGAGGCCCAACCTACCGTGGAGCATTCGGATGACTGTCGCGAGTTCGTCCTGGAGTCCGGGTGCAGCAGCCCGTTCTCGCAGCTCGAGGCGAGCGTCTTCGATGGCTTCGAGGACGCGGAAGGCGTCGTCGAGCGAGAGGACGATGGTGTGCGGCACCGGGTCGTCGAACGGATCCGTCGAGCTCACTCAGCGAGTGTGAATCACGGGTGTGACGACACCGCCCAGGTAGCGCCGATTGCTTGATACACGGGTGATCTGGCGCTGCCCGTCCAGAGGGCTCAGTCGCCCCAGTGGCGCTGTTCGCGGAAGGGGTCGCCGTACATGTGGTAGCCGTTGCGCTCCCAGAAGCCGGCGACGTCGCGGTCGAGCACCTCGAGCGACCGCACCCACTTCGCGCTCTTCCAGAAGTAGAGGTGCGGCACCACGATCCGCACCGGGCCGCCGTGGATCGGCTCGATGTCCTCACCCTCGAACGCGTAGGCGACGATCGCCTCGTCGGTCGTGATGTCGGCGAGCGGCAGGTTGGTGGTGTAGCCGTACTCGGCGTGCTCGACCACGTGGGTCGCGCCCTCGCGCACGCCCGCCCGCTCCAGCAGGTCGCGGACGCGCACCCCGGTCCAGGTGGTGTCGAACTTGCTCCACTTGGTGACGCAGTGGATGTCGAAGGTGAGGGTGACCGGCTCCATCTCGCGGAGCTCGTCGAGCCCGATCGTGAACGGACGCTCCACGAGCCCGGTGACCGTGAGGTCCCAGGTGCCCGGCGCGTAGGTGGGCACGTCACCGACGTGCAGCACGGGGAAGCGATCGGTGAGGTACTGCCCCGGCGGGAGTCGCTCGGGGTCGATTCCACGGTCGATCAGCGTCTTGCGGTTGCGGTCGAAGAACCCCATCGCGCCAGTCTGCCGGGTGGCGTTGCGTCGGCGCACGACGTGCCCGGCCTCCCGACGCGACGCGCGTCACGGTGGCCCCGCGGCCACCTGCACCGTCGGCGGCTAGCCTGCCGCCCATGACGGACGCCCCTCCGCCGCCGCCCGGCGCCCCCCGACCCGCCGCCCCGTGGACCACCCCGGCCGGCGGTCCGCCTCCTCCGCCGCCACCGTTCCCCGGCATGGGCGGACCCGGCGTGCCGCCCCCGCCGAGCATGAGCCCGCCCCCCGGGTACGTCGGCTACGGGCAGCCCGGCGCGTACTCGCCGTTCAGCCGGATCCGGGGCATCTCGAAGGCGCTGGTCGTCGTGCAGATCGTGACCATCGTGGTGACGGCGATCCTGCTCGTGGTGCAGCTCAGCCTCGCCGGCAGCGCGGACGACTTCCTGAACGGCTCGATCACCGTGTCCGAGTTCGACGACGAGCTCGTCCCGTTCTTCCTGCTCTCCACGCTCTCCGCTGCGATCGCGCTCGCCGGGCTGGTGCTGCTCATCCTCTGGAGCTGGCGCATCGCCGGGAACCTGCAGAAGCTCGGCCGCGATCCGCTGACCTGGAAGCCCGGGCTCACGATCGTCGTCTGGCTGCTCGGTGGCTGCACGCTCAGCATCATCAACTTCCTGATGCTGCGCGAGCACTGGCGCGGCTCGGATCCCGAGGCGGCGCCGTACGACAACCGCCAGTGGCGCACCGGCCCGGTCGACACGAAGATCGTCGCCTGGTTCGTCGTCGGCCTCGTGCAGGTCGTGGTCAGCGTGATGTCCGGCCTCCTCGCCTTCGGTGGCGTGAGCCTGGGCACCACGTCCGCGGACGTCGCCGAGTCGCTCTCCGACCGACTCGGGTTCGTGCTCGTGTCCGGTGTCGGCGCTGTGGTCTCGGGCGTGCTGCTGGTGCTCATCATCCGCGACCTCACGGCCCGCCACACCGCCGCCACGCGGGAGGAGTGACCGACCGGTGCCGCTGTTCCTCGTACGTCACGCAAAGGCGGGCAGCCGCCCGAACTGGGACGGCGACGACGTCGAACGCCCCCTGTCGCAGAACGGGTGGCACCAGGCCCGGCTGCTCGGCGCCAAGCTCGCCCGCCGCTCGCCGAGCCTGCTGGTGAGCAGCCCCTACCTGCGCTGCGTGCAGACCCTCGAACCGCTCGCCGAGCTGTGCGAGCTGGAGGTCACCATCGACAAGCGGCTGGAGGAGGCCCAGGCGTTCGAGCCGGTGCTCGACCTGCTCGCCGAGGTGCCCGACCGGACGGTGCTGTGCAGTCACGGCGACCTCATCCCCGACACCATCGCGGCGCTGCAGCGCCGAGGCTGCGAGCTGCTCACCCCCGCCGACTGGCGCAAGGCCACGGTCTGGCGGCTCGAGCGCGCGGCGACCGGTGAGATCGTGTCGGCCAAGGTCACGGCACCGCCCGCCTGACCGACGCCGGCGACCGAGTCGCAGTCGCGGACGACCTCGGATCGGGGAGCGTCAGGGACGGTCAGGAACGGTCAGGGAGCGGACGACGGCGGCACGGTCGAGGCGTCGATACCGGCCAGGAACTCCTGCACGAGGCCGCGCATGCTGGCCGGCGGGTCGCTCTCCAGACAGCGCTGGCCCTCGGCGCGGGCGAGGTCGAGGTCCGGCTCGGGCAGGAAGTTCGCCGCCGTCACCGCGTACAGGCAGTGCGCGTCGGCATAGCCCGGGTCGTCCTCCACGATGCCGGCGAACGCGGCGATGGCGGTGGACAGCGACGTCTCGATCACGGCCGGGTCGTCGGTGAGGCGAGTGTTCAGCACGAGGATCCAGGCGATGTACGTGCGCGCCTCGGAGTTGTCCGGCTCGAGCTCCACCACCCGCTGGAAGCGCTCCAACGCTTCGCCGTAGTCACCGGTCGACAGCAGGGCCCGCGCCTCGGTGAGCGCGATCGCCACCTCGTCGGCGGGCTGCCCGCCGGTGATCGTCTCCCCCGGCTGACGCGTGCCCGTCGCCTGCGCGAGACCCCAGCCGGCGAAGGCGGCGAACGCGAGGGCGGCGACCACCCAGACGAGCGTGCGGCCCCGCGGGATCGAACGAGCCGGCGGCAGCGCAGCACGCCCGGCCTCGATCGCCCGCAGCGTGGCGGCCGCCCGGGCCGTGTAGCCGTCCTTCAGGGTGAGGTAGTCGTCCTCGTCGACGTCACCGGCCGCGTACTCGCGCTCGAGGTCGTCGAGCGAGCGCATCAGGAAGCGCCGTTCCTCCTCGAGCCGGGCCAGTTCGTCGAGATCGATCCGGGTCGGCGTCGCCGCGGCGTCACCCCCGGCGTCGTGTGACGCATCGTGTGACGCATCGTGTGACGCGTCGGTCGGGGCGTCGGTCGGGGCGTCGGGTGACGTCATCCGCGAGCGCCCTCGGCCTCGTCGTCGAAGCCCGTCTCGCGAGCGCGGGCTGCGTCGACGAGCGCCCGGTCGGCGTCGGTGGCCTCCAGCCCGCCCTCACGCTGCCAGCGCCGGAAGGCGATCGCCAGACCGGTCACGCCGCCGGCGAGCGCCATCACGGGCAGGATCCACACGAGCGCGTCGATCCCCTCGGCCCGCGGCACGAGCAGCACGTCCTCGCCGAAGCGCTCCTCGATGTAGGCGAGGATCTGGGCGTCGCTCGACTGCCCGTTCTCCACCTGGGCGAGCAGTTCGTTGCGGATCGCGGCCGACGTGGGGTTGCGCGAGTCGAACACGCTCTCGCCGTCGCAGATCGGGCAGGCGATCTGCTTGCTCAGCTCCTCCACCCGCTCCTCGGGCGTGCGGGCGTCTCGGCCCTGCGCGATGCCGAACACGAGCAGCACGCCGAACAGGAGCACCACCACGATCCAGCCGGGACCCTGCTTCAGCCGGCGCCAGCCGGCGCGCCGGGCGGCGCGGGGGTCCGCCGGTGGGCGTACCTCGGCGGCGGTCATGCCCGACCCTCACGCATGAGCTGCAGCTGCTGGGACACCGCGTCGGCCGTGACCTTGCCCGGGTAGCGCGCCCGGATCACGCCGTTGGGATCGATGATCCAGGTCTCCGGCACCTGCACGACCCCGAAGTCGATCGAGACGCCACCGTCTGGGTCGCGCACGATCGGCCAGTCGCCGCCGTTGTCGTCGAAGAACGCCTGCACCGACTCGTCGGTGCCGCGGTTGATGATCGTGTACAGCTCGGCGCCGTCGGGGATCTGCGACTGCTGCTCGTGGAGCGCGATGAGCTCGGGGTGCTCCTCCACGCAGGGCACGCACGTCGGGTCGAAGAAGTTGAGCACGACCCAGCTGCCCTTGCGCCGGCTGAGGTCGAACGGCTCGTCGTCGAGCGTGGTGCTCACGACCGACGGTGCGGGCCGCCCGATGTTGAACGACGACGCCATCTCCGTGTCGGACGGATCGCTGCTCGCCAGCACCACGAACAGCGCAGCCAGGACGATCGCGACCGCGAGCGCCACGAACGGCGCCACGCGGCGGGGCGGGGCGCCCTCGCCCCCGGCGGGGTCCTCACCGGCCGCGTCGGTGCGCTCGGCGACGGTGTCAGACACGGGCGACCTCCGGCTCGTCACCGGTGCGGGCGTCGCCCACCGGCACCGGCTCCGACACCGGCGCTCGCGGGTCGCGGCGCCGCTTGCCGGGGAACGCGGCGAGGATCGTGCCGAGCGAGACGAGACCGCCACCGATCCACATCCACAGGATCATCGGCTTGATGAACACCTTGATCTGCGCCTCGGACGCCCCGGCCTCGGTGACCTTCTCCAGGGTGAGGTAGATGTCCTTCGTGAGACCGGTGCGCACGCTCGGCGTGCCGATGTCCATGCCCTGCAGGGTGAACCGTGTGATCGCCGGGGCGTACGCCTGGCCGCCGTCGATGCTCACCTGCGCCTTGAGCCCCTGCGACCGCTCGGTCTCGAACGCCTCCACCTCGAGCAGCTCGAACGTGTGGCCCTCGAACGACACCGGCTCGCCGACCTTCATCGTGAACTCACCCACGCGGGTGTAGCCGTTGGAGGCGGCGAGCGCGACGGCGATGAGGATGATGCCGAGGTGCACCACCATGCCGCCGTTGGCCCGACCGACCAGGCCGCGCCACCCCTGACGCCGCGTTGCCAGCACGAGCTGGCGCAGCGCCGCCCCGGCGGCGAAGCCACCGAGCCCGAACGCGAGCAGCGACGCCCACGCATCGGCACCGACGGCGACGGCGACGGCGAGGCACACCACGCCCAGGCACGCCGGGACGAACAGCCGGTCGCGCAACAGCTCCGTGCTCGCCTTGCGCCACGGCAGCACCGGCGCGACCGCCATCAGGAACAGCAGCACCAGACCGATCGGCATGCTCAACCGGTCGAAGAACGGCTGCCCCACGGCGATCTGGCGGTCCTGCAGCGCCTCGACGATCAGCGGGAACACGGTGCCGAGCAGCACCACGAACGCGAACACCGTGAACAGCACGTTGTTCGCGAGGAACGCACCCTCACGCGACAGCGGCGAATCGATCGTGCCCGGCGAGCGGAGCCGGTCGCCGCGCCAGGCGATGAGCGACAGCGACACCACCACGATGACGCCGAAGAACCCGAGGAGGTACGGACCGATCGTGCCGTCGGCGAACGCGTGGACGCTGTTGATGATGCCGCTGCGGGTGAGGAACGTGCCGAGGATCGTGAGCGCGAACGTGGCGATGAGGAGGCTGATGTTCCACACGCGCAGCATCCCGCGACGTTCCTGCACGAGCACCGAGTGGATGTACGCGGTGCCGGTGAGCCACGGCAGGAAGCTCGCGTTCTCCACCGGATCCCACGCCCACACACCGCTCCAGCCGAGGACCTCGTACGCCCACCAGCCGCCGAGCAGGATGCCGATGCTGAGGAAGCCCCACGCGAACAGCGCCCAGCGACGGGTCTCCATCAGCCATCCCTCGCCGACGCGGCCGGTGATCAGCGCGGCGATCGCGAAGGCGAACGGCACCGTGAACCCGACGTAGCCGAGGTACAGGATCGGCGGGTGGAACATCACGAGGATGTGGTTCTGCAGCAGCGGGTTGGGACCCGGCCCGTCGGTGACACCGGGCTCGCCGTTGGCGAACACGTCGGTCGGGCCGAAGGCGATGAAGAAGAAGAACGCCGTGACGACGAACATCACGACGAGCGCCCACGCGATCAGCGGGTCGTCGAGCCGCTTGCGGTAGCGCTTCATGATGTACGCCGTGTAGCCGGCGAGCGTGAGCAGCCAGAGCAGGATGCTGCCCTCGAGCGCGCTCCACAGCGCAGCGATGTTGTAGAGCATCGGCGTGCTGCGCGACCCCACCTGCTGCACGTACGCCAACCCGAAGTCGTACGTGAGCAGCGCGTTCATCATCACGACGGTCGCGAGCAGCGCGGTGCCACCGGCCACCCACGCGTAGTTGGGGATGGTGCGCAGCAGCTTGCGGTCGCCGGTGATCGTGGCGTACGCCAGCGCGATCGCGCCGAAGACGGACGTGACGAGCCCGACGATGAGGGCGGAGTGGCCGACGAGGCCGTTGACGCTCGTCGCGGTCAGGCCTGCAGCGAACATGCGCCCTGGGCCTCCTCGATCCGGTCGGAGTTCTGCGCCTCGTACTCGTTCGAGTGCTTCACCTCGACCCGGTCGCCCAGGAACACGCCGTCCCCACCGAGACGACCGTGCACCACCACGGGGATGCAGTCCTGGAACACACCGCCCGGATCACCCTCGTACCGCACCGTGAGCTCGCGTCCGCCGTACGCGATGAGGAAGGTCGTCGCGTTGCCGTCGAGGGCGATCGACCCCTCCTCCACACTCCCCTGCACGCGCAGGCGGCGACCCTCCTCGCAGCCGTCCTTCGAGCCGAGCTCGTCGACGTTGCAGTAGTAGTCGATCGCGTTGGAGAGGAACTGGGTGACGAGCACGCCACCCCCGGCGAGCACCAGGACGATCACGGCGATCGCCGGCCAGCGCTTGCCGCGCCGCCGTGGTGGCGGCGGGGCGACCTCGTCGTTGCGGGGGCTCAGATCCATGGCTTGTCCTCGTCGGGGAGCTGCCGGCCGAGGGCCCTGCCCCGCCGGACGACGTACCACGCCAGCGCCGCCGAACCACCGAAGGCGGCGATGTAGCTGGCGAAGATGAAACCTGCGTGATCCATCAGCTCACCGGGTCCTTCGTCGGGACCGTCGAGGCCGCCGAGACCGTCGCGGTCGGGGTGGAGGCCGCGGTGGTCGGGGCCGCTGCCGAGGCGTCGGGACGACCCTCGCTACGACGCTCGGCGAGCGCGAGGTCGAGCCCCTTGTCGTCGAGCAGGTCCTGCAGGTGGAGCACCCGCTGGCGGTGGAGCACGTACCACACGTAGAGCATCGAGAACGCCACCGTCGCGAGCAGCAGCGTGAACAGCATCGTGTCGTCGAGCTTCACGTCGGTGTTGCCGGTCGCGACGCTCGCGTCCTGGTGCACCGAGCGCCAGATCCGCACGCTGAAGTGCACCAGCGGGATCTCCAGCACGGCGAGCAGCGCCACGACGGCCGAGCGCCGGGCCCGCTGCTGATGGGTGCCGCCGAGGCCACGCACGGCGAGGTATCCGATGTAGGTGATGAACAGGAACGCCGTGGTGGTGACCCGGGCGTCCCACACCCAGAACGTGCCCCAGGTGATGCGACCCCACAGCGAGCCCGTGAGCAACGTGATCGCCATGAACAGCACGCCGATCTCGGCGCTCGCACCGGCGATGCGGTCCCACGTGAGCGACGAGGTGCGCTTCCAGAGGTAGGCCGCCGACGACACGGCGGTGACGACGAACGCCAAGTACGCCACCCAGACGGTGCCGACGTGTGCGTAGAGGATGCGGACCGTCTCGCCCTGCACCACGTCGGGCGGGGAGATCACGAGTGCGAACAGGGCGAGCACGCCCATCGCGACGAGGGTGAGTGCGCCGAGGATGCGAGTGAACCGGGTGCCGGTGCCGGCGCCGTTGCCGACCGGTGACGTGGCCGCCGAGCCCGGGCCGGTGAGTGGGGTCTGGGTGGTGGCCACGTGTGCGCTGTCCTCGTTCCCGTGCTGCTCGTGCTGCTCGTGCTGCTCGTGTTGCTCGTGTTGGCGGGGCTGCTCACGCCCCGGTCGCTGGCGCTCGCTCACCGGTCACTCCTCGATGAGTGGGCCGAAGGCCAACGTGCCCCCGACGCCGAACAGTGCTGCGAAGACGAGCAGCATGCCGACCCACGGCCAGCCCTCGTCGATCGCGGCATGCCCGACCCCGAACGCCGCTTCCGTCGCCCGTGTCGCACCGATCAGCACCGGCGCCACCACCGGGAACAACAGGAGCGGGAGCAATGTCTCCCGTCCTCTCGCCCCGGCAGCGAGACCGCCGTAGAGCGTACCGACGAAAGCCAGACCGGTGGTAGCGGGGAGCAGGGTGGTGACCAAGAGCACGGCGCCCGTCGCGGTGAGCGTCGCCTCGTAGAGCACCACCGCCAGACCGATCAGGAGCAGCTCCAGCACCAGGAGCTGCACGGCCAGCGCGAGCGACTTGCCGAGGAAGATCCCGGGCGGGCTGACCCCTGCCACCCGGAGGGCGTCGAGCGCCCCGTCGGCGGTCTCCACCGCGAAGGCCCGCTGCACCACGACGAGCAGGGCGAAGATCGTCGCCAGCCACACCAGACCGGGTGCCGTGCGCTGCAGCACCTCGTCGTTGTCGAGCGCGAACGCGAACAGCACCATCACCAGCGAGGCGAAGGGCAGCACCTGGTTCACGATGACGCGGCTGCGGCGCTCGATGCGCAGGTCCTTGCCCGCGACGAGCCGGGCCGTGCGCCAGATGGACGCGGCAGCGGGCGACCCCGACGCAGGCGATCCCGAAGCAGGCGACCCCGACGCAGGCGACGCGGTGTCGTTCACGACGCGCCTCCGGATGCGGTCGTGTCGGATGCCCCCGTGTCGGGGGACACCTGGCCGGCGACGACGTCGACGACCCGGGTGGCGAGGCCGCCCGCCCGCTCGAGCTCGTGGCTCGCCACCATCACCGTGGCGCCCGCGGCGACCGCGGCCCGCAGCGTGGCGTCGAGCTCGTCGCGACCGGTGGCGTCGAGGCCTGCGTGCGGTTCGTCGAGCAGCCACAGCTGCGCACGCCGTGCCACCAGGCACGCGAGCGCCGTCCGCCGCTTCTGACCGGCCGACAGTCGTCCGACCGCCACCCCGGCCAGGCGGGAGGCGAGACCCATGCGATCGAGCGATGCGTCGATCTCCACCGCCGACGCGCCCACGGTCGCACCCCAGAACTCGACGTTCTCGCGCACCGTCAGGTCCGAGTACAGCCCGTTCGCGTGGCCGAGCAACCCGACCCGCGACCGCACCGCGTCGCGCTGGGTGCGCAGGTCGCACCCCACCACCGTGCCCTCGCCGCGCTCGAGCGGCACGAGGCCGGCGCAGAGTCGCAGGAGGGTGGTCTTGCCGGCCCCGTTCGGGCCGCGCAGCAGCACGATCTCGCCGCGCCGCACGTGGAGGTCGGCACCGGCGAGGGCGGGGAAGCGACCGAGCACGGCGACCGCGTCCCGCAGTTCGACCACGAGTCCGGCGGCGTCGGACGACGAGGGCGCGCCAGCCGGTTCCACGACCGGCGACGCTACCTCGCGGCCTGCGTCGCGACCCAGGTGACGCCCGCGACTCCGACGAGCCGTGCGACACGTCACGCACCGCGAACGCGCAGTGGGCGCACCACCGGTGTGCCGGGCCACCCACCCGTCCAGCCGGTAGCGTTCGGCGCCGTGGTCCCCGGCGATCCCCCCTCGCCATCCGGCGACGCCTCGGCCCCGGGGGCGGCGCCCGACGAGCCTGCGCGAGCGCGGACGAACCGGTTCGACCGGCCGCCCGAGCCCCACGACTGGCGCTGGGCGGTGGGCTGGACCGGCCGGATCCTCATCTCCGTCGGTGTGCTCCTGTTCGCCTTCGTCGCGTACCAGCTGTGGGGCACCGGCATCCAGACCGCCCAGGCGCAGAACCGGTTGGAGGACGAGTTCGAGGCGCTGCTCGACACCGCCACCTCGCTGCCGCCGACCCCCACCACCGCACCGCCCACGACGGCACCCCCGACCACCGTCCCGGACGGCGCCGCGCCCACCACCACCGCCGCCACCGACGCCGCCACCACCACCTCGTCCACCGTTCCGCCGGCGGTCATCTCGCCGCCGCCGCTCGGCGACCCCCTGGGACGGCTCTCGATCCCGTCGATCGGGCTCGAGAAGATCCTGATCTCCGGAGTGCGTCCGGGCGATCTCGAGGACGGTCCCGGACACTTCCCCGAGACGCCTCTGCCGGGGCAGCTGGGCAACGCCGCGATCGCCGGCCACCGCACCACCCACGGCGCGCCCTTCCTGCGCATCGACGAGGTCGAGATCGGTGACGACGTCGTCGTGCAGACCCTGGCGGGTACGTACACCTACGTCGTCACGGGCCAGCAGATCGTCGCGCCGACCGACTACCAGAAGGTGATCCCCACGGTCGATCCCAGCACGGCCACGCTCACGCTCACGTCGTGCCACCCCCGCTACAGCACCCGCGAGCGGATCGTGATCACCGCCACCATCGACCTCGCCCGGTCGTCGCTCGTCACCCAGCGGTCGGTGATCCCGTTCGACCCCGCGCTGCTGCCGGGTGTGGGCGCCTCCCTGCCGGACGAGGCCAGTGGCGGAGGCACCACCGAACCGGCGACCACCGTGAGCGAGTCGACGGTGCCCGCGTCCACCGTGCCCGCGACCACCTCCCCCGAGGCCACGGCGCCCCCGACCACCGACCCTGCGACCGCCGACCCCTCGACCACCGCCCCGGCGGTGACCGAGGGCGCCGACCCCAGCGTCGGACAGGCGGGCGTCGACGTGTTCGAGAACCGCTGGTTCAGCGACCCCGATGCCTTCTGGCAGGTGGCGGTCTGGGGCCTCGCCCTCATCGTGGTCGCGCTCGCCGCCACCGCACTCAGCCGGCGCACGCGGCGCAACTGGGTCGGGGCGCTCGTCGGCATCGGCCCGTTCGTGGTCGTCCTCTACTTCTGGTTCGAGAACGTCAACCGGCTGCTGCCGCCCAACGTCTGATCGTCCCGGTCAGCGTCCGCGGAACTCCGGTCAGCGTCCGCGGAACTCCGGTCGGCGCTTCTCGAGGAACGCCCGCCGGCCCTCGTCGGCATCGTCGCTGTCCCACGCGGCCAGCCGGGCCGACTCGAACGCCGCCTCGTCCTCGGGTGCCGGGGCGAGCCCCTCGAGGCCGAGCTTGTGCGCCCGGATGGTGAGCGGCGCCAGGTGTGCCAGCTCGTCGGCCCACACCAGCGCGTCCGCGAGTTCGCCGAGCCGGTGCACCGCGCCGGCGTGGTGCAGCTGCTCGCCGGTGGAGGTCTGGGCGGCGAGCAGCATCCCGCGCGCCACCGACGCGCCGAACTCACGCGACACCCGGTCGAGCGTCCAGCGGTCGACGGCGAGCCCCAGCTTCGCGGCCGGGATCCCGAACGAGCTCGTGGGTGCGGCCACGCGCAGGTCGCACGCGACGGCGAGCTGGGTGCCGGCGCCGAGCGCCGGCCCGTCGACCGCGGCGATCGTCACCATGGGCAACCGGGTGAACCCGCGCAGCACCCGCACCAGCGCGGCGACGAACTCGCCATTCTCCACCCCGGTGAGGTCGGCGCCGGCGCAGAACGCCGGCGGTGCGCCCGTGAGCACCAGCACCCGCGCCTCGCGAGCGGTGGCCTCCTCCTGCGCGGCCAGCAGCGACAGCAGCGTGGCGTGATCCACGGCGTTGCGCCGTTCGGGCCGATCGATGGTGACCACCACGACGCGATCGCGCCACTCCACACGTACCATGGCCCGACTGTATGTCGACCGATGCCGGCCGCCCCACCCACGATCCGAGCCCCGGTGCCGATCCCGATGCGGGTTCGGCCGGAGGCCGGGCTGCGGCGTTCGACCCGGTCCGCGCTCGCCGTGCCCAGGTGGCGCGCTGGACCAAGCTCGCGAACCAGCTCGGCTGGGCGTGCTTCGGGGTGGCGGTCGCCGCGTTCGCGCTCACCTTCGCCGTCGGGTTCAGCGGTGGCATGTCGGCGCTCATCATCGGCGCCGTCGTCGCGGGCACGGTCCTGCTCGCGCCGGCGATCGTGCTCGGGTACGCGGTGAAGGCGGCCGAGCGCGACGACCGCGAACGCGGCCTCTGACCCCGTCCGCCTCCCTGAGCCGCCCGGCGGGCACCCACGCCGCCGAGATCGTCGTCTCGGGCGACAAACGATCGGTCGCCGGTTACCCTTGGGTAACCGTTATGAACACTCGACTCCCCGCTGGCGAGCGCCGCGAGCAGATCCTCGACGTCGCCGTGCAGGTCTTCGCCCGCAAGGGCTACCACGGCGCCTCGATGAACGACGTCGCCGAGGCCGCCGGCGTGACGAAGCCGGTGCTCTACCAGCACTTCGACTCCAAGCAGGACCTCTACCTGGCGCTCATCGAGGACGTCGGACAGCGGATGATCACCGCGATCGCGAAGGCCACCGCCGGGGCGACGTCCGGCAAGGCGATGACCGAGCTCGGCTTCCAGGCCTACTTCCGCTGGGTCGCGCAGGACCACGACGCGTTCCTGCTGCTGTTCGCCACCCAGGCGAACCGCGACGCCGCCGCCACGCTCGCGATCAAGAAGATCACCTCCGAGGCCGCCTCCGCGATCGCGCCGCTGATCGACGTCGAGATCGACCACGAGAAGCAACGCACCCTGGCGCACGGCCTCGTCGGCCTCGCCGAGGGCGTGAGCCGCCGCCTCGTGGAGCGCGGCGAGGACTTCGACCCCGACGAGCTCGGCCGGCTGGTGGCCAACCTCGCATGGGCCGGCCTGCGCGCCATCGGCCCCGACAGCTGACGCGGCGCCCCGACCGGTGCCGGTGCACCGGTCAGGAGGACCGGAACACCAACCCGCGATAGCTGTCGACGAACCCTGCCGCGCGCAGCACGCCGGCCACCGGCGAGCGCGTGTCGAGCGGCTCACCGTCCACCTTGCGCACCTCCATCGACCGCGCCCGCCCGTCCTTCACACGGGCCGCGAGCGCCTCGGCCCATGCGACGCCACCCCACGGGTCGAGCGTGTCGGGGAACGTGACCAGGTGGTGCGACCGCCGGTCGAACCACACCATCGGCCGCCCCTGCCACAGCACCACCAGCGCGCCCGCGCTGCGGGCCGGCCGGCCGGGCGTGGCCGGCCACCCGAGCGCGGCACCGTACGGCTGCGCGGGATCGGTGGCGGCGAGCACGACCGCTGCGGGCACGGCGTCGGGATGGAGCTCGGGATCGGGGGACTCGCGCACGGCCCGCAACCGGTCGACCGCGCCGGGCACGCTGAACTGTGCCGCGCCGAGCCCGGCGACGAAGTAGCCGCGGCGGGTCTGGCCACGCTCCTCGAGCACCTTCAGCACCCCGTACACCCCGGCGTAGCCGCCGACCACGTTCTCGGCCAGCACCGCCTCGCGGGTGACCACGCCGTAGCGCTCGAGCATCTGCATCGCCACGGCGTGCGCCGACTCGGTGGGTCGTGGCACCGGGGCGAGCAGCGGTGCGACCAGGCTCCAGCGCCCCTGGCCGGCGGGCGGCCCGATGCGGGTGAGCCGTCCGGGTCGTGGCCGTCCGGTGGGACGCTGCCCGCGCGCCGGCCCCTTGGTGGCAGCGCCGCCGACGACCGCACGCAGCGGTGCGAGCGTGTCGTTGGTGACCTCACCGGCCCACACCAGGTCCCACAGCGCCGTGAGCAGCTCGCCCTCGGTGGCGCTCGGCGCCGCGGCGCGCAGCTGGGTCCAGAAGCTGGCACCCCGCTGCGCGAGCAGGGTACGGATGGCGTCGTGCACCGGTCCGGTCGGCGCCTCGGCGGCTTCGATGCCGGGCGCGAGGAGCGGTAGCTGGTCGGCGAAGAACAGCCGAACCCGGCCGTCGTTCGAGCCGACCGAGCCGGCACCGATCCACACGATCTCGCCCGCGGTGCACAGCTCGTCGAGGTCGGCGGGCCGGTAGCCGCGCACCCGGCCGGGCAGCACGTCGGTCTCGAGCGAGCTCGCCACCAGTGCCGCCCCCTGCAGCAGCCCGAGCGCCTCGACCACCGCGTCGAGGCCGCGCCGCTCGCCCGGGATGCCGTGCCACTGGGTGAGGAACCGGGCGTAGGCATCCGGCTCGACCGGTTCGACCTCGCGGCGGAGCATCGCGAGCGAACGGCGCCGGAGCTGGCGCAGCACGTCGACGTCGCACCACTCGCGGCTCGCACCGTCGGGCCGGAACTCGCCGCGCACCACCCGCTCGTCGGCCTCCAGTGCGGCCAGCGCACCGACGGCCCGGTTGGCCGGCACGGCGAAGCGGCGGGCCACGTCGTCGGCGACGAACGGCGCATGGGTGCGGGCGTAGCGGGCGACCAGCGACTCGAGCGGCAGCGCGACCGGTTCCGTGAACGCCCGCGGCAGGCCGAGCGGCAGCGAGCAGCCGAGCGCGTCGCGGTAGCGGGCCGCGTCCTCCGCGGCGATGACCCGCACGTCGTCGCCGATGCCGATCTCGACCGCTCGCCGGGCGCGGATCAGCTCGTCGACCCACGCCCGACCGTCGCTTCCCTCGCAGCGCAGGTCGATCTCGGCGGCGGTGAGATCGCCCACCTTGCGCAGCACGTCGTGCAGCTCGTCGGGGTCGCGGGCACGGCGGCCCTCGGTGAGGCACTGCAGCTCGAGCTCGAGGTCGGCGAGCACGCCCGGGTCGAGCAGCTCGCGCAGTTCCTCCGCGCCGAGCAGGTCGCGCAGCAGGTCGCGGTCGAGCGCCAGCGCCGCCGCACGGCGCTCGGCCAGCGGGGCGTCACCCTCGTACATGTAGGCGGCGATCCAGTTGAACAGCAGGCTCTGCGCGAACGGGGACGCCTTCGCCGTGTCGACCGTGACCACCCGCACCGCACGGCTGCGCAACTGGCCGAGCACCTCGCGCAGCGCAGGCAGGTCGAACACGTCCTGCACGCACTCCCGCGACGTCTCGAGCAGGATCGGGAAGCTCGGGTACTTCGCCGCCACCGCCAGCAGGTCCGCGGCCCGCTGACGCTGCTGCCACAGCGGCGTGCGCCGATCGGGCCGCCGTCGCGGCAGCAGCAGGGCCCGGGCCGCGCACTCGCGGAAGCGTGCCGAGAACAGCGACGTCTGCGGCAGCGACGTGAGGACGAGTTCGTCGATGTCGTCCGGATCGATGACCAGCTCGTCGATCGGCAGCTCGTCGGCGGCCTCGGGCAGCCGCAGCACGATGCCGTCGTCGCCCCACATGGTCTCGACGGGCATGTCGTAGCGATCCATGAGGCGCCGCTCGATCGCCATCGCCCACGGTGCGTGCACGGGGGTGCCGAACGGGCTGAGGATGCACACCCGCCAGTCGCCGATCTCGTCGCGGAAGCGCTCGACCACCACGGTGCGGTCGTCGGGCACCACACCGGTGGCCTGCACCTGCTCGTCGAGGTAGAGCAGCACATTGTTCGCGGCGAGCGGGTCGAGCGCGTACGACTGCTGCAGGACGGTGAGGGCGTCGTCGCGTTCACGGGCGCGGATCTCGCGCTGGAACGCGCCGAGCGCACGCCCGAGCTCGAGCGGACGTCCGGGTCGGTCGCCGTGCCAGAACGGCATCTTGCCGGGCTGACCCGGCGCCGGGGTGACCGTCACCCGTTCGAACGTGATGTCCTCGATCCGCCAGGTGGACGCTCCGAGCAGGAACGTCTCCCCCGGCCGGCTCTCGTACACCATCTCCTCGTCGAGCTCGCCGACCCGGGTGCCGTCGGGCAGGAACACGCCGAACAGGCCGCGGTCGGGGATGGTGCCACCGCTGGTGACGGCCAGCCGGCGCGAACCCTCTCGCGCACGCACGGTCTCGTGCACCCGGTCCCACACCAGGCGGGGCCGGAGCTCGCTGAACTCCTCGCTCGGGTAGCGGCCCGACAGCAGGTCGAGCACGTTGGCGAGCAGCTCGTCGCTCAGCTCGTGGAAGCACGCCGACCGGCGCACGAGCCGGCCGAGCTCGGCCACCGGCACCTCGCCCGTGCCGCCGACGGTGGCCACGTGCGCGACGAGCTGCTGGGCGAGCACGTCGAGTGGGTTGCGCAGGAACCGCGTGGACTCGATGTCGCCGTCGATCATGCGACGCACCACCACGGCCGCCTCGAGCAGGTCGCCGCGGTGCTTGGGGTAGAGCGTGCCCTTGCTGGGTTCGCCGACGGAGTGACCGGCACGGCCGATGCGCTGCAACCCACGGCTCACCGCACCGGGCGACTCCACCTGCACCACGAGGTCGACCGCTCCCATGTCGATGCCGAGCTCGAGGCTCGACGTGGCGACGATGGCACGCAACGTGCCCCGCTTGAGCTCGTCCTCGATGACCACCCGCTGCTCACGCGCGAGCGAACCGTGGTGGGCCTTCACCAGCTCGGGGACCGGCGCGTCGGGCTCGACCTCGCCCGAGGTGACCAGGCGGTCGTGGTACTGCTCGTTGAGCCGGGCCGCGAGCCGCTCGGCCTGACGGCGAGCGTTGGTGAACACGATGGTGGTGCGGTGCTCGAGGATCTGGTCGAGGATGCGCGGGTAGATGCTCGGCCAGATGCTGGTGCGGGCCGGCGCGGTGGAACCGACGGGGCCGCTGCGGATGTCGGTGGGCGCTGCCCCGCCGCCGAGGTCGCCCATGTCGTCGACGGGCACGACCACGTCGACCTGCAGGGGCTTGCGGATGCCGGCGTCGACGATGACCACCGGCCGGAGCGAGCCGTCGTCGGTGTGGCCCCCGAGGAACTGCGCGACCTCCTCGAGCGGGCGCTGGGTGGCCGACAACCCGATGCGCTGCGGTGGGCGGTTCGTCACCTGCTCGAGCCGTTCGAGCGAGAGCGCCAGGTGGGCACCGCGCTTGGTGGGGGCGAGGGCGTGGATCTCGTCGATGATCACCGTCTCGACGTTGACCAGCGTGTCGCGCGCCGACGACGTGAGCATCAGGTAGAGGCTCTCGGGTGTGGTGATGAGCAGATCGGGCGGGCGGCGCACGAGTGCCTGCCGGTCCTTCGCGGAGGTGTCGCCGGTGCGCATCGCCACCATCGGCTCGACGAACGCCTCGCCCAGCCGTTCGGCCGCGAGCGCGATGCCCATGAGCGGCGACCGGAGGTTCTTCTCGACGTCGAACGCGAGCGCCCGCAGCGGCGAGATGTAGAGCACCCGGGTACGCGCCTTCGCGTCGGGTGGCGAGGTGGTGGTGAGCCGGTCGATCGAGGCCAGGAACGCCGTGAGCGTCTTGCCCGACCCGGTGGGAGCGCAGATGAGCGTGTGCGACCCGGCGGCGATGTGCGGCCACCCCTGCACCTGGGGCGGGGTGGGTTCGGGGAACGACGACCCGAACCAGGCGCGCACGGCCGGGGAGAACCGGTCGAGCACGGGGTGATGGGCCACGGAGCCAGCCTACGACCGGGGTGCGACACCGTTCCGGGGCACCGTCCCGGGCGCGGGCGCGTCAGCGGTGGCCGGCGTACACCCGCTCGGGCCGCGGATCGCCCAGACGGGTGTAGGGGGTGACGTCGGTGAACGCCACGACCACCTCGTCGGTCCACCCGAACGGCATCGCCGACAACCGGACCCGGATGAAGTCGCCGTCGAGTCGGCGCAACCACACCATCTGGTCGCGGATCGCCTCCCCGGTCGCGATCGCTCGGCTCACGGGCCGCTCGTGGGGCGCCAGCTCCCGGAGGTCCTGGTCGAGCACCGTCCACTGGTCGAGGAGGGCATCGGGCACCTCGCCCTCGGGGGCGAGGCCGAGCAGGGCTCGCGCTGCGGGGTTCACGCGCAGCACCCCCGCGGTGGGACTCCCGAAGACGATGCCCTGCTCGAGCACGTCGAGGCACACGCGGGCGAGCTCCTCGCTGCGGGCGACGTCGGCCTCCAGGTGGCGGCGCACCGTGATGTCGGTGATCTGGGCGAGCATCACACCGCCGTCGTCGAGATCGGGCAGCTGGCTGAGGTTCAGACGGATCCAGCGGGCATCGGTCGTGGCGGGCATGCCCCGCAGCGCCGTGACGGCGCTGGGGTCGCGGGGGGAGAGGCACACGTCGGCCGCGATGGTCGTCCGCACACCCGTGCGCACCTCCTCGAGCTGGCGGTGCACCGGGTCGGCCTCCTGGAAGAAGCTGGCGAGCTCCACGCCCTTCAGCTCCTCCGTGTGCGCGGCGAGGACGTCCGCGAGGGCCGTGTTCACGAAGGTGATCCGGCCGTCGCCGTCGAGCAGGGCCGTGCCGACGCCGCCGGCCTCGATCGCTGCGGAGAGCCGTTCGGCCATCGCCGCGGAACGGCGCTCGTAGGTGATCTCGGCGGTGATGTCCTGGAACGCGGTGAACACCCCCGTGGCCACACCCTCGTCGAACAGCGGCTGGGAGTTGACCCGCATCCAGACCAGGTCGCCGTTCGGCCGGTGCACCCCCATGAGCGCGTCACGCACGGGGACACCGGTGGTGAGCGCCACCATCGCCGGGTGGGTCTCGCCCGGCCAGTCCGACCCGTCGGCCTGGACGCACCGCCACCTCGGATCGACCGACGTGCGGCCTCCCAGCTCGTCGGCGCTGAGGCCGAGCACGCGTTCGGCGGCCGTGTTCCACTCCACGATGGCACCGGAGGTGTCCTGCAGGACCAGGCCCTCGGTGAACGTCTCCAGCAGGGCGTGCTTGCTGCGCTCCAGCCGCGCGATCTCCCGGCCGGCGGCCTCGCGGTCGATCGCGACGAGCTCGCCCTCGACCAGCGCGGCGAGATCGGCCAGGAGCCCCAGCTCACGCTCGTCGAACTGCCGCGGGGCGTGATCGGCGACGGCGAGTGCCCCCAGGGCACGGCCCGCAGGGTCGCGCAGCACGTGACCGGCGTAGGAGCGGATGCGCGGGCCCTCGTGCACGAGGGGGTTGTCGGCGAAGCGGGGATCGGCGAGCGCGTCGGACACGACGAACACGCCGGTGGGCTCCAGGATCGCGTGGGCACAGAACGACACGTCCCGGGTGGTCTCGCACGCGTCGATGCCGATCCGGGCCTTGAACCACTGGCGGTCGGCGTCGATCAGACTCACCACGGCCATCGGCAGGCCCAGCGCCGTCGAGGCCACGCGCACCAGCCGCTCGAACCGCTCGTCCGGCGGGGTGTCGAGCAGCTCGAGGCGGCGGAGGGCGTCGAGGCGCGCTGGTTCGTCGTCGGGGAGGTGCGCGGCAACCATTGCCGGAACACCGTCCGGCATCTCGACCCGCCTGCATGCACGAGCACTGCGGATCGTGGATTTCCCCTCATATGCGGGGGGTCCACATCGGGTCAGGTGGAGGGGTCTGCTCGATCGGCGGCCGGCTCGGGCACACTGGAGGACCGTACCGCCGCTCCCCCGGCCGACTCCCTCACCGACTCCCCCGCCGACTCCTCACCGATCTCCGCCGCCGACCCTGCACCGACCGCCGCCACCCGTGTCCTCCCACTCGTCCGACCTGTCGACCCCGGCACCCCCCACGGCACCCGCCGGGCCGCCCAGCGTGCGCCTGCGTCCCTGGCAGCGGGCCGCGTTCGACCGCTTCGTCACCCACGACAGCCCCGACTACCTGGCCGTCGCCACCCCGGGGGCCGGCAAGACCACCTTCGCGCTCACCTGCGCCCGCTGGGCGCTCGGCCAGGAACGGCGCCGGCTGATCGTCGTCGCCCCGACGAGCCACCTGAAGACCCAGTGGGCGCTCGCCGCGCACCGGCTCGGCCTCGAGCTCGACCCAGACTGGACCCCCCAGGGTGGGCTCGCCCGCGACGTGCACGGGCTCGTCACCACCTACCAGCACCTCGCGACCGCCGGTACCGCCAAGGTGCTGCGCGGCCTCGCCACCGACGCGTTCGTGATCCTCGACGAGATCCACCACGCCGGCGACGAACGCGCCTGGGGCGACAGCGTCCGCCTCGCGTTCGGCACCGCCCACCGCCGTCTCTGCCTGAGCGGCACCCCGTTCCGCAGCGACACCAACCCGATCCCGTTCGTCGACTACGAGACCACCGCCGAGGGCGAGACCGCCCGAAGCCACTACACCTACGGCTACGCCGACGCGCTCCGCGACGGTGGCGTCGTGCGACCCGTGTACTTCCCGCGCTTCGACGGCGTGATGGAGTGGAGCGCCCCCGACGGCAGCGTGATCAGCGCGAACTTCCACGACGAGCTCGCCCGCGACCAGATGGCGCAGCGTCTGCGCACCGCGCTCAGCCTCGACGGCGACTGGCTCCCCACCGTGGTCCGCCAGGCCCACGAGCGACTCATGGCCATCCGCCAGGCACCCGGCGGGCAGGCCGACGCCGGCGGGCTCGTGATCGCGATGGATCAGCAGCACGCCCACGGCGTGGCGGCGATGATCCGGCGCCACTTCGGGGTGCCCGCCGAGGTGGTGGTGAGCGACGACCCCACCGCGTCCGACCGCATCGCGACGTTCGCCGCGACGGACGCGCCGTGGCTGGTGGCCGTCCGGATGGTCAGCGAAGGTGTCGACATCCCGAGGCTGCGCGTCGGGGTGTACGCGACCACGGTCACCACCGAGCTCTTCTTCCGCCAGGCCGTCGGCCGGTTCGTCCGCTGGCAGCCCGACCGCGGCTCGCAGAAGGCGTACGTGTACCTGCCCGACGACCCTCGGCTGCGCACCCACGCGTTCGGCATCGCCGAGGCCCGGCGGCACGTGCTGCGCCCACCCGCCGCCCAGGACGAGGTCGCCTCCGTCGAACGCGAGGCCGCGCTCGACAGCAGCACCGTCGTCGACGAGCCCGAGCAGCTGTCGCTCTTCTCCGTGCTCAGCGCCGTGGCCACCGGCATGTCGGTGCACACCGTGACCGCCGAGGGTGTCGCGTTCGACGACGAACCCGAGTTCGCACCCCTCGATCCCGACGCCGACAGCGACGACCCCGACGACCTCGACGGCACCGCGGCCGGCACCGCTCCGCTCGACCTGCACCTGCCCGAGATCCCCACCGACGCCGGCTTCGTCCGCGAGGGCTCGCGCAGCACGGCGGAGATCAAGGACGACCTCCGGGCCCGCAACGCGTTCGTCGCCCAGCGACTCGTCGACCTCACCGGGCTCAGCCACGGCAAGGTGAACGCGGAGATGAACCGCCTCGCCGGCGTGGCGAAGGTGAGCGCGGCCACGGTGGAACAACTCGAACGCCGGCTCCGATACGCCGAATCGTGGCTGCGCCGGGCACGGGGTCGCTGAGCGCGGGTAGCCTTCGCACATGCCTGCGTCCGGAGAACACCACCCGGCCTTCGAGGAGTACTGCGAGTGCATCTTCGAACTGGCGGAGGACGACGTCGACGTCATCCAGGCACGCATCGCCGAACGGCTGCAGGTGAGCCGGCCGGCCGTCAGCGAGATGATCCGCCGCCTGGAGGCGGAGGGTCTGGTCACGATCGCCGGTGGCATCGCCCTCACCGACCAGGGGCTCGAGCTGGCCCAGCGCGTCGTGCGCCGCCACCGTCTCGCCGAGCGCTTCCTCACCGACATGCTCGGTCTGTCGTGGGCCGAGGCGCACCACGAGGCCGGCAAGTGGGAGCACGTCATGAGCGACGCCGTCGAGGCCGCGATGAACCGGGTGCTCGGCAGCCCCCACACGTGCCCGCACGGCAACCCGATCCCGGGGTCGGCCTACGCGGCGCCGGAGAGCACCCCGCTCGGCTCGCTCGAGATCGGTCAGCGCTTCACCGTCAACCGCATCCCCGAAGAGCTCGAGTTCACCCCGGGCATGCTCGACTTCCTCGAGTCGTCGAGCATCCAGCCCGGTCGCAGCGGCGTGCTCACCGCGGCGTCGCCCGACGGCACGGTCACCGTCGAGATCGACGGTCGTCACATCGGGGTCGGCGCATTTGCCAGCGCCCGCATCCTCGTGATGGCCTGAGGGCATGACGCGTTCCCCCCACGCGGCCCGCTCCACGCTCGCCGTCCTCACGGCCGCTGTCGCCGCCACCGTGCTGTCGGCCTGCGGCGCCACCACGTTCGACGAGAGCCTGGCCACCACCGCCACCACCGCGGCCGTCACCACCACCACGCTCCCCACCGGCACCGCTGCCGAGCTGCTGCCACGGCTGGTCGCGGAGGCGGCGTCGCTGTCCGGCGTGATGATCGACGGTGGCGACGAGCGGTCGGTCGTCGAGCGCATGGCGGCGCTGTGGGACGCCGTCGAGCAGGAGGTCGGTACGAACCGCGCCGACCTGCTCGCCCCGTTCGACGCGAGCATCGCCCTCGCCGAGGAGGCCGTGCAGTTCGAACGCGCCGCCGACGCCGACAAGGCGTCGAAGAACATCGCCGCGCTGGTCGAGGCCTACCTCGGCGCGTGACCGCCGACCCGGGCGCCCGCCCGTGTGGGTGAGGTCGCTCAGGACGCCGGAGCGCTGACCGGCTGCATCGCCGCCGGCAACGGCGCGGCGTGCACGATCGTGAGCCGCCGCGTGCTGCGCGTGAGGGCGACGTACAGCGCCCGCAGGCCCTGCTGCTCCGCGGCGACGATGGCGGCGGGTTCGACCACCACCACACCGTCGAGCTCGAGGCCCTTCACCACGCTCACCGGGACGACGGTGATCGCCGCGCTCAGCCCGCTGCGTGTGGCGCGGCCGTGATCGATGTCTGCCGCCGCGAGCGCGGACGACACGTCGTCGACCATTGCGTCGGCGACCACGACGGCGATGCTGCCGTCGGGCATCGCTGCGGCCATCGCCTGCACGGCGCCGGCCACGCCGGCGCCGAGGTCGGTGTCGGGTGCGACCTCGACGAACTCGGGGTGCTCGTCGCCGGCACGCACGCTGATGGGGGCTCGCAGGGTCGGCGTGGCCGCCATCATCACCCGGTTGGCGAGCTCCATGATGCGATCGGGGATGCGGTAGCCGACGCTCAGGCCGATGACGCGCGACGGCTTGTTGTCGGGCAGGTGGGCGAGCACGTCGTCCCAGTCGTCGGGTGCGAGCGCGCCGGTGGCCTGCGCGATGTCACCGACGACGGTCATGCTGCCGTTCAACGACCGGCGCGCCGCCATGCGGAGCTGCATCGGGGTGAGGTCCTGCACCTCGTCGATCACGATGTGGCCGTAGGTGCGGATCTCCTCCTCGTCCGCAGGGAGGCCCTTGCGCGGCGGGCGTGGTCCGAGGAAGTTGCGGGCCTCGTCGAGCAACGCCACGTCGTGGTCGGTCCAGCGCACCTCGCTGACGTCGGCGGCGCGGGGCCGGTGCAGCGAGAGGTACTCCTGCTCGCTCAGGTACTTCTCGGCGGCGAGCTTGAGCAGCGCCTTCGAGCCGAACAGGTCGTGCAGCAGCTGCGCGGGCGTGAGCACGGGCCACATCCGCTCGAGCGCCACGCGCACCTCGGGCAGCGAGCGCACGACCTCCTTCACCTCGGACGGGTGGAGGTCGCCGTCACGCCACGTGGCGGCCATCGCCGACCACACCTCGCCCTCCACCCACTTGCGCGCCGCGTTGTGCCGGCGGAAGCGGCGTTGGGCCGCACGGACGATGCGCCCGGTCTCCTCGGCGCGCAGGCGCAGGAACCCGGTGCGGAACGGCACCACGAGGTCGTCGCGCAGCGGACGTTCGCGGTCGGTGACGGCCTTGTCGATGACGTCGGCCATGCGGAGGTCGCCCTTCACCGTTGCGGTGAGCGGGCCGTCGGCCGGATCGACGCCGGGGCGGGACCACTCGACGTCGGGCACGAGGTCGTTGAGCACGACCTGCTCGACGCCGGCCTCGCCGAGCGACGGCAGCACCCGCTCGATGTAGCGGAGGAACACCCGGTTCGGGCCGATGACGAGCACGCCCTGGTCCTCGAGCGGGAACCGGTACGTGTAGAGCAGATAGGCGGCGCGGTGGAGCGCGACGACGGTCTTGCCGGTGCCGGGACCACCCTGGACGACCAGCACACCGGCCTGCGGGCTGCGGATGATCTCGTCCTGCTCGGCCTGGATGGTGGCGACGATGTCGCCGAGCTGGCCGGTGCGGCCACGCTCGAGCGCGGCGAGCAGGGTGGAGTACCCGCGAAGCGAGCCCGGCCCCGCCTTGCCGGCGCGCTCACCGTCGCCCGCGGCGTCACCGTCGAATCCCGCGTCGCGGTCGGCGGCGACCCGTCCGATCGTGCCGTCGTCGCCGACACCGAGGTGGCCGTCACCGAACAGCTCGTCCTCGAGCCCGAGCAGGGTGCGACCCTGGACGGCGAAGTGCCGGCGGCGACGCAACCCCATCGGCTCGCGGCCGGTGGCGCGGTAGAAGGGCTCGGCGACCGGTGCCCGCCAGTCGACCACGACCGGCTCGCTGTTGTCGTCGGCGACCGCGAGGCGGCCGATGTGGAAGCTCTCGATCTCGTCGGGGCGCTCGGCGAGGCGATCGATGCGGCCGAACACCAGGGCGGCGTCGCCGAGGTCGAGCTTCGTGAGCCGGTTGACCAGCGCCTCGTCGAACACGTCGCGCTCGTACCGGGCCTGGAACGTGCCGCCCAGCGTCGCCTCACTCAGGTCGCGCAGCTTCCACGCGTCGGAACGGCTCTGTTCGAGGCAGTCGTAGGCGTGATCGATGTACGCCTGCTCCTCGGCGAGGTCGGGGTGCTGCTGCGTCATGAGTCGGAAAAGCCTACCGGGCGGTCACGTCGCGCCCACGGGGTCGGGTGAGCGCGGAACCGTCGCGGCGTCAGGTGCTGATCCAGAGCCCGCTGTCGAACAGGCCAGCGTCGTACGCCAGGACGAGGTCCGACTCCGACGTCGCGTCGGCCACCACCCACACCTCGAGGTGCTGGCTCGCGGGGATGGCGGAGGACAGCCGCCCGAGGTCGACCGTGACGAGCTCGAACGCCCCGGCGTCGGCCTCGACGTCGGCCCGGCCCGAAGCGAGGACGACGCACGGCCGGGCGTCGGTGCAGCGGGCGACGGCGACCACCACGCCGAGGTCGCGGTTCGACCCGTTCGCCGCGGTGACCCAGAGCTGCACCCGAGCGCGACCTCGGGCGTCGATCGCCGTCGGCGGATCGAAGGAGAACCGCTGCATCCGCAACGGGTCGCCGGTGGCGAGCGCGCCACCGCGGACGATGGTGAGCCCCGCGTCGCCGTCGCGGTCGGTGTCGTAGTTCGGCAGGACGAGCTGACGAACGAGGCGCTGTGCCATCGGCAGCACCTCCTGCGATGTCGTGTCGCCCTGCACGGGAGAGGTGAACAGGAAGAAGCCGGTGGTGCCGGGCAGCGTGGTCGTCGTGGCCGCCACGGTGGTGGTGGTGGTCGCGACCGTGGACGCGGGCGCCGTCGTGACGGGTGCGCCGGAGGCGGGCGCCGCCGTGACGGGTGCCGCAGTGACGAGTGTCGTGGTCGTGGCCGTCGCCGGCAGGGTCGCCGAGGGCGCCGACTGCGGTCGTGCCGGCGAGGGAGCGGTGGAGGTCGGCAGCACCGAGGCGGTGGTCACGGACGACGTGGGTGAGGCACCCGTCGTGGTGACCGAGGCGGCCGCTTCGGCCGACGCTCCCAGCGCTCCCAGCGCTCCCGGCGCTCCCGGCGCAGTGGTCGTCGACGCCGGGGTCGCCTCGGGGTCGACGGGCGCTGCACCAGACGCCGCACCGGACGCCGCGTCGAGCGGCACCGGACCGTCGACCACCGGCGCGCCCGGATCGGTCGCGGAGAACGACACCGCCTCCACGGTCGGCCGACGCGCCTCGGTCACCGGGACGGGTGCGATCGGGGGGAGCACGGCCGTGCTGACCGCCGTCGCCGTGATCGCGCCCGCAACGGCCACGGACCAGCCGGCCGTGCCCGATGCGGCGACCGGGGTGGCCGCCGTCGCGAAGACGGACTGCGGGAAGAGCGACACCTGCGCGAGCCACGACAGCGGTCCCATCACACGGCGCAGCCGGCCGATCGACAGGCTCATGAACGCCCGCACGACCGCCGGGTCGAAGTGGGTGCCCGCGCACCTGGCGAGCTCCATGCGCGCGTCGGCCGCGCTGCGCGCAGCGGTGTACGAGCGGACGGATGTGATCACGTCGAACACGTCGGCGACGGCCACGATTCGCCCGGCGAGCGAGATCTCGGTGCCGCGCAGCCCCTTCGGATAGCCGCTGCCGTCCCACTTCTCGTGGTGCTGCACCACCGCCAGCACGCTGTCACCCAACCAACCGGCCAGCGGCTCGGCCAGCTCCGCACCCCACGCCGGGTGCCACTTGATCACCGAGAACTCCTCCTCGGTCAGCTTCCCCGGCTTGTTGAGGATCTCCGTCGGCACCCGCAGCTTCCCGACGTCGTGGATCAACGCCGCCCACCGCAGGCGGTCGAGCTCGGCCGAGCGCAACCCCATCTCCTCACCGATCATCTGGGCGTACGCGCGCACCCGCTCGGAGTGCCCACGCGTGATCCGGTCGTGGCGGCTGAGCGCCGCCACCAGATCGAGCAGGTGTTCCGCCGCGGACGCGACGCTCGTCTCACCGCTGCGGGTGTACCGCTCGATCCGCTCCTGCAGCTCCACGTTCGCCGCGCCGTTGCGGAGCGCCACCCGGTACCGCGACGGCGCCTGGTCCGGGAACACCAGGGTGAGGTCGAGCAGGGTCGCGAGCGGCAGGAGGCGACGCATCAACCGGTCGACGAGGCGGAGGACCACCATCGCCACCGCGCCGATCGCGACGACACGCGCCACGAGCCGCGCCGTCGCGTCGGCGGGAGGCAGCACCTGCGACAGCGCATACGAGGCGGCCACGCTCGCCGTGAACGGGACGAGCACCACGACCACCCGGACGAGGCGCGCCAGCCCCGGACGACCCTGCCAGCGCCGGGTCGCGTCGGACTCCGGCGCCCGCCGGGGTTCGGTGCCGTGAGCCGGCGCGGTGGTGTCCGGAGCACTCATGTCCGGTGGTCATCGGGAGCGTACGTGGCGAGCTTGAGCGTGAATGCTCGGTGCTCGGCCGGATCCCTCGGAGACACCCGAGACGGGTCGGGTCCACCGGGCACCCCCCGCCGAGCCGGCGACCGGTAGCGTTCGGGACGCCATGTCGACGCCAACGCCCGCCACCACCCACGGCGCGGACGAACCACCCTTCGTCGCCGCCGCCCACGGCCGGCCGGGCCGCCACACCCCGGTCTGGTTCATGCGTCAGGCGGGCCGCAGCCTGCCGGAGTACCGGGCGGTCCGCGGCGAGGGCAGCATCCTCCAGGCGATCCGTCGGCCCGACGTCGCGGCGGAGATCACCCTGCAGCCGGTGCGCCGCTACGGCGTCGACGCCGCCGTGCTCTACAGCGACATCGTCGTGCCGGCCCACGCCGTGGGGTTCGGGATCGACGTCGCGCCCGGCACCGGTCCGGTGGCCGACGCTCCGCTGCGCAGCGCGACCGATCTCGATCGGCTCCCGCCGCTCCACCCCGACGAGCACACGCCGTACGTGCAGGAGACGGTGCGGATCCTCGCCGCCGAGCTGCCCACCGACGTGCCGCTGCTCGCGTTCGCCGGTGCCCCGTTCACCGTCGGCAGCTACCTCGTCGAGGGCCGACCGAGCCGCACCTACCAGCACACCAAGCGGCTCATGCACACCGACGTCGCGCTGTGGCACTCGATGATGGAGCGGCTCGCGCAGCACGCCGTCGCGTTCATCGACGCCCAGCTGCGCAGCGGCGCCCGCGCCTTCCAGCTGTTCGACTCGTGGGCCGGTTCGCTCTCGGCGGCCGACTACCGCCGCTTCGTGCTCCCCCACAGCACGTCGGTGTTCACCCAGCTCGGCGAGCGCCACCCCGGCGTGCCCGGCATCCACTTCGGCATCGGCTGCGACCACCTCCTGGAGGCGATGCACGAGGCGGCGCGGGGCGAGGGCCGGGCCACCCCCGTCATCGGCCTCGACTGGCGGACGCCGATCGCCGACGCCCGTCGCCGTCTCGGCGCCGACCTGGTCGTGCAGGGCAACCTCGATCCCGCGCTCGTGCTCGCCGGCACCGAGGTCGCGCTCGCCGGCACCGACGCCGTGCTGACCGACAACGGCGGTCACCCGGGTCACGTGTTCAACCTCGGCCACGGCGTCCAGCCCGACACCGATCCCGAGGTGCTCCACGCCGTCGTCGACCGGGTGCACGCCGCCACCCGTCGCACCGCGCCGACCACCGCGCCGGCCACCGCGCCGGCCACCACCGCGCTCCCCCCGATCGGACCCGCATGACCAGCTCCCACCCCACCGCCGTCGTACTGATGGCCTACGGCACGCCGCGCTCGCGGGAGGAGATCCTCCCCTACTACACCGACATCCGCCGCGGCCGTCCGCCCACCGACGAGGCGCTCGCGGAACTGGTGGCCCGGTACGAGGCGATCGCACCGCCGGGCAGCGACATCCTGTCGCCGCTCGCAGCGCGCACGGAGGCCCAGCGCGACGGCCTCCAGGCCGCGCTCGACGCGATCGAGCCGGGCCGCTACGAGGTCGTGCTCGGCCTCAAGCACGCGGCGCCGATGATCGAGGACGCGGTTCGCGACCTGGTGCAGCGAGGGTTCCGGCGGATCGTCGGCCTGGTGCTGGCCCCGCATTACTCCAGCTACTCGATCGGCCAGTACCTCGGGCGCGTCCGCGCCGTCGCCGAGCCGGCCGGGGTCGAGGTCGTGGGCGTCGACAGCTGGGCCACCGAACCCGCCTTCGTCGAGTTCCTGGCCGAGGACCTGCGAGCCCGGCTCGACCGGATGCCGGCCGACACCAAGGTGCTGTTCACCGCGCACTCGCTGCCCCAGCGCATCATCGACGGCGGCGACCCGTACCCGCAGGAGCTGCGGGCGACCGCGCAGGCGGTGGCCGAGCGGGTGGGGCTGGCCGAGTGGAGCCAGTGGGCGATCGCCTGGCAGTCGGCCGGCCGCACGCCCGAGCCGTGGCTCGGCCCCGACATCCTGCAGGTGATCGACGAGCTCGCCGACAGCGAGCACCACGGCGACGGCGAGCGCGGGCTGATCGTGAGCGCGTGCGGCTTCGTCGCCGACCACCTCGAGGTGCTCTACGACCTGGACATCGAAGCGGCCGCCCGCGCCGCCGAGCGCGGCCTGCGTTTCGACCGCACGGCCTGCGTGAACGACGACCCGACGGTGATGGCGGCGCTCGCACGCCGCGTGGTGGCGCTCGCCTGATGGGATCGACCGTGCGGCCGCGGGTCGTCGTCGTCGGTGGCGGCGTCACCGGCCTGGCCGCCGCACACGCCCTGCTCGCCCCCGAGGGCGCCGCGACCGACGGTGGGCGTGGCGAGACCGGTCCGGACGTCGACGTGACGGTCCTCGAGGCCCAGGCGCAGCCGGGCGGCAAGATCCGCACGTCGGCCTTCGCCGGCGTCGACGCGGTCGACGAGGGGCCCGACGCGTTCCTGGCCCGCTTGCCGTGGGCGACCTCGTTCGCCCGGCGGCTCGGGCTCGGCGACCGGCTGGTCTCACCCGAACCGGGTGGTGCTGCCGTGTGGTGGGACGGGCTCCAGCCGATCCCCGAGGGACTGCTCCTCGGGCTGCCCACCGACGTGATGAAGCTGTCGCGCACCCGGTTGCTCTCGTGGCGAGGCAAGCTGCGCGCCGCCACCGAACCATTGCGGCCCACCACCCCGCTCGACGACGACGCCATCGGCGCGTACGTCCGCACCCGGTTCGGCGACGAGGTGCACGAACGACTCGTCGACCCGCTGGTCGGCAGCATCTACGCCGCCGACACGGATCGGTTCAGCCTGGCGGCCGTGCCGCAGCTCGCCGACCTGGCCGCCGCCGGTCGCAGCGCCCTGCTCAGCGCCCGGTCGCGGCGCGGTGCGCCGGCGCCGGGCGGACCGGTGTTCTACGCGCCACGGGGCGGACTCGGCGAGCTCGTCGACGTGGCCGCCGCCCGGATCACCGAGCTCGGCGGGCGCGTGCGCACCGGCTCGCCCGCCACCACCCTCGAGCGCGACGGCGCCGGCTGGCGGGTCGACGGCGAGCCAGCCGATGCGGTGGTGCTCGCGTGCCCGGCGGCGCAGGCGGCGCGGTTGCTGCCGCCCGGCGACGCAGCGGACGGCCTGGCCCGCATCGAGTACGCCGACGTCGTGATGGTCACCGTCGCGGTGCCCGCCGCCGACTGGCCGGCCCGCCTGCACGGCATGAGCGGCTACCTGGTCCCCAAGCCGGTGCAGCGGCTCGTGACGGCGGCGTCGTTCGGGTCGCAGAAGTGGGCCCACTGGGAGGCCGCCGACGGCCGGGCCCAGGTGATCCTGCGCATCTCGCTGGGCCGTGACGGCCTCCCGGTGATGCATCTCGACGACGACCAGCTCCTCGACGCCGCGATCCGCGAGGTGAGCGAGCACGTCGGTGTCGCGCTGGCGCCGACGGCCACCCGCGTCACCCGGTGGCAGCGGGCGTTCCCGCAGTACCGCCCGCACCACCAGCGCACGGTCGCCGCGATCAGCGCCGAGCTGCCCTCGTCGGTGCTGCTGGCCGGCGCCAGCTACCACGGCATCGGCATCCCGGCCTGCGTGCGGTCCGGCGAGGATGCCGCGCGCATCGTGTGGGAGCGAACGCTCAGCGCGTTAGCATGACGCGCATGACGAGGCGGAGCCGTCATGTCCAGCGAGCTGGTCGCGCCGCGCGGCCCTCCCGACGGCGCGCGGCGTCGGTGCTGGCGACGCTGTCCATCCTGTCGGCGCTCGGCCTCGCCTCGTGCGGCAGTGACACCGCGATGGGATCGGCCGGGGCGATCGAGCGGGCCGGGTTCGTCACCCCCACCACGGCCGGCGACGCCACCCCCGACACCACCGCCCCCGACACCACCGCCGTCGACGACCCCACGCTCGTCGCGCCCAGCACCACGGAGCTCGCGGTCGACCCGAGCACCACCGAGCCGGCCACCACCCCACCGTCGCTCGCGCCCACCACCGTCGTCACGCTCCCGACACCGGTGCCGCCTCCGCCCCCGCGCGCCGACGAGCCGTTCGTCGAGCTCGGCCGGCTCGAGATCCCGCGGATCGGCGTCGACACGACGCTGCTGCAGGGCATCACGCTCACCACGCTCGACCAGGGTCCGGGGCACTGGCCGGGCACCGCCCTGCCGGGCCAGATCGGCAACGTGGTGGTGGCCGGCCACCGCACCAGCCACAACAAGGTGTTCCGCCACGTCGACCGGCTGCTCCCCGGCGACGAGGTGGTGTTCACCACCGGCGACGGGCGCTTCGTCTACACCGTCCGCGAGACCACCATCGTCACGCCGGACGCGATGTACATCATCGACCAGACCTACGCGCCGACGGCCACGCTGTTCGCGTGCCACCCGCCGGGGTCCACCCGCGAGCGCATCGTGGTGCACCTCGACCTCGCCTCCAGCGAACCGGCACCGGCCTCGGCCTGACGCCGACCCGTTCGCCGACCCGGGCACCGACCCGTTCGCCGATCCGTTCGCCGATCCGTTCGCCGACGGAGGCGCGCCCGTCACCACGACGTGACGTGGGGCTAGCCTTCGCCGCCGTGCCCGACGCCCCCGCTCGTGCCCGCCGGGCGTTCCCCGCGTCGGCAGCCCTCTCACTCGGCGCCGGCGTGCTCGTGGCCGCCTCGCTGCCGCCGTGGGGGTTCTGGCCGCTCGCCATCGTCGGCGTCGTGCTGTTCGAGGTGGCGCTCGGCGAGCACCCCACGCGTCGCGAGCGGTTCGTGCGCGGACTGCTGTTCGGGGCCGGATGGCTGTTCCCCGGGATGGGCTGGATGTGGTTCCTCACCGCACCCGGGTACCTCGTCGCCGGTCTGCTCTTCGCCGCGCTCCACGGCGTCGCCGCGCTCGTCGCGCCCACCGGGCCCTGGCGCGTGCTCGGCCGCCCGGCGGCGCACACGTTGGTCGAGGCGCTGCGCCTGGTCGTCCCGTTCGGCGGGGTGCCGCTCGCGACCCTGGCGATCGGCCAGGCCGGCGGACCCTTGCTCGGCATCGCCCGGGTGGGCGGTGTGGTGCTGCTCACGTGGGTGGTGTTCCAGCTCGGCTTCGCGCTCGCCGGGCCGTCGCCCTACGTGCCCGCCACCGTGCGTCGCCGGGGTGTGCGCCCGCAGTTCCAGGGGGCCGCGGCCATCGGCGCGGTGGTGCTGGTCGCACTGGTCGCCGTCGTGGCGCCGTCCGGCTCGGACACGGGTCGCTCGCTGACCGTGGCGATCGTGCAGGGTGGCGGCCCGCAGGGCACTCGCGCCATCTCCACCGACCCGCGCGACGTCGTCGAACGCCACCTGGCGGCCACCCGGCAGATCGAGCCCGGCAGTGTCGACCTCGTGCTGTGGCCGGAGAACGTGATCGACGTCGCGGTGTTCGCCGACAGCCTCGAGCGCCAGGAGATCGCCGCCGAGGCCCGCCGGATCGGGGCACCGTTCGCCGTCGGGGTCACCGAGGACGTGCCGCCCACCGACGCGAACGAGCTCGGCGGCTTCCTGAACGCGCAGATCGTCGTCGACATCGACGGCGCGATCGTCAGCCGCTTCGACAAGGTTCGGCGGGTGCCCTTCGGCGAGTACGTGCCGCTGCGCGGCATCCTGGAGGCGCTCGGGGCGCCGGTCGACCAGATCCGGCGCGATGCCGTGGCGGGCACCGGGCCCGCCGTCGTCACGCTGCCCGACGGCACCCGTGTGGCGGTGGCGATCTCGTGGGAGATCTTCTTCGGCTCGCGCATGCGCGACGGCGTCGGTGCGGGTGGAGAGGTACTGATCAACCCCACCAACGGGTCGAGCTACACGGGCACGATCGTGCAGACCCAGCAGGTGGCGTCGAGCCG
>Ga0315901_10000727_pt1 | contig 48105 bp, 44 predicted proteins | sample LakEriMetagenome_10_FD_203761 | JGI IMG/M metagenome (GOLD analysis project Ga0315901, IMG submission 203761) | Freshwater fungal communities from buoy surface, Lake Erie, Ohio, United States - Buoy 2 MA116 | ecosystem: Environmental > Aquatic > Freshwater > Lake | place: USA: Lake Erie, Ohio...
TCGATTCAGATCGATGATTGTTTAACTTGTGTTCCAGAGTTGGGATTAGCCGAGATAACTTCGCGTACTTGGCAACCAAACAGCAAACTTGAGGTTAGTGCTAATAATTCGGGTGAACGAATAATTGCCAACTCGGGAGTCATTGAAGGCCCGCAAGCGCTGAGTGAAACTGTTGGTGCGAATAGTTTTCAAGTTAGTCACTCGTCATTCTGGCAGAGTCATAAATTTGCGCCTACAGTTTTAACAGATGCTGTTATGCATTTTGCTGACTTACAAAACGGAGATCAAGTATTAGATCTTTACGGGGGAGTTGGCCTATTTACTGCTTCTGCGATTTCAGCAGTTGGTGTAACTGGGCGAGTTGATTTAGTTGAAGCGAGCTCTAGTGCCATTGGCGACGCGAAGATTAATTTTGGAAATATTCCTAATGTAAATATTTATCTTGGCGACGTAGCAAAAATTATGCCGCGAATTGCTTCTGCTGATGTAGTAATCCTCGACCCGCCCCGAGAAGGGGCCGGACAATTGGTGTTGCAACAGATTTCCACTTTAAACCCACAACGAATTGTTTATGTAGCTTGTGACCCCGCCGCACTTGCCCGTGATTGTGCTTTTGCTAACGATCTTGGTTGGCAACTAACTAATGTGCGCGCATTTGATTTATTTCCGATGACTCACCACATCGAAATGGTTGCGTTGTTTACCCGCTCTGCGATAGATTAGGAAAGTATCTCGACATCAAGATACTTTTTAGGAGGCGCAAGTGAGCAAGAATTCCTTCCAGGCCCAGACTTCACTCGAGGTTGCCGGTCAGAGCTATCAGATCTTCGACATTACGAAGTTACCTGAAGCAGCATCACTGCCATTTAGCTTGAAGGTATTGCTTGAAAACTTATTGCGTACCGAAGATGGTGCCAATATCACCGCTGAGCAGATTAAATCTCTTGCGAACTGGGATCCAGCGGTTGAACCTGATACTGAAATTCAATTTACGCCAGCCCGCGTTGTAATGCAGGACTTCACAGGAGTTCCTTGCATCGTGGACTTAGCAACTATGCGCGAAGCAATTGTCGAGTTGGGTGGAGATCCAGCCAAGGTGAATCCTCTTGCACCAGCTGAGTTAGTTATTGATCACTCGGTTATTGCAGATCTGTTCGGAACAAAAGATTCTTTTACTCAAAATACCGATATTGAATATCAGCGCAACCAAGAGCGTTACCGTTTCTTGCGTTGGGGCCAAGGCGCCTTCGATGAATTTAAAGTTGTGCCACCTGGCACCGGAATTGTTCACCAGGTAAACATTGAGTACTTGGCTCGCGTGGTGATGACTCGTAAGGTCGATGGCGTACTACGTGCTTATCCAGATACTGTAGTTGGAACCGATTCACACACCACCATGGTTAATGGCTTAGGTGTACTTGGTTGGGGCGTTGGCGGAATTGAAGCCGAAGCAGCTCTGCTAGGTCAGCCAGTTTCAATGTTGATTCCTCGCGTTGTTGGATTTAAATTAAATGGTTCGCTACCTGTTGGCACTACCGCTACAGACTTAGCGCTAACAATTACTGAGATCCTGCGCAAGCACGGGGTAGTAGGTAAGTTTGTTGAGTTCTATGGTCCAGGTGTTGTTGCCGTACCAATGGCTAACCGCGCGACTATCGGCAACATGAGCCCAGAATATGGTTCAACAGTTGCGATCTTCCCAATCGATGATGAAACTTTGAAGTACTTACGTCTTACTGGTCGTAGCGATGATCAAATTGCTTTGGTTGAGAGTTATGCCAAGAAGCAAGGTTTATGGCATGACCCATCTGCAGCTCCTCGATTCTCTGAACATATCGAGCTAGATCTATCAACTATCGTGCCTTCAATCGCGGGTCCAAAGCGCCCACAAGATCGCATTGCTCTAAGTGATTCAAAGGCAGCACTGGCTAAGTCGCTACCTGGTTACTTGGGTGACAAGACAAGCACTAACCCAATCGCGATCAAAGTTGGAGCAACAGATACCACCATTACAAATGGTGATGTGGTAATTGCTTCAATTACTTCTTGTACCAATACTTCAAATCCATCAGTAATGATTGGTGCCGCCTTGCTAGCTAAGAAGGCCGTTGAAAAGGGCCTGAAGTCAAAGCCTTGGGTTAAAACAACACTTGCTCCAGGTTCAAAGGTCGTAACTGATTACTACGACAAAGCTGGCCTTACTAAGTACATGGAAGATCTTGGTTTTAACTTAGTTGGTTACGGTTGCGTAACCTGTATCGGAAACTCTGGTCCGCTTCCAGTTGAAGTTAGCAAGGCAGTTAATGAGCACGATCTAGCTGTTACCGCTGTGCTTTCTGGTAACCGTAACTTCGAGGGTCGCATTAGCCCCGATGTGAAGATGAACTACTTAGCTTCACCTCCATTAGTAGTTGCTTACGCAATTGCCGGCACCATGAATCATGATTTTGAAAAGGATTCACTAGGCAAAGACCAAACTGGTAACGATGTTTACTTGCGCGATATCTGGCCATCACAAGAAGAAATTGCCGCAGTAGTAGAAGCGTCAATTTCATCTGAAATGTTTAAGAAAGATTATGCCAGCGTCTTTGAAGGCGATCATCGCTGGAAGTCGCTCGCTACACCAACTGGAAATACTTTTGAGTGGGATCTGAATTCGACTTATGTGCGCAAGGCGCCATATTTCGACGGCATGCCTGCGCAACCTAAGCCAGTAACTAATATTTCAGGTGCTCGTGTAATGGCGATCTTGGGGGATTCAGTTACAACAGATCACATTTCGCCAGCTGGAAATATCAAAGCTGATTCACCGGCCGGCAAGTACTTAGCAGAGCATGGAATCGAACGTGTTGATTTCAATTCCTACGGTTCACGTCGTGGTAACCACGAGGTAATGATTCGTGGAACATTTGCCAATATCCGCTTGAAGAATTTGTTGCTCGATGGCGTCGAAGGTGGCTTCACTCGAAACTTCCTTGATGGTGGGGCGCAATCAACAATTTACGATGCATCAATGGCCTATCAAGCAGCTGGTATTCCACTAGTTATCCTTGCAGGCAAAGAATATGGTTCTGGATCATCACGCGACTGGGCCGCAAAGGGCACCGCGCTGCTTGGTGTACGCGCAGTCATTGCTGAATCTTTTGAGCGCATTCACCGTTCGAACTTAATCGGCATGGGCGTTCTTCCATTGCAATTCCTCCCGGGCCAAACCGCAGCGACACTTGGCTTAACTGGCGAAGAGACTTTCGAGATCACCGGTATTGATGCCTTAAATACTGGTCCATCACCTAAGGAACTAACCGTTAAAGCCGGTGACAAAACTTTCCAGGCTAAATTGCGCATTGATACGCCTGGCGAAGCTGATTACTACCGTCATGGTGGAATCATGCAATATGTACTGCGTTCGTTACTAGCTAACTAGTATCCAAGCGCAGGACAATCGAGCCTGGAAACCTTAGACTGTAGCCATGATTGAGCAGATTAAATCACCTAAAGATTTAGCTGCCCTTTCGGCTGCCGATTTAAATGAACTCGCAGCCGAGATTCGCACATTCTTAATTGCTAAAGTCACTAAAACAGGCGGCCACTTAGGGCCAAACTTGGGCGTAGTTGAACTAACGATTGCGATTCATCGCACCTTTGATTCACCAAAAGATGTTGTTTTGTTTGACACGGGTCATCAAAGTTATGTCCACAAGATTTTGACCGGCCGCAGTGAAGGTTTTGAACTATTGCGCCAAAAGGGCGGTCTTTCTGGATACCCGAGCCGCTCTGAAAGCGACCACGATGTTATTGAAAATTCACACGCATCAACGGCGCTTTCGTGGGGCGACGGAATTTCTCGCGGTTTCTCACTTACTGGCCAAAACGATCGCCATGTCGTTGTAGTTGTCGGCGATGGCGCGCTAACTGGCGGCATGTCATGGGAAGCACTAAATAACATTGCCACAGCTGAAACTCGTAATTTAGTAATTGTGGTTAACGATAATGAACGTAGCTACTCACCAACTATTGGTGGCATGGCAACTTATCTTTCAACGCTGCGAGTGACTCGCGGCTATGAGAAATTCTTGGACTGGGGCAAAGATGTTCTGCAGCGCACCCCGGTTGTCGGTGGTCCGATCTATGACACGTTACATGGAATGAAAAAGGGCATCAAAGACATCATTGCGCCACAAGGAATGTTTGAAGATTTAGGTCTGAAATATATCGGGCCAATTGATGGCCACGATATTGAAGCTATGGAGAAGGCGCTCCTGCGGGCTAAAGCTTTCGGTGCGCCCGTAATTCTTCACGCGATCACGGAAAAAGGTCGTGGTTATGCGCCCGCTATTGAAGATGAAGCCGAAAAGTTTCATGCCGTCGGCATCGTTGATCCCGAAACTGGCTTACCGATCGCAAAAGGTGTTACTACTTGGACCAACGTTTTTGCCGATGAGTTAGTTAAGCAAGGTGAAAGCAATCCTAAGTTAATTGCGATTACAGCTGCCATGTTGGGACCAACTGGGTTAGATAAGTTTGCTGATAAGTTCCCAGATCGCACTATCGATGTGGGCATTGCCGAACAGCACGCAGTAACAAGTGCTGCTGGCCTAGCTTTTGCAGGTATGCATCCAGTGGTTGCGGTTTATGCGACATTTCTAAATCGTGCGTTTGATCAAGTCTTATTGGATGTGGCTCTTCATAAAGCTGGTGTAACTTTTGTATTGGATCGCGCTGGCATAACTGGCGATGATGGTGCTTCACACAACGGTATTTGGGATCTTGCGCTAACCGGAATTATTCCAACGATGCATGTTGCTGCGCCTCGCGACGGTGCTCGCTTGCGCGAAGTACTAGCCGAGTCGATTCAAATTACTGATGCGCCTTCAATGTTGCGCTATCCAAAAGGCGAAGTAATTGCGGATATTCCAGCCTTTGAACGTCGCGATGGCATCGATGTTCTGTACCGTGGCGAGAGTGCCGATGTGCTTTTAGTTAGCGTTGGCGCAATGGCGGCAATGGCAGTTGAAGCCGCTTCGCAGGCGTACCGTGAGGGTGTCGGCGTAACAGTCATTGATCCACGTTGGATCAAGCCGTTGCCACAATCATTAGTATCTATGGCAACTCGCTACAAGAGCGTGGTTGTTCTTGAAGATGGAATTCGCCACGGCGGAATTGCGAGCACCATTAGTGAGATGTTCCGCGACGCTGGACTACAAGTACCAATTCATTCAATCGGCGTGCCCCTAACATTCTTAGAACACGCCAAGCGAGGACAAATTTTGAGCGAGCTAGGTATTACTGCTCAACAGATTTCGTTGAGCATTGTTGAATGGAGCGCATCTCTAAAAGATGGCTTCCTCTCGTCAGAAGGCTTTAGGCCAGAGATGCAACGCCCGCTGGATGAAAACGTTGACCAGAGACGGCTTCGCTAATACCTTCGCGATCTAGGTAAGGCAAGATTCCGCCGAGGTGCATTGGCCAACCGGCACCTAGCAACATGCAGATATCAATCTCAGCAGGAGTGCTTACGACACCTTCATCAAGCATCATGCGAGCTTCTTCAGCCATAGCTCTTAGTGCGCGTAAGCGAACTTCTTCGCCGGAAGAAGGCTGGTCACCCTTTTCCATCAGCGCAACTGCTGCTGGATTAGCAACAAACTTGCCGCTTTCATCTTTGATATAGAAAGTGCGAACGCCTTCTTTGACTAGGCGTTGCATCGTAGGGGAGATGCGATAACGAGGTCCTAGATTCTTATTCAAAGTCTCGGCAACGTGTAGTGCCACACCTGGACCTACTAAGCCAACTAGTTCAAATGGCGACATCGGGAAACCAACGCTCCGTAGTGCGTTGTCAGCAACATCAGCTGGTGTTCCTTCATCCATGGCATCAGTAATTTCGCCCATAAAGCGAGTGAGCAAACGATTAACCACAAAGCCAGGAGCATCTTTGGTAATCACCATCGTCTTCTTAAGTTCTTTACCCATGTTCACGGCAGTTGCAGTTGTTGCGTCGTCCGTCTTTGAAGTACGAGCAACTTCTAGTAGCGGCATGATCGCAACTGGATTAAAGAAGTGGAATCCGATTACTCGCTCCGGATTCTTCATACCTTCAGACATAGCTTCAACTGAAAGCGAAGAAGTATTTGTAGCGATAACGCATTCTGGTGAAACAATGTTTTCTAGCTTCTTAAATAGATCTTGCTTTAGCGCAAGTTCTTCGAAGATTGCTTCGATAACAAAGTCACAGCCGGCAAATACTTGCTGATCTGCTGAACCGCTAATTAGCAAACTTAAACGACGAGCTGCTTCTTCGCTCATGCGCTTCTTTTCAACTAATTTAGCGAGTTCACCACGAACCCAGGCCACACCTTTATCTGCGCGCTCTTGATCGATATCAGTCATCACAATTGGGGTCTTTAGATTGCGAAGCAGTAGCAGCGCTAATTGCGAGGCCATTAATCCAGCGCCAACTACGCCTACGCGAGCAACTTTGCGACCGAGGGCAGGTTTTGGAGCACCTTCAACTTTCTTGCGCTTTTTCTGAATCAAATTGAAGGCATAAAGTGAAGCACGAAGTGGATCAGCCATAGTCAGATCGGCAAGCGCCTGATCTTCAGCATCGAAACCTTCGCCTAGTGAATTGCTTTTAGCGGCGGCAATCAACTTTAGTGCCGCATTCGGCGCATCTATTTCAGCGCCACCATACTTCTTAAGTGCGGCAGCTTTACCCGTAGCAAGCGCGCTTTCCCAAGCAGGGTCATTGCTGTAATCAGCACGCTCGATTTTGGTTGAACCATTTAGCACGCTAGCCGCGAACTGAACTGATTTCTCTAGAAAATCAGCTGGTTCGTAAACCGCATCGACTACACCGAGCTTTAGGGCATCTTTTGATTTCATCATGGTGTTATTGGCTAGCGCGTTTAGCATAATTACTTGTACCGCGCGTTCTGGCCCAATTAATTTAGGCAGAATAGTTGCGCCACCCCAACCCGGAACTAAGCCAAGGAAAACTTCAGGCAATCCAGTTAGCGCAGTTGAAGCCAAAGTTCGGTAATTGCAGTGCAAGCCAACTTCAAGGCCACCGCCGAGTGCTAGACCATTAACAAAAGCAAAAGTTGGTTTTCCAAGTGCTCCTAGGCGACGGAAAACATCGTGACCTAACTTTCCAATCGCAACGGATTGCTCGCGCTGCGTTAGGAATGAAAGTGCAGATAGATCAGCACCAGCTGCGAAGATGAAAGGTTTTCCGGTTATGGCAACCGCGACGACGTCGCGACCAGCGGCATCAGTAATTGCCGCATCAAGTGCCATAAGTGACTTAGGGCCAAAGGTATTGGGGCGATTATGATCTTGTCCGTTATCTAGTGTGATCAGCGCTAATTTACCGCTGACGCCAAATGGAGCTAAATCAATTTCGCGAACCAGTGCATTCGTGACAACTTCTTCAGGAGCGCCTTCTGGCATGATCATTTCAGTAGCCATTTTTATTTGACTCCCTTGAAGTTTGGGTTCTCCCAGATGATGGTGCCGCCCATTCCTAAACCAATACACATTGTGGTGATGCCATAACGCACCTCTGGGTGGGCTTCAAAGCCGCGTGCCAAGTTAAGAATCAAGCGAACGCCAGATGAAGCAAGTGGGTGGCCAACGGCGATCGCGCCACCAACTGGATTAACGCGAGGATCATCATCTGCGATACCGAAGTGCTCAAGGAAGCTAAGTACTTGAACTGCGAAAGCTTCGTTAACTTCAAACAAACCAATATCTTCAATTGAAAGCCCAGCTTTTGCTAGCGCTTTAATCGTTGAAGGCACTGGCCCGTAACCCATAATTTCTGGTTCGACGCCGGCGAAGGCAAAAGTAACCATGCGCGCTTTAATCGTTAAGCCCAGTTCGATTGCTTTTTCTTCGGCCATTACTAGCGCAGCTGTTGCACCATCATTTAAGCCTGCCGCGTTTCCAGGCGTTACACGACCGCCTGGACGGAAAGGAGTTTTCAAAGCGGCTAGTGCTTCCATTGTGGTACCAGGACGTGGTGGCTCGTCAACAGTTGCAACGCTCCAGCCAAGCTCTGGATTGCGAGCTGCGGTTGGAATTAAATCTTTTTGAATAATGCCGGCTTCATATGCGGCAGCAGTTTTCAATTGTGAATTCAAAGCGTAGCGATCAGCGCGTTCCTTAGTAATAGTAGGGAAGCGGTCATGCAAATTTTCAGCAGTATTTCCCATTGCAAGTGCATCGGTAGAAACAATTTTCTCAGCTAAGTAGCGTGGATTTGGGTCTACGCCTTCGCCCATTGGGTGGTTGCCCATATGTTCAACTCCGCCAGCGATTGCGACATCGTAAGCACCCATCGCAATTGAACCAGCAACAGTTGTAACGGCAGTGAGTGCGCCAGCGCACCAGCGATCGATTGAATAACCCGGAACGCTATTTGGTAGACCAGATAGAAGAGCTGCGCTGCGACCAATATTCATACCTTGATCACCGCTTTGTGTTGCAGCCGCTATGGCAACATCATCAATTGTCTTAGGGTCTACTTTTGGATTGCGCTCTAGTAAGCCACGGATAGCGCGAACAATTAAATCGTCGGCACGAGTACCAGCATATAAACTGCCAGCTTTTCCAAATGGAGTTCGAACTGCATCAACTATGACAACTGAGCGCGACATTGCGGGAGCCCTTCGGTAAGTGTTATCAAAGGTTACTGGTCGGTAAGGTTAAGCAGCAACTGCGCCGTTAGTTAATTGCGCTACTTCTAATCAAGATCACTCTGGCTCAGCCGCCGCTTCTGGCGCCTCTGGCAGCACCAAAGGTTCACGTTCTAGCAAGGCAGCGCTGACCGAATCGGCGATCTCAGCCACCTGCCAAGGTCGAGCCCCTAGCTCGAGCGCATCTTTCGCTACATTGGTGGAAAGTTTCCAAACCAATTTTCTAATAATCTCTGGTGAAATCAAATTCTCAACTGGAATGTTCAGCTCTGCAGCACGAGCTTCAACTGCCGCGCGAGCATGCGTGAATGGTGCATATTTCTCTGGGAACCGTTCTTTCCAAATTTTAGTTGGCGGCATGGCATCGCTGGCAGCGCGCAATTCTGGATAGTCATTCTCAGACAATGCAACAGCTGAAGCAATTGCCGCCAACCAAATATCTAAGTTCTCTTTCCATCTGGCACGTAGACCAATTGGGCGCAGAACTTTATCGAACTCACGTTTGTTGGTTGGCGGGTTCATGGCAAGTTCAACTATTGCACTGTCATTTAACAACTTACCTGGCGAAACGTCGAGTGATTCGGCAATTTGATTTCTAACGTTCCAAAGTGCGCGAATCACTGCTAGTTGATTACGTTTTCTAATCTTGTGCATACCAGAGGTGCGGCGCCACGGATCAACTCTTGGTGGGCTAGGAGGTGCAGCTAAAATCGCGGCGAATTCCGCTTCAGCCCAAGGAAGTTTCTTCGTATCTAATAACAGTTGCGCAATTATGTTTCGAAGTTCAATTAGTAGCTCAACGTCAAGTGCGGCGTAATTGAGCCAATCAAGCGGAAGTGGCCGAACTGACCAATCTACTGCCGAATGTTCTTTCGCTAGCAATACTCCTAGATGGGCTTCAAGTAACGGCCCCAAACCAACACGTGGCAAACCAGCAATACGTCCGCCTAACTCGGTATCGAATAAGTGTTTTGGATTAATTCCTAACTCACGTAAACAAGGCAGATCTTGAGTACTGGCGTGCAAAATAACCTCATCAGTATTGAGCAGATCATTTAGTTCAATGAACAACTTATGCCCTGGGCCAAATGGAATCGGATCAATCAAATGTAGACCGCCACCGTTTCGCTTAATCTGAATCAAGTAAGCGCGCGCACTGTATTTATATCCCGAAGCTCGCTCGGCATCGACTGCAAATGGCCCGGATCCTCGGGCTAGTTCGACGAGCGCAGTTCTGAACGCCTCTTCATTTTCAATTACGGCCGGGGTTCCAGCAGCAGGTGCTAGTAGGGGCGTGGCTGTTGTAACAGCATCTTCGGTCATTGTGTGAAATTAACTTGTGCGTCGTTTGCGTGATGGAGAAATTACTGAAACCCCATCTGGAATTGGTGGCAATCCAGCCACCGTTGCAAGCAGGTTGCACCACGCAGTTACGTGGTGAAACATTTCATCGGCAGATTTAATTATTGGCGACCAAGATGCTCGAATCTCGATTTCAGCTTCGTTGCGCCTGCCAGTTAACTTTCCAAACGAGGCGCTGGTTACACGAGTGATGGTGCCACTTGGTGCGCTGTACTCGCATCCGGCATCAGCCAACGAGTCCAGAAACCAAGACCAGCCAACTTCAGCCAACATCGGATCTTCGTGCATATCGGGTTCAACATCTGCGCTCATAAATGTTACGCAACGGAAATCAGATTCCCAAGTTTCCTGGCCTCCCGGTTCATGCAACAACACGAAGCGGCCCGAGCCAACGCCATCTTCAGCATCGCCATTTAAGCCATTGCTCACATCGGCCGAAAAGGCGAAGGAGAATTTAGCTAGTTTCTGAGGAGCAGGGACTTCTTCCAGAACAATTTCAGATCGGGTATCTACAGTTCGAAGTTGATCAGTTAAGCGATCAAAAGCTGCAGCATCCACTACCTAAGTGTAAAGATGGCACAAGCAAATTCGGGGGAGGCGGGGCGGTAACCTACGCAAATGGCTTTCGTACTAGCACTCTTATCTAGTGCCCTTTGGGGTAGCGCTGACTTCCAAGCCGGACGGATGAGCAAGAAGTACCAAGCTCTCGCAGTTCTGGGAGTAACCCAACTAATCGGTTTGGCATTTGGAATTTTCTTAATCTTTGCCACGGGCGAAACTGATGCAGTCGCATTTGGAAACGATGGATTTTTCTCTGGCTTTTTCTGGCCAGGTGCTTTTGCGGGAGTCCTCGGATATATCGGATTGATCTGTCTTTACGTCGGGCTTAGCACTGGCCGCATGGGCGTCGTTTCTCCAATTAGTTCGTTAGGCGCTGTTGTTCCAGTTATGTTTGCAGTAATTGGTGGCGAGCAACTTTCGCGTGGTCGCTGGATTGGCGTTGTGATCGCACTTGCTGGTGCTTTCTGCGCAAGTGGCCCTGAGATCTCGCAAGGGTTTCCATTAAAACCTGTCGCCTTAGCTTTTGGTGCGGCCTTTGGTTTTGGTACTGCGTTAACTCTGATTGGTATCGGTTCAGATTCAAGTGCGTTAATGACGATGGTAACAATGCGAGCAACTACTGCGCTGTTTACGATTGCGATCGCAATTAGATTTCGCTCCACGGGCGGGTTCAGTGTTGCTGACGCACCTTCATTAATCTTTATTGGAGTTGCAGATTTTCTAGCAAACTTCACACTTGGGCTGGCAACACAGCAAGGTCTTGTTTCGCTGGTTATGGTGTTGGGCTCGCTTTATCCAGTAGTAACGGTTTTGCTCGCCTTTAAGTTTTTGCATGAGCGTCTACACAGAGTGCAGTATGTCGGAGTTTTCTTAGCTGTCTCTGGTGTTGCAATAATTTCTGCGTTTTAAAAACTAGTTTGTTGCAGTATAAAAAGTTGTGTCGTCTTCAACTCGCTCACTAACTGTAGCGAACTTTTTCAGTAACTTTTGGTAATCAACTTGATCTTCGCCTTCGGTAACTGCAGTGACACTTAATTCAAGTCGATCTACTTTCTTGGCCGCAATTAACTCTTCAATTATGGAGATGCCAGATTCGATCACGATAGTTTCACCAAATAGGCGCTGAGCTCTGGCCAAGGCTTCGACTGGCTCGCAATTCCACCAGTGCGCTAACCGGTTATTTGAAAGCGGATTAAGCATTGATTTAGAGACCACAACAACTGGTACTGGTGTCTTTTGATAAGGCTCATTGCGAGCCGTATTTCCACCGATAAGTAACGCGTCAGCGCTTCGGCGACGAGCCAAGAAGGCACGACGATCGGCAGCACTAGAAACACCAGCCGAGCGACCATCTTTGCTAGTTGAACCATCGGAACCAACGACTAATGAGGCGATAACAGGCACGGAGAAAAGGTATGGGGTTGCCAACGATTTATCAGGTAGATTTCTGAGTGTCTGGCCTGAATTTTGCTGTGAATTAAGCAATGTCAGTGGGCGGCTTTACTATTTGGAACATGATCATTGACTGCGATTCTTGTTCTCTGCGAGACCTAGCTTGTAAAGATTGTGTTGTTACATTCTTTCTAAATAAAGCCCAAGACTCGCTCGAATTAAGCAATCAAACTACTGACGCGCTCGAACTTCTCTCCTCTCGAGGCATTGTTCCGCCGCTTCGCTTTCTTGCGTAGTTGGCTAATTTTCAGGTGAATTTGCTGATTTTGGGGCGATTCTGAGCGTAACTCGCGGTTTTAGGTTGAGCGGGGCAACTTCGCACATATAACCTCTTCTCTATGTCATGCATGGGTTTACGTAGCGCTGTCGCAATTTGTGTTGCCGTGACTCTGGCAAGTCCATTAATTGCACCCATTGCCCAAGCTGCTCCATCACTGGCTCAAATTCAAGCCCAAGTTCGCCAACTTGAAGAAGAGGCAACTGCCGCCGCCGAAGGCGCGCAAGCCGCAAAAGTGCAACTCGCTACCCTGACCAAGACACTTAGTGGACTTAAGCAGGAGGCTGCAGCGCAAGGAGCAACAGTTGATGCATTAAAAAAATCTTTAGGCACCATTGCAATCGAGCAATACAAAGCTGGGGGGCTGAGTCAAGGTTTAGAACTTCTTTTCTCGGCTAACCCGGAACTCTATTTGAGTTCGGCCGGTTCGCTCGAGTCAATCACTCGTGCCAAGAGCTCTCAATTAAGAAAATTCGAAGCGGCAGAACAGCGCCTTAATGCAACAAAGCTAACAGTTGATGACAAGTTGGCACTTGTGCAGGCAGCACAGAAAAGGTTTGCGCAAAAATCAGCCCAAGCTATATCCAAATTGGCTACAGCAGAAAAAATATTAGCGAAATTAAAGAAAGAAGACCGAGCTCGATTGGCTGCGCTGAAGGCAGCTGAAGAAGATGCCGACCAAGCATCTTCTAAGGCATATGCAAACAGTGCGGGTGCGATTTCAGGTCGAGCCGGAATTGCGATTAAGTATGCACTGAAGCAGATCGGTGATCGATATGTCTTTGGCGCAGCAGGCATGATCACTTGGGATTGTTCGGGTCTTACCATGCGTGCCTACCAAGCAGCGGGAGTCTCGCTGCCACATTCATCTAGGGCGCAATCAAGTTATGGTCGTTCAGTTTCCTTCAGGTCTGCCAAGCCGGGCGATTTACTCTTCTATGGTCGGCCAATTTCTCACGTTTCAATTTACTTAGGTGGCGGCAAGATGGTTCATGCTCCGCGTTCTGGCTCACGCGTGAAAGTTGTATCTAACGCCGCGACAGCGCTCGGTAGTAAACCACTCGTTGCCGTTCGCCGGTTCTAGTAATGGTGGTAACCACACTATTTATTACCAATGACTTTGGTCCTCGGGCAGGTGGAATTGAAACTTTCGTACATGGCCTGATTGAGCGCTTACCTAAAGGCTCAGTAATTGTTTACACCAGCGCTCAGCAAAACTCAGCTGCTTTCGATGCAAAATGGTTACATGAGTATGGTGTTGAAGTTATTCGTGATCGCAGCAAGATCCTACTGCCAACTCCGCGCGTAATTAGAGTTTGCCAAAAATTGATTCGCAATCGAAAGTTAACGAAGGTGGCTTTCGGTGCCGCTGCGCCGCTTGGAGTTATGGCTCGCGCCATGCGAAGCGCAGGCGCGCAAAAGATTGTTGCGCTTACTCATGGCCACGAAGTTTGGTGGGCCAAAGTTCCACCGTTCTCATTTGCGATTAGATTTATGAGCAGAAATATAGACGCCATTACTTATTTGGGAAATTACACCAGAGGTGAAATTAGCAAAGCGTTAAGTCAATCTGAGGTAAGCAAGTTAGTACAGATTGCACCCGGCATTGATGTAGACCATTTTGTTCCAACTGATTCAAGTAAATTACGAGCCGAACTTGGACTGACCAATAAGTCTGTGATCATTAGTGTTGGTCGGCTTGTGCACCGCAAGGGTCAGGACAAACTAATTGCAGCGCTTCCAGAAATTAAAGCTGCGGTGCCTAATGTGCATCTAGTTTTAGTCGGCGTTGGTCCCCACCAGGATTATTTAGAAAAACTAGCTTTGAAACTTAATGTAAGTGAGTGCGTAACATTTATCGGCCGGATCGATTATGCCAAACTTCCGAACTACCTCTGCCTGGGAGATGTCTTTGCAATGCCTTCTCGTTCACGTTTCTTCGGGCTAGAAGTAGAGGGACTAGGAATTGTCTATCTTGAAGCTAGCGCGTGTGGATTACCAGTAGTCGGTGGGAAATCTGGGGGAGCACCCGATGCGGTGTTAATCGGTGAAACTGGTTTAGTAGTTGATGGCACGAAGCCTGTTGAAATTGCGGGGGCATGTATTGAATTACTAAATAATCCAGAACTATCTGCATTGATGGGCGCAACGGGCAGAGCTTGGATTATTGAGAACTGGCGCTGGGATATTTGGGCTACCAAGTATGCGGCCTTACTAACTTAGCCTAACTTAGCCAAGAGTTATCACGCGCAACTGCAACTGCTGAGATTCGATTACTAACCTCAAGTTTTCGATAAATACTTGCGAGATGAGTTTTTATAGTTGGTTCACTTAAATATAGTTGACGAGCTATTTCCTTGGTGCTTTTCCCAGTGGCTAAAATGGTCAGAACTTCTAACTCCCTAGAACTCAATACCGGTAGCCGCTCCTTGGCTTTAAGTGCTTTCTGTAAACCAGCTGCGGTAAAACTTAGTGGGCTAATCAAGGCGCGTTCTAGCGTTGCGATAACTTCTGAGATCGGAGCACTTTTTAAAACGAAGCCACTTACTTGGGCTGAAAGAGCAGCAAGTAATAATGCTGGCGCATCGTTAAGGGTCAGAATTACAATTCCGATCTCGTCAGAAATTCCGCGGGCCCAGTTAGCGACTTCAAAACCACTACCATCAGGCAAATTCAGGTCAAGTAAAATTAGATTTGGATTTGTTCGTGCGATTTGTGCGATTGCTTCATTCTTACTGGCGGCTACGGCGCAGATTGTGAAATTCGCTTTTACCAGTGCTTGTTCTAATCCAGCGCGAACTATCGGGTGATCATCAACGATTAGAACTCGGCGGTTCAATTGGGAATCGATACTCGAATCAAGAGACCGGGTGTCAGGTTAATAAATTCAACTTGGCCAGCTAGCTCGGCTACCGCCTCGGTAATACCAACTAAACCAAATCTATCGGCCTTCATTTCAACACCGCCTATCCCGTTATCGCTAACTTCAATAACAGTATGAGCCTGGCCGCTATATGTGCGCAGATTAATCACGCTAGCCCCAGAATGCTCAGCCGCATTGCGCAGGAGTTCAACGGCTATCGGGCTTATTGATCGACCAAGGGGAGTTGCTAATTCAACTTTTCCTAGTCGATCACCGCAGATCGCAATAGCTTGTTCGCCCAAGTCAGATGCAGGGTTTCGAAGGTTTAGGATCTCGCGTCGAACTTTTTCGATGAGACCACTGACTTCAAACCTAAGGGTTCGAAGTTCAGTTCGGGTGGATGTAGGTAATTCAGGTGCGCCTAGAGATTGGTCAATTGAATATCCCAGGGCAACCAGATCTTGCGCAATTCCATCGTGGATTTGGCGCGCAATCTGGTTCGTGCCCCGGGAATTCAATTACTCTTTTTCGTAGAGCGCTTCGATTTCAGCTGCAAACTCCTGAGCGACCACATGGCGCTTAACCGAGAGTTTTGCAGTCAATTGTCCGCCCGCGATCGTGAAGTCAGTCGTTAAGATTCTGAACTTACGAATTGACTCAGCTTTACTAACTGCTTTATTGGCTTCATCAACGGCAGTTTGAATAACGCTGATTAGTTGTGGGTCAACTGCCAAGTCGGCCATTGAAGCGCCTTCCTTCTTGTTGGCCGCGATCCATGGTTTTAGCGATTCTTGATCAATGGTAATCAACGCGCCAATGAATGGACGGGCATCACCAACAACAACGCATTGGCTAACCAATGGATGTGAGCGCAAGCGATCTTCTAGTACAGCAGGAGCAACATTCTTGCCGCCAGCAGTAACGATTAGTTCCTTCTTGCGACCAACGATAAATAAGAATCCATCTTCATCTAGTTTCCCGAGATCACCAGTCTTAAACCAGCGTTCTGAATCAAAGACTTCACTATTTGCTGCATCGTTCTGCCAGTATCCGCGCATAACAATTGGACCTCGGATCAGAACTTCACCATCTTCAGCAATTTTGATTGAGGTGCCAGGAATAGGTTTGCCAACTGAACCAACTCGAAGCGCTGAAGTTAAATTCAGAGTTGCTCCAGCAGTAGTTTCGGTTAGGCCGTAACCTTCCAAAACAGTAATGCCAGCACCACGATAGAAGTGACCCAGGCGAGCACCTAGGGGAGCGCCACCAGAAATCGCTGCCTCTACGCGACCACCAACTGCGGTACGAATCTTTGAATATACAAGTTTGTCAAAGAGGGCATGCTTTAGGCGAAGTGATAGCGAAATTTTCTTAGTATCTAGGCCTTCGCTATAGGCAATTGCAACAGCAGCTGCTTTGCGGAAAATGTCACCCTTGCCAGCAGCTTCAGCTTTTGCCTCTGCGCCGTTATAGATTTTTTCAAAAATACGTGGCACAGCAAGTACGAAAGTTGGCTTGAAAGAAGCTAAGTCAGCGGCTAGTCGGCCTACTGGATCGCTGCAATGAGCTAGATGTAATCCGGCAGTGATCGCACCAATCTGCACCATGCGACCGAATACGTGCGCAACTGGTAAGAAAAGCAAAGTAGAACCATCGGGCTTTAAGAAAAGATCCTTAGCACCTTGTACAACGTTTCCGCACTCAGCTAGGAAGTTTCCGTGAGTTAAAGAAACACCTTTAGGTTTTCCAGTTGTGCCAGATGTGTAAATCAGCGTTGCCAAAGTATCTGGCACAAGAGCGTTGCGTCGACGATCAATTTCATCATCGCCAATGTGGGCACCAGATGCAGTCAAAATATCTAAGACGCCATCGGTCATAGTCCAAACATGACGGGTATGGGCCGGTCTAACAGTTTCAACTAGTTCACGTAGAGTTGGCGTTTCGACAATGATGCCCACTGCGCCTGAGTCGTTAAGAATCCAATCAATTTGCTCAGCAGATGAAGTGTCATATACCGGCACAACAACGCCACCGGCATACCAAATTGCGAAATCTAAAATCGTCCACTCGTAGCGAGTGCGTGCCATGATCGCGACACGATCACCGATTTGAATACCTGCTGCGATCAAACCTTTAGCGGCAGTGCGCACTTCGGTTTCAAACTCGCGAGCAGTTACTGGTTGCCAACCCTCACCAAGTGGGCGAGAGAGCACAATGCGTTCTGGTTCAAACCAGGCACGTTCGGCGACAAGATTTGTCAGATTCCCCTCGGTTGCCGAAGGGACAAGGGCAGGTATCGTCATTTCGTTCATGGGAGAACGCTAGCGTGGCAACTATCGGAAATGGAAGAGGGTAGCCTTTGCGCCATGAGCGAATTAAGCAGCGGAAATATCACCATAGAAGCCCCTATCAGCGAGGTGCAGGCAGCCCTCTTCGAGTTGACCAAGTATCCAGAGTGGTCGACTTCCATTAAGTCAGTCGAGGTCCTAGCGACCGATGAGCAAGGCCGATTAACTACCGGCAAGTTCGTCATTGATGCGGGCATGATGAAAGACAAAGTCACCTTAGATTACGACTGGTCTGAAGCTCCGAGCAAACTTTCATTTTCGTTTAATGATGCCGATTTGTTAACTGGCATGGAAGGCGCCTACTCAATCAAGAAAATTGATGAGGACACCACTGAGGTAACTTATGAAATGGGCGTTGAGATCTCGATGCCAATTCCAGCAATGATGCGAAAGAAGGCTGAGCAAGCAACAATTGATCAAGCTCTGCAGCAATTGAAATCTCATCTAGAAGGATAATCTTCTAAATGTCTTTAACGGTTGGCGTAGATGTCGGCGGCACCAAAGTTCTCGGTGGCGTAGTCGATGCATCTGGAAAAGTTCTAGCAACCTCGCGACGCGATACTCCGCGCGAAGGTGGCAGTGAACTAACCAAAACTATTGCCGAGGTTGCACTTGAATTAATGCAGGCACATTCCGTTACAGCAGTCGGCGTATCGGCAGCTGGTTTTGTTTCCTCGGATCGAAAAACTATGTTAGCTACCCCAAACATTGCTGATTGGAATGGTGTTCAACTCGATCTAGAATTAACTAAGTTAATTGGCTTGCCAGTTGTAATTGAAAATGATGCCAATGCTGCAGCTTGGGGCGAAGCAAAATTTGGAGCTGGCCGCAATCAAGCTCACATGATGATGCTTACTATCGGCACCGGCGTTGGCGGCGGCATCGTTGTTAACAACCAGCTCTACCGCGGTGCTTTTGGAATCGCCGCAGAGTTTGGTCACTTGCGAGTTGTTCCTGAAGGTCATTTATGTGGTTGTGGTGCTCGTGGCTGTTTCGAGCAATATGCATCAGGTAGTGCGCTTCGTCGCCATGCGCGCGAAGCAATAAGTGCGTCACCAGATTTAGCCCGTAATTTGCTAGCACGTGGTGATGGCACGATTGATGGTCTAACTGGTCAAGCAATTACAGATGCAGCTCGCGAAGGTGATGCTGTGGCCCTTGCTGCGTTTCAAACCACTGCGCAATATCTTGGCGCTGGAATTGCATCTCTGGCAGTGTTACTCGATCCATCTTGTGTTGTAATCGGTGGCGGCGTGATTGATGCTGGTGAAATTTTACTCGCGCCAACTCGTGAAGCGATGAAGCGCTACATGCCTTTTGCCGGCAAGCACCCTTACCCAGAAATTGTGGCAGCTGAGTTAGGTAATGAAGCCGGCTTAGTCGGTGTTGCAGATTTAGCTCGTAGTTAACTTTCGAACGGGTAGCGCAAACCAATCTGGTTTCTAATCTCATCTAGCGATTGCATAATTTCAATACTCATTTGATGAGTTAACAATGGCGATTCGATTTCAGCATTTCTAACCATGCGCTCTAGTTCGGCAGCTTGTTCGCGTAGCCCGTGGCCTTTATAGGTATTTGGGTATTCAGTAGTTGTGCCATCTCGCATAACCACTCGCATGTTTGCTGGGTTATAGAAAGTGCGATCAATCTCGATCCGACCCAGCGTGCCAGAAATCGTCGCACGACAGGGAGTGCCAGTAATCAAAGTTGTCGTTATTACAGCTTGCGCGCCATCTGCATAATCAAAAATTGCTGAAGTCTGACTATCTACGCCTTTTTTCGTCAGTACGCCCGTGGCAGTGATTCGGGCAGGTACACCAAGGACCATGTGAGCAAATGAAACTGGATATATTCCTAAATCAAGTAAGGCACCGCCTGCTAGAGCGGGTTCAGTTAACCGTGGATTTTCATGATCAATTAAATACTGGCCATGGTCAGCTTCAACGTTAACTATCTGACCAAGAACACCGCTCTTCAAGATTTCGCGTACCTGTGCAATGTGTGGCAAGAAGCGAGTCCACATTGCTTCCAGGAGAGCTACATTGTTTGATCGTGCAGCGGCAACCATTGCCCTCGCTTCAATTGCATTTACTGCAAATGGCTTTTCACAGAGAACGGGCTTGCCAGCATTTAGCGCCAGAATCGTATTTGCCACATGTTGTGGGTGAGGGGTTGCCACGTAAACCGCATCAATCATTGGATCAGCAACTAGCTCTTCGTAACTGCCATAAGCAGTGCAACCTGGGAACTCAACTGCGAATTCCGTAGCTTTATCTATCGATCGGGAACCCACTGCTTGAACAATGTGACTATTAAAGTAGGAAAGGTCGCGAGCAAAGGCTTTAGCAATTCCACCAGTTCCGATAATTGCCCATTTAAATGTAGGTTTAGTAAAATCAGGCTTATCAAAATCAGATTTGGTTAATTGTGGTGAGTTAGATGTGAGCGCCATCTTCGCCTTCTTCCCGAGTTAGATTCCAACGATATAAAAGTGTGGCAAGTCCGCCAGTTGTAGCTATCAGCCCAGGCCAAGGTTCCACACCGAATGGATCAAAGCCAATTACCGCAGCCACAATTATCCAGAGTGGCCCAGCAATTAAGGCAATGACTGCAATTCGGTTCGCCCGCTCTTTGATCTTGGGCAAGTCTGGGTTTGGTGCAACAAAACGTTCAGAATCTTCAATCGTATCTAGTTGATCTAAATAAGTAGAAGGTGATGATTGATCAAGTGAAAGCGTAGAAACGATTGATTCAAATTCCGCATTTACTAATTCAGAGTCATCGTCATTTCTCAAATCATGAATATTCTTACCCACTATCTGGTATTCGTTAATGAGAAGCGGAACTTTGTAATCATCGTCATCTACATTGGCATGCGTAACAACAACAGTATGACCTTGTTCTTGAAAACTGGCACAAAGATCTATGGCATCTTCAATTGGCTGGCGAACGCCAAGAATTATTAAAACTGCAATTTCCGCCTTATCGCCAGAACCTTTAAGAATCAGATCCGGGGGAGTTAAATCATCGCTCACAAGTGCCATAATCGCATACGATTTCGGTGCAATGGAACCGATTTAGCGTTAAATTAAGAAGTGCGTAGGATTACCCTCTAGTCCGAGCGAGGTAAGGAGTAACCGAATGGGCAAAGCTGATGATGTCCCTTATGGTCTTTTGCGCTCCTTCCTAACTCCATTTTTAATGCTGGCCTTTAGACCTAAGGTAAAAGGGTTGCGCAATGTCCCGCTCAAAGGCCCAGTCATCATGGCCTCGAACCACCTCTCATTTAGTGATTCGATTTTCATGCCCTTGGTTGTCCCGCGCAAAGTCACCTTCTTGGCCAAGAGTGAATACTTCACTTCGCCGGGTCCAAAGGGGCTAATTAAGAAATTAACTTTCATAGCACTTGGTCAAGTATCAGTTGATAGATCTGGCGGACGTCGAAGTGAAGCTGCGCTTCTAACTGGCTTGAGCGTCCTAGCTCAAGGAAAGTGTTTAGGAATTTATCCCGAAGGCACTCGCTCACCTGATGGTCGCCTCTATAAAGGCCGCACAGGCATTGCACGTTTAGCAATTGATTCAGGCGCTCCGATCATTCCGATCGCCATGTTTAATACTGAAAAGATTCAGCCAACTGGCACTGTGATCCCAAAAGTTATGCGTGTTGAAATGATTTTTGGTGAGCCAATGTATTTCGAGGGCGACTCAAGTGATCTGAATTATTTGCGCGAAGTCACAGACCAAATCATGAAGAAGATCCAAGAACTCTCAGGACAAGAGTATGTAGATATTTATGCAACTAAGCGTAAAGAGCAGATTGCTGACGAAGAAGAGTAGTTTTTACTCAAGCCCTAATCGCTGAGTTAAGTAATTACAGGTTCCGCAACCAGAACCTGAATCAGGCAATTCGCCATCAATCACAGTTATTAGCTCTTCGATGACTTTAAAAAATGTTTCGGGTTCGCGTTCAACGGCGACATACTTCTGTTCGACGCCGAAACCGTAGTTACTCGCGTTATCGCCAAGGACTGAAGTAGGTTTCCAGACTAATAGCCCCATCGAAGCTACTTCGCGAGCTTTACCTGCTGCTGGATTTTCTAAAGCAAATGCATATGACTCAAGCTGTGGCGCATAGAACTGGCCACTATCGCGATCTGACTCAGAAACTTTGCAATCAATTAAGCCAAGAGTGCCATCATCATTTTCTGCCAAAACATCGTAGATACCGAGAATTCGCCATGGGGTTTTAACGCCATTTATACTGATGAAATCACTCTTAACCCATTCACCCCATTTTGTAATTTTGCCAGGGCGTAACGATGGATCTAGGTCGGGCATACTAGCGCCGCGAAAATGGCTCTCTTGTAATTTAGATAAAGTGCCAACGATGGGGAACTGTCCAGGCAAAGTTACTTTGAACCAATATTTGATCCAGATGCAACGTTTGCAAGTGCTTAAACCAAATGTTAAGTCGCTCGGTGCGATTGTGTCGCGGGCAGGCTTTGCTGGTTTCTTAATCATAGGAGACCAGTTGCAGTTGAGAGAATTACCGAAGCACCCAAAATAATCATTACGCAACCTCCAGTAGTTCGCAGTTTTTCGAGTCTACTCGCATCACTTGCTAACCACGCACGCGCAGTTCCGGCGAGTAAGCCCCAAGTGCCATCGCTGAAGAAGGCAAGAACTGAGAACAAAGCGCCCAGAAAAAGTAATTGCCCAGTGACGCTGCCACGTTCACGATCGATAAATTGTGGCAGTACGGCTGCATAGAAAACTAAACCTTTGGGGTTTAGAACTCCCACCATAAAGCCATCGCGGATAGATTGAAAAACTCGCGGTTCGAGCGATCCTTGGTTCGTCATATCTGCTGCATGTGCTTTTCGCTTACGAATAGCGTCAATACCGAGATAGACCAGGTAAAGACCGCCACCCCATTGCACTGCAACGAAAGCCAAATCAGAACGTTGCAGAATCGGGCCTAAGCCAAATGCCACTAAAGAAGAAAGAACAAAGGCCCCGGTTACATTGCCGGCCACCGTAACAACAGCAACCTTGCGACCCCATGCGATAGCGCGCGCAATTATAAAAAGCACGCTAGGGCCAGGGGCTAAAATAATTATCATCGCAGCGATGATGTATTCAACGAGGCGCGATGGAATAACCATTCCGCGATTCTAATGCTTTGTTGATAAAACGCTGGGGGAATGCAAAAGGGGCCGGTTCCCCGACCCCTTTTGCGTGTAGAGACTTTGCGGCTTTACTTGCGTGCTTCTGCGATCGTATGAAGTACCCGATAACCAATAACTGCAACGAGAGTTGAATTAACGATTCCAGTAAATGTGTAATCGCCTCTAGTCCAGGAATAGTCAGCAATGCCAATAATGAGCGCAGAAGATGCGATCAAGAGATTGGTGGAATTAGCAAAATCAACTTTGTTTTCAATCCAGATACGAGCACCAAGGATGCCGATCATTCCGAAAAGCGCTGTTGATACGCCACCGAGGGCTCCTGCTGGAGTTGCACTAAGTACTGCACCAAACTTTGGCGATAGTGAGAGGCCAATTGCTCCGACACCGGCAATCCAATATGCAGCTGTTGAATAAACTCTAGTTGCTGCCATTACGCCAATGTTTTCGGCATATGTCGTTGTGCCTGATCCGCCACCAAAGCCAGCAATTGTTGTTGCAACGCCATCGGCCACAAGCGCGTTGCCCATTTGGTCGTCAAGACTCTTGCCAGTCATGGCAGAAACAGCTTTAACGTGACCAACATTTTCTGCGATAAGTACCAAGACCACAGGCAAGAAAATAATCATTACGTTAACGTCGAAGGTAGGTGCGGTGAATGTTGGTAGCGCAAACCATTCTGCAGCAGTGATGCCTTCAGTCTTCACATCACCCATTGCCAAAGCAACTAGGTAACCAACAACTAAACCAAGGAAGATGCTGATGCGGCTCATGAAGCCTTTTGAAATTACAGTAAACAAGCCAATGCTGCCCAAGGTAATAATTGCTATTAGGGGATCGGCAGTGAAGTTTCCTTTTGCTGCGCCAGCTAAGTTAAAGCCGATCATCATTACGATAGTGCCGGTTACAACAGGTGGCATCAACCAATTGATCCAACCGATACCAGCGGCCTTAACAGCGAATCCAACTGCAGCAAGCACAGCACCGGTGAATACGATTCCACCAAGAGCAGCAGCCATTCCGCCGGTCGTATTAGCAGCCATGGCTGCGCCAATAGGTCCAAGGAAGGCAAAAGATGAACCTAAGTAACTTGGTAATTTATTTCCAGTGATAATCAGAAATAGAATTGTGCCAATGCCCGAGAAGAAGAGTGTGGTTGTTGGCGGGAAACCGGTGATGATCGGGACCAAGAAGGTCGCACCGAACATGGCCGCAATGTGCTGAAGGCCGACACCAATGGTGCGGGGCCAGGTCAGACGTTCATCGGTTGAAACCACGGCGCCGGCGGCAACGCTCTTGCCATCGCCATGCATTTTCCAAGTAAGTAGAGACATATTGAGATAAGCCCTTCCTAATGGCCCCCAACAGGTATGAAGGCGCTGTAAAAAGGGTAAATCCGACCCTCTAGTAAGTTGGCTAGGTCACACGGCGAGTTCCCAGAAATCTCGAGATTCCCAGTCTAAGAGTGTTCAGGTTGCGTTCAGGCGGGATATCGGTTTAAATATCGCATCGATATATCGAATCGATATAAACATCAGATATATCAAGCAGAGTAATTAATGCAGGAAGGGGAAGTCGTGCGCTCACGTAGTGAATCACTTGAATTCGCCCTTCTGGGACTTCTTTCGCAGAACAGCCTCCACGGCTATGAACTGCGAAAGCGTCTTACTGCCATATATGGGCCCTTTCGAGCCCTCTCCTTTTCAGTGCTCTACCCACAGTTAAAGCGAATGATGCTGGCCGGGTTGATTGAAGAATCAACTGAAGCTGCAACCCCACGTCGCTCTCGAATTGTTTATGGGCTTACTGAAAAAGGGCGAGATCGCTTTGAAAAGTTAACTGACACGGTTGGTCCAGATACTTGGGAAGATGAAGGGTTTGAAGTTCGCTTCGCATTCTTTAGCCCAACTTCAACAACCAACCGGGTTCGAATTTTAGAAGGACGTCATCGACGTCTTAAAGAGAAAGCTGAGATTCTGCGAGGCGAGCTAGAGAAGTCGCCAATCGGAATCGATAAGTACCTAGAGGAGTGGCGACGTCACTCTCTTGAATCAGCAGAACGAGAAATTGTTTGGCTGGAAGACATGATCAAAACCGAGAGGAAATAACGTGAATATCACAACCGGCAAAGGCGATATCCGAGTAGCAATCGTAGGTGTAGGAAACTGCGCTAACTCATTGGTGCAAGGCGTGACCTACTACAAAGATGCAGCCCTTGATCAGGAAATTCCTGGCCTTATGCATGCAACCATTGGCAGCTATCACATCAGCAACGTTAAGTTCGTTGCCGCCTTTGATGTTGATGCAAAGAAAGTCGGCTTAGATCTAGCTGAAGCCATTTGGGCAAGCGAGAACAACACAATCAAATTTAGTGATGTTGCAAAGACTGGCGTGCCAGTTCTTCGTGGCGTTACAAATGATGGTCTTGGTAAGTATTACCGCGAAACTATTCAAGAATCAGATGCACCCGCAGTCGATGTAGTTGCCGTCCTTAAGGAAGAACAAGTTGATGTTCTAATTTGCTACCTTCCAGTTGGATCTGAAACAGCTGCTAAGTATTATGCACAATGTGCAATTGACGCTGGTTGCGCTTTCGTAAACGCACTTCCAGTGTTCATCGCATCAGACCCAGTATGGGCTAAGAAATTCGAAGATGCCGGTCTTCCTATTGTGGGCGATGACATCAAGAGCCAGGTTGGCGCGACAATCACGCACCGCATCATGGCTAAGTTGTTCCAGGACCGTGGCGTTCACCTAGACCGCACTTACCAATTAAACGTTGGCGGAAACATGGACTTTAAGAACATGTTGGAACGCGATCGCTTAGAGTCAAAGAAGATTTCAAAGACTAACTCAGTGACATCACAACTAGACCACGATATGGGTGAGAAGAACGTTCACATCGGACCATCGGATTACATTCCATGGCTAGATGATCGCAAGTGGGCCTATGTGCGCCTTGAAGGTCGTGCGTTCGGTGACGTTCCACTAAGCCTTGAATACAAGTTAGAAGTTTGGGATTCACCAAACTCAGCTGGCGTAATTATCGATGCGCTACGTTGCGCAAAAATTGGTCTTGATCGCAAAATTGGTGGCCCTTTATTGTCACCATCTAGCTACTTCATGAAGACGCCACCGGAGCAATACACCGATGAGCAAGCTCATGTTAAGACTGAGGATTTCATTAGCGGAAAGATTGAGCGTTAGATTTCTTAGCGAGAGCTAATTGAGAAATTAGGTAAAGGTAAGCGCCCCCGGGATAAACCCAGGGGCGCTTCTTTAACCCATCACGGAGAGTTGAGGGTTAAATCAAAACCTCTTCACCAGTGTGGCGGCGATGGAGTACAGCTGCAACACCCAAAACTAGGAAGAGGATTGCGCCGCCAAGAGATGCGAGGGCTGCATACCCTGCAATAACTCCCATTGTTCCAAATGCATATGCTTGTAAGAGCATGCCTCTTAGCGTATTTCCCATGAACAATGTTTCACGTAAATCTCCCAATTGAGCGATCCTTGCAGTATCAGTGCTACCGCCGCGCACTAGCCCCATGTATGCGCCAGATACCTCAGAGTAAGTTGCTGCTTTACCCATTACAGCAGTAGCTGATGCATTCATGTGCTCGAGGATGTAGAGATCTGAATAGTCCCGGGCCATCTCTCCAGTTACTACCTTTTGCTCTGCCCACTTGGATAGCTGGGCCCTTGTAGCATCTGGCAAGGCGTCTTCTGCTGGGAATGCGATGTTCTGCATTTCTAGTTGAGATGCTACATTTTCCTCGGCAAATGTAGCGCCCCAGTTAAGAAGCCCTGCGAATAGAAAAAGTAGAGCAGCAAAGCCCAAACTAACGATTGAGATTATTTTGTCTAATGTCCTGCGTTTCATAACTTTCTCTCTCCCTCTTATGCACTCGATTTCGAGTACGAGGTAATTCAATCTTGATGCAGTGTGAGAATTAAGGAATTACTAATGAGGCAGCACTCAGGATCTTTTGCTGAGTGCCATCACTCCACTTAAGTTATTTTTTTTAAATTAATCTTGGTGCAGATTGCAGATTTGACGACCATCGGGGCCAACTTCCAAATGAGAACACGCAACACCCAATTTTTCAAAAGCTTGATCGCCATAATGTGTGCGGTAAGCAAGCGCTAATAAGACTCGCAGATTTGTACTTACATCTGCCTTAATACCAAAAACATGAGCACTTCGGCTGACGGTATTCTCAATTACCTTCTCAGTGTGACCTGTATCAATAGCGATGGCCCCATTAGTTTTTCCCATGCACAGTTGTTCTAGAACTAAACGTTCAAATGGGGAAAGTTCGCGGGAACTTATAGTGATATCTCTAGCCATGTTTTTGACCTCTCCGTCATGCAAAGGTTACTCCGATTTACTCGCAAGTAACCCTATGCTTAGGGTCATGAATGATTTGATCTCGACAAAAAGCACGGATGGAGTGCTAACACTCAGCCTGAACCGGCCGGCCAAGATGAACGCGCTGACCCGTGAAATGTACGGAGCTTTAGCCAGTGGGTTGAATGAGGCAGCAGGTGATTTCAGTGTTCGCGTTGTAATCATTACCAGCGAAGGTGATCACTTCACTGCAGGCAACGACATTAAAGACTTTATGGAACATCCACCTACTGGCGACGATACTGAAGTCGCAAAGTTTCTTGGCTCGCTATTAAATTTCCCAAAACCACTTTTGGCTGCGGTTAAAGGTAATGCGGTAGGAGTTGGCACCACGATGTTGCTACATTGCGATGTTGTTCTGGCATCGCCGACTGCAAACTTTTCTATGCCCTTTACCTCACTCGGTCTAGTTCCAGAAGCTGGGTCAAGTTATCTGTTCCCGGCCCTGGTTGGTTATCAACGGGCGGCAAGAATATTCATGACCGGTGAAGCTTTTGACGCAGATGCTGCTAAAGAAATGGGACTGGTTACCACGATTGCGCCGGATGTATATGAGCAAGCACAATTAGTTGCTAGCCAAATCGCAGCACAACCACCGCAAGCAATCATTAACACGAAAGCACTTCTAAAGGCGAGTAAGCACGATGCAGTTGAGGCAGTTATGAAAGCCGAGTTCCAACTTTTTGCATTGGCGCTTCAATCCGAAGAAGCCATGATGGCGTTCATGAATTTCATGAGCAAGAAAGGTAAATGATGTCACTAGCTGGAAAGAGAATTTTCGTAACGGGCGGATCACGCGGTATCGGCTTAGCAATTGCTTTGAGAGCAGCGCGCGATGGTGCATCTGTTGCTATTGCAGCAAAGACTGCTGAAGTTAATCCGAAGTTACCCGGAACAATTTATTCAGCCGCGGCAGAAATTGAAGCCGCTGGGGGAGTCGCGCTACCGATTCAATGCGACTTACGCGATGAAGATCAGATTGCGGCTTCGATCGCTAAGGCAGCTGATGAGTTTGGTGGCATCGATATCTTGATCAATAACGCAAGCGCCATTAATTTAACTAAAACTGAAGCAACCCCGGCTAAACGATTTGACTTGATGTTTGATGTAAACGTGCGCGGCACATTCTTAACTTCACAGGCGGCAATTCCGCACTTACGTGAATCAGCAAAGGCGGGCCGTAACCCACATATTTTGACGCTATCACCGCCGCTTTCGATGAAAGCAAAGTGGTTCCAGCACCACGTTGCTTACACAATGGCCAAGTACGGAATGAGTATGTGCGTCTTGGGCATGTCAGAGGAATTCCGCAAAGAGGGAATCGCGGTTAACGCTCTTTGGCCACGAACTGCGATTGATACCGCAGCTCTGCAAATGATTCCAGGTGTTGATACCGCTGCTTGCCGCACTCCTGAGATTCTGGCTGATGCGGCTTACATTATTTTGAACCGCGAATCTAAGGGCTGCACAGGCAACTTCTTTGTAGATGATGAACTCTTAGCATCTGAAGGCATTACAGATCTTGAAAAGTATTCGGTTGTTCCGGGTACCAAAGATTTCCTGCTTGATTTCTTCTTAGATTGATGCGCAATCTAAAAGTCCTGCTGCTAGCAGTAGGACTCATGTTTAGCGTCACTCCAGCCGCTATTGCACATGCTGAGCTAATGAAGAGTTTCCCAGCAGCCAATGCCAAGTTAACTAAATCGCCCAAGTTCGTGCAGCTAGAGTTTGCAGAAGCGATAGTTACCTTAAAGAGTAAAAGCGCTAACTCAATTGTCATTTTAGATTCAAAAGCTCAAAAGATTGAGACCTCTAAAATCGCAATTAAAAAAGGCGTGGCACGGGTTGACTTCTTTGGAACGCTAAAGCCTGGTAAGTACACCGTTAAGTATCGGATCCTTTCAGCTGATGGTCACGTTTTGAACGCGAATTTCAAGTTCACGCTCAGTTAGAATTGCGGGATGAAACCTGAGCTAAATGACATTAACTTCATCGGTGAATCTGAACGCCGTGGAAAGGCCAGTGACCTCTTTTGGACCTGGGCCGGTGCCAATGTTTCGTTACTGGCTCTCTCATATGGCGCTTTCTTTCTAGGTTTCGGAATCTCTTTCTGGCAAGCAACCATCGCTGCTGTCATCGGCACAGTGGGTTCTTTTGCGTTAGTTGGCATTAGCTCACTGGCAGGTAAGCGTTCTAACGCTCCAACGATGACGCTTTCAAGAGCAGCCTTTGGCGTAAAAGGTAATTTATTGCCGGGCTTCCTTTCCTATTTCGTAGTTGTCGGCTGGGAAACCGTTCTTGTCTCACTTGCAACACTTGCAACTGGCACAGTTCTAGAGCGAGCGACTTCAATTGATCGCAATATTTCCTTAGCAATAGGATTTTTGATTGCTGCCTCATTAACCATCTTTGGAGGCGTGCTGGGTCACTCGGTGATCATGAAGTTACAACGACTTATTACTGGAATAACGGTTACTGCAACGCTAACTTATATTGTGTTGACCCTTGATGAAATTAATTGGGATTCAGTATTTGCGATCAAGGCAGGTAGTGCTGCAGGGTTAATCGGGGCAATCATTTTTGCAATCACGGGTATTGGTTTGGGATGGGTCAATTGCGCAGCCGATTATTCGCGGTACTTGCCGCGTAGCACTTCGAGCAAGTCAGTCTTTGGTTGGACCGTATTTGGTGCATCTATTGTTCCGATTGCGTTGGTCATTTATGGAAGCGCGCTCGCTGGAAGCAGCAAAGAACTAAGTGATGCGATTGCGATGGATCCGATCGGCGCTCTGACGCAACTCCTGCCCACTTGGTTCCTAATTCCATTTGCACTCTTTGCGATTCTCGGATTAGTTGGTGGCGCAGTACTTAATCTTTACTCATCTGGCCTAACTTTGATCTCAATCGGAGTGAAGGTAAAGCGCCCAGTAGCGGCAGGCATTGATGGCACCATCATGTTCTTTGGAACCATTTATATTGTTTGGTTTGCCACTGATTTCTTTGCTCCGTTCCAGGGTTTCCTAATCACGCTGGGCGTGCCAGTGGCAGTTTGGTCAGCAATCTTTGTAGCCGATGTGGTTTTGCGTAAGCGCGATTATGTCGAAGCTGATTTATTCTCTGAAACCGGTCGCTATGGCCGAGTAAATCCGATCGCGATCTCCCTTGTTGCAATTGGCTCAGTCATTGGTTGGGGATTTGTGACAAATACTTTTGCAAGTTGGTTAAGTTGGCAGGGTTACTTTATGGGCGCGATTGGTGGCAAGGAAGGCCAGTGGGCGTATGCGAACGTTGGCGTCATCTTCGCTCTACTAATTGGTTTCTTTGGATATTTGTTACTGGGTCGCAAGCGAATTCAAAAACAAGAACAGATTTAATACTGCACTAGTCTAATACTGCCCCTCTTTAATACTGCAGTGGCGGTTCGACCGACCAAGGAAACTCAACCCACAAATCAGTATGGCGCCACACGTAATCAGGCTTCTCGATACTGTGTGATTTTTCGTATAGAACAGCGCTACGAACTTCAGCTACGTAATCTCCGCAGAATTCGCGCACCAGCTTTAAAGTTTTGCCTGTATCAGCAACATCATCTGCGACAAGTACTTTAAGGCCAGTTAAATCAATTTTGTTGGGAACAGGGGGGAGTACAACTGGCATAGCCAAGCGCTCGTTGACGCCGGTATAAAACTCAACGCTCATCGTGAAAGTGTTCTTCACGCCAAGTGCGTAACCAAGTGCGCCACCTAGTAGAAGGCCACCACGCGCAATTGATAAGACAATGTCTGGGCGGTAGCCGCTATCTGCAATCTGTTGAGCGAGTTCCCGAGCAGCGATACCAAAAGTTTGATAATCCAGTCTTTCGCGCTCTTGGCTCATGCCAGTAATTTAGCCAACTATTGCGACAAATAAAAACCCCGCCATTTCTGACGGGGTCTTTACTCTTAATTCGATTTAGAGATCGAAATAAAGTTCGAACTCAGCTGGATGCGGACGCAAGCGAACATAATCAACTTCGTTCTTACGCTTGAATTCAATCCAAGTTTCGATTAGATCTTCGGCAAATACGCCACCCTTAGTTAGGAATTCGTGATCTTTTTCAAGACTATCTAGAACTTCACCGAGTGAACCCGGAACCTGAGGAATTGCAGCAGCTTCGGCGCCTTCGAGTTCGTAGAGGTCCTTATCAACTGGAGCAGGTGGCTCGATCTTATTTAGAATTCCATCGAGACCAGCCATCAACATTGCTGCGAAGGCTAGGTATGGATTCGATGATGGATCTGGGCAACGGAACTCAATGCGCTTTGCCTTTGGATTTGAACCAGTAATTGGAATACGAATACAAGCAGATCGGTTACGTGCTGAGTAAACCAAGTTAACTGGTGCTTCATAACCTGGAACTAAGCGACGGTATGAGTTAACGGTTGGGTTAGTGAATGCAAGTAGTGACGGTGCATGCTTTAGCAAGCCACCGATATACCAACGCGCCATATCTGAAAGATCGCCGTACCCATCGCCAAAGAACAGTGGCTTGCCATCTTTCCAAAGTGATTGGTGAACGTGCATTCCTGAACCATTGTCACCAAATAGTGGCTTTGGCATGAAGGTCGCAGTCTTGCCACCTTCCCAAGCTACGTTACGAATGATGTATTTGAACTTCATTACATCATCGCCAGCTTGAAGAATGTCGCTGAAGCGATAGTTGATCTCCATTTGTCCAGCTGTACCAACTTCGTGGTGTGAACGCTCAACTAGAAGTCCGGCACGACCTAGTTCCATAACCATTTCATCGCGAAGATCTGCGAATTGATCTGTTGGTGAAACTGGGAAATAGCCACCCTTTATGCGAGTACGGTATCCGCGGTTTGGTGTGCCATCTGCATCGAATTCAACGCCGGTATTCCAAGCGCCTTCATAAGATTGAATCTCGTGATAAGCCTCGTTGATGCCTGTCTTGAAACGAACGCTATCGAAAACATAGAACTCAGCTTCTGGTGCGAAGAATGCAGTATCTGCAAAGCCAAGTGAGCGCATGTAGTCAACAGCCTTAGCAACGACGCCACGTGGGTCACGTGAATAAGCTGAGTTATCAACGGGATTATGAACTGAGAAAATAATCACCAAAGTCTTGTGATCACGGAAAGGATCAATGAACGCTGAACTTGGAACTGGCAGCAACTTCATATCTGATTCGTGAATTGATTGGAAACCACGGATAGAAGAACCATCGAACATCAGACCATCAGTGAAAACAGCTTCGTCAAATGACTCAACCGGAACGTTGAAGTGGTGTTGGATACCTGGCAAATCAGTAAAGCGGACATCAATAAACTTAACGTCTTCTTTCTTGATGTATGCAAAGATTTCTTCGGAATTCTTAAACATATTTCTCCTGTTTTTAAGATGATGGCTGTTGGAATCAACCGATCGGTTTCCTCGCCTTTGAGGCCGTGCTTTATGGGTGGAAATCTATGCCCCAGCGGTGAAAAGTTCATAACTGTTGTGTTACATCGATGTTAAAAATTGCTGGTAACCACTTCTTGTTCCGTTAATGAGCCTATAAATGGGCCGTTGTGCTCTAAATCATCTAGGCTCTCGCCATGACTCACCCCGAGGGCGTAACGCTTGGTCGCCGACTTGCAGCTATCACAATCGATTGGCTGGCCTCTTATGCGATCGCTTTCGCCTTCTTAGCGGGCGGTGGCAGCTACTCCGAACGAATCGTAGGAACGCGTCTTACAACTCCACTGATTTTTGTGGCTGAGTACGCCATTTTGGTTGCCCTCACTGGAGCTTCCTTCGGCCACAGGTTGCTTAGATTAAAGGTGGTTGATTTCAATCATGGGGGAGTGCCCAACGTTCGTCAGGTACTAATCCGCACCGGATTGATGGCGTTAGTGATTACAGCAATTACCTACGATGAAGATGGTCGCGGAATTCATGAACGCTTTAGTCAAACAAAATTAGAGCGAGCTTAGAAAATTTAGCGAATCTTCATTCCACGAGTTGGCATTGGACCCTTTGGAATTGGCATTGCCATTCCACCCACTGCTTTGAGGCGTGCTCGTACTTCGCGCATTTGATTGGCAGTTAACTTCTTAGGAAACTTCTTCATACGCTTTTGCAACTTGCGAAGCGAAACTTGACCTTCTTCATTACCAACTATCAGTTCATAAATCGGGACACCAGGTGCGTAACGTTCAGTTTTGCGTTTCTCATCTTGCAAAAGTTGACGCACTGCGCCGCTACCTTCGCCAGTTAGAACAATGCCAGCACGACCAACTGAGCGATGGACCATGTCTTGGTTACGTGAAACAGCAACAGCTGGAGTTGTTGACCAACCTTTACGAATGGACATCAAAACACTTGCACCAGCACCAATTTGTCCTTCAATTGATGCATAGGCAGCTGAACCAGCTAGGCGGGTGAAAACAAAGAAAGCCAATAGGGCGGCAAAAGGCGCGGAAACAAAACCGAGATAAACCGGATGTCCAATTACAAAACCTATTGCGATACCAATTGACCAGCCAGCGAGAAAAATACCCGCCAATGCCGCGCCAATCCAAGGCTTAGCTTCCTTAGTTATTTTGTAGGCTTGGCGAATCTCTTTGAATCTAGGTGCCTTGGGTTCGCTGGACTTGTTTTTCTTTCGTTTAAACATGTCACGAGTTTAGTGGAGCAGGCGCGGTACCACCAAGACGCGCAGGTGCCCAGCGTTGACCAGCATGGCTATCGGGGTAGCGGCTTTGAACTTCATGCAACATTTCGATCATGGTGCTACGCAGCAGCGCCTCGCCAGCTTCAACATCGGCATCTTTGGCAAAGGTCATTGGTTCGCCGAAAGTCACAAAAATTGGGAATTTGTTTCGCTTGAGATTTCGCTTAACGCCCTTAGTCCAGATGCGTTGACTGCCCCAAACTATGGTTGGAACTACCGGAACTCCAGCGCCCATGGCTAACCGGATTACACCTGACTTTAACTCTTTAATTTCAAAGCTCTTGGAAATTGTGGCCTCGGGAAAAATGCCAATTATTTCGCCACCACGAAGTGCGCGCAGGGCTGCAACAAAAGAGGCCGAACCATTAGCGCGATCTACTGAGATGTGGTGCATCCCGCGCATCAGGGGCCCAGCTAATTTATTATCGAAAATTTCTTTCTTGGCCATAAAGCGCACATAACGTTTGACTGGAAGTGCAGCGGTTCCGGCTAAAGCAAAATCTAGATAACCAACGTGATTAATCGCCAAGATAGCGCCGCCATTGCGCGGAATATTTACATCACCGGTAAAAGTGAATTTCAAACCAAGATATTTCCAGGCAGTTTTCAGAACTGCAATAACTGGAGGATAAACACGATCAGCCATGTTGTGCGGCTACGTTGGTGGTGGCTTTGGCTTCTTGCGCTTGCTTATATAAACGACCGGCACGGTAACTTGAACGTACAAGTGGTCCGCTCATCACGCCTGAGAAGCCAATCTCCTTAGCTTCAGTTGCTAACTCAACAAATTCTTCTGGCTTCACCCAACGAATAACTGGGTGGTGCTTATTTGTAGGGCGCAGGTATTGAGTAATGGTGATTAAGTCACAGCCGGCTGCATGTAGATCAACTAGTGCTTGGGAAACTTCTTCACGAGTTTCGCCCAAACCAAGAATCAGATTCGATTTAGTAATTAGCCCATAATCACGCGCCATGGTGATAACTGAAAGCGACTTGTCATAGGTGAAAGCTGGGCGAATCTCTTTAAAGATTCGTGGCACAGTTTCGAGATTATGCGCGAAAACTTCAGGCCGAGTTTCAAAGATCTGATTAAGCAATTCCGGATTCGCGTTGAAATCGGGGGCCAACATTTCAACACCAGTGCCTGGATTTAGCTCATGTACTTTGCGAATTGTCTCGGCATATAACCAAGCACCTTCATCGGGTAGATCATCGCGAGTAACGCCAGTGATCGTTGCGTAATTCAATTGCATCTTCTTAATCGATTCGGCGACCTTAGTAGGCTCGTTGCGATCAATAGGCAATGGTTTGCCAGTATCGATATTGCAGAAATCGCAACGACGAGTGCAGCGATCTCCGCCAATTAAGAAAGTGGCTTCGCGATCTTCCCAACATTCAAAAATGTTCGGGCAAGCCGCTTCTTGGCAGACGGTATGCAGCCCTTCGCTCTTTACGAGGGAGCGAAGTTGGGTGTACTCAGGGCCCATATTGGCGCGAGTTTTGATCCACTCAGGTTTGCGTTCAATTGGAGTTTCGGCGTTGCGTGCCTCAATGCGAAGCATCTTGCGGCCATCGGGTGCAATTGTCATGCGCTCACCTTCGTTAATACCTCGAATAGTTCACGTTCTAAAATTGGCGACACTTCGGCGATGGTTACTTCGCGGCTCAATTCCTTAGACATTGAAGTGACTTCAGCATCTGCGATTCCGCAAGGCACTATCTGATTAAAGCCAGTTAAATCTGGATTCACATTTAAGGCAAAGCCATGCATGGTTACACCTTTGGCAACTCGGATGCCGATTGCGGCAATTTTGCGATCACCTTTTTCATCACGCAGCCAAACACCAGAGCGATCTGGATAACGAAGGGCAGCTAAACCAAATTGCTCGCAAGTGTTGATCAAAGCGGTTTCTAATTGACGAACAAATCCGACCACATCGAGGCGATTAGCTAACTTCACAATTGGGTAGCCAACTAGTTGGCCAGGACCATGCCAAGTGATTTTGCCACCACGATCAACATCAATAACGGGAGTGTCATCAGTTGGGCGATCAGAAATCGCAGTTCGGCGACCAGCGGTGTAAACAGATGGGTGCTCTAGCAAGATCAAAGTATTTGGTCGTTCATCAGCGACAATTTCGGCATGAAAATTACGTTGAATTTTCAGCGCACTCTCATAATCAACTAGCCCGCTTCGAGCCACGGCAATCTGACCTGATGTCAGAACTGCATGAATGGGCATAGCCAATAGCCTAAAGGTAGACTCACGCTCATTACCAATCGAGGCGGCGGATATTGAGATCTGGCGCAAAGGGAGCCAGTTAAATGTCAGTTCCAACTATGACCAATTCGACCATGCGTTCTAAGCGTAAGCCGATCGCAATCGCGATCCTGGTCGTAATCGCTTGGTTTGGCGTTACCGGCTTCTTTGGCCCACTTTTCGGAAAGTTAACCAGCGTTCAGGAAAATGACAATTCGGCATTTTTGCCAGATAGCGCTGAATCCACCAAGGCAGTTAAGTTGTTAGAAAATTTTGCAGCTGGTGAATCTACTGCTTTCCCAACTTTAGTTTTGCTTGAAGGAACTGTTGGGCCAGAAGTTCTGCAACAAATTAACGCGCATCTTGAAACTGTGCCAGATCTAAAACTGGGCGGAACAGATATTCCACTATCTAAGTATTTATTGCCTGGCAGCCAAGTGTCCGCTTTCCCGGCACCAGATGGCTCGGCAGTTTTAGCTTCAATTCTTTTAGATGGTGCGGCAATCGCCGAAGTCCTACCAAATGAAGAACCAGTTCTCCCGGCAATTGTTGAAGCACTTCGCGAAGACTTCACTCCGTTCGCCAAAGAGCTTGGCTTTGAGTCATATGTAACTGGTGCTGGCGGTCTTATCGGTGATCTATTTGGCGCCTTTGGTGATTTAGATTCAACGTTGCTTTTAACAACGTTGGGCGTTGTCGCATTTATCTTGATCATTGTTTATCGTTCACCAATTTTGTGGTTCTTGCCGTTGCTATCTGCGGTTTTCGCTCTCTCAACCGCAGGCGGAATTATTTATTTGCTGGCCAAGAACAATGTCATTGATGTTAATGGTCAATCGCAAGGAATCCTCTCGGTTCTGGTCTTAGGTGCAGGTACCGACTACGCACTACTTCTGATCTCTCGATATCGCGAAGAATTACATCATCATTCAACTCCAGTAGCTGCGATGCGAGCTGCTTATAAAGGCACCTTCGAGCCGATCGTGGCATCAGGTGCAACAGTTGCGCTAGGCCTTCTTGTTTTATTGCTGAGTGATTTATCAGGTAACCGTGGGCTCGGTCCAATTGGTGCCATTGGCGTTGCGGTTGCGGTAATTACCATGGTTACTTTATTGCCAGCGTTTCTTGTGCTATTTGGTCGCTGGATCTTCTGGCCACGAATTCCACGTTTTGATGACGCAGATAGTCAGCTAACTGGAACTTGGGCAAAGGTTGGAAGTTTAGTAGAACGCAGACCTCGTAGAGCTTGGGTTATTACGGGTCTATTGCTAGTTGTGTTAGCAGCGTTCTCGACAACACTTAAGACCGATGGTCTATCAACTTCTGAAAGCTTTACTGGAAATCCAGAATCAGTCGTTGGTCAAAAATTATTATTAAATCATTTCCCTGGCGGCGAAGGTGACCCAACTAAGGTTATTTTAAAGAATGAGTTAATCCCTGCGGTTAGCGAAAAATTGCGCGGCGTAGCAGGTGTCTCAGAAGTTGCACCCGAAGCTAATGCCGGGGGAGTGATCGTGAAGAACGGTCTTTCAATCCTAAATGTCACGCTTTCGACTGCGCCAGATTCGCGTGAATCACGTGATCGGATCCCAGCTATTCGTGAGGCTGTAAAGAGTATTGATGAATCGATTTTGGTTGGTGGCACAACGGCGGTCTTCTTCGATACCGATGTTGCTGCGCGGCATGACAATCGCACGGTGATTCCAGTAGTTCTTCTTCTGATCACTTTGATCTTAGGCCTGTTACTTCGCAGCATCGTTAGCGCTGTATTGCTACTTGGAACAGTTGTGCTCTCGTACTTTGCAACACTTGGAGTATGTGCGCTCGTCTTTAATCACATCTTCGGCTTTGCGGGCGGAGATGCTTCATTCCCACTCTTCGCCTTTATCTTCTTGGTCGCATTGGGTATTGATTACAACATCTTCTTGATGACTCGCGTGCGTGAAGAATCAGGCAAGATAGGTACCAGAAAAGGTGTTATCAAGGGCTTAACAGTTACCGGGTCGGTAATTACATCAGCCGGTATTGTCCTTGCGGCGACTTTCGGAGTGCTAGGAATCTTGCCTCTGGTATTCCTTGCTCAACTTGGTTTCGCGGTTGCCTTTGGCGTACTGCTAGACACAATTATCGTTCGCTCGATTTTGGTTCCAGCACTGGTGCACGAAATTGGGCCTAAGGTATGGTGGCCATCTAAGTTATCTAAATCAGCTGACTAGTAAAAAGCTCGGAGTTTTATGTCTCTACGAGTAGGTCTAGTTGGTTATGGTTTAGCTGGTCGCACCTTTCACGCCCCGCTATTTAGAGGTTGCGGCCTTGAACTAGTGGCAGTTCTAACCACAAATCCAGAACGAGTGGGGCATGTTCAAGCTGATTTTCCTGACGCGATCGTCGTTTCGGATATGTCAGAACTTCTTACACATAACTTAGATCTAGTTGTCATCGCATCGGTTAATTCAGTTCATGTTGAGCAAGCGATTGCCGCACTACATGCTGGTGTTCCAACGGTCGTTGATAAACCGATGGGCCGTAATTTAACTGAAACACTAGAAATTCTAAAAGCATCTGATGACACAGGTGTGCCGGTAACAGCTTTCTATAACCGCCTCTTTGATTCAGATTCGCTGACCATTAAACGAGTCATACAAGAAAATGAAATCGGAAAAGTGTTTCGCATCGATTCTCGCTTTGAACGCTATCGCCCTGATCTAGCTGCGCAATCTTGGCGCGAACAAAGCAGCGCCGAAGAAGGCGGGGGGCTACTGCTTGATCTGCAATCTCATTTAGTTTCAACTGCCCTTGATTGGTTTGGTCCGGCTGAACTGGTTTCGGCGAGTGTGCGCAGTATCCGCGGGGCATCTGATGATGATGTGGTCTTAGTCCTAAAACATGAGAGCGGTGTTGATTCTTATCTTTCGACTAGTTCCATAGTCGGAGCACCTGGACCGCGTATCCGCATGATGGGAACTAATGGTGCACTTGTAATTGGCGAGCTTGATCCGCAGGAAGCTCTTTTACGCGCCGGCAAAGTTCCACTTGAGGGCAAATGGGATGTATCGACAAAATCAGCGGCGAAGATAATTCGTGGGGAGGCCGTTAGTGATTTACAAGTTGAAGATGGGAACTATGCGCGGTTCTACGAACTGGTAGCTGGTGCCATTGCCGGTACAAATGAATGGCCAGTTAGCAAAGCCGAGATAATCGCAGTGGCAACGATTATTGATCGCGCACGAGAACTAAATTTTCGTGAGTAGTCCAGTTGTCGTAATTGGTGCTGGCTTAGCTGGACTTAGCGCCGCACTGCAAATTCAAAAGGCCGACCGCGAAGTAATTGTTCTGGAAGCTGCAGAGCGAGCTGGCGGACGAGTGCAATCAGATTCTATCGATGGCTTTACTTGCGATCGTGGTTTCCAGCTAATCAATGCGAAGTATCCAGAGCTAGTTGCGCTGAATGTGTTGGGCGAGCTTGATTTTAGATTTGCCGATCGAGCGATAAATGTGGCTATCGACAATAAGTTACATCGGTTGGGGGATCCGCGCCGATATCCGTTTTCAGCGCTTGATTCAGCAACTGGCTCAATCTTGGAAAAGCTGTCACTTGTTAAAGCTCTGGCTGGAAAGCCAAGTGATCAGGTTTCCATCGCTGAGTATCTGATTGATAGCGGACTAGGAAAAACTTTTGAGCGAGTGCTACAGCCATTCTTACGTGGTGTTTATCTAACCGAACTAACTAATATCTCGGCCCCAGCTGGGTTAGAAATCACTAAGACTTTCATCAGTGGTAAACCTGGCTTACCTAGTCGCGGTGTAGGTGCGCTATCGGCAGCTATGGCAAAGCAAATAACTGATTTGCGACTTGGAGTTACCGTTAACGCTATAAAGAACGGGTCATTAATCACTTCGGCAGCTGAGATTGAGGCCAGCGAAATTATTGTGGCAACAGATAGCACGACGGCGGCGCAGCTGTTGGAACTGGGATCAGTTCCGAAACTAGCTGGATGCACCACGTGGTATCACAGCGCACCATTTGCTCCGATTTCACATGGGCAGTTAATCGTTGACGGAGAAAACCGTGGAGCCGTGATCAATACGCTAGTGATTTCGAATTTCATTCCAGAGTACGCACCTGTTGGTAAGAACTTAATTTCAACTACAACAGATACTGGAGTTACTGAGTCTGAAGTTCGCCGACATCTCGCGACGATGTACAACTGTGATAATCGCGATTGGGAGCTAGTTGCTAAATATGAGATTCCGGCGGCGCTTCCGATTGGGGCTATGGCTGTTAATCAACCGATTCAAACCCTGGTTCGTGAAGGAATCTATTTAGCTGGTGACGGCCAAGTAAGCCCGTCGCAAAACGGAGCGCTTAAATCGGGGCGTCTGGCAGCGCTAGCTGTATTAGCTAATTAATCAACTAACTTTTCGAGTGCCGATGAAATATGTGGGTAGTCAAAAGTAAAGCCTGCCTCCGTTAGTGCTTGCGGCATAACTTTTTTGGAACCAAGAACTTCAGCTGAAAAACCGCCCAGCACAATCTTTAGCGCAAATCCAGGAACTGGAAACAAGGCCGGACGATGTAGAGCGCGGGCTAAGCCGGCAGTGAACTCCGAATTTGTAACTGGGTTCGGTGATGTCAGATTTACGGGGCCAGAGACTTTGTTCTCCAGCAGAAATGCGATTGCTCGGATCTGATCATGCAAAGTAATCCAAGACCACCATTGCTTACCGTTGCTAAGTTTTCCACCTAGACCAAAGCGAAACAGTGGCAACATCTTGCCGAGTGCTCCACCGGTAGGGTCAAGCACCAGTCCAGTACGTAGCTTTACGGTGCGCACTTCTCCAGCTAGATCTGCTGCTGATTCCCATTCGCGACAGACCGCAGCTAGGAAATCATCGCCAACCCGATCGCTTTCGACGACTGCGCGATTGCCGCTCTCGCCATACCAACCAATAGCGCTAGCGGAAATGAATACTTGTGGTTTAACGATTGCTACGGCCTTTGCAATTGTTGTGGTTCCGAGCAAACGCGAATTAAGAATCTCACTTTTATATTTCTTAGTCCAACGCTTGTCACTTACACCAGCGCCGGCTAAGTGAATGACTGCGTCCACCCCAGCAAGTGCATCCATATCTACAGTTCCCGCAATTGGATCCCAGGTAATTTCTTCACTAGAGACGGCCGCTCGACGAACTAGACGCTGAACAGTGTGACCTTGCGACTTGAGATAGCCAACTAAAGCTGTACCGATTAACCCGGAGGCACCAGTAACAGCAATGCGTTGTGGCGGCAGCAAATTAAAGTCCTAAGTCTGATTCGAAAGCGCCGCCTTCGAGACGCTCTTTCAAGGTAACTAGGAAACGAGCTGCATCTGCGCCATCGACAACTCGGTGATCGTAAGAAAGACCAAGGTAGACCATTGAACGAATCGCAATCGTTTCGCCACCATCTTCGCCGCGAACGACCATTGGTCGCTTAACAATTGCGCCGAGGCCCAAGATTGCAACTTGTGGTTGATTAATGATCGGCGTATCAAATAGTGCGCCACGACTACCGGTGTTTGTTAGCGTGAAAGTTCCGCCACCAAGTTCATCAGGAGTTACCTTGTTATCACGAGTGCGTGCAGCCAGATCTGAAATCTTGCGAGCTATGCCACCCATATTTAGATCGCCAGCATTGGAAATTACTGGAACCAATAAACCGCGTTCGGTATCAACAGCAATACCTAAATGTTCTGCACCGTGATAAGTGATTTGATCACCTTCGACGGAGGAGTTAAGTACTGGATGTTGCTTTAGCGCTTCACAAGTAGCCACTGCGAAGAATGGCAAGAATGAAAGCTTTACGCCTTCGCGTGCTTCGAAGCTGGCCTTTGACTTATCACGTAGACGGGCAATTTTTGTTACATCAACTTCGATAACAGTTGTTAATTGCGCACTAACTTGAAGCGACTCAACCATACGAGCTGCAATAACTTTGCGCAGACGTGACATAGTCACCGTGGTTCCGCGCAGCGGTGAAACTGCAATTGCAGGTGCAGAACTGCGAACTGCTGCAGCTACCGGTGCTGCAGTTACTGGTGCTGCCTTAGCGGGTGCGGCTTGCTCGACATCTTCGCGACGAATACGACCACCGATGCCAGTGCCTTTAACCGAAGCTAAGTTGACGCCGAGTTCGGAAGCTAACTTGCGAACAAGTGGTGTCACATAAGCATCGGCTGGTTGTGCAATTGGAGTTGATGCAACTATTGGTGCTACTACTGGAGCTGCAACAACTGGAGCAACTACTACTGGCGCTGTTACAACTGGCGCTGCAGGAGGGGGAGTAACAACTGGGGCTGCAGCAACGGGTGCAACTGGAGCAACAGGCGCGGCAACTGGAGTTGAACCAGATGCACCGATTAAACCTAAGCGAGCTCCAACTGCAACAGTGGTGTCGATTGGAACATCAATTGCTAACAAGATGCCAGCAACAGGTGAAGGAATCTCGGTATCAACTTTGTCAGTAGAAACTTCAAGTAACGCTTCATCGACCGCAACTGAATCTCCAACTCTCTTTAGCCAACGTGTAACAGTTCCTTCAGAAACTGATTCACCAAGGGCTGGCATTGAGATCACGGTTCCAGTACCGCTGGCAGCTGGCGCTGTAGGGGCAGCAGGTGCAGGTGCTGCGACAACTGGTGTTGCAGCAACTGGTGGGGGAGTTACTGGCGCAACTGCAGCAGGAGCAGGAGTCGCAGCAACTGGAGCAGCAGCGGCTGCACCATCGGCGATGATTGCTAACTCGGCACCAACTGCAACTGTCTGATCAATTCCGACCACAATCTTTTGGAGTACACCAGCTACTGGTGAAGGAATCTCGGTATCAACTTTGTCGGTCGATACTTCAAGAAGCGGCTCATCGATTGCGACATGGTCGCCTTCGTTCTTGAGCCAACGTGTGACCGTACCTTCGGTAACGCTCTCGCCAAGTGCTGGCATTGTTAGTGAGAAGGTCATCTCTTTATCTCCTTGGTTTCCTGATTGAAATTCTTAATTATCCGTGGGCGTGTAATGGTTTACCGGCAAGTGCCATGTGAGCTTCACCCATTGCTTCAGAAAGTGTTGGGTGAGCATGAATAAGAGGTGCAACATCATCGGCAGTTGCTTCCCAATTAAAGATTAATTGCGCTTCAGCTAATAGTTCGCCTACACGTGCACCGACCATGTGGATTCCAAGAACTGGGCCACCTCTTTGGGAAACCAATTTAATTGAGCCGGCAGTGCGCAAGATCTGCGCTTTTCCGTTTCCAGCTAAGTCATAATTCAACTCAACTACATCGTGACCACGCTCTTTAGCTTGCGCAGTTGTTAAGCCAACTGAAGCAACTTCTGGTTCAGAGTAAGTAACGCGAGGAACGCCATCGTAATTAATCGGACGTGGATTTAAGCCGCAGATTTCTTCGGCAACTAAAATTCCTTCGCCGAAACCAACGTGAGCTAATTGCAAAGTTGGGATTAAGTCGCCAACTGCCCAGATGCCTGGAACGTTGGTGCGACACTTGTCATCGACCAATACATAGCCGCGATCCATGTTCAGACCCTGCTCTTCATAGCCGAGGTTGGCCGAAACCGGACCGCGACCAACAGCCACTAGAAGTACATCAGCAGTGAAAGTTTTTCCATCTTCGAGTTCAACAGTTACGCCATCGGCTGTGACAGTGTGAGACTTAAAGCGAACTCCTAGTTCAAAGTTAATGCCGCGCTTGCGATAAGCACGCTCTAAAAGTTTGCTGCTTGATTCATCTTCAAGGGCAACTAGATGTGACAAACCTTCAATAATGGTTACTTCAGCACCAAATGATTTCCAGACAGATGCGAATTCGCAGCCAATTACTCCGCCGCCAAGCACAATTACAGATTTAGGAACGTAGTTCAGATTAGTAGCGTGGTCTGAAGTCATGACTCGAACGCCATCGATTTCCAGACCAGGTAAAGATTTCGCATAAGAGCCAGTTGCTAAAACAACATTGGTGCCGGTGTAGCGCTCGCCATTTACTTCAACAGTGTCTTTTGCAACTAAACGTCCGTGACCTTCAACAAAAGTAATGTTGCGTGACTTAACGAGACCTTGTAACCCTTTGTGAAGTTTGCTGATCACGCCATCTTTATAAGCATTAACTGCGACCATATCCATTGATAGGAACTGGGCATTAACGCCGAAAGTACTGGCTTCGCGTGCGCTGTCAGCTATCTCGCCAGAGTGCAGAAGTGCCTTGGTAGGGATACACCCGCGGTGCAGGCAAGTTCCGCCTAGTTTTCCGGATTCGATCAGCGCCACGGTCTTGCCTAGTTGAGCTGCGCGAAGGGCGCAGGCGTAACCTCCACTGCCACCACCAAGAATTACCAAGTCGAATTGAGCCACGATCAACCTTTCACCCGTAAGCGTTCTATAGCCCTATCTTGCCAGCCTTCGGGCGATCTAACTAACTGGTGGCTATTTTTCGCTAGTGATCTCGGCCAAACGGATTAGCGAGCGGAAAGCGATTCCGGTGCCACCGACTGGGGTGTAGCCGTGCGGTTTAGCCTCGTTATAGGCCGGGCCGGCAATATCTAAGTGGAGCCAAGGCAGCTCGGCTGGGATGAATTCTTTGAGGAAGATGCCAGCGACCAACATGCCGCCCATGCGATCTCCGATATTTGCCATATCGGCCACATTTGAATCAAGGGATGCGCGAAGTTCTTCAGGAAGCGGCATTGGCCAGAAATCTTCGCCGGCTTGATCAGCAGCCACTAAGAATTGCGCGCGGAACTCTTCGTTATTTGTCATGACCGCACTGGTGCGAGTTCCGAGGGCAACAACTTGTGCGCCAGTCAGAGTAGCCACATCAATGATGCCATCTAGTTTCATTTTGGATTCCTGAGCTTTAACTAAGGCATCAGCCATAACTAAGCGACCTTCAGCATCAGGATTTAAAACTTCGATGGTTTTTCCACCATACATAGTGTGTATATCACTTGGGCGAGTGGCGTTATCAGAGATCATGTTTTCAGCCATCGCTGCCCAAACATCAATCGCGATAGGTAACTTCAAAGCTGCGATAGCTAAGACTGCGGCGCTAACAGCTGCAGCACCGCTCATATCTGATTTCATGGCTTCCATGCCGGCTGCTGGCTTTAACGCGTAACCACCTGTATCGAAAGTGATTCCTTTTCCAACGAAGGCCAATTTCTTCTTTGCCTTTGGTGGGTTATATGCAATGTGTAATAAACGTGGCGGATTGGCAGAACCTTGACCAACACCAGAGATGCCACCGTATCCACCATCGCGCAATTGCTTCTCATTTAAAATTGTAACTTTCAAATGCGCAGTTGATCCACCAAGAGCTTTTACTGCAGTCGCAAAACGTTTAGAGAATGAATCTGGGGTTAAGTGACTTGGGGGAGTATTGATTAAGTCCCGAACTAATTTTGTATATTCGCCAATGATTACAGCGCGCTTGACTGCTGCTTTTGCTTCTGCCGAGTTAGCCATTTTGGTTTGAACAGTTGCCCCAGCTAGCGGAGCTTTGCGTTCTGCTTTAGAAGAACCGCGGAACTCGTCGAATGCATATGCGCCAAGGGTCATGCCTTCGGCAACGGCTGCAACTTGCTCAATTGAATTTGTGGGCAGCGAAATGGCTGCGCTTTTCTCGCCCGCTAGAGCGCGAGACGCAGCACCAGCTGCGCGACGCAACACTTCGTGGGCATAATCTTTCTTAGCCTCACCAAGACCGGTAAAGACCAACAACCGAGTTGTTGAACCGGGCAACTTAGTAATCTCATTGGCTCCACCTGTTGCACCTAGATCTTTAAGGGCTGCTAGCAAGGACTTTTCGTCGAGTGAAACCGAGCCAGACTCAATCTTTAAGGTATCCGCTTTAGCGCCTTTAGCTAAGCCCACAATCAAAATATCATCGGAAACTAAGGCATCGGATAAACGGATTGATTTCATGGCTCTCCTATTTCGATCGTTCTATTGTCCTAAATGAGGCGCTCATTTGAACTTGGCTGAGTCTAAAGCAGGAAACCCAGAATATGTAGCGCTAGATTGTGCGCCATGAAGCAATCTCCAATACATGAGCGTCACTTAGCACGTAACGCCAAGATGGCTGATTTTGGCGGTTGGTTGATGCCGATCGAATATCCCGGAGCTGGCGTTTTAGCTGAGCACGCGGCAGTGCGCGAACGGGTCGGACTCTTCGATGTTTCGCACCTCGGAAAAGCATCCGTTGTCGGCGAAGGTGCGCTCGAGTTTTTGAATTCGATGCTAACGAATGACTTAACCAAGATCACCGATGGCGCAGCCCAGTACTCAATGTTGTGCAACAGTACTGGCGGCGTGATTGATGATCTCATTGTTTATCGCAATTCAGATACCGATTTCTTTATTGTGCCTAATGCTTCTAACACCAGTGCCGTGGTCGCAGATCTACACGCACATGCACCTAGCGGGATTGCAGTAACTAATCTGCATAATGAGTATGGCGTCATTGCATTGCAAGGTCCACATGCGGCTGCAGTTTTGGCGCACTTTGGTTTACAGATCGAAATCGATTACATGGCATTTACAAATGTTTCAATTGCGGGTTGCGATGTCATTGTTTGCCGAACCGGTTACACCGGCGAATATGGTTTTGAAGTTCTACCAAAATGGAACCAAGCGCTAACTGTTTGGGATGCGCTAGCTGAACAAGTCGAGGCAAACGAGGGCTTAGTTTGCGGTCTCGGTGCTCGTGACACTTTGCGCACAGAAATGGGCTACCCACTTCATGGGCACGAACTCTCGCTAGAGATTTCACCAGTAATGGCAAGTGCCAGCTGGGCAGTGGGCTGGAACAAAGCAGATTTCCAAGGCAGTGAGGTCTTGAAAGAGCAGAAACAAAGCGGGGTCACTCGACGACTAGTTGCCCTTAAGTCACTTGATCGAGGAATTCCGCGCCCCGATATGCAAGTTTTACATGACGGAGTTGAAGTCGGAATCGTGACGAGCGGGACATTTTCACCAAGTTTAAAGGTCGGAATTGCCCTTGCTTTAGTCGATTCGAAATTTAGAATTGGCGAACAACTTCAGATTGATGTGCGTGGTCGCACTTCAAACGTTGAGATAGTTAAGTTACCTTTCATGCCATCGCACGTTCGCTAAGAAGCTAGGGGAGAGAGAAAATGGAATATCGCCGCTTGGGTAACACTGGAATGTACGTTTCTGAGATTGCCTATGGAAACTGGATCACCCACGGCAACCAAGTTGAAGCTACAGCGGCAAATGCTTGCGTGAAGGCCGCCTTTGATGCTGGTATTACGACCTTCGATACTGCTGATGTATATGCGGGCACCAAAGCTGAAACTATTTTGGGTAAGGCGCTCAAAGGCGTAAAGCGAGAGTCATATGAGTTATTCACCAAAGTTTATTTTCCAACTGGCACTGGCAAAAATGATCGCGGGCTCTCTCGCAAACACATTATTGAATCTTGCAACGCTTCGCTAAAGCGTTTACAAACGGATCACATTGATCTCTATCAAGCGCATCGCTTTGATTATGAAACTCCACTCGAGGAAACCTTAAGCGCTTTCGATGACTTGATTCGCCAAGGTAAGGTGCATTACATCGGCGTCTCGAATTGGAAACACACTGAAATTCAAGATGCCTTAAAAATTCAAGACGATAAGGGTTACAACCGAATCGTTTCGAACCAACCTTCATACTCGGCAATTTATCGAGTTATCGAAGCCAAGATCGTGCCTCTTTGCCAGCGCGAAGGCATTAGTCAGATTGTTTATTCACCGTTAGCGCAAGGCGTGCTAACCGGTAAATATCTGCCGGGCAAGAAAGTCCCAGCAGATTCACGTGGCGCGAATAAAAACAATACGGGTCAATTCATGCAAGGCATGATGAATGATGAATTCTTGGGCCATGTAGCTAAGTTGCAGCCAATTGCAGATGCTCACGGAATCA
>Ga0315901_10000729_pt1 | contig 48028 bp, 64 predicted proteins | sample LakEriMetagenome_10_FD_203761 | JGI IMG/M metagenome (GOLD analysis project Ga0315901, IMG submission 203761) | Freshwater fungal communities from buoy surface, Lake Erie, Ohio, United States - Buoy 2 MA116 | ecosystem: Environmental > Aquatic > Freshwater > Lake | place: USA: Lake Erie, Ohio...
CGTCAACCAAGTCATCATGCTCGCCAGAGGGGAAGCTTGCTATCTCATCCACCAACTCCTCAGCCCAGCGAGTCTCTGGCACCCACACTTTGCCTGATGCTATCAAGTCCGACACCGAGTTCAACCTCGTTATCTTGTCATTGCCTTTGCTGGGTGTGTACTCCTGCACCGGTATACCCATCGCCCGGAACTCGTAGATCAACGGCGCACCCGTCGCCTTCTTCTCTATTAGTACCCCGTCCGGCTCCCACTCCTGATAATGCCGAAACGCCGTTTCCTTAAGCTCGATCCACTCCATGCGCTCTTTGAACGCGTTTAATAGAATGATGTTCGCCTGCCCGTGGTCCTCGTCGTTGTAAAAGACACCCCACGTAGTACAGGCGCTAAAGTCGGCTCGGCTGTTCTTCTCAAACGCAGTATCCCATGTCTGAAGCACATAATCACACTGCGGCGGGCGCTCATGCGGCCAGACTTTCCACCACTCCCGCTTCACAATTGCGCTTGAATCCGAGGTCGGCTGCTGCTGGTACTGCGCCATCCACTTACTATTAGGCAGTTCCGTACGCAACGCCGAGAGCTCGTCCATCGACCAAAACTCAGGCCAGAGGGGGTTCCCAGACGGAAGAATCGCCGGAAACTCAATCACCTCCCACTCATCACCACCTCGTGCGGCGCTCGATTTAATTACTTGACCTGTTAAGTCACGTAAAGACCAACGAGTCATAACAACTACGATAGCCCCACCCGGCTGGAGTCGCTGCCTTGGACCGGATGTGTACCACTCATAGACCTTATCGTAGATGTCGGGGTTCACCTGAGCCAGTGCAGCCTCTTGTTCTGAGTGCGGGTCGTCAATAATGAGCACATCAGCACCCTTACCGGTCACTGCACCGCCTACACCAATAGCAAAGTAGTCGCCACCCTTGCTGGTATTCCATCGTCCGGCTGCTTTTGAGTCCGCAGATAGCGATAAGTTGGGGAAAATGTTGCGATAGACCTCAGAATCCACCAGATTTCGCACTTTTCGACCAAAACCGACCGCTAATTCCGCCGTGTGTGACGCCTGAATCACTTTTTTGTGAGGAAACTTGCCCAAAAACCATGCTGGCAGCAAGTATGAGGCGAATTCTGACTTTGTGTGCCGTGGCGGCATGTTGATGATGAGTCGTTTACAGGTTCCATTAGCCACTCGTTCAAACGCTTCAGCCATTCGAGCATGATGTCTCCCTGCAATAAAGGTGGGCCAGACTGCTTCAACAAACTTAATAAACTTATGCTGCTGTAACTCCTTAGCCTTCATCGCTTCGAGCGTGTCTAGCTCAAACAGCACCTGCCGCATCTCCTGTTCAGTCAGATTAGGCAGTACCTTCAACAGGTCGGTCAGAGCAACGTTACTTGTTTGACTCGTCGTCATCCTCTTCCTCTATAAAGAAGTCGTCCAACAACGGAGTTTCGCTTGGTTCTGACTCAGCAATGCCCAACTCAACGTCCAAACTGTCTGTAATAGGAGTTACGTCAATGATGTTGGAGTTCAGCAGTCTCTTAATTCTCTCTTTAATCGCATCTTCCAGCGAGTCTGAGGTCTTGTGATTAATAGTGATTTCACTGCGCTCAGTAAAGATACCCACGTCGCTATGCTTACCCAGCAACTCCAAGGCTTTTAACTCATAGCGCGGGTCGCCGCAGTTGGCAATTTCCATGAGCTTGGCCGTAATAGCGCTTCGCACCTCGTTGGCGTCGGCTGCAACTTGATTAGCGTAGGACTTAAGGAACATAGCGGCGGCGCTTGCCGTACTGGGATTTTTTAGCGCTCGGGATGCGGTACTGCGGGTGTGGTGTTCTGTTAGGTTTTTGAAGGCGTCGATGTCTTCTGGCGCTACTTCAATAGTTGCACCCAGTTGGGATAGCAATTCTGCCGTGTTGGCAGCAACAGTTACCTCGTCCTTGAACGTAGCAGGACGTTCTGGGCTTGTGTCGTAAGGGACCGGAAAGTCCTTAGTGGGTTCCAGATTAATCATTTTGCACCGTGTGACGGGGATGGCGCGTTTATATCAGAGGGGTGCCGTTATGTAAAGAAAAAATATACCCCCCGGGGGGTGGCGAAATGAAAAGTGACGTGGGGGGTGTTTCTAGCGAAGTATACGGCGTAGACCTTATAAACTCGAAGGGGATGGGGGTAATGTGCTGGAGTTTTGGACACATTGGGACTTTTTGGACAGTTGCTAGTTTAGTAATAGAGTTGTGAAGTGCGGTATCGGTTGTGCAAACTAGTGTGTATGTACGCTCTGGAGTCCCAAGCTGTTGTTTTGGGGTGTGGGGTGTCGTGTTGCCAGATTGATACTAACATTGTTAGGCTTATTTTCGCTTACAAAAAACCCAGGTTAATTTGTTTGATTGTGTTACATTTAAATCACTGAGACAGCGCAACACTTGTTTCAGTACCACTTGCTTTATTAACCCTAAAGAGGATTCAAAATGGAAAACGTCAAAAATGTTAGTACCCTCCCCACTCCCGTCGCTGTCGCGGTAGCGATCCCGCTCAGCGTGATTGAGGCGCGCAACGCTCTGGTCAAGGCAGAGTCGAAGTCGTACGGGGCGCGCATTACCTACTCGGTCGAGCTTAACAGCATGGCTGGCTGCGCATGGTATCGGGATGGCGCGGAAAAAGTTGTCACGGTTGAGACTGAGAAGTCTAACCTGTACGCTGCGCTCAAGAAAGTTGGGCACTCGAACCCGTCCAAGGTGTGGGGCGATATCAAGAAATACGCTTTGCTCGATGCGCAGGAAAAGGGTTTATTTGGCGAGACTAAGCCTGTCGAGGGCGAAGGTGGCGAAGGCGAGTCAACGGGTAATGCTAACGTCAACGCACCACGCTCACCACGGGTTCGCTACCTTGATGAACTCACTGCGTTGTACAGTTTCGGCGAGCGTGAAAAAGCATTCTTGCCCGATGATCTGAAAGAGGTGCACTTGCTGATCAGCAAAGCACTGGGTGTGATGAAGGTTGATCTGTCGATGATCAAAACCGGTAAGTAATCAATCGGCGGGGCTTTCGCCCCGCCCTAACATTGTTAGGGGAAAACATGGATAGCGTAACACTTACTCGGGAAGAAATTGCTTCGGTTTTGTTTTGGTTCCAGATAGCAGAAAACGAAGTTACCCCGCAAAAATCAGAATTAATTTTGGCGGCAAAACTTGCCCTGATTGCTGATTACCCCGCTGAGTTTTTAGCCCGCTTGCATGAAGATATAAAAGACACAACTGATATCGAATTGATCTAACCCCGCCCCGCGAAAGCGGGGCATTACTGGAGAAAAGAAAATGCACCGAATTGAATTTTATGATGACGGAATCCTGCGGGATTGCACTACTGATAATGAACACACCGCAACAACGTTGTTCAATATAATGACGAAAGAATACCCTAGGGTTTACTGGTACATGACAACTACCATCTGTGACGAGTCCGCCGAGCACTTGTGTTTATCCTACGATCCACTCGCCGCCTAACCCGCCTCACTCCACGAAGCCCGCGAAAGCGGGCTTTTTTATTTCCGTTTTCTTTTACCTAACATTGTTAGGTTGGAAACTTTTTATCGGTGATAGTTCTCGGGGTCGCTCGGCGGTCAAGGATTCTCACGCAGCCAAGCCGCACGGGCTTTTGCATCTTCCTCATCCCAAGCGGCGTCCATCTCAGCTCGTGATAGTTTTCGGGGTCGCTCGGTGGTGCTAACAATGTTAGGCGTGGGCTTTGCATCGGGTATTCCGTTGCGCTCTGCGTAGTCAAGCAACGCTAAACGGATAATCGCGGACACAGAGATTTCCCTGCTTTTTGCGTAGTCGGCGATTCGCTGGTGTAAAGCTGTAGAAAGTTCAATAGTTACCTTAGTTTTCATGGTAAACCTCTTAGTGAGTGAAATGGTATTATACCAGTGAAGTTAAGTAGAGCACCAGTCTTTTACAGAGCGATGTTAGCGATTTAGGCCTAACAATGTTAGGGAATTTGGCGTTTTTTCGTGTTGTTCTTACAATAACATCCCTTTAGAATCAAGGACTTACGATGCAATGTTAAGTGTTAAGCTTTTTTTCGGAAGTATACGTGGGGGTGGGAGCGGAAGAGCACCTCGGCAAGTGCAAAAAATAAAATTGGGTGGCCGTATATATATTATTTTTCCTAAACAAATTAACATTACACGACAAAATCGTCTGAGATGCCTCATTTTTGCTGCGTTTTGCTTGTTAGGTTTTCGTGTTAGGTCTCACAAAAATTCCGCAACATTGCCCCTCATTTCCTAAACACGCCCCGTGCGCACCAGACCCGCCAAACCCTTGACTTAGCCACTATTATGTGTTATAATATGTATATAGTGGGAATTCCACTAGACCGCAGCAAAACCTAACAATGTTAGATAGGAGGATGGCATGAGCAACCAGTTAGTAAGCATCCAAGACGGTGTAGGCGATACCCTGCTCGCTTGGCATAGATTCAAAGCAGGTACAGGTAGCCTAGAACAGGTAGAGCATCTGCTTAATTACCTAGCCACAAAAGCAAGTGTCGAAACATTCGGCGCAGAGGGCGAGCTAACCACATTCAAACCCTTTGAGCATTACGTGATCGACCATACGGGCGAAGAAATACGGGAAGTTGCAGTTGTACTAAGGGGCACACGCGCAGTGCGAAACAATGGCAGCACCCGCATAATCAGCCGCGCCCTAGTAACCACAGAAACCTAACAATGTTAGATAGGAGCACAACATGGCTAAACTCAAAACCCATCTGATGCACATGGAGGAGCAACAAATGACCGAAGCAGAACTGGAGGAGTATCTCGACCACCTATATGCCGAGTACCTCATGAAACAGGAGGCTTACTATTACGAAGATAACCACAACGTAAATACTATGGAAAAGGCTCGTCCGATTAAAAATACCGAGCCTAACAATGTTAGGGAGGAGGCATGACTAACCGGTTCCTAAGCGTATCCAACGAGGATGCAGAGTTTACGGAGCACCAGATCCGCCACTTTATTATTGCCAAAAAGCTAGGGGTGCAGCCAAACGTAAGCAGAGAAGCACTAGGCAAGCTAAACGACCTGTGGGGTGTGCGTGACAGGGACGACATAGTGTACGCAGAGTACAAGCAGCTATGGTACGAAGTAGAAAAGGAGATCGAGGAGGCTAACAATGTTAGATAACGAAGATGCGCGGTATCTGTGCGTGGTGTGTGGTGGCTATGTAGACCACCGGAGATACGCACTAGGCTATAAAACGTGCTTGCAATGCGGTGAGGCAGCGGCGAAGGATGAGTCAAGAAGGAAAGCTAGTATGGTGCAAATCCCATACAGCAAGGGCGCGTACCAGTTCATCTATAACCCAGCAGACCTATTCCATACCAACCCAAAGAGGACAACATGACGGACATGGCACAAGCAGACCGAACCCTGAGAGCAACGCCGAGAACATCCGACGAAGGGGTATTTAAACGATTCAAGGAAAGGATAAACAACATGAAAACCAAAACCTTAGCGCAGTACGTAGCAGAGTACATACAAGAAGAACTGTACAGAGGGGTAATCCCAAGCGACATAGACTCGCACCTAATCCAACAAGCCATCGACGCATACGAGGGTGGTGCAGCCGAGGGAGGACAACATGAATAACACAAACAAAGGAGCACTGCTCATAGTAGTGCACGAGCTCAAACACCTAGAAAAAGCATGGGAAGCGCAGATGCTAAAGATAGTCAAGGCTAAGGGTCTCTCTGGTAGGGACATCGTAGATATAGTGCAAGAGATGACAATCGTACAAGGCCGACTGGTGCACATGCAGCTATCGATAAACGACAAGCTGAAGACAACATAAAGGAGCCTAACAATGTTAGAACAACGCACGAGAACGCGGGAGACCGCAACCAAGGATGGCTACAAGATCAAGCGTGAGGCGTACAGCATGGCGGCGGCACATAGCCACGAGCTGCAATGTGGCTTGTTCGGCAAGAAGTACGAGCCAGTGCCGGAGATACGCAAGCGGCTCGATGCCCAGCTTAAAACGCACACAATAAACCGAATGACACAAGAGATCGACGAGATTAACAAGGAGGATAACGATGGACGCAGATGATGTGGTGACGTGGATATGCTTCACATTGTTAGGTGCAATGCTGGTGCTTGTGTATTTGGGACTAATTTAAGGAGAATGACATGAGTGTATGCGTAGAGGTAACGCTGGACGAGTTCGACATCGAGGACGTAGTGGAGCACGTCGAGGCTAGGGGTTTCACAGTAACCGAAGGCAGCACGACAGAAAACAGTGCCGAGCTTGAGCGCATCTGGGCAGCGATGCGACTGGGCAGGGACGAGCAAGCGATGGAGCTTATGAAACTTTATGTGTGTGACAAGCTGGGGAGAGTGCTATGAGGGGGGGGGTTTAAAAAACGCAAGTAGCTAGTTAAGTGCGCACGCTACCCCGCCAAACTATTGACTTGGCTAGTATTATGTGTTATACTATATATAAATGGAGGGAGTATGTGTAGTAAATGCAGCAAGTGCAACAAGCGCAGCGACAACAAGCCTAACAATGTTAGGTAAACACAGTCTTACATGTAGCAACGTAACAGCAAGGCAGTTAACGTATCACCAACAAGTTTATTAAACAACTAAGGAGCAATACGATGTCAGAAATTACTTTCGGTAAGACCGTCTCGCTTGACCAAGCGGCGAACGTCATCCTGCACACCCCGATGAACCGCTACCTGCTGGAGGGCGAGCCGGGTATCGGCAAGTCAACACTCATCAAAGCAATCGCAGCCAAGCTGCCAACCCACGAGGTGGCGTACATCGACGTGCCGAACATGGACTTGGGCGACATCGCTATGCCTGTCGTTGACCATGAGACCCGCACCACCAAGTACTACCCGAACGCTCGCTTCAAACTGCAAACCGGTAAGCCAGCAATCATCATGCTCGACGAGTACACCAAGGGCGCGCAACCAGTTAAGAACATGCTGCATCCGCTGCTTGAGGTTACTAACCCACGGCTAGGCGACATGCCCATCCACCCTGACTCGATCATCTTCCTGACAGGTAACCTGTCAACCGATGGCGTAGGTGACCAGCTACCAGCACACAGTCGCAACCGCATCATCCCATTACAGGTGCGCAAGCCTGACGCCGAGGAGTGGATCAACTGGGGTCTCAACAACGGGATCGAGGCCGAGCTGTTGGCGTGGGCGCGTCAGTATCCGCATGCCTTCGCGTCATACACCGATGGTGGGCAAGCTGAGAACCCCTACATCTTCAACCCACGCAAGCAACAGAAAGGCTTCGTGTCGGGTCGCTCATTGGAGCGGGCATCTAACATTGTTAGGGTTCGCAAAGCATTGGATGGCGACACATTGATCGCAGCCATGAGCGGTGCAGTGGGTGAGTCAGCGGCACGTGACATCCAAGCGTACATCGACTTCGCGGATCAGCTACCTACGTGGGAACAAACGGTGACGCATCCGTCAACCGCGCTTGTGCCTACGTCTGCTGGTGCATGTGCAGTGCTGGTATATGGCGCTATCGCTAAGGTTGATAAGAGCACTATCACGCCATTCATGCAATATCTTGAGCGGTTCGACTCTGAGTGGCAAGCATGCTTCGCTATCAACATCGCCAAGTCGAGCAAGCAAGGTATCGCCTTCGGATGCAAAGCATTCAGCGACTGGGTGGCTAAGAACGAGGACTTGCTGTGAGTGCGAGTAGAGAGGCGGCGTTCTATGAGCATCTGCGCGACAAGTACAAGGGCAAGATATACAAGATCGAGCGCACCAATGACCCGATGTACGACAAGCTGATTGTGCGTGTGGAATTCCACATACCTGCGGACGTTGATGAGATCGAGATGTATAAACGCATCATTAGCGTGATCGATGTAATAGCGGAGGGCTAACAATGTTAGATGAGGATAAGCATGTGTACTACTGGGGGTGGCTGGAGTGCGACAACCCTGAGTATGACTACCGTGGTGGCACTAACAAGCTGTTGTTCCGAGTATTTAGGGCAGGGAAAACAATACATGACGACCCAATCACTGAAGCAATGAGCAAGGTTGAGGCTATCGAGTATTGCAAGCGTATCGTTAAATTAACTGGAGGGAGAGAGCTATGAGTGAAGTGAAAGACAAAGAAGAGCGCAAGCTCAAGAAGGTCAAGATCGCACTGATGCGCAACCCCATCTTTGCGCTGTATCAAGGCGTGATGATGGTGGGCAAGACAACACTGCGCGATGACTTACCGACTGCTGCAACCAACGGGCGCGATGAGATGTACGGGCGCAAGTTCGTCAAGGAGTTGGACGAGAAGGAGCTTGCCTTCGTGGTGATGCACGAGTGTATGCACAAGGTCTATCGGCATCTGACTACATGGAAGAAGCTGCATGAGGAGAACGCCTTACTCTGCAACTGTGCTTGTGACTACGTGATTAACCTGAAGCTTAAAGACATCGACCCTGATGGCAAGTACATGCGCATGCCTATGAAGGACGGCAAGGTGATCGGTTTGGTCGATGAGAAGTATCGCGGCATGAACACCAAGCAGGTCTTCGACATGCTTAAACAGGTGCAGACGGATGAGGGCAAGGAGGGTGGCAGTGGTGGTGGCGAAGGCTTCGATGAGCACGACTGGGACGGAGCTAAGGAGATGACCGACCAAGAGAAGGAGGAGCTACATCGTGAGATCGACCGAGCTATACGTCAAGGCCAGATTGCAGCTAAGAAAGCAGGTACAGGTGCGGGTGGGCTTGACCGTGAGCTGGGTGACTTGATGGAACCCAAGGTGGACTGGCGTGAGGTGCTGCGTGAGTTCGTGAAATCAATATGCAATGCAAAGGACACATCATCATGGAGACGCGTAAATCGTCGGTTCATTGGCAGCGACATCTACCTACCTACACTGGTTGGGGAGCGCGTGGGGCACATCGTAATCGGGATCGACACATCTGGGTCTATCGGGGGCAAGGAGTTAAACGAGTTCCTTTCTGAGGTGAAGGGGATTGCAGATGAGGTGCGCCCTGAGAAAGTGGACTTGCTGTACTGGGATAGCGAGGTGGCAGCACATGAAGAATATGACGAGTACAGCGTGGCTAACATTGTTAGCAGTACAAAACCACGTGGAGGTGGTGGCACGAGCCCTTCATGTGTCACTGCGTATCTTAAAGATAAAGCTATCAAGCCCGAGTGCGTCATCATGCTCACAGACGGGTATGTCGGTGATGATTGGGGTGGAGAGTGGCCGTGCCCCGTTATGTGGACGATTGTTAATGGGAACGCTGACGTTGCACCAAATGGTAAAACTATTCACATCAACTAAGGAGAAACACATGAGCAAGGTAATCGTAAATCTGGGGTATCGGTCTATCGTGGTGGACGTAGAAAAAGCAATCGCCATCGCTGAACTGATGCAAGACGCAGAGATGTATCAGTCCAAGTATCACAGTGCGGAAAATAACAATCCTTCGTACAGCACGTACCACATCTTCCCCGCAGAGCCAGATAGCGGGTTCACTATGCAAATGCTGACTAACGAGAGCTACAACCTGTACAAGCTGGCAGGTAAGCCGGAGGAGCGATGAGGTATTACAAGGTGCGAGGGTTGGGTGGCAAGTGGTACATAGCCAAGGGCTACCCGAACGGCCCGAGCGTTAAGAACGGACTTACCGAAGCAGAAGCAGACGCATATCTTAAACTTTTAAAGGAGCAATAACATGGGTATCTCATCAAGCGCAGTGCTGGTCGAGTTGAACGTATCGGTCTGGGGTGCAAGCAAGGTTGACCGTGACGCAACGGATGATGTGAATGTACGTAACAACGCAACAGCAGACGCATCTAAGGTATACAAGAACCTGACCGCAGGTACACATCTGCGCAAGGAAGTCAGCGACTACGCTGCAAAGATTCGCCAGTTTCATAACAGACAGACTCTACCGTGGACGCACAAGGGCGCACGACTCTTGCCCACTGCGCACGTGCTGGAGTACAAGCAACACATGAATGCAATGGAGCACCAGTTCAACGCGCTACTGCATAAGTTTTACATTGAGTACCCTAACATTGTTAGCCAAGCACAGACTAACTTGCGCAGTATGTTCAAGGCTGATGACTACCCTACGCTTGAAGAAGTGAAGGAGAAGTTTGGTTACAAGCTGGTGTTCTCTCCCTTACCCGAAGCGGGGGACTTCCGTCTGGATGTAGCCAACGAAGAGCTGCGAGAACTATCACTCTCTTACGAAGCAGACTTCAATGAGCGTCTGGGCAAAGCCATGCGTGAGCCATGGGAGCGACTGCATGAAACGTTGACGCACTTGAGCACCAAGCTGACCGATGCACAGGATGGCACGGATGAGGTCAAGCGCCGTTACCACGACAGTCTGGTGACCAACGCGCAATCGCTGTGTGAACTGCTTACTAAGCTAAATATTACGAACGACCCTAAGCTTGAGGAGGCACGGCGTAGTCTTGAGCTAACAATGTTAGGTGTGGATATTGACTCCATCAAAGAGAGCCCCGAGGTGCGACATAGCGTCAAGTCTAGGGTGGATGCAATCCTTGAGAAGTTTGACTGGTAAGGGGGAGTTATGGGATACCGAAGCGATATAACTGCTGTGTTCTACGTAAGCAAAGTGGAACACTTGCCTCTGCTTAAGTTGTGGTTAAGCGAGAACTTCCCTATGGATAAGTTCCACGAGGGCATACGATGGTTTAACAGAGGCATGATATTCGAAGAAAGTGACACTAAGTGGTACGAAGACTACGATGAAGTGAAAGCATTTAATAAAGCTGCGGATAACTTCAAAGACTTAATCGTGGGTTTTAACAACTCATCAGTCGAAGATCAACCTATGTTCTGTTACGAGTTCGTACGTATAGGCGAGAACTACGAGGATATTGAGACTGACCACTGCGGCGACCACTGTGAGTTCATATTGAATGTATATAGAAGTGTATCTATAGACGTATAGGAGAGGCTTATGAGTATCGAAGAACAGGCAGAGGAAGCATGTAACAAGTGGTGCGCGTGGGTTAAGGCGGAGGGTAATGGCTTCTGGAAGTGGGGGAACATCCCTGACGAGGCCATACGGGAGTGGATACCCGGTTACTTGCTTGGCGTGGAGCACAGGCTATCTAACGTGCATGGAGATGACACAGACCATGAACGGCTATGGCACTTCGGCGAGGACATGTTCTTTTTTAAACAAGTTTCGACTGGACGTGAGATGGCAGGTAAATGCCATGCTGCTGGTTACGTAGCGGGTTACCAATCAATAGGAGGCAACAGTGGATGAGGACTTATTGGTAATGTTTATCAAGGCCGGGATATTCGCTATTGTGTGCGTCATGCTTGGTATGGGTTTGGCTCACTGGATAATATGGGGGTGATATGTTTGGTAAATTACAGACGGGCGATATACCGTCACTGAGTAGTCACGCAGAAGCACTGGCACACTGGGAAAGCATCAAGCCCATACGTGGCCGAAGAGATGATGAGCGACCCATCGGGGACAGGCGCAAGAGTCACATGCAGATTAGTCGCAACCTTGACACTGTTATGTGTGTGCTCTACGACACGCGTGTCATTACGTTTCACCCGGACGATACGATAACGCTCTGTGTGCCCGAGGAGTGGCGCTCAAACACGACCGCTCAGTTCATTGGCGCGGTGTTGCGTAACCACGTGCAGTCTGTGGGCATACGAGACAAAGACGTGGTGATAACGCTCAGAGACTGGGGTTCGTTCCGTATTGGTACGGCAACGAAGTTTAAGCTGGTACCAAACGGATTGGTATTGCTCGAAGGTAACATTGTTAGGGACGTGTACACAGTTAACCGTAAGGTACTGAATGCGGCACGCAAGAGTATCGATCCATTTCTAACTTACCAGCGTGGATCGCATAAGGTGCGGGAAGGTCTGTATTCATTCGACGAGATGAATCTGCTTTATGATTTCTTAGTTGAGCACAAGCAGGTAGAAGCAAGCTTTCCGTTCGATACATTTGTATCATCGAACCAGCATTGGACATTGGACTTACCTCTGGTTAACAAATGGACACGTACGGGAGATGGCGTAAAGAAGTGGCACGAGAGGGCTGAGCTCGCGTTGAAGCTGATGCGGGAGGGTTCACACGAGGGCTGGTATGCGATATCGTTATGGTTGGTTGCAAGCTGTTATTACTTGAGGCAGAACCGTAACGTGCACGTTGACTTTGAACTGTTGACGCAAGACATAACGGACTTGTTTCTGGTGCTTATACCTGACGCACTAATCGCAACGCCAGAGCCGTATGGGGAGATCAAGGTAAGCGGTCATCGTCATGCAGCAATGGTTAAAAATTATATTGAAGGGGTGGAGGTTCATTGAACAAAGTTAATCAGGATACGTACGCACGAGCAATGAAGCTGTTACTAAGCCGCCCTGTATCAGCGCATGAGATAGCTAGTGATACGGGGTTACACATAGTGACGGCACAGAGGTTGATGCGTACGTTTAAGCAGCACGAGATCATTCACATATGCAGTTGGCGACCCGACTTACAAGGACGTGACGCTATACCTGTATACGAGCTAGGGTTTCGTAAAGATAAACCACGGCGCGCTATGACTCAGGCGCAGAGACAACAACGATGCAGAGCTAAGAAGGAGAAGAGATGAACAGAGAAGAATACAACATCCTGTTTCACAAGGTCGGGCTAAACCGCGTGGCGTTTAAAGCGGTGAACGATTGTGATGAGGAGATACTTGCTTTGGTGAACGAAGCAGTAGCAGCGGAGCGCGAACGCATTTTAGATATGTGCAAAGAAGGTTTGTGGGATGGTGAAGGAATAAGGTTTCACCTTGAGAAGCAAGGAAAGAACAATGACTGATAAACAACCAGAAGCATTGATACGCGCAGACGAGTTAGAGGCTATAGGTGCCGAATCCAGCCTTGCACGGGCGATGGCAGCGCACACAATCAGGCTCTTATACAAAGAGAAAGCGGAGTTGGTGGAGGTGTTGCAGCAAGCGTTGGATGCGTTGATTGATGCAGCAGATTCACAAAGCTGGGAGATGCAACAAAACATAGATCAGCACGGCGAGTGGTACAGACGTTCTTTGTATTTAAAACAATCCACAACAAATTCCCAGAAAGTAATTGAAGCACTTCGCGCCCGACTGACGCAGCCTGAACCAGAGCCGGTGGCATGGATGCACATACAAGGCAACCATGAAGAACCTAACTGGAGAAAACTAAATGAGGATGAAATAAGTCGCGGATGGATGCAGAAGCCACTTTACGCCGCCCCACCACAGCGCGAATGGCAAGACCTAACAGGAGAGGAAGAAGATGCAATATGGGACGAGTGCCTTGGTGTGTTTGACTGCTTGAAGATGACACAGGCTAAACTGAAGGAGAAGAACGGATGACACAAGTACGATTCACTGATGTCGGGTTCCCGACTAACATTGTTATATCGGATAAGGTAACCCAATGGCGTACCAAGGTATTTACTTTGGACGAAGTAGTATTCGGCGAAGTATCTTCGCAAGTAATACCAGTGGTAGCTAGGATGTTCCCAACATGGCAGTTCGTGGTGACTCAGGTTCATACAGAAGGGCTAAGCACAGAACGCAAAGTCTATCCAACATGGGTAACAGCAGTTGAAAAAGGTGTTGAACGAGGCAGGATACAGAGCAGACACCCGTGGCGCTCGTATGCTGAGGATTTGGTGTTCGAGAACCCGCGTATTCATAACGCCATGCAACGGGTTGGACGCAAGACCACGACCAAGCCCAAGGTAGCAGTGCAGATTGTTAAGCAATACTTTACAGACCCGCCTATGGCGGAGCAAATAAAAGAAGTAGCGAGGCGCGTAAAGGTAGACGCAAACCAACACAAGGTTACGTTTGGCGCGTCGAGAGACTTAGAGTACATGCGGTTAGTAGGTTTGGTGCAACCATACGTTGAGGAGCGCATATCAGAGATTGCAAAGCAAGTACCCGCAGTGAACACTAACTTCGACGTGCCAGCATACTTAGAACTTGTCGAAGATACAAAAATATCAATATCTGTTGTTGATGCCCCAAGCAATTCGATGTTGACAGTCATGCTGCGCGGTGATAAATATGTGTTACATAGAAATAATATGTCAGTCTTCGCCCTAAGCTCAGAGTCTTTACCGGAACCGGTTCGTAGGGCGATAGGTTTACTTAAGCTGGTGGAAGATGGTCAGTTTGTACGAGACGTTGGGTACAGGTATAAGGCAGATCAATTTTTAGTTATATACGATGGATCATTTAACGAGGGGACAACATGCAAAACTTTAAATTAAAACTGATAGAACCGAAAGAACAGGTCAAAGAGACACCAAAGAAAGAGAAGGTTACAAGCATTCTGGATGCACGTTTTGCGTACACTCCCTCCGCAGAGACTGACCTTGCTTCGCGGTTCAAAGCTATGGGGTTCAAGGCCAAGCCAAAGAAGCCCCGGTTCGGTAGATGAAAGGCGATAACTTAGGCAACCAGCACTCCCGTGTAGCTAAGGATGGAAAGCTAACCCCAAGGCAAGACTTGATAATGCGTTTCTTGGCGCAAGGCATGCGCAGCAAGGAGATTGCAGAGCGGATGAACGTTAAGCCTAATACTGTATCCAGCGTTGTTGGGCAAGTATGCGTGGCCTTAGACGTAAATACGTTGGCACAAGCCATGGCTGTATGGGCGGTTGCAGATTATTTAGAAGCTAATGAGGAATAGTAATGAGCATCAGAAGACGGGCAATACGGTTAGCTAACGCCTTAGAGGAGGCACCGCGTACCGAGGATGACCTTGAAGCGGCGGCGATACTGCGACAACTTGTACGTGTGCATGAGGTAGCGCACGAGGTGGTGTTGGCAAAGACACACGACGCAAGCAGAGCCGCTTATTGTGAACTAGTAGACTTAGTTAAGGGGAAGACATATGAGTAGTGAGAAGTGGTGGGTCTATATTGCGGTAACGTTTTACATATGTGTTGCGCTGTTTTCCGTTTACTTTGCTTCTGCGGCGCTGTTACAGGCAACAAAGCTACCGTGCGGTGTGTCGGAAATCAGTCCAGATTTTAGTCATGAGCAACGAGAACAATGTCGGAAAGGGAGGAACCATAAGCTATGACAGAACAGAAAGTAAGACGGGGGCGTGGACCCGGCAAGCAACTACGACAAGGCATCACAAGCGTACGCCTACCAGTGTACGTTCTTAATTACTATCGCCAAAACTTTGACAACAGCACAGCTAAGATGCGCGAAGTTCTGGTTAACTACGTGGAAGAAAATGGAGCTAACAATGGGAAAAAAAGCAAAGAAGGTATTGAGTCCTGAAGCGCTGGCAACGTTACGCCGTACCGCTGCATACGCACGACAAGTACGACTAGAGAAACGTAAAGAGCGGGAGGTGGCAGGTGTACCCCATCCATACACCGCACCGAAGCGCAAAAAGAAGAAAGTACCACCTAGCACACAACGAGTATTGCAATGGGATGAGATCAAGAAACCCGTGCAAGAGGTTGCTCGGATAGTGCGTGCTGTTACAAGCAACATGTCTATTCAGCAAGCCGACATGGTCAACAGCCCAGCACATTACAAGGTGGGTGGCATTGAGACTATTGACTTTATCGAAGCTAAGGGTCTGTCCTATAACTTAGGCAATGTGGTTAAGTACGTAACCCGTGCAGGGCATAAGGGTGACCGTAAGCAAGACCTTGAAAAGGCGCGTTGGTATTTGACGCGAGAGATCGAAGCATCATAGGAGATGGTATGTCTGGTACGCCTGAGAGTAAAGTTAAGTTAGCTGTCGTTAAATTGCTCAAACAATACGGCGTGTATTTCTTTTTTCCCGCAACCCACGGGTACGGGCGTTCAGGTGTACCAGACATCATATGCTGCATCAACGGTAAGTTTTTAGGTATCGAGTGCAAAGCAGGAAAGAACGAGCCAACCGCGCTGCAACAACGAGAAATAAATCAGATACAAGCGGCAGGTGGTATGGCTATGGTAGTCAGAGAAGACCTAACATTGTTAGAGTTTCTACTGAAGGAGCTAACGTATGAGTAGTACAAAGAAAATTATAGCTAGGCAAGCGCCTTGTGACGCAGTGATGTTGTTAGTGCAGCGCATGGAATCACACCCAGAGGAGTTCGCACTTAACAGCACAAGCAAGTGGCAGAATTTTTTAGAGGTGGTAAAGCGGCGCGTGGTAGATGGTAACAAGGACGCGCTGATTATTCTAGAAGACTTTGAGTGCGACATGCTGTGGAACAAGTTTAAGGCGGCGGGTAAGAAATCTTTACACGCGTTCGTTATGAAGAAAATATTAGAGGGGAATGGCGATGAGTGAAGACATCAGCGTAGGGGTACAGATACTACTGAAGCGGTTTGAGACTAATCCAGAAGAAATGACTAATGAGTACGGCAAGTGGGCGCAGCTACGTGAGGCGGTGCTGAACTACATGGAGGGGCAGAAAGGTGTGCGCTACCTGTACGGGTTGAATCACGAGGAAATCGAGATGCTATTTAGAGCATTCACCGCGCAGTACCGCAAAAAGTTTGACGACTGGGTAATGAAAGAAGTGCTAAACCCAGACGATGAAGACTCAGTTATGACTCAGCATAAGTTGGCGCACTCTATGGCCGCAAACAAAGTTTTAATAAATAACCCGCAAATGCTTCAAAATTCTATACCGCCCGGCTCGTGGCAAAACGTAGCAACACATACTTCGAACACATCCGTAATATCCCAGCAGTCTTTAGTTGCTAGGCTTAAACAAGAACTAGGCATCAAATGAAAATAATTGCTCTCGACTTCGAGACTTACTACGACCGCGAGTATAGCCTTAGCAAGATAACTACTGAGGAATATGTACGTGACGAACGATTTGAAACTATAGGGGTGGGAGTTAAAGAAGATGGACGAGACGCAGTGTGGGTATCAGGTACACGAGACAAAATCAAAACGTTTTTGGATTCGCTCAACCTGCACGAGCATCTGGTGCTGGCTCATAACGCTATGTTTGATGCCGCTATTCTTAACTGGCGTTTTGACATTCGCCCTCGGGGTTGGCTTGACACGCTTAGCATGGCGCGTGCTCTGCATACCATTGAAGTGGGGGGTTCCCTTGCTGCACTCGCTGCGTATTACAAGCTGGGTGAAAAAGGAACAGAGGTCGTCCAAGCTCTCGGTAAGAGGCGCACGGACTTTACGGCGGTAGACTTAGCTGCGTATGGTGAGTACTGCAAGAACGACTGCGAGCTGACGCTAGAACTGTTCAGGATACTGTCGCAGGGGTATAGCAAAGTTGAGCTTAAGTTGATCGACCTGACTATTCGTATGTTCTCGGAGCCAGTACTGGAGCTAGATGCAAACATGCTGCTCGACCATATCCACGACGTGCAGGTAAAGAAGAAAGAGTTGCTGGACTCGGTGACGATGGTGGACAAGGATCAGCTAATGAGTAATCACAAGCTGGCAGCAACATTAAAGCTACTAAGGGTCATTCCACCTACGAAGATAAGTCCAGCTACAGGCAAGGAGACCTACGCATTCGCAAAGAGTGACGAGGCGTTCCGCAATTTACTGGAACACGAAGACCCCAAAATACAAGCGATTGTGGCTGCTAGGCTAGGAGTTAAGTCTACGCTGGAGGAGACCCGCACCCAACGGTTCATTGAGATTGCTGGGCGTGGCACCTTGCCTATCCCCTTGCGTTACTACGCAGCACACACCGGACGCTGGGGCGGCGATGACAAAGTCAACATGCAGAACCTACCCCGTAACTCTCCGTTGAAGGACGCTATCTTAGCCCCAGAAGGTTACATGCTGATTGACGCGGACTCTTCGCAGATCGAAGCGCGGACTCTAGCGTGGCTGGCGGAACAGAATGACTTGGTGGATGCGTTCGACCGGGGTGAGGATGTGTACAAAAAGATGGCCTCAGCTATCTACAACAAGGATGAAAGCGCCGTTACCAAAGAAGAAAGGTTTGTCGGGAAGACAACAATTCTTGGTGCAGGGTATGGCATGGGCGCAGCTAAGTTTCAGTTGCAACTAAAAAACTTTGGGGTGCAGCTACCACTGGAGGAATGCCAGCGCATCATCAGCGTGTACCGAGAAACCTACCCCATGATTCCGGCGTTCTGGCGGGCGGCGGGTGATGCCCTTGGAACTATCATGAGCAATCAGGCGGGGGAGTTGGGTAGGGATGGCGTCTTAAAAATTGACGGGCTGCAAGGCATTCTTTTACCAAACGGCATGCGCGTTAAATACCCGCACTTGCGCAAGGTCACAAATGATGACGGCAAAACGGAGATGGTGTACGATACAAAGAGGGGGAAAGCAACCATACCGAATAGGATATACGGCGGCAAGGTAACAGAGAACGTTTGCCAAGCCCTAGCCCGCATAGCAATCGGTAAGCAAATGCTGATGATAGCTAAGAAGTACAAGGTTGTTATGACGGTGCATGATGCTGTTGCTTGTATCGTGCCGGAGGGAGAAGTTGAAACTGCGCAGGAGTTTGTCGAGTTGTGTATGAAGCTGCGGCCTGAATGGGCACCGGACTTACCGCTTAACTGCGAATCAGGATATGGAAAAAGTTATGGAGAATGTTAATGAGGGTACTGAGCGCAAGTATTAAAAATTTTGAAACCACGATTGTCACATCAGCAGCATTTGATGCACTCGATCCTGTGTCGCAGTTAGATGTACTTAAATGCGTAATTAGCGACCTTCGTACCATTTATAGCGACAAACTAAAAGAACAACGCGTAGTTAAACCAAGTAAACAAAAAGAAATAAGCGCAGCGGCCAAAGAGCGTGCATTAGAAGCACTAAAGTTACGCAATAAAGGCTGGACATATAAAGCTGTCGGTGTAGCTATGTTTGTATCTGCTAACAGGGCAATGCAACTGGTAAGAAAAGCGGAGCGTATTGTCGAACGTGAAAAAAGGTGGAACAAAGAATGATACCAGCATGGTCATACAGTAGCATCAAAACCTTCGATCAATGCCCGAAGAAGTACCATCATTTGCGCATACTTAAGGACTACAAAGATGCGGACTCGACTGCTACGGTCTATGGTAAGGATCTGCACAAAGCGGCAGAGGACTATATTAAAGATGGCACACCTATACCGCCGCAGTTTAGCTTTGTGCAGGAGACTTTACAGGCTCTTAACAAGATAGAAGGCGAGAAGCATTGCGAGATTAAATTAGGTGTAGCTAAGCGCGATGGTAAGTTTGCACCGTGTGACTTCTTTGCCAAGGATGTCTGGTGGAGAGGTATAGCTGACTTGCTCATTGTTAACGAGGAAAAACAAACTGCGTATCTGGTGGACTACAAGACCAGCAAGAACGCGAAGTATGCCGACACCAAACAGCTAGACTTACTGGCGGGTGCAGTCTTTACGCACTACCCTAAGATTATGGAAATTAAGTCCGCACTGTTGTTTGTGGTTAGCAACGAGATGGTTAAGAAGAAGCACGAGTTCATGATGCAAACTTCGTATCTGAATTCAATGGAGCCGGAGTTAACTCGGTTAGAAGCAGCGATAAAAACGAACGTGTGGAACCCGGTGTCCGGCCCACTGTGTAAATTCTGTCCTGTAACTAGTTGCGCACACAATAGGAGGAGCTAATGACTGAAGCCGAAGCACAAGAGTATATCAACAAAGTACTTAAAGACTACCCTGACCTAACTGCGAACGGGTTTAAGTATGAGAATAGATACGCTTTGTACAACCAAGACGATGGGTGGGGTAAAGACCACGGACCCGTTACACCGGAAGGATTTACAGCCGTAGTTGAGTGGTTACTAAACTATGACGCGCTTGACCGTAGGAAAACTATTAATACCAGCACAAGTAGCTACGGATGGAAACACCGAGTAGAGCGTGATGCTAAGCAGTACGTAAGCAACGGAGATTTTATTTGCGGCGCTTTATATTTGAAGTATTCTATGAAACGTATGCCCCGTTCACCTAATGCGTATTTTAATTTGAGGAAGGAAACATCCCATGCCTTACATAAATAAACCCCGCCCATACAAAAAAGAATACGAAGAGTATCAGGGCACACCAGAGCAAATTAAGAAACGCGCCACGCGCAATGCAGCCCGTGCCAAGCTGATGAAAGAAGGCAAAGTCAGTAAGGGTGATGGTAAAGACGTTGCACACACCAAAGCATTATCTAAGGGCGGTAGCAATACAACAGGCTTGAAGGTAGAGAGTGCTGGGGCTAACCGGTCTTTTCTACGTGGCTCTGATCGTAGCTTGAAGTCTGAAGTCAGTAAGCGAGAACGTAAAAAATGATGGACGAGAAGCAACAACCACTGATGGATACGATGTCCGTGGAAGAAGCCCGAATGATCTGGCTAACAATGTTAGGTTCTGATTGGGTGGATGAGGACGTGATTATGGATGCGCCTTATAACTCTCCACTTGATGCCGCCTCTGTTATTTTAGATTACGAAGCTCTACTTGAGTACAACCATCACCAATACAAAATAAAACTTAGATGCAAATCGTAGATAACAAAGTCATCGTCATTAGAACGAGACGCCCGCACTTGATAACGGAGACGATCAAAAAGAGCAAAGTCATCGGTCGGTTGCCGGATGATCTGCACGATGTCGCCGTGCATTATGGGCTTGACGAAACGCAAGCGCTGGCTAAGCTAAACATTAAAAATGTGCCGTCACCCATAACCCGAGACTACGACTGGCCGGGGCAGTTCAAGCCGTTCGAGCACCAGAAGCAAACCGCGTCATTTTTAACCCTGCGCAAACGAGCATTTTGTTTTAATGAGCAAGGTACGGGTAAGACGGCGGCTGTTATCTGGGCGGCTGACTACCTGATGAAACTGGGCTTGGTGCGTCGTGTGCTTATTATCTGCCCACTATCTATTATGAAATCGGCATGGCAGAACGACCTGTTCCGGTTTGCTGTGCACCGTAGCTGTGACATTGCTTATGGTAAGCGTGACCAACGTAGAGCCATAATTAACGGCGATGCTGAGTTTGTCATCATTAACTTTGATGGGTTGGACATCGTCAAGGACGAGGTGGCTAACGGTGGGTTTGACTTGATCGTAGCGGATGAGGCTTCGGCATATAAGAACATGCAGACAGCCCGCTGGAAAACACTGAAGTCTGTACTCACCCCAGAGACTTGGCTGTGGATGTTGACCGGTACGCCCGCTGCACAATCGCCTGTGGATGCTTACGGTATAGCAAAGCTGGTTAATCCAGACGGTGTGCCTAAGTTCTTTGGGCAGTTCCGCGATAAGGTAATGGAGAAGGTAGGCCAGTTCCGTTGGGTGCCACGTCAGAACGCCGAGGTTACTGTGCATAACGCCTTGCAACCAGCAATTCGGTTTGAAAAAGCGCAGTGCTTGGACTTACCAGAAGTAACTTACACGGAACGCGATGCGCCACTTACACCGCAACAAGACAAGTATTACAAAATGCTTAAGCAGCAAATGATGATTAATGCCGGAGGTGAAGAGGTTACGTCTGTCAACGCTGCGGTTAACTTAAATAAACTTTTGCAAATATCGGGCGGTGCTGTCTACGCAGATAACCGAGAGGTTGTGGAGTTTGATGTGTCTAACCGGCTCAAAGTTGTACAGGAAGTTATTGAGGAATCAAGTAACAAGGTGCTGGTCTTCGTGCCATTCACACATACAATTGAGCTACTCATGAGCCACCTTACATCTGCTGGTATTACTTGCGAGATTATAAGCGGCAAGGTTACGGTCAACAGGCGCAACGACGTTATCCAAAGGTTTCAAAATAGTAAAGAGCCACGAGTATTAATTATTCAACCACAGGCAGCATCCCATGGGTTGACATTGACCGCAGCGGATACGATTATCTGGTACGCGCCGGTGACGAGTGTTGAAACTTATCTACAAGCAAACGCACGTATCAATCGCCCCGGTCAAAAAAACGCAATGACTATCGTGCATATTAAGGGTAGTGAAGTAGAAGCAAGGCTTTACCGAATGCTGCGCAACAACATAGCCAACCACACAAAAATAATTGATTTATACAAGCAAGAGCTTAAAGGCGCTTGACAATGTCAAAAGTTGGTGTATAGTTCAGGTATCAGTACGTGAGTGCTGGTGGATGTGGGAGTAGATTTAAATGTTGAAGTGACGACACCCAAGCTGTGTGTGGGGCTAATAACTACAGCGGCGGGGGCTGAGCTAAAACCGTAGGCTTTTTTCATTTACCTATAGGTCTTCCACTCGGTGACCCCGCATTTTTATTGAAGGAGCTACGATGGATGTAAAAGACTACCCCGCAGATCAACTGACGGAAGTGTATATAAAAATACGCGATAAGCGTGATGCGTTGCAGAAGAAGTTTGATGAAGAATATAAAGTGTTGGAAGAACAGTTAGCGCTCATATCAACCGAGATGCTAGAGTTGTGCAAAGAGAATAATGCTGATAGCATCAAAACCCCCGTTGGCACAATCATGCGTAGGGTTGATACCCGGTTCTGGACGAATGATTGGGAATCTATGTATGAGTTTGTAAAAGAAAATGATGCGTATGGTTTGTTCGAGAAACGTATTCACCAGACCAACATGAAGCAGTACCTTGAAGAAAACCCAGACCAGTTACCCAAAGGTCTTATGTCCGATAGCAAATACAAAATTACTGTAAGGAGAAGCAAATGAGCAACGAAGTTTCTATTTTTAAATCCGGTGATGTAGCCCTCTCAGCGAAGAAGAGCCCATCAGCACTGACGCAGTCGCTGATGAAGAAGAAGTCATTGAAGCGCGTTGTGGCTAAGAATGGCATCCTGCGCCGACTGGCTAATGGCGAAGATGTGGGCAAGTTGAAAGCGCCTTTGCGTGTTGTCATTGTTAACGCAGCACCAGATATTTCACGTACGTTCTACGCTAAGACCTACGACCCAAACGCTGAAGCTGCGCCGCCAGACTGCTGGTCGCCTGATGGCCGCAAGCCAGATGTAGGTGTGAAGCAGCCACAAGGTAAAACTTGTGAGACCTGCCCTAAGAACATCGCTGGCTCCGGTCAGGGTAATACTAAGGCATGCCGCTATGGCCGTCGTATCGCACTGGTGCTGCCAGACGATATGGATACTAACGTGGCTGGTGATGTGTATCAGATGCAGTTGTCGGCTAAGTCTATCTTCGGTAAGGGTAACAACCACACCTTCCCGTTCAACGCGTACATAGACTACATCTTTGCCAATGGTAGCGACATTGAATCTGTAATTACGGAGATAAGTTTTAACGAAGATAACGATAACCAGACTGTGCTGTTTAAGGCAGTGGACTTCGTTGCTAAGTATCCGCAGTTAGAAGCTATTGTTGCAGAAGCAGCGGTGTCCGAGACTGCACAGAAAGCTGTAGTTATGTCTGTGTACCAAACGGATACGGAGGGGAAAGCAAACAATGAGGAGTTTGAGCAATCGCCTGTACCAAAAGCCGAGAAAGCCAAGGCAGAAGCAGTCGAAGAGGAAGCGGTGGCAGAACCTACGAAACGCGCTTCTAAATCAAAGGCCGAGGTTTCGGATACGCCTAAGAAATCTCTTGCGGATGTGGTCAGTGACTGGAGCGACGCCTAATGACCTACGGATACAGCCAGCGACTTGCGACCATAAATAAACGGGCTGACAAGAAGCTGCTTGGTGTTATCTTGGGTAACGCATGTATTGGGGCTGGATCTTCGGTACGTGAGATTGCTGACCAACTGGGGGTAAGCCGCACCACGGTTTACAACTGGTTTTCTGGATTATGTGATCCGCATCCAAAATACCACGCAGCGATTTTCAAACTGTTGAAACGCTTGAAGTAAAGAGTATGGCACCTAGTGCTTTTTGGGGGGAGAAATCCCCCCTTTTTTACCCTCATACAATAACTAAATGGCTAACTTCGACTTAATGGATGCTGTGCTGCCCGATGAGGGTTGGTATTGCATTGTAGGAATTAAGAACGACGTAGCGTGGCAGGAGCTTGTACAGACTAGAGAAGAGGCAGACGAGTTTATCAAGCAGTATCTGGAGGGTGGGCGCGATGTTTATTTTGGTTGTGCTAAGTTTGCAACCAACGCGAATCGTAAGCAGGAGAATGCTACGTATTTCCGTGCCCTCTGGATGGATATTGACTGCGGCGAAGATAAAGGAAAGCCTAACCCTAAAAAGAATAACCGGATTGAAGGCTATGTAGACCAAGCCACCGGATTACAAGCACTACGAGAGTTCTGTTCCACGATAGGACTGCCCAAACCTACAGTCGTTAACTCAGGACGTGGCTGGCATTTGTACTGGCTGCTTACTGAAACCATAGACAAAGCACGCTGGCAACCACTTACTAAGCGGCTATCTAAACTTTGCGTCACTCACGGCTTGATTGTGGACCCTTCCGTCTTCGAGTCGGCTCGGATATTACGCGTACCGGGGACATTAAATTTCAAGGATGAAACACCTAAGCCCGTCGAGGTGTTGTCAGTTGCTCCACCCGTAGAATACGAAAAGATTAAAGAAATACTTGGTGTAAGCGCCGAGGACGAGCAGTACATACCCAGACGCAGAGGGCCACCGTCGGCACTTACTTTGGCGTTGATGAAGAACCGCACGTCGTCGTTTAAAAAGATTATGACGATGGGCGATGAAGGCTGCGCTCAGTTAATACATTGTTATCAGAACCAAGAGTCCATAGATTACAACCTGTGGCGCTCAGCTATGTCTATCGCGGCATTCTGTGAGGACTCGTACTCGGCAGTTCACAAGTTGTCTAAAAACCACCCGCATTACGACCCAGCGGAAGTGGATGCGAAAGCGCAAAACTTGCGAGATACCGGAGCCCCCCACTACTGCACGACGTTTGCGCGTTGGAACCCCGGCGGCTGTGATAATTGCAAACATAAAGGCGCATTTGCTTCTCCTATCGCTTTAGGTCGGACGATAGCTTTGTCTGAAGCAACTGAGGAAGGATACTTGGTCGAACCTGAACAACCGGAAGACGAAGAAGAGGATGAAGGCAGCGTAGCGATTGCGCCCACTTACATTCCGACGTACCCATTCCCATATAAGCGTGGTGCAAGTGGCGGCGTATATCGGGAGCCGATGAAGGATGAGGAAGAAGCAAAGTTGATTTACGAGCACGACATATACGTAATGCAGCGCATGATCGACCCAGAAGTAGGCGAAGTAATGCGGATACGTCTGCACTTACCCAAGGACGGCGTTAAGGATTTTACGATAGCAGCAAGCGCACTGACCGGTAAGGACGAACCAAAAAAACTGTTAGGTGCCAAGGGCGTGTTGGCTCGGGGTACGCAGATGGATGAAGTAATTAACTTTTTGCTTAGGTGTGCAAAGGAAATACAAATAACCACAAAGGCAGATATTATGAGAACACAATTTGGTTGGGCTGATGGAGACAGTAAGTTTATTGTGGGTGATAGAGAGATTACGGCGGATAGCATTTACTACAGCCCCCCTTCCACAGCGACGAAGCATCTGGCACCGTACGTCATTGAGTCAGGCACGTTAGAAAAATGGAAAGAAGTCTTTAACCTCTACACTCGCCCCGGTTTGGAACCCAACGCGTTTGCTGCGCTGTCAGCATTTGGTGCGCCGTTGCTTAAGTTTACCGGGCAGAAGGGCGCGATCATTAACTTGGTCTTCCGTGGCTCAGGCTCAGGTAAGTCAACAACGCTGGCTGTATGCAACAGCGTATGGGGGCACCCAGACAACCTGATGTGTATCCCAAAAGACACGGTTAACGCCAAGATGCTGAAGCTGGGGGTGATGAATAACCTGCCGTTCACGATGGACGAGATAACGAACATGGTGGCCGAAGAGTTCTCTGATATGTCCTACGGTATGTCTCAAGGGCGCTGGAAGGACCGGTCTATGGCAGCGACCAACGAACTCCGACTTAACACGACATTCTGGCAGACCATTTCTTTGTGCTCAGCCAACGCACACTTTGCGCAAAAGCTGGCATCTTTGAAGGCTACGCCGGACGGGGAGATGATGCGCTTGATGGAGTACCAGATTGGTTACTCAAATGCTATCGACGTGGCAGAAGGTAAGCAGTACTTTGACCATCAGTTGCGAGAGAACTACGGCGTGGCGGGTGGTATATATGCACAATGGCTTGTAGGCAACAAAGAAGAAGCAGTCCAGACTATGCGGGCTATACAAGCCAAGATCGACAAAGAGCTGAAGCTGACTCAGCGGGAGCGGTTCTGGTCTGCGGTTGTTGCTTGTAACATTACCGGTGGTTTGATTGCCCGCAATCTGGGCTTGATTGACTACGACATGAAGGTTATTTACAAATGGGCAACAGACCTGATTAAGGAACTACGCAAAGAAGGCAGTGCCCCTATGGATGACGCCTCGACTGTGTTGGGTGACTTTCTCAACCGCCACGTGGACCAGTGCTTAGTTGTCAACGGCGAAGCCGACTCCCGCACTAACCTGAGCCCTGCACCGTTACGGGAACCCCGAGGTGCGTTGGTTGCACGATATGAGCCAGACACCAAAAAACTATACATCCAGTCCAGTGCGTTTAAGGATGACTGCGTTAAGAAACAGATTGGGTATAGCGATGTGCTACGGGAAATGAAGCTCAAGGGTGTGTTTACGGGGCGGGTCACACGCCGACTCGGCACTGGGATGAAGATGGTAACGGCACCCGTGTATGTGTTGGAGTTTGACTGCACCAACCCCGAGTACTTGAACGTTGAGGCTTTTGTTCCAGTGGAGAAACCTGATGCAGGTGGAGAAGGTCAGCTACCAAATTAACTGGCAAGCGTTTAAGCCGGGGGCATCGTTCTTTATCCCGTGTTTAAACCCCGCTACGGCAGTGCAGGATATTACGCGTGTTATGAAAAGGCTTAGGTTTAAAATCGTAACACGCGTTGTCATACAGGAGGGCGTGCAGGGGGTGCGTGTGTGGAGGGTCTAGGTTATACTGCGCCGGACGGCACCCTCCGAAGTTAGCTCCTTCTGCCGTCGCTCTCCTTTGCCCCCGCTTAGTCGGGGGCTTTTTTCATGGGCGCACTAGCTGGCATCATCTTCATGATTAACGGACGTAGCTTATCTTTCACACGTAACCCGTCTATAGACTTGCCTCGCGCTTCAGCTTCTCGGTCGATAGTTGAAGTAATAGCATCTCCATCTATAACGTCGTATGGGTTTGCTTTATTGAACTTTAGAACTGCTTGCATAGCGGCGTCTCGTTTGCTAAACGTAAACCCATCCAGCAAATCTTTATACAAATCTAAAGCTGCTCTACGTTGTTCTTCTCGTTTTTGAATTTCAGCATATAACTGCGCTGTCTTTTCCTGCTTTGACGCTACACGGGTAATGCCAAATCCTGCCATAGTAGCTATACGGTTTGCTTCTGTTAAAGCCTCTGGAGCAGCTATTACATCCCCTTTAAGAGTCTTTACTCCCTCACCCTTATCAACAAACGGAACCCCTTGTTGCCGGAACGCTACTGCAAACCCACGTAAACCTGCGGGAAGCAGCAACTCCATACCCCGTTGCGTATCGCCATTATTTATACGGCGCATTGCTTCGGCAACGTTTATCCCCATTCCAACGCTGGGGCCTAGCATATTAATAATAAACTCTCGCAGTGTTTCAGGTTCAGACTTACCAGCCTTCATCTCGCGGAACCATAACTGGTCTAGCTTTGTACGGCCATGGAAGTCTACATCGGTTGCCCATGACACAGGACCGCGTTCTAAAATCGTACCTAAGTCGAGACCGAATGTATCAGTTAAAAACTTTTTAAACCGCAGCTTAGGGTTTCTACGTTCTGGGTCTTCCTCATCTTCAGAAAAAAGCGACATTGCGTATGAGATAACGGATACTAACGGCAGACCCATAGCACCTGCAAACATGGCGGTCATACCTAGCGTACCAATAAACTTAGTAGCAGCAGTGCGCCGTACTCCGGGGGGCTGCTCTCCAAACATAGCCCTAAAGTTTTTAACTAAGTAGAACGTAGTCTGTTGGGCAAACGCTTTGAACTGCAAAATCACCCGTGCTGTATTGCCTCGGAAGTAACGAGGTTTATTAAACTCTGAGTAATCGAACATTGCCTCGTCAGTCAACCGGGAGGCTTCGTTCAACGCTTCTTCCTGTGCAGTCTTTACGTCGCGTCCATCTTTGGTAGCACGGTCGTACGCTAAATCGTACGCGGTCATAAACATGACTTCGCGGTTAAGTTTTTCGCTATGGTGGAATAGGTACCCCATGGCGTTCATAATTTTTGTGGTTGTGGAACCACCGTCATACTGTTCAGATGGAGTGCGCGAAAGCTGGAGCGTATCGTAAGTTAGCGTCGTATCAATTTTTCCACGGCGCAGGGCTTCCATATACGCATCCCGGCGATGTCCAGTCAGCTTTGAAAGCAATGTAGGGAACGTAAACTTACCGTCTTTATCGGTTGTGCCCACTGCTTTAAATATGTTCATGTTCTTGGCGAGTGCCAAGTTTGCTTTCCCTCCAAACTCACCGTTAAGAACCGGCATACCAAAAACGTACAGACCCGTTAAGTTAGTCAGCGCGGATGCAGGTGCACTCATGTAGTAGAAGAAACTGGCGCTACCAAGCACATTAGCAAACTTAGTAGCCATAGCATCAGTGCGGTCTGGTGACAGCACGTTCTCTACGCGGTCTTTCATTTCAGTAATTAACGGCGCATACAATTCTTCCCGCTGAGGCATTCCTTTTGTAGCATCCCAAGCTCTAACTACTGAGTTTCGTAGTTTTTGACCGTACTCAATCTTGGCTAACTGCACCGAGGTGTGAAAGCTGGACTTAGCAAAGTTACGCAGCGCATCTGAGCGGAAACCCGCCGTGCCTTTACGATGGATAAAGTGCTTGCGGAAGTTCTGTTCAGGCAGTGTAGAGAAATACAACTGATGTATCTCATCTTTTAACGCCGCCTTATCCACCATATTGGCGTTATCTACCAACTCAAGAATATCTTTTAATGTCTTGGACGAGCGCATGCCCTCATCAACAGCAACTTTAAAGTCGTCGCCAGTAGCAAAGATATTACTTTCGTCAGCCTTTAGCGCTTCTACAGTAGTGCCTAGCTCTTTAGCACGTTGACGTACAAAGAAGTTACGCTCACGTGGGTCCTCAAACATGTAGTACTCCATGTTCGGGCTTTTTGGATTGCCTATGCGCACCCAGTATTTACCTTCGCGGACTAACGGAAAGTAAGGCTGTGGTAATTTCTCAAAGTCTTTTTCCAGCGTTGCAATGATCTGCGCTTTAGTCGCTTCGTCTGCTTCTGTCTGCGATACACGGTCAAGCAGAAGCTGTTTGTACTTATCAAACCGGGCTTTGTAAAAGTCACGAATATCGTTGTACAGTTTCTTGCCGTCTGGACCTAACGCTTCATACATCTGCGTAAGCGTAGCTGACCGGGTATCCACCGACGGATCAATCTGGTTAATAGTAGAGAGATGGATAAGCCGATTTAAAGTGCGGGACTTACCTGTATTAGCGCGCTGCCATTCATGCCAGACTTTAGCCATGTCAGCAGTTTCATCCAACATCTTGGACTTAGCACCATTCATGTCCTCGGCGATACGCAGTGTTGTATCTAGAACAGGTTTACCATCGCCTCCAATCATTGCCTTGGCCGCTTTGAGCTCAGTTAGCTGTCGCGTGGTCAAAGACTTTAGAAGCGGGTTACGAAACTGCGAGGTTGTACCGTTATAAACGTCAGACATCACATCTACGGCATCATCCCAGCTACGTATTTTTATAAGCTGCCCAATAATAGTAAGCTGCTCTTCTGGTCCTGCTTTTGGGTCCTTTAACTTAGCATCGAAGTCTTTAGCTTCTTTACCTTTGTTTTTTATTGCAGCCAACGTGTCAGGCGTAGTGGCTAGAAGACTTGCGTCACGAGGCAGGCGCTCGCTTAAGAGTGCGTCAGTAGTTACAACTAAGTCTTGGAAGGCAGACTGGGAGTTAGCGTCAAACCCAAACAGCTTGCGGATAGCTTCGACAAAACGTGAGTACATCGACATCTTCATTCCCGGCACCTGAGTAGCCAAGAACTGCTGCATCATGTTGTCGGTCAAGCCGTACGACACAAACTCACGCACATCGGTAAATGCGTTCACCTTATACAACGCGTCAAGGTAAGGAGTGGAACGCCCTTCTGCTTTAGCAACCCGATAGACAAGCTCAGCCCGTTGCATCGTTTTTGTCATTATCTGCGCAAATGCTTGCAGTGCAGGCGCGGTATCTAACTCACCTTGCGCATCTAAAGCCAATGCGTAATCCAAGCGCAGGGTAGTCGCAGCGTGCAAAGCCTCGTGCAGTACGGTTGTGTTGTTTATGCCATTGACATCGCCAAAGCTTGCGTCCCGCACATAAATAGTCTTACGCGCTTCGGAGTACACACCTTGGGTAGTCTCTTTGAATGCTTTGTTTATCTCCGCAGGTAGCTTAGTGTCTGAGCGGATTACGACAAACTGTACGCCCTTGACTGCATTCAACAGACGTTGAGCCAGCAGCTTCTCAAACGGCTTGCCGGTGTTCATTATCCGGCGCAGTGCCTGCTGTGCAGTTGTGGCTGAGTTAAACTTAGGATCTGCGTCGTCCGACAAGTAGATGCTTGTGGACTTCAACGGTGCGCCACGTTGTTCTGCCTTGTAGTCGGCGTAAAGTTTTTTGTACTGTGCTTGTTCTTGTGGAGTGAACGTAGCCACGGCTTCCCGTGCAACCCGACCGGCCTTAGTGTCGCGGCGTGTGGGGTCTACGCTGGCGATGTACAAGTACATCTTGTTGTTCCACAAGTCTTCCTTGCGTGCAGACTCAGCTTCTTCATAGGCCGTCTGCGCATCCTCGGCGCTAACTCCACGCTTAGCGAACTGCTCGGGAGCGAAACCTAATGATAGTTTTTGGATAGCTTTAGCCCGACCTTCGATGTCACGGGCGTCTTGGATCAAGTCCCCAGCTTGTGCCTTACGTTCTTCCGTTGTTTTAGCAACCTCAGACTTCTTGCGCCCAGCCCCCGGTGCACGTTTACGTACAGGGGCTTCGGCTTGTTCGGCTATGGCTGCGACGGTGGCGGCAGTTTCTTGCGGTCTTTCTTCTTTTGCTTGGACGGTTTCAATGGCTTCAGCGACACTGGGTTCCTCCGTGGGGGTAATGACTTCTTCAGCAGCACGTGCAAAGGCTTCTTCTTCCTGCGCAACTTCTTCGGCTACAAGCTCAACAGTTTCAGGAACAGGCGCTGCTTCCAGCGCTTCGGCTGGGGCAATTTGTACAGCAGGCTGTATAGCTTCCGGAGCAACTCCACCTGTCTCCACGGGGGCTGCTTCTCCCACCACAGGGGCAGGGGCAATAGGAGCCACAACAGTAGGTTCAACGACAGGAGCACGTTGTGCAACGACAAAGCCTCCATCAGGGGCCTCTATAATTTGTAGTTGATCTTTGTTTGGCTGCGAGTCTACTACCGCCTGTGCTTGCTCAAGGGTGGGTAGCGGTTGGGTTAGTGGTGTAGGTTGTACTGCTGCTCCAGTAATAGGTGCTCCAGTAAGTTGCTCAGCAGTAGCCAGTCCAGATGCGAGAGGTGTTTCAACTCCTGCGGTAGCGGCTTCAACTCCTCCGACAGGCATAGCAGCGCTAGGCTCAACTGTTCCGTCGATAGCTGGTGAAGGTTCGGTGACATCAATAACTCCTTCTTCAATAGTCGGTTCTGCCCCGGCTACAACCTGACCTGTTTCTTTTTCAATCTCCGCTTGTAACGCATCTATTTCTCTTTGTTCTTGCGTATCCGCACGGCGCTCCATAGCAACTTGAGCCACCCCAGTAGTTGCACCAAGACCAGCACCAGCAGCAGCTTCCAACGTACCCTGCGCCACAACACCACGCATCGTAGGCACATCAAAACCTTCTTCCTGAAGGGCGAGGTTCTTCGCCAGTTGTTCCTGTGCACCTTGGAGAAATTCAGGGGCCGCTTCTTTTGCAGCTGCTTTTGTTGCTGCGCCAAAGTAACCTTTGGCTGCTTGTTCGGCTACGTCTTCTGCTATTTCTGTTGCGCCTTTGCGCGTAATCTTACTGGCAATCATCCGGGCAATAGCAGGTTGTGCACCTGTAATAGCTTCGAGCGTACCAAGGCCAGCACCCGTGGTAATCATGCCCATGTTCTCGCCAAAGTACTCCTGCGCCTTTATAGCCCGCGCTTCGGCTTCAGCGGGTTTCAAACCTGCTTTAACAAGCTCTTCTGTAACAGTTTCGTAAATAGCGCCTTTGATGGTACCAGCACCCATAACTGAACCAACTGCCGCTGTAGTGCCAAGAATAGCTGCCGCAGGTGCACCTGCCACAGTAGCCGTAAGACCTACAACAATAGCTGGGCCCGATGTACCTAACGCGTTAACAACGGTATCTACTGGTGCAACAGCTAGTGCCTTAACACCCGCTACAACTTGATCCAAGATGCCTTTGTCTTCGGCCTCTTTCATAATCCTAGCCTGCTCACGCGAGTCTTGTTTGGACTGCGCAGACATTAGTCCAGCTAGGTAGTCTTCTACGGAGCGTAGGTTTTTAGACGTGGTGCTATCTGCCCCAAACGCATCAGAGATAAGCCGAACGCCTGTGACCAAACCTTTTTGCAACTGCAACGGCACGTCCGCAACCTGCCTAAATACAGACTGCTCTTCAGGTGTAGGCTCGGCGGTCTTAGTACGAGCGTCAATAAACGGGGTAGCAGTAGAGGGGTCAAAACCCGTTACACGCGGGGTTTCTGTTTCCAATGTTGCCGTTGACGGGTCAAATGCAAACCCCCGTGTTACTTCTACTGGACGCGCTGTCGTTGGGTCAAAAGCCATAGCTGTTATACCGCTTGGTAAGATTTAGGGTCTTTGGGGTCCCCGCCTATGTATTTAGCTCTATTGCCTTTTGCGTCCGTAAATATTTGTCCCACTTGTGGTGTAGTTGCGCCCGCCGCAGGGGGAGGAGGTTGCGTAGCTCTACCGGGGGTAGCACTAAGGGCTGCGTCATAACGTTTTTGTAAGTCTGTACGGCGAGCACGAAGGTTTTCTACTGTTTGCCCTTCTGGCAACGGTATACCCAACGACAAGTTAGATAGCTGCTTATCTATTGCCAGCATCTCGTCTTGGATAACGTTTGCCTGCCCTGTCCCTGCCGTCAACGCTGCATATGGATTAAGACTACGTCGCATCTCCGCTGCTTTGTTTGCTGCTTGGGCACGGATATTTGCCAAGTCTTTACCAACAGGGTCTTTACCGTTATTTATAGCGCGGTACTCTTCAACACCTTTTTGCATTTCTGCGTTAAGCAGTTCACGGTCCAAATTAAACTGACCCGCACGAGTAGCTGCAATCTGCTCCCGTTGTACTGCAATTTGTTTTTCAGCAAGGTCTTTAGCCTGCGCCATTTCTGCTTGTCTACCGCTAAGACCTGTAACTGCTTGTTTTTGCGCAGCCTGAAGCGTATACAAGTCTTTTTGGTTTTGCTCAATCCGATCTGCAAATTTAGCCGCTTCACTAATCTTACCGCGTTGTTCTGCACGTTCGTACCGCGCAGTATTAAGCCGCAGTTCGTTAGCTTTGTTATCTGCCTCGCGCTTAAGTTTTTCAAACTCTTTAATGTTACGGCCCGCTATTGCACCTGCTTTACCAAACGCAGTAGCAAACGGTGTTGGTTCTCCAAACGCCGCCATCATTTCAAACGCTGTAGCCATTTTGGCTCGGGACTCAGCTTCTGGACTTAACTCTGACGCCTTAGCAATCTTCTCCGCCATCTCGATGGTCTTATCAGGCCCCATCAGTTCTTCCATAAACGTAACGCCTTCTTTTACGTTGGCCCGGCGGTCTTCTTTAGACGTAAACGCTGCTTTTGGATCCATAGCTCGTACCGCTGCTATGTCGGCGCTATACGTATCCGCAGGTGTGGGCGCAGCTTTAGTTTCTTTAACTTCCTTACCCTTAGCAAAAGCCACAATGCCGCCACCACGCATAGCTAGTTCTTCAGGAGCTTCGCCAACCGCTGTATCCGCAAACATAGCCGCAGGGAGTGGAGCAGCAGCAATACCCGAGTCAGCAGCCTCATCAGCCGCGACCATCTCATCTTTGATCGTAGTCTGGGGGATAGCTTCCGCCAATATATTAGCGTTGCGCATCCGTGCGTTTAACGACTTCTGTTCCTGTACTAACGCAAGTGTTGTGGCGTCTGCTGCACCTGCGGCCACCTGATCTAACTGGTCCTCGGACATATCACCCAACACAGAGCGCAACTTGTCGATTGGCATAGTGTTAGGCACGTTACCTTGGGGCACGTTTTCTTGCGGCGCAGCGTCAGCTATACCACCTTCAGCGTAGCCCTTAATAACACCGCCCTCTTTCTTCATCATCTGCGAGACGCCGTACGCACCCAGACCCAACTGAGCAAGCTGCGATGTCATCGGAGGCGGAGCCTGATACTGCACTTGAGTCTGCTGACCCAGCGGAACACCGCGCAAGATATCCGACATAAACGACAACTGCTGTTGTGGATAACCGCGCTGGGTAAGAAAGTCTTGGTAAGCTTGGCTGAGTTTTTGCTGCTCCAGACCCTGCTGTTGCGCACCCGCCGCTGCCTGCGCTTGGATTGCGCCTTGTTGCTGATTAAACTGAGTCTGACCCAATTGCCCCAGCGTACCGGCCATTTGCCCAGCTAAACCATAACCGCGTAGCCCTAAGTCAGCACCGAATTGTTGCGCCTGTCGAGCCTGCTCGTAGGCCGTTTGCATACCACGACCGTAAATATCACCCTGCTGTTGCGCAAGATTGCGTTGGCGTTCAGCTTCAACAATGGCTGAACGAGATCCGCCAAACGCACCTTGTTGTACGGCTTGAGTTTGGTTTTGTTGGCCCATCATGGCTGAAGAACGCGCTGCCTCTCTAAGCTGCGGAGCCATAGCGTTTTCTATATAAGGCGACATGTAAGCCTGCATTGCGCCGGGAGACGTAGCTTGTTGTGCATACTGCCGACCTGCACCCAAACTGCCAAGCCCCGCAATACCTGCAAGTTGCGTGCCGGTTCCTAATTGTTTCGCAGGGCCTAAGTTAGCCGCACCTTGAAATGCTTGTTCCTGCATGGGCGAAAACCCAGCAATACGTTGCCCACCGTAAGCTTGATAAGGGGCTTCCGAGAAGGCTTCAGCCTTACCCAACATTCGTTCAACGTAAGGGCGGGCGTATTCCGGAATCGTTGTCGTAGTCTGCGTTGAGCTTGTGGGTTGTTGTTGGCTGCCCCCACCACCACCGGGATAAAGTCGGTTGTTGCCGTTTACGTAGCCGTTAAACTTATTGCGGATAATCATAATTTTTCCCTCATTACCTGATGAGTGTTGGTCATACCCATTTTTTCATACATTTGAACTAAGGTACCTTTAGCCCAACACTGTGCAGTAGTAGCGCCCATTAGACGCATCCAATTCTTAGCTTCGTCAAACACATGCGGACGCACTATGCCTTTACCACCCATTAAATTTACATGTGCTACACGCTCGCGTGGGTAGTCAATAATATCTACCGTAACTGCGCCAGTAATGCCTTCGTCCGGTTCATCCCAAATTAATAAATAAGTGCGCCCTGTACGTATTGCGTATTCAACTTGTTCCGAGGTTACTAACTCGGGGTCTAAATCAATTGCTCTTTGCAACATTGGCGCAACAACAGGCCACACTTGGGGTAACTGCGCCGAAGTAATCTGGTATAGGGGCATCTTTACGCTGGTAAATGGTTATCGGCTTTACTGTTTACTGCGACTTTTTTCTTGCCTATGCTTTTTTTGCGCGAAGCTTGCACTCGTTCCATCATCGCGTAGAGCTTACGGGCACCGGCTTCAGTGGAACCGTTTCCAAGTTCGGACACAATACGTGCGGGAACCACAAATTCACCATCAGCAAGACGAGCAGGTTGCCGCTTACCAATAACAGCAGGGATAGAATCCGAAACTCCATCGCCGGGTCCTTTCAATAAACGACCGCCATCAGAGTAATCCCCCAAATGGGATATGCCCCCACCAACATTGCCGCCCGCAGCGTAACCACCATAACCGGCCAACTGCTGATTCATGTAGTCGTAAAACCCACCTAGACCCAATTGCTGTTCAGGGCTTTGATACGCAGGAACATTAATTCGCGTAGCTTGCTGGGGTTGCATTGGCCCCATAGCAGGAGTAGTGATACCGCCAGATATTTTTGCGCCTGTATTAGTAACAGGCCCTGCGGTGTACTCGCCTGTAGGAGCTGTCATTATGTTACGTACTATCGTCCTCGTGACAGGGGCGGTTGCCTGAGTAAACTGCATGGTTTGTGGATCGTACGAGTACTTATACTCCCCTTCTGTTTTTGTTCCACCTCCTTGGGCAAACCTTGGCTCCCCGCTATACGCATTTACACCAGCGTCTACAGACGGAGCAATAATGTTTGTGGCTTCAGGCCGTTGTATTGCTGGATTGGAATACATAGGAGTTTGCAGGTTTGCCATGGGGTAACCTGTGTTTTGACCGACTGCATTCATCGCGGCCATTTGTTCGACTTGCCCCCCTATTGCGTATGCCGCAGCTATTCCGCCTTCTGCTGCTTTATAGGGCTCGCCAGCTATAAATTGATCGTTAAAATACAAGCGTTCACTAGAATCCATGCCGGGGCTAGTTGCATACGCTTCAGGGCGTTGGGTGCGCTCATACGTATACGGGCGGATCATTGCTTTGTCTTCAGGTTTTGGAACTTTCTTTTGCTCCATCATTTTTGCAAGCCCCATAGCACCAAGCCCGGCCATAGCACTTGTAGCGTAGGGGTGCTCTGAAGCGTAGTCTTTTACGTCTTGGAACGAACTAATATTGCCAAGATTCTGCACAAAGTTTTGATTGGGACGGATTGAGCGACCCACGATGTCGGCGGGGTTAGCAGCTTGTGTAGTGTTTAATGGGGATACTGTGGGGTTGGACAAACTTGGTTGTTGCAGCACTCTTGGGTCAAGTCCTTGTCTAAACCCTGCGGATAAGTCGTAGGGACTAGTGGTTGCTACTTGAGAACCAAGTGTTTCTGCTGGCATTACATTTCCACCAGCAGTTGCTGAATTTAAAAAATTAATGTTACTCGCGTTTGCAATAGGCATTCCGGCAGCTTGGGATTGAGTTAAAAACTTAGCCCCCATTTGCGACATTGGGCTTGCTAACCCCCCTGCCATGTTTTGTGCTGCCGCTTGTTGAAACGCCAAGTTAGATGCCTGCTGTGCCGCTGCTTGTTGGACGCCGCCACCTATTGCCTGTGATTTGAGCGCATCTAATCCTGCTGACTGAAGCATCGAGGGACCCATGGCCTGTGCCGTAGCGGCGGGAGCCAAAGAGGCGATAGTAGGAGTCATTGCTGCGCCCCCTAACGTACCTGTAAGGCCCGGCGCAGCCCCCGCCATAAAGTTGGAAAAAATACCGGCACCACCGGCTAAAGTAGAGCCAGCGACAAGACCAGTTCCTAAAGCACCCAATCCCCCCGCTACAACAGGAGCAGATAAAGCGGTACTAGCTATTCCAGCGGCTACGGCAGTAGGCATGTTAAATCTCCTTCTTCATTAGTATGAGGCCCATGTTTTGCCCATACTCGTGTAATCCAAACATTGCAATAAGTTTACGCGCTTTTACGTCATTCTCGAAGGGGGTTGCATAAACTTCATTGTACCCCTCCGCCTTTAACTCCGGTGCTATAGTGTTAACAAAAATACTATAGTACCTTTTGAACTTTGACGGCGACCACGCCCCCGGCGCTATATTCAAGTGCAAAGCCACCTTACCTATGTCTCGTAAGTAGTCGCACAGGAAGATCACTTCTTCGTCTTTGTAAAGCGTCTGTCTCATGGCAACGCCGATACAAAGCTCAGTGTTACTACGGACGAGGCAGTGCTGGGGAATAAAGTGCTTGTCAAAGTTGTACTAGCTACGGTCTGCGATGTATCAACAGTATAAGTTCCTACTCCGCCTGTGCCCGTGCCTAAAGCGGTTATAAAAGTAGGCACCGCCACTCCCGTACCCACTACGCTAGAGTAAAGCTTAATTGTGCCGGAAGTCATAGCGGATACTGTCATCGTTGTACCCGATATAGAGCCAGTAAACACTGCGGAGTCTGCTGGATATGCTTGCAACGTCACTAAAGCACTATCTGTGTCCCACCAGATTTCTACAAACTCCCCCGCCTGAAGCTCTACGAAATAATTCCAACCAGCAATAATTTTGCCCTCATCTCCGGCGGTTGCGCTTTTCCTAGCGGGTACAGAAATGACTCCACGAGACCCCGGGATGTCTGACCCCGGCCCCGCCCCGTTCTTACGTAGCCAGATGGATATATTGTGAATATCATTATCTGCGTTTTGGAATTGCCCAGACCACTGTAAGTTGTATATTCCGGCGTAAGTAACGGTTAGTCTGGAGTTGCTTACCAACGACACATCCGCCGCGTAGTCTGTTGTATTAAACAACATCGCAGTGGGTACATTTGCAGCCAACGTTTGAGACGTTGTATCTTGAAACGCTCCGTAAGGTGCCCTAAGAAAACGTGTACCGCTCTTATCTAGTAGTTGCTGTACAAAGTTATCTATTGTGTTGAAATACTGCCGCAAAATGTTATGCGTCGTATCTGTATACCCACGATCAAACTCAACCGGCGCAAACGGTAGCGCTGGCGCTTTAGTAGGGTCGAGTCTTTCTTTGCCAGCCATTAGTTTCTACCGTCAGGACGCACATCAATACGTGGCACACCTAACTGCCATTGGGTGCCAATACTATTTGATTCAATTTTAAACGCCATCTGGCGTCCACGCACCCGACTATAAATAATTTCGGTAAACTGCTGCACGTTGTAAGTAGTTTCTCCGGCGTAGCTTTGCGCGGAGGTTACTTGACGGGGCAAAGTCGCACCATAGTTAGAACCGGGATTTTGTTTTGGGCGTACCGTAAACTGCACGTAAGGTTTATCAGAAGTTTGTCCTGTGGTGTCTGAACCATCAAAAGTAATATCTGGAATCATTCGCCATACAAACCCGTAGTTGTGGCCGTCACTAATATCAAAGTCAGATGATTGAATATAAGCGTTGATTGGGGTAGGCGGATTGGTTGAACCGTTATCTACCGCTGCTTCGTGGTACACAACTATGTTACCAGCCGTTGCCGCCATTGGGTATGGGCGTAATGGAGAGTCCAACCAAGCCGTGCGATCAAGGGTTCCGTAATACCAGACGCGATCCAGATAGTTAAAGATGACGTAACGATCAATTACATCTGACTTCTTAGAACAATAGTTCCACCAGACTTCGGAATAACCTTCGTTAGTACCGGCGTTAAACTGCGCTTCTTGATCTCGATTGATGTCGTTAAAGATGAACTGACGCACCGAACACGGCAGCGTTTCGACCCGGCCTGAGTACATATAAAACTTGTCTACACCCATCCAATACACAGCACCAGAAGCAGTCGCCATAGCGTTGGGGGCAATTAGTGAGACATTGTCCGCAAGCAATGTGAAACCGTACACAAGTGGCGGTCCCAAATATTGCATAGCGTAAATAGACGCATCAGTCCAAACTACAATTTCTTGGCGGGTTTGTAATGCGCCTACAATCTCAGACCCGTGAGACAACCGATAGCTACCTGCTTGGTTTGTGGCGGCTGGCGTCCAACCTGTATAACTTTCTTGTTCAGACCAACGGATAAGTAAGGGGTCTATGGGCGTAGTGTCGTAAGCACCGTAGTCGTTGCAACCAAACGCAATCGTAATACGCGAAGTATCCGACACCATAATCTGGTTAATTTTAGACGGTACGTCTGTGCCTGTAACGACTGTACCGCGAGTGTTGTACGCAGGGGTTGCGCCTGAACCGGGGTCCCAAACATATAGCGCACTTCCGCGAGGGGAGAATAACAGACGTTCGCCAAAGTTAGCTTGGCTCCATAAACGTAATTGCAAATTAAAGCCAGTGGTAAAACCAGAACCCCAGTTTCGTACATTGTTCGCAGTAGTAGGTAGCGGCGTCGGAACATACATCGTGACTGCGCCCCCACTTGCTGCCGTGGAAGACGTTGTGTACGTAATAACCGGACCGGGAGCAATACCAATTACCGTCGAGATAGTAAAAGTATTTGCGCCAGTAACTGTGACTTGAAAAGCTTTTTGCAAAGCTAATCGGTTTATACCGCAAGCATTTGAAGAAATACTTGCAAAAAACACCGAGTTACCCGTGGTTAAATCATGTGGGTTAGGAGTTGTTACTGTTAATACCGAAACTCCGGTACCGGAAGCGGTAAAAGGGTTGGTTAATGTTAGTGTTGAATAAAGCGGCCACGGCCCAGCCCCCCATCCCGTGCCTATGGTATACGTGGCAAAACCAGTATTGATTTGGTAAGCAATCGTAATAGCCGCGTTTGAAGCCGTGCCCGTAGTAGCTGTGGCTAAAGTAACGGTGTATGATGTACCAGAAATAACTGTTGCAATTTGATACTCGCCATTAACGTCCACACCGCCAATTGTGTTTGCGCCAGCAATCGTAACAAAATCATTTACTTGCAAAGTATCTGCGGCGCTATCCGAAACAGTTAAAACCGTTCCGCTGGCTGTTAGCACAATTGTGGATAAATTAACTACTGGTGGGCCAGCAGAAGCCGTATTGCCGTTAGTTTCACGGATAGGCGTGATGTCATAATATTCACCGCCATCTTCTACATAGAATTTTAAGTTGGTGCCTACACCCATCAAATTGTATTGCTTCAGCGTTACCCAGTTCCACAGTGACCTGCATACGCCCAAAAATGTGTTGTAAGACAGTGCAGCCCAACCACCAATCTTCTCAGGGTAACCCGAACGAAAACGAATTTTATCGCAGTCATACCAACCACCCTCATTGGCTAATGTAGTGCCTTCTCGGTTCACACCCGGACGGAATTGAAGTTTCTGCAATGGCATGGTTGTTCCTTATCAGGCCAGCATGGTTTCAGCGTGGGTCTTGGCTTCCGCAACGCGGCGCAGCCACCCTTTACCGAAGGTCGCAAACGTAGGCAGACTGCGGTAAAACGTTTCTTTTTCTGCACTGAATTTTGCCACTAATTCGCTTTGATTGGCAGCTTTTAATGCCGCCATGGTCTTGGGTCCGATAGCTCCGTCTGGGGTAGCACCGATGGCTTTTTGCATGGTCTTGATCGCCCGCCCCGGCCCAGCGTTGACCGCAAAGTCAAACATCAGGTAGTCCAGACCGTCCGGCATCTCGTCAGCTTTAACCGCATCCCAGTATTTACGCTTGTACATGGGAGCCACTACCTCGGGTGTCAGAGCGCGCATTGCCTTTTCGTCAACAACGTGCCCCACCCACTCTTCCCAGACCTTTTTGGTTACGCCCAGATTGGTCATGCCGCCGGGGTCGAGCTTGTGGTGAACGAAACCCCCCTCATGCTTCAAGATGGCTTGCAATGCGGCGGCAAAGTTCTCTTTCATTTTTTATCGGGAGCAATCACACCAATCAGACCAACAATAGCCAGCCCGGTTGTAATAATAGCGTCCGCCATTTGCGGCGCAATAGGAATACCGATTGCTGTTAAAAACATAAAAGCACCGCGCCATGTTGATGGCTCTTTAGCCCGTGCCAGAAAATATGATTTCATATTGCCTCCTGAAATAAGTTTATTAACGAAATTCCGGTCCGCCCACCCAAAGCACCGCCGATCTACGCACCCCTTTAGTTACAGGAGCCACCCGGTGCAAAACATAGGACGGAAAAAACCATGCCCTTCCACGTTTACATTCCAGCGTATCCGTTACGTCTTTAGCTACTTTTACTTGAAATTCCCCACCTTCAAATTCCGTAGGATCAGATAGCAGTAGTGCCATTGATAGCTTACGGGGCGCACAAGAATCTACAGGTGTAGCATCAATGTGCCAGTCATAATGTCCTTTTTCCCCGCCTTGATATACACCAAGCTGCATCGGCTCATAAAAACCAGTCAATTCAAAATGGAAGAACCTTCTATTAACTTCGGCAACTGCTATAGCAAGCTTTTCCCAAATGTGTCGTAGCTCAGGTTTCACGCCGACCCAGTTAATTTGAGATGACCGGATGCTTTTATCCATCATATTTTCTCCATCCTGATCGCCTATACAGCCATTTTCCACGCTCATCCATTCAGGTTGTGCAAGTAAAAGATTAATTTCAGCGTCGGTAAGAAATCCTTCCCAGTACGCGATAAAGTCTTTACCAGCAGAATTTCGAGGAGGTATTGGAAAAATCATTTGCACTCCATTAAAAAACTTCTATTTTTTGCGTAAGAATAAACATCACGTATTGTGCTATCACCAGCTTCTTGATTGTGAGGCCCGTTTTTTCGAACAAAGTGAAGAAATACTTGCCCGGAGTAATAATCTTTTGGGCCGTCGCATTTGTCCCTCCAGTGTTCTACATCACAACCGGGATATACAACACCGTCACCTTCAGCTAAATCAAATCGCTGGTCGCCCATGTAAATAGGCCAAGCATAGTTATGGGATCTACCCAACTGAACCGTAACGCTTATTTCACAAGCGGGGCGATCTTTGTGCTTTTTTAGCACATCATCATTACTGTATAACCTAGCATATGCGTAAGTAGGGATTAATTCTTCCCCGACAGCTTTTTCCACTGTAGGCCACAATCTTTCATGTAGCGTTTCAAACAACACTTCGTGATCCATAATTGCTTTAGCGTTAGGAATTTGTTCATCCCCACGCGGTGCTATATCAGCTTGCCGCATCAACACATGTGTAAAAAATTGGCAAAACTCAAGAGGTATAAGTTTACTGATATATATCGGCATTGTTATACAACTCCTGCGGATATAAGAATTTCTGGGTCAAAAGAAAATTCTTTACCTATAAGATCTTTATATTGTTCTACTTTAACTGGGTCCGCGATAAATTTTTCTTCTCTAGCTTGGTCTTCTGTTAAGCTTAAACCTGCTAATGCAATACGTTTTTTTATTACTTCCATGTCTTCAATATCAGGCCACATTTTCATTGGTTGATACGCATACGCAGGATACATACTTGGGTCTTGGTACTTAGTTTTATCGGAAGCAAACGAAACAAGTAATGACGATGAAGCTTCATCATACCCGTGGATTTTCATGTAAATAGCGCTCATAACTTTTCCTTTGTATTAAGCAACTCCGCCCTGCCGTGTTCCTGTGGCGGGCCAAGTAACAAATGGGTTTCCAACAATGTAGTTACCTGCTGCCCCGCCACCCCCTCCAGTAGCTTGTGCGATAGGAGTACCGGACGGCGACGTACTGCTACCGCCAGTAGCGCCTACTGCGCCGCGCCCCCCACCAGTCCCACCGGTCCCGCCTATGACATAGCCTGCTGGGGGAGATCCTCCTGCGCCCCCAGCCCCGCCAGCAGGACTAGTACCAGTACTACCCGGAGAACCACTAATTCTAGGATTACCGGGTGCCGCAGTTCCGCCCCCAGCACCTCCAACGCCACCATTTCTACCAGAACCACCACCCCCACCACCACCACCTGACGCAGCAATAAGCATTGGGTTAACTTGAACTTTCTTACCGCCACCAGCACCGCCACCGCCACCGCCCCCCGCGACAGTACCATTATTAGTCACGATGGTAGGACGATTAACGTATAGTGCCGAACCCCCCGCATTTCCAACTCCTCCGGGGTAAACACCAACTGCACCTACGCTTGCACCGGCCCCGCCCGTTCCACCCATACCCTGAATTACGCCATTGTTAATGATTGTTACTGTATCGGCTGGGCTAAACGCCGATGGAACAAGCATAGCGTAAGCTGGTACGGTCGCGCTGCCAACGGTTACTCCAGCATTTACTGTGACTGTAAGGTCAGTAGACCCAGCAACATATCCCGGAGTGCGATTAGTATATACATCGTAGTTAAGTGTGTCGGCAGCGATTGTTAGCGCTACTTGCGTCCGATTAGCAGAACCGTAAAAATCGCCCAACGCAATTTGCCCGGATGTAGGAATGGCGGCGTTACCGGGGGTATTTGGAACTAGCCCTCCACCACGATAGTATTCACTAAGAGAATGGGGTACGGTGCCACCAAACTCAGTAGCAATCGTATTAATTGATATAGCTGTGCCGGGACCCGGAATTGCCATTACGTAGACTCCTTACTTATACGGTTCCAAACGCTATTATGTTTCCAACAGTGGTTAAGGTACCGCCAGAATCCAAAGACATTTTATTCACGCCAATATACGAAAAATAAATTTTAGACACGGTTTCTGTGTGAACCCCCGACTGTCCTCCTGATGTATCTATGAGTGTGTACGAAACCACCGTATGCGTGCCCGATTGCACACCACTAGTATTAATTGCCACTCCACCACGGGTAGTTGCTACGTTGAACGTTGTGCCCGTGCTGTTTACTACCCAATATTTTGTGCCAGCCACAAGCCCTGTTGGTAACGCGCCTGTTGTAGAAAATACAACAACATCGTTAGTGGATACCGCGCTTGATACAGTAATAACGCCGGGAGTTGCTATTGCGGTAATGCTAGTAGAAGCTACGCTCTGGGAGTTATTAACTGTATAAGTACCAGTCAACCCCGAACCAGTACCAAACCCAGTAATAGTGGTACTGCCCGATATTCCAGTACCCGTAATTACTTGCCCAATAGATAAAGTACCACTAGCAACAGTAGTTACAGTGAGAGTTGTACCTGCATTTCCTATTGTGCCGTTATCAATGCGCCCCGTAAATGAAGCGCCACCTGTAATTGAGGCTGTTTGTGATTTACCTGTATCTGTCGATAATTCATACGTAGTGCTTGCAGAATCAAACACGTAATAAACCGTTCCGGAAGTAATGCCGGTTGGTAACGCGCCTGTCGTAGAAAAAGAAACTGGCGTACTGTCAGCGGGCGCAACAGGTACTGTTACTACTGCGGGAGTGGCAATAGTAATAGTCGCTGTTTGGTTAGCAAATACTTCTTCTACTTCCCAGTTTTCCGTTGTTAGTTTAGTAGCGGATGGAACTTGTACAATAGCATCTGTTACAAACTTTGTAGTAGCAATTTGCTGGCCGTTAGACGCTGAATCTGGATTAACCGTAAGGCTTATTGCACTAACGGTGTGTGTGCCAATTCCAGCACCAGAAGTTTGTACTCCTGCCCCATTTACAGTCAAAGCAACATTAAACGTAGTGGTTGTTCTATTAACTACGTAATAGACGGTTCCCGGAGTAAGCCCTGTGGGTAAAGTGTCAGTAGTTGAAAAACTAACAGCAGTGCCGTTAGCAGGGGAAGTGGCTACAGTAATAACCGCTGGGTTGGCAACGCTAATAGTAGCGGTTTGTGTTGCGCCTAAATACAACGAACTTGAGCTAGAAATAGGAATAGTAAACGTATCAAACTGAGGAAGTATGTTTACTCCGTCACACCGAACTAGCACCGTGCTCAGGGGTGGTACCGAAACCCAAGCTCCTGCTGGTGTCGTATTGCCCAAATTTGTACTGGCATAAATAGTGGCGGTGTACGCTGATGAGGCGTTCTGAACGACATACAGTTTAGTAACCGGTGGGACATACACCGAATAATCAGCGCCTGTCGAAGTGTTTAGCGATAGCGCCGCACAACGGGATTCGTCAGCCGCGCCGTTTTGAGCAGTTAATGCTTGGTTAGCTAAAACCGTAGTAACTGACGCCAAACCAGAAATCGCGTCCTCAATAATTACCCCAAGATTATCATTGGTAATGGTGCCCCATGTACCGGTCTTCTCGCCGTTAGCAATGAGTTCGATCCGTAGATCGGTAGAATATGAACTTGGCATTGTCTTTCCTTTATCGGCGTTTTAGCGCGTCAATCTCAAATTTTATTTCTTTTTCAGCGCCTCAACTTCAGCGCGAAGTTCTGCAATTGCAGCAAACGCCAAGGCACACATTTTTTCATAGTCAACCGCAAGAGTGTCGTCTTCACGTTTACGAACGGCTATTGGAAACTGTGCCTCTACATCTTGTGCAATTACGCCAAAATCAGATTTTTGAACAAAATATCCATCAGCGCCGCCACGAGATTTAATATACGCATCTTTCCAATCAAATAATTTACCACCAATAGCACAAACTTTTAACAACGCATCAGGAATGTCACGGATGTTTTCTTTCAGGGTGCGGTCTGAGGAATAATATGCTGTGACGTTGTTTGTAGCGCGGATTTCCCCGGCAGTAGCAGAACCTGCTGTACCAACGCCTAATGAATTGAATTGTACGTTCGACGATGTAGCTATATCTTGCGGGGTTGTAAGCGTGATTGAACCTGCGCCATTTGTTACAATTATTTGATTGGAAGTGCCTGTTAAAGTTGCTCTGGTTAATGTATTACCGGTGGTGTTACCAATAAGCAGTTGTCCATTGGTATAGCTTGACTGTCCTGTACCGCCTGAAACTACGTTTAATATAGCCGCAGTGTCTGGCACAATATCAGTACCGTTGGAATAAACGGAGCGTTCTGCTGGATACGTTACAAATACATCTTTGGTACCAGCAGAAAACGTTGTCTTAGTGGGGGCACCAGCGCTTGAAGCAAGCACCGTATCGCGGGATAGCGTCGTACCTGAAGACGTATATGTACCAACACCGACTTCCCATTCAGCAGTGCCTTGCCCTGCGATGGTGTAATACGTGGTGTTACCGTTGCCAATAACCGAAAAAGTCTGGAACCCTGTAACCGCACCACCAAGCGTAACGGTGCCTGTACCAGTAGTTATGGTGGTCTCACGTACGCGATCTGCTAGTACAAGCGCCATTGTTTATACCGTGTTTATTTTATTCCACGTAGTGCCGGGATCGGTATCAAGTTCACCCCAAGACGCACCACCCGCCGTATTCATATTTTGCCAAGTATCAATTTGATTGTCATCTATTAAAGCCCAACCTGTTCCGCCATTTGAATTAAATACTTGCCAATTTGGATTTTGCGCATCGTTAATTAACTCCCACAGATATCGCGCAAAGTTAACATCATAAAAACTAACTTGTTCTTGCAACGAAACTATGAAACTTGCTGCCGCCGTATTTGTATCTGTTGCCTCAACCGTTTCACTTTGTACGGCTACGAACGTTGTTATTACTGAATCTTCTGCGTTTAACTGCCCGAGTTCGCTAATGTTTGCAATAAACGTTGCCGCTGCAATTTCGGTACTCGTAGCCGTTATAGATTCATCATTACTAGCCCTGTAAATAATACTGGCTTGTGAAGAATCGACAACCTGCGCGGTTTCACTTTGCCCTGCAACAAAAGTAACTACTGCGGTAATTGGGTCTCCAAGTTGCGATAACTCCGACACAACTGCTGCAAAGTCTGTTTGTAAAGCATAAGCATCGGACAGCACGACTGACTCAGACACCGCAGAAACAAACACCGCCGCTGCCGCTTCAGTACTGCTTACTTCTATTGTTTCATCTTGGTTAACAAAAAATACGTTAAATGTATCCTGTGTTTCTACTACCTGCACCGTTTCATCTAAACTAACAAGATAGCTTGCTGTTGCAGTATTTACAGCATTAAACTCAACTATCTCAACAACATCCTCATCAAACTGGAAGTTGCCGTAATACTCGTCGCTAAACTGCACTGTTTCAGACATCAGCCCGACAAACGCTGCTTGCGCCTCTTCGGTGCTATTTACATAAACCGTTTCGTTTACTGCTACGTTACCAACATAAATACTGTCTTGCGTATCAGATAATTGCGCCGTTTCTGATACAACCCCTGCCGCAACGAAGCTTGCGGTTTCAGCCGCAAAGAAAAACCCGGACTCCGCTACTACCCCAGCAAATGTTGCTACTACTGTTTGGCTATCTGAAAGCTGCGCGGTTTCTGAAATTAACCCAAGCCCCGTATAGGCCCGATTTACTGAATCTGATGCGCGTGCTGTTTCAGATTGCAACACATTAAGCACTGCTGCT
>Ga0315901_10000736_pt1 | contig 47768 bp, 40 predicted proteins | sample LakEriMetagenome_10_FD_203761 | JGI IMG/M metagenome (GOLD analysis project Ga0315901, IMG submission 203761) | Freshwater fungal communities from buoy surface, Lake Erie, Ohio, United States - Buoy 2 MA116 | ecosystem: Environmental > Aquatic > Freshwater > Lake | place: USA: Lake Erie, Ohio...
AGAATATTCTGCGTGTAACGGAATAGAGTTTGGTATTGGTCATTTTTTCGTGGAGCGACAAAATGACCCATCCCGCAGGAAATAGGAAGTGTCAGCAAGCGGCCCGTTGTCAAATTGGGTGTCCACGGAGAGATAATCGAGATTTCAGTGCGGATGGTCACAAATTCGTGCACATGCTGGCGGATAATATTTGGCGCCAGAGCACCCGGCAGTAAACCGGATTCGCAGAGAATTTGAAAACCATTACAGATGCCAAGAACAGCAACACCCAGAGAGGCCTCACGGCGCACCCACTCCATCAGAGGAGAGCGCGCAGCCAGCGCACCAGCGCGCAGATAATCGCCAAAAGAAAAACCCCCCGGCAAAATGATCACTGACGTGTGTCCGGGGGGGCGTTTTTCGATATCTTCCTGCGAACGAACGAACGAGACATCGAGGTCGAGGTTCCTTGCGAGCCAGCGCAAGGTGTCCTGATCACAATTTGTTCCGGGAAATTGCAGGACAGCCGCATGTTTTTGGGTCATTGAAGTACCTCCACGCTGATGGATTCCATGACCTCGTTGCGTAAGACTGAAGAGATATAGCTCAACAGACGCTCTTTTTCATCTGCGTTTGGAGCGCTGATTGTAAATACTTTTGAGCGTTTCAGCTGCGCATTCAATCCTTGCGAGTGCATGTGCTCTTCGATCGTTTTGGCTTCGGTGTCGAGAACGTCGGTTTGTAGGCTGACTGTGACGCGGTATTTTCGCTGCAGGGCAGGCACTGATTGCGTATCGACACGGCCATTGAACAGTCGATTGACTTCATCGGGAGTCACACCGAAAACGGACAGAAAGCGGTTGCCTGTGTGTTGTAAAAAACGTTCCACATTGAACATTCCACGCAGTTGCTCACGACCGAGAAGGTCAACAACAGCTGGTTGCGCCTCGAGTGCTTTGAGAAAAGCATCGGCAGGGAGTGTTTCACGGGCCGCCTGCATGTTGAGAGGAAGAGCGATTTTCTGCACGAGTTCATACGCCGCCGTTCGGTTCATTCCTGCATTGGTGAGCTGGGTCAACACGGTCTGGCTGGCCCAAAGTCCCCCAAGGCGGTCAAGATTGCGTTTCATGACTTCGGGCTGAATCACCATTTTGTCGACAAGATCTGCGCAGCGGGCAGTCATAAAGTCGAGGGTGATGAAGAGATCAGGGAGAGCCAAACGTTCAACGCTGCTGTGAGAGATGTCGCGTTCATGCCACAAGGCCGTATTCTGTCCGAGCATCTGCACATAGCCGCGAATTGTTCGCGCCAGACCCGAAAGATTTTCTGCGAGCACGGGATTTTTTTTGTGGGGCATCGCTGAACTGCCCTTTTGCTTGCTGCCGAAGGGTTCAATGACTTCCTGTAATTCGGTGCGTGCCCAATGGCGAACATTGAGTGCAAAGCGTTCGATAGCGTTGGCGAGGTTTTCACAGGCGTGTCCGACTCGAAGAATGCGATCACGAGGGATCACCTGTGTGGCAACGGGCTCGGGCGAAAGTTTTAATTTAGACAGCACATGCGCTTCATAATCAGGAGTCAGTTGAGAATATTGGCCCACAGCGCCCGAGAGCTTTCCGGTTGAACACAGTTTTTGGGCTTCAAGCAGGCCGAAATGTGCACGTTGAAATTCTTCGAAGTGGCCGGCCAACACTTGACCAAAAGAAAGGGGCTCTGCGTGAATCCCGTGTGTGCGTCCCATCGCGGGTGTGAGAACGTGCGAAAAGGCTTGTTTGGCCAAAGCTGTCCGCAGGTTTTCTAGAGGCTTGCCAAGGAGTTCAAGACTTTCGATCAATCGCAGGCTCAACGCGGTATCTAGAACATCTGAGCTCGTCAGGCCTTGATGCAACCAGCGGCCAAAATCTCCCATCGCCGCACCGACTTCAGCCACATAAGCGATCACATCATGACCTGTTTCCTGCTCACGGCGGAGGTAATCGTCTGCATTTGTGCTCTGAATTGCTGAGTCAAAGGCTGACAGAACCGCTGCGGGTATACCCCGACGTTCAACAAGACCTTCGAGGTGGGCTCGTTCTACACGAGACCATGAGGCGTATTTTGCGTTTTCGGACCATAGTGCAGACATCTCGGGACGGCTGTATCGCGCGATCATAAATCACCTCGGTAGGGGGACTTTAAATTCAGGTGAAGTTCTTAGTTTGCGAAACGACCTTCTCATAGTCCGTATCGCCTCAAAAAGACAAGTGCCTTGGGCTGTTTCCGGAGAGGAGTGCGCGTGTCGCGAGCATAGGTGTCAGAAGGACCGAGGCCCTGCACTCAAGTCGGGCGAAAAGAATCCGATAGATTCAGTGACGCGTGGAGACGGCATCCGGTGCGTCACGCAGCAAGGATGTGCTTACTGGACGGGGTTGTGAATGGCGAAATTAAAACAGACTGCAATTGTACAGGATGTTGAAGACACCATTGACTATCTCAATCTTTTGGTGACAAGCGGTCTTGCACTGGGCGAGATGGGTGATGCTTCCGAGCTTTTGAGTTTGATGGCTGAAACAGCCATGATTATGGGGAATTGTGAGGGCTGCACGATTTACGAAGCAAATGGTCGGCATTTGAGGTTTGTGCTGACCAGAAATCGGGTCTTGGAGGCGCGGGGAGTGCGGCCGGCACTCAAGAATTACACGATTCCTATTGATTTGAAGACGGCTGCTGGTTTTGCTGCGTCCTCACAGAAAATTCTCAATATCGCTGACGTGTATAATTTGCCGTCTGAGTCTCCTTTTTCATTTAATCCATCCTTTGACATCATGATGCAGTACCGCAGTCAGTCCATGTTGGTGATTCCAATGTGTGATTCGCGCGGGAATGTGCTAGGTGTCCTGCAGCTCATTAATCATCTGACCGGAGAGAATTTCAGTGGAGACGTTTCGGCTTTTCCGAAGCGTATTGAATCGTACATGCGCGCTCTTTCAAGTCAGTGCGGTGTTGTTCTGCGAAATATCCGCATGGCAGAGGATCTTCGTCAATCGCGAATTGAAACGGTCAAAAAATTTGTCAAGGCTTCGGAGTATCATGACACGGATACTGGTGGTCACATTGAACGCATGTCTCGATACAGCATGCTCCTCTACAAGTACATGGGCTTTGACGACAGTGCCTGTGAGGTCATGCGTTTGGCTTCCATGCTCCATGATGTGGGAAAGATATCGACTCCTGATGCGGTACTAAAAAAGCCAGGACGTCTGACGCCCGATGAATTTGCGATTATGAAAATGCATACCGTGAAAGGCTACGAAGTGTTGCGCGGCGCTGATTCTCCCTTTCTACAGATGGGGGCTGTCATTGCGTACACTCATCATGAACGCTGGGATGGAACGGGGTATCCGCGTGGGCTAAAGGGGCGGGATATTCCTCCGGAAGGAAGAGTCGTCGCATTGGCTGATGTCTTTGATGCATTGTGCTCCCGCCGTGTTTACAAGGAGTCGTGGCCAATCGAAAAAGTCTTCGATGAAGTGCGCGACAGCAGCGGAAATCACTTTGATCCAGATATTGTCCAGATTTTCTTTGACCATCTCGACGAAATTCTCGAAATAAAGGCGCAGTTTCCGACGGTCGATGCACCGGCCACTGCAGCAGCATCCTCCCCTCAGGTTGCGGCATCTCAAGCAAAAGCGTCTGAACAAGCGGCCGCAAAGCAAGTGGCCGATGATGGTGGCAGCGAGAATGAGACGGTGGAGAACGAGACTTTCCAGAAGGCGTCTTGACAATCTCTTTCACCTCCCTTACCCCTTTACGAAGATTTTTTCAGGGGTCGGTGCGCATGGTGCTTGTTTCGCTGCTTCAGTGCGATGGTCGTCAATGGATGTCAGCCCCTCATATTTTTGAAGTTTGTATTTAATTTTAACCCGCGTTGAGCGGGTTTTTTTTTGCTTGAATGTCTTGAATCCGGAGGTCAGTGTCGATGAATGATTATAAAAAGGTATCCTCATACGAAGGCCGTAAAGGTGAAATTCGAAAAGTCGTTCTTCTTTATTCAGGTGGCTTGGACACGAGCGTCATGCTGAAATGGATTCAGGATGAATACCAGGCAGAAGTGATTGCTTTGACCATCGATATTGGTCAACAGGCTGATAATCTCGAAGAGATTCGTCAAAAGGCATTGCGACTAGGAGCAGTTAAGGCGGTTGTTGTAGATGCCAAAAACACTTTTGCTTACGAATATCTTGCAAAAGGGATTAAGGCGAATGCCCGTTACCAAGGCGATTATCATCTGGCCACTCCTCTAGGACGACCATTGCTTGCCAAGCTTGCTGTTGATGTTGCTCGTGCCGAAGGTTGTGACTGCATTGCGCATGGCTGCACCGGCAAAGGAAATGATCAGGTCAGATTGGAAGGAAGTATTCTGACGCTTGCGCCCGAAATGAAAATTATCGCCCCCGTACGCGAATGGGGCATGGGCCGCGATGAAGAGCTCGAATATGCTAAGACTCACAATATCCCCGTCAAACAGACAGCTGATTCCCCCTACAGTTACGATGACAATATGTGGGGCATATCTGCTGAGGGCGGAGAAATTGAAAATCCTGCGTTGGTTCCTCCGTTGAAAAATATTTTACAAATCTGCAAGCCGATTGAGGAGACTCCTCATGAACCCTCAACCGTCACTATTGGCTTTTTGAAGGGTCTTCCTGTGCAACTGAACGGACAGGACTTGGGGCTCGTTCCGCTGATTGCACAACTGAACGAATTGGGAGCAACGCACGGCGTGGGCGTGACGCATCACATCGAAGATCGTGTCGTCGGCTTGAAAGTGCGTGGCATCTATGAAGCACCAGCTGCTTCGATTATCGTCCGTGCCCATGAAACCCTTGAAAAATATGTGTGCACCCGGCAGGAAAATGAGTTCAAAACCCTTGTGGATCAAAAGTGGGGATACCTCTGCTACGGTGCGCAATGGTACGAACCACTCATGCATAACCTCAATATGTACATCGATGCAGTGAACGAAAAAGTGACCGGAACTGTTACGGTTCGTTTGTTTAAAGGACGTGCTGAGACGGTGGCGGTAGAAACACCCAATAGTCTGTTTGACGAAAAACTCGCAACGTTTATGAAGAGCAGCGCTTTCAACCAAAATGCATCAGCTGCGTTTACTGAAATCTATACGATGCAAATGCGCATGGCCCGTGAGACCGAGCGCTATGCGCTGATCTCAATTGGCAGCGCGGAACAGAAGCAGCGTTTTCTGCCATTGGTGTCCAAGCTTGCAGAGAGCGGATTTGTTCTTTTTGCCACCGAGGGAACATTCGCCGTTCTTCAAAAGGCTGGAGTGCCTGCGTTCTGTGTCCACAAAGTTTCTGATGGAAGCAAAAAGCCAAATCTGCTTGATCTCTTGAAGCAGAATCGTTTTGACCTCATCGTGAATGTGATGAGCCCTGAAAACAACACTGTGGAAGTCCGTGATGGAACAGAGATTCGCAAGTGGAGTGTGATCAACGGTGTGCAGCTGGTCACTGAGTATGAAGTGCTCAAAAATATCTGTGAGCGTCTGACCACTCTGGCGCGCAAGCCCGTTGGAACACGCAGTGAACAGCACAAGCCTGCTCTGTTGAACGAGGTATGAAAATGTATTGGATGCCGCTGGCTCAGTTGCGTCAGAAGATCGTGTCATCGGGCGGGTTCGTGAATGCGCATGCGCATTTTGACAGGGCTTATTCCGTAACTCCTGCAGATTTGCCGAATGATTTTTCAAAATCAGCAACCGTTGAACGGGCGCTGCAGGAAAAATGGCAGCTTGTGGACAGCTGGAAGCGTGCGACGTCAGAAGATGACTACTACGCTCACATTGTGTCTGCCTTGAGGGCACAGAATGAGTTTGGCGTGAAAGTCGCACTCACGTTTATAGATTGCGATCCCGTGGCAGGAACACGCGCCTTGGATGCGGCTTTGCGCGCTCAGCAATACGCATCGCAACAGCTGCAAATGAAGCTCGTACTTGCTTGTCAGACGCTCAAAGGCGTCCTCAATCCGGAAGCGCGTGAGTTTTTTGAAAAGGCGCTCGAAAAGGTCGACATCATCGGAGGACTTCCAGGAGCTGATCGTGGGCGTGAAGAAGAGCATTTGGATGTGCTTTTGTCTGCTGCAAAGAGCACGGGAAAACGTGTTCATGTGCATGTTGATCAAAACAATGATCCCAAGGAACGCGAAACGGAGCAACTCGCGCGGGCCGTCATTCGCCATGGCCTTGAAGGGCAGGTGACTGCCGTTCATGGGATTAGCATTGCCTGCCAATCGAAAAACGATCGTCATGAACTCTACAAACTGTGTCGGGATGCCGGCTTGAGTTTTGTGGCCTGTCCGAGTGCGTGGCTGGATGCGCGCCGCAGCGAAGTGCTCACTCCCACGCATAATGCGATCACACCGATTGATGAAATGATCCCTGCAGGACTGTGTGTTGCTATCGGCTCCGATAATATTTCAGATATCTATAAGCCATTCGTTGACGGCGATCCGATGGTGGAATTGCGGATGCTCCTTGAAGCGACACACTTTTATGACGTGGGTGAACTTGTTCGTATCGCCACCGAGAATGGACGCAGGGTGCTGGGGCTGGCCTGATGTATAATCCGCTCATCAGTTACGAAGACAATCTGCTGCATGGTCCCGACGCATCGTGGACTCGCTCAGGGGTTTTTCCTCAGTTGACTTATTCAGGCCCACCCGCATTTTCAGTCTTGGGGACGCCGCTGCATTTGCCATTGGGGGTACCGGCGGGCCCGTTGCTCTCCTCGGCATTTGTGAAGGTTGCGCTCGATGCAGGATTTTGTATGCCTGTGTACAAAACCGTGCGTAGCCGTTCATGGCAAAGTCATCCATGGCCGAATGTTTTGCGCGTTCAACGATTTGCAGACTCAGAAGACAATCACCTTTCAGCTCGGCCACACGTCGATGTTGTCCCTCTGAGCCATGAAGATGTGCGCAACCCAGAGTCTCAACGGCAACTCAGTATCACCAATGCCTTTGGTGTTCCGAGTCTCGCTCCTGAAGCTTGGAGCTCTGATTTCGCGAGCCTCCCTCATTCATCTTTCAGCGATGGACGGATGACTGTTCTCAGCTTTCAGGGATCGCGCGCGCCACAAAGCACTTGGCTTGATTTTCTCAACGACACAGTCAAAGCGGCACAGTGGGCGGCGCAAACCGTTCGCCGCTGTGGCGGGACGATTTTAGAAATGAATGTGAGCTGTCCCAACGAAGCGGGAGCTCCTATTTTTACAGATGCGACTGCATTGCGAGAGACACTGCGCGCTGCTGCTGAGGGTTTGTCGGAGACACCGGAAATAAAGCTGATCATCAAATTGGGAGTCTTGCCCAGCGAGTCGATTTTGCCAACGATAGAATCCGTGTCTAAGTACGCGCATGGCATAAGTGCTATCAATACCGTCAGTGCAACAATACTCACGCCCGATGGCCAACGGGCTTTGGGCTCGGGTGCTGAACATGGGGGTATTTGCGGAGCAGTCATTCGTGATCAGGCGTTAAAAATAGTGAGCCAATTTCATCAGGCGCGTTGCGCATTGGGACTGTCGGCCAAGGATTTTGCACTCATCGGCGTTGGCGGTTGTGCCACAGCAGATGACTTTCAACGATTTCTTGAAGCAGGTGCGGATGTTGTTCACGCGGCAACGGCGGCCATGTGGAATCTTGATTTTGCCTCTGAATGCGCGCGTGCTTTGGGTGTTCATTTATCGCATGTTTCGGAAAAGGATCGATCATGAGTACCAGCGAATCCTCTCTTTCTTCAGTTGTCAGTCTGTTTTTTGCTCATGGCGTCATTCAGGTCGATTCTAAAAGTCCTTTTACATTGTCGAGTGGTGCGAAGTCGCCTATCTATTTGGATCACCGCAGGGCGATGACTCATCCCCTGCTTCGTTCATCACTCGTTGCGGCATGGTCTGATCATCTTGAAGCTGAGCTTAAAAGATGTGGATTCACTCCGCGCGAAGTTGTTTGCGTCGGGACCGCGACTGCAGGTATTGCGCCGGCAATGGCTTTGGCAATGCAGTGGAACACCGAATTTTTATACGTGCGGCAAAAACCCAAAGGGCATGGCCTGCAGCAAATGGTCGAAGGAGAATTTCACCCTTCCAAACCTCATCTGGTGATCGATGATATGCTGACCACAGGGCAGAGTTTGCTCAAGTCTGTTGAGGTTTTGCGACAGTTGGAAACGCGACTGGTTCTTGCATCGACAATCACAACACATGCCATTCCGTCATCGCACCGCAAATTTGAAACTCTCAATCTTCCCTTTAAGGCACTCTTTGAAACCCATCAGATCTTGGATTTGGCAAAAGCTGCAGGATTGATTTCTGCGGTCGATGTTCGAACCGTACTTACGTGGCTTGAGAATTTAAGTGCCATCAACGATTCCTTGGAATAAGGATACGCTTCATGTTTTTAATAGGATTTGATGTCGGTGGCACAAAGATTGAGGCCACTTTGTTCCAATTATCCCCTGAGCAGCCATCGACTCAGCAGACGGATGGTTTTGAGTGTGCGCATTCCACACGCGGGCGTTTGCATGGTCGAGTGATCTCGAAACTGCGTGAGCCCACGGAGCGGCACAAAGGCTATTCGGCGATTGTTGGAAAAATGGCAAATCTGATTGCCGCCTCTCTCAAAATGGGCGGGGTTGAGGTTTCTCAGCTGTCGGGCATTGGTGTTGGTTTGCCCGGTTCGATAGATCCGCACACGTTTCGAATGCTCAATGGCAACACGATGGTGTTGATTAATCAGGATTTGCTCGGTGATCTGCGGACACAAGCAGCCGTTCCTGCGTCTGTGGTTATGCGTGCTGAAAACGATGCTAATTGTTTTGCCCTCGCGGAAGCATTGTGCGGAGCGGGTTTGTTGCATGAAAAAAAATCCGGAATCGGTATCCACTCGCAAACATCTGTGGGAATTATTTTGGGCACAGGCTGTGGCGGTGGAATTGTCATGCAGGGGCGAACATTACAAGGTGCTCGCGGGGGCGGTGGTGAATTGGGTCATACAATTCTCTACCCCAACGGTCATGCGTGCTACTGCGGTCAATCCGGCTGTGCTGAGCAGTATTTGTCCGGTCCCGGCCTCGAATCGCTGATGGTCACACGCCATTACAGTCAGTTGGGGCAAATGCCGCTGAGCGCGAAGGACATCTTTGAACGCGCGCAATCCGGTGATCCGGCTGCGCTGGCTGTGATTAGTCGTTATAAAAATGATTTGGCGCGTTTTTTGGGGAGTCTGACCTCTGTTTTTGATCCGCACTTCTTTGTTTTGGGTGGCGGCCTAAGTCTTCAGCCAAGCCTTTATCAGGGCCTATCGGAGGCTTTATCCCATCATACCTTTTTGCCCAACAGCCTTATTCCCGTGTATCAACACCAGCTGGGTGACTCTGCCGGCGGATTAGGTGCGGCGCTTCTGGCGATCTAATGGGATGTCCTTTCAAAAGAAAAATTCCCAAAAGTCCACAAAGCGTTGCTCCCAGGCCGCCTATGGCCAGTAAACGAGTTCCGGAAACGTCTGAGAGCAGCAAAGCCACAACAACAACAGAAACCGCGGCTGCTCCTTCTACGGCGACGGCATGAAACCCTAGCAAGGAACTCCAGTCTTTGCTTTGAGACAGTGTTTGAATGGCTGCAAGGCGACTGACTTTGACAAATGGCACAAGCATGTAATGAAGAAAAAATAAAAAACAGAGTCCAGCGAAAAAAAGGTTGTTTGGAAGTTTTCCATGCAAAAAAGCGTAGAGACAAATTGGGAAGAAGGTCACGCCATCCCAGAAAATTGAATGAGAAAATCTTCGTAGATGATCGGCATGCTTTGAGACCCACATTGCATTGGCAACCAATGTGCCGGCAAATAATCCGCCGACAAACAGCACAAGATTGATGGCCAAAGAGGCTGGAGGAAGACTGAGGTCCTTTCGCAAAAACGTCACAAGTCCAATTTCAACCGGCCCCATCAACAAAAAGTTATACAGGAATGAGAATACGAGAATCTTAGCGACTTGAGGATATTTGCGGACGGTGACAATCCCCACCTTCAAGTGACGGATAGGCGACCTGTTTGAAACTTCAGAGGAGTCGCTCGTTTCAGTCTGAAATTCTTTGAGTCTTTCTGATTTGCGCAAAAAAAGAAGAGCGGCACCGCTCATCGCAAACGTCACGGCATCGACGACAGCTGCCCACATCAGCCAATGGATTTGCATTTTGCTGCCCGATGGCAAGGACATCGAAAAGAGCAGGGGCACTATCGCAGCTGCCGAAAGACTTGCAACACTTGCCCACAAATGTGCCCGCGCAATGTCGTCTGCATTCGGATATAAAACTGGTATGAGGCAATGACGACAGTTTTGAAAGACGATGGTTCCAAACTCCAACAAAAACTGAGCTGCTAGCAAGGTATAAACGACTGAGTCTGCGCCAAGGCTTTGCCCCTGCAAAAACAAAAATCCGGCAAAGCTCAGCGTGACAATCAACCGTCCTGTATCTGCGACGATGGCAACGCGACGCCACCGTTGTTGGATCTTCTGACTGATCCAGGGTCCAAAAAGAAAAACAGGAATGGCCTGAATTACAAAAATGGCTGCGAGCCCTGCTGCAGGGGTCCACGGGCTGTTTTCAAAAAGATAGTTTTTCAGTCCCAGCGCCCACAGGTTGTCACCAACCTCGCTGAAGGCCTGAGAAATAAGAAAAATACTATAATCTGTCCAACTCATGACGACTCCGCTGTGGGTTGGTAATTGAGGGCGGTCTGAAATAACTGAGCTCAGATATTTAACGCATCATCTCATCTATTCTGCCGAATTTTCTGTAGTAGTAGAGTGGCAGTGTCTCATCAAGCTAATCGACGTGTGAGCATAAGTGACGATTCTCGAAGGTCACAAACCCTCGAGAATGCGTAGCAAGTGCGTTAATTGCGTGTTTAATAACCCCCAAAAATTTCTTTATAAAATAAATTAAATTCCGCAATGTTTGAGAGAAAAATTCCTTCCGAAAACTTTGTGAAAAAATTCTGTTTAATTTCTCGTTCAACAAAACCGAAAAGACCAAAGATGGTGGTGTATGGCAAGTCTTCGCTACACCAAGGACGAGGTCTTTACATCGGGAGATTGCGACGATGGTGAAGAGATTTTTTCTGGCGACAGGCGTTTGTTCTTTAGTCTTGTTCTCTTGCAAGGCGAACCTCAAGACAGAAGATGCGGGAGTTGAGACCACAGGTTGTCCCTAGTCGGCTGACGGTCAGGATTTACGACGAAGGAAAGCGATGCCAGATTTTGCTGAGGTTTCAATCCCAATCTTGAAAAAGATTGTTCAACGTGAAGCAGATTTTGCTGGAAGTGAACAGGGCAACGCCAATTCTGAAAGTTATGCAAAGAAGATTATAACGATGCTTCGAAATATGGTCTCAAGCAATGTTCATCCGTTAGCATTTTTTGCGACGATTGGTGATTACGAAACTTATCAAACATCATTGGGCGGATTTCCGTGGGCGGAACCTGGACGAAGAAATATCTACCGAGCTGGATACTGCGGGAGTGATATTTGCACGGGTGTTTTTCAAGTATTGGTCTACGGTGATTGGAACAGTTGGGCTCAGGATTTGGGCGGAAAAGGATTGGGAATATGGAAGATGAAGGGTGGACCCGATTGGACCTCGACATTGTGGTGGTGGACGAACGGTAGGGACAACAACTGTACATATCTCGCTGCTGGTCCCAATCCATGCACTGTGGCCGGTGTGAAGTGGAGTCTTTCGCAACATGTGCGTAACGGAAGAAAAGCTTACGGTCAGCAAAGGCAATGTGGTGTGGAATGGGATGCCATGTATAGAGCATATATTGAGGCCACGAAGACGACTTCTGATCCATTGGTCAAGAGAGTTGCTGAAGTTGAAGATTTTTCCGCTGAGATTGGTCTTAGCTTTAAGTGAGAGTAAAATTGATGTTTGTTTAAGAGCCAAAGGCTCCTCTTATGGCTCAAAGAGAGCATGCTCTCTTTGAGCCATCAAGAAGAACGCTCTTCATCATTCGAGCGCAAAAAAACTAGATCCCATAAAGGTAATGGACCGATGCAACTTCCGGATAGCTTGCCCGCAATTCTATCGCATGTCTGGTTTGATTGGGCGTGAGCCACTCGTAACCCCAACCACCGTGTACTTCGGGCACGTTAACGCTATATGTCCCAAAAATGAGGGTGTTTATTGAAAGGCGTACAAGTCCTCCACCCAGTAACCAATAGCCACTGTCGTTCCAGCCATCGATTTCTTTCCAGTTCAAGGATGCATTAAAGGAACTCAATAAGCCGCTCGTGCTCGCAGTAAAGCTCCAAAAACGAGAGGGATTATTGCGCAATTGAATATCTGCCCGCAACAGGCTGGCAACACCCAACCCAAGACCTACATTCACAATGGTGTGTGGTGCCGCAGGTGCCTCAGATGCCGGTGTTCGCAGAGGCGCAGCAATAGCATTTGAAGACACCGATAATGCGCACGCAATTAAAATGTGACTGATATTCATTCTAATCTCCAAATCGTTTCTGACTTTCCGCCTCAAGAGCTTTTTTTCTCAAGTTGGGAAAAAGAAATCCGATGACTTTTTCGTGCGTCGGATCTCCGGAGGAGTTATGGCTGAGTCTAAAGACGAGCCGGTTGTTGTTTTAGCCTGCAAAAAAAACGCGAGCAGTGAGCTTTATTTGCGGTCACTCAAGAGTGTTGGCCTTTCAGTCACTGTAACTGAATCCTTGCAGGCTGTTGAGGAACTCGTCAAAACAATGTCTGCTCAAGCGATGATTCATGCTTTGGAAGGATTCGAGCGTGATGAAACGACGCGTTTTCATCATAATTTGTGCCGAAGTTCACTCGGGTATTCGGTTCAGAGGTTCATGATCTACCGTTCCAACAACATGCGTGCCGTGGCGTTTTCATTGGACGTTGGAATGCAAAAGGCTCTTCCCAAGGAGCGAGCCTCACTTTCCCTTGGAAGTGTCATCCAAATGAGTCTGCAAACCATTAAGCAGCGTAATGCGTTGCAGGAGCAGGGGTTGGCATTGGCTACCTCTGGCCGTTTCCATTTGAGTCCTGATGAAATGAAGCTTGTTGAGAAAGCATACAAGTCGTTCCCCAATGACCTAATGATTCGAACGGCACAGGCTCGTGTTTATTTCTTGCGGGGAGAATATGAGCAGGCCGTTGATTTGGCACGTCGTGTTTTGCAGTCAGAGCCTTATGCTGTTCGTGCGATGACGATTATCGGCGAAGTGGACGCAAAAATGGGGCAATTTGACCGGGCGTTTCAGTTCATTATGAAGGCTAATGAATTTGCCGGCGGTAATCCGGACCGGTTGTCTCTCCTTGCACGGTTGTGTATCGAGCAGGGCCGTTATCCAGAGGCAAAAAAATATTTGCTTGAGGGATTGCGGTTATTCCCGCAGATGCAGATTTTGCATACTGAGCTGCAAAAAGTACCGCTGCTTGGTGACGAAATCGGAGAGGTCCTCGAATTAATGAACGGCCAATTGTCGGCCGATGCAATCTCCCAAATGGCATTCAATCTCGTTCGTCCACTTGTTTTGATGAGAAAATTTAATCTGGTCTCAGAGGCGATCAACATGGCTCTTGTGAAACTCACTGAAACGAAAAGCAAGAGTCAATTCTTGGTGAAAATTGCCGATGAGCTCAGAGGAATGGGGGCCAAGAACGAGGCCGTTGCTCAGTTACACCGCTGTCTTGAGATAGACCCCAAGAATCCCACTGCAGGTGATTTGCTGTTGAGGATGAAGACGAATTTTGCTGTGTAAGAGTTTTGGCTTATTGCCCGTGAGTATTCTCCTGCGCTCCGTTTTTTGACTGCAGCTGCATCCCCTGCGCATTTATTTTCAATAAAATCTGTCACCATAAAGACCGGAAGGGGTTTTTATGGGGGTCAGGGTCAACACCGGTTCAGGCATCGATCCGCAGCTGGTCAACAAGCTCGTTGAGCTTGAGCGCCAGCCCATAAAAAAAATCGAAAGCAGAAAAAAAGACATTGAAGAGGAGCGCAAGCAGTTTCGTGAGTTCACAACTCTCGTGAGTGAACTAGGTCAGTCTCTCAATGGTCTGCGTAATCCGTCTGACTTCAGAAAGTTGAAAGCAGACAGCAGTCATCCTGATATTATCGATGCTACGGTCGACAATCTTGCAGTGCCCGGAAGCTATGAGATTGAAATCCGAAATTTAGCACGGACTCAGAAATTGCTGGCGGAAGGATTCCCTGACAAGGATCAAACCCCCGTCGGATTTGGTTACATGTCGATCGAACTTGATGACGGCAATACATTCGATATTGACATCGATCCCGACGCATCCACTCTTCAGGACGTCGCCAAGCAAATTAACGAGGCAAATGCTGGTTGTAAGGCTCTTATTCTCAACACCAAAGAAAATCTTGAAGATCCAGATGCAGATTCCTTTCGGTTGCTCGTAATCTCGGAAAAATCAGGAAAAGCGGGCAAGGTTTACATTGATCCCGATACAACCTACCTGGAATTTAAAGAACAAATGACAGGGCGCAACTTGGAAATGTTTTTTGAGGATGTGCCCATTTTTGATGATGATAATTCTGTCGAGGGACTTCTGCCGGGGTTAGTTCTGAATGCCAAACGAGCGGAACCTGGAACAAAGGTGACGCTGAAAATTGATTATGATGCCGACAAGACGCTCGAATCAATCAATAACTTCGTCACGTCATACAATAAGGTGTCCGATTTCATCGATAAGCAGTTTCAGATCGATCCAAACACCAACAAGGCCGGTACACTGTCAAAGGACAACACGCTGAAGCAATTGCAGCGCGGTCTCCAATCTGCTCTTCAGTATCAGGGAACTGGTAAATATCGGAACCTTGCCGAGATCGGCATTACAAGTGATCCAAAAACTGGCGCACTGAAAATTGACGCTACTAAAGTCAAGAAGGCACTCGCCGATGATTACGACGGTGTTGCTGAGCTCTTTGTTCAAACAGAAAGGGGCGCAGGCTTCGGCACTCGAATGAGTGACACAGTCCGGTATGCACAAAATCAGCAGACCGGTGTGTTGGGCTCAAAGGAACGCGAATACAAGCGGACTTTGAGCAATTTCGATGATGATATTGCACGGAAGGAGCGCAATGCTGCGCAAAGAGCCGAGGGTATCAAGCGGAAGTTTGCGGCACTTGAAGGTTTGATTAACGGCATGAACTCTCAGGGACAAGCAATCGCAGCGCGTCTTGGAGTGCAGTCGGGGCCTATGCCCGGTCTCAGTTGATACCTGAGTAATGGTTGATGGATGGAGAGAGTGTGCCTATGCAAAATAACCCTTACCGCGCGTATCAAAAGACTCAGGTCACAACCGCAAAACCTGAAAAAATTCTGTTGATGCTCTACGAGGGAGCTATTAAGTTCAATAAGCTTGCCATCATCAAGATGAAAGAAAAGAATGTTGCCGAAAAGGGCAAGAACATCAGCAAGACACTCGCAATCGTGTCGGAACTGATGAACACCCTTGATCACGAAAAGGGTGGCCAGCTCGCCGCAGACCTTGAAAATCTGTACATGTTTATGATGGATAAGCTCATCGAAGCAAATATGTTCAACAGGGTCGAAGATCTTGAAGCTGTTGAAAGGCTGCTGACGACTCTTTACACGGCATGGCAAGATGTGGTGAATAATCCGCGCGCTGATGGTGTGCCTAGTCCATCACTGCAGCCCGATTTGCATGTTGTCTATCAGCAGGCTCAGAACGCCCAAGGACGAAAGTAGATTTTTAAATTGCTTTCATCCGTTGGGATTGTTTCTTAAGTTGACTTCGCTCGTTTGAGGTTTGATCGGCTTCTTTTTGTGATCGTTCTGTCGCTTCGTTTCGAAGCGATAAACGTACTCCCCAGGTTGAACATATCCAAACTCGTCTTTGAGAAATCGGATTTGCTCAGTTGCACTTGTTTTCAAAAGATGGATTCTTTCCTCAAGCTGCTGATTTTCAATTTTTAGTCTCATATTGACGTCAACGAGGACGTTGCGTTTGTTGATCAGCTCGACGTAGTTCGAAATCCCTGCTTGTCCTGATGCCATTGACATCAGCAACGCCCACAACGCAAATACGAGCGTCCAGCGCACTGTGAGCTGGAAGCGGCGCGAGGAAAGCTGCCCGTCAAGTATTGCCATGGTCTGCACCTGTTTTTTAACTTTTAAAGTGTGTTCATTGTGCCATGCCGGACAAAGTCAGAAAATCTGCCAGTCAGGCACAGATGTTCAGCGGGTCAAAAACAACCCCACTGAATAAAATCCTAGCATGCTCGATTTTGGGCGTGTTGCTAGAGTGTCGGAAGAGATTTGCTGACAACGGGCTGACGGTTTCTGTCGATGACGGCATGCAGAAGGGTGATCGCAGCCGGGGTGATTCCGCTGATGCGTGATGCCTGACCCAACGTGCTCGGCTTATGGCGTCGAAGCTTTTCAACGACCTCGCGGGAGAGCCCGGATACGTGACTATAGTCCAGTTCCGCAGGAATCCAGACAGAGTCCATTTTTTGTAAGCGGTCGCTCAGGGCTTCTTCGCGCTTAATGTAGCCGTCGTACTTGGTTTCAATTTCAAGCGAGCGCAGCACTCGCTCGCCCAGCGCGGGATCAAGGAATCCTGCCGCGCAGAGCCGTTTTGTGTCAACTTCGGGGCGCTTGAGATATGCATCGAGGCTGGTGGAGGTGCCAGCGAGGGCAGGCAGGTTTGCTTGGCTGAGGCGTGCATTTGTCTCTGCCGTCGGATTCAGCCAAGTCGTCTTGAGCCGTTCGCGTTCCGCTGAAAGCGCTGTTTGTCTAGTCACAAATTCCGAATATTCACTGTCGCTGATCAGCCCAAACTCAAAGGCAAAATGCCTAAGTCGTGCGTCTGCATTATCCTCGCGGAGTTTGAGACGATTCTCTGCGCGGCTTGTAAACATCCGATAGGGTTCCTGAGTTCCGAGCGTGGTCAAATCGTCGACAAGAACACCAATGTAGCTGTTCTGTCGTGAGGGGATAAAAGGTGCTTTGTTTTTAACCCTCAAAGCAGCATTAATTCCTGCCACTAATCCTTGAGCCGCAGCTTCTTCGTAGCCTGTCGTTCCATTGATCTGTCCAGCAAAATAAAGATTATTGATTGATTTTGCCTCGAGTGTCGGATGAAGCTCGGTGGGTTGAATAAAATCATACTCAATCGCATATCCGGGCTTCATAATCACCGCATTTTCAAATCCAGCAATTGTTCGTAGGAATTTTTCTTGCACATCGACAGGCAGGCTTGTGGAGATTCCGTTGGGATAAATTTCATGGGTGTCATATCCCTCCGGCTCAACAAAGATTTGATGAGACAGTTTATCGGGGAACTTTACAACTTTATCTTCAATGCTGGGACAATAGCGAGGCCCGATGCCCGTGATCACGCCACTGTAAAGCGGTGATAGATGCATATGGTCGCGAATAATTCGATGAGTTTCTTCGTTGGTATATGTGATATGGCAGGGCAAAAGCTTTTGCGAAAGGGTCCGTGTTCTGAGACTAAATGGCACAAAATCAGGATCTGAGTCCTGCCGCTCGAGTTTTGAAAAATCAATGCTGCGAGCGTCAATGCGCGGGGTCGTCCCGGTCTTCATGCGCCCCATTTTAAATCCATAGGAGTTTAGTGCATTCGCTAAATCGACGCTTGCAGGCTCGCCTACACGACCTGCTGTGATTCGCCGATCGCCGATATGAATCAGTCCATTAAGGAACGTCCCAGTTGTGATGACAACGCACTCAGCCATGAGTCTCTGGTCCAGCGCAGTTTTCACACCTACCACGCGGTTTTCATCCAGCAGAAGTCCAGCAACGGTGTCTTGGTGGAGGTCAAGATTTGGAGTGTTCTCGCATGTTTTTCGCATGTAATTTCGATACAAATCCATGTCCGCCTGAGCACGGGAACTCCAAATTGCAGGGCCTTTGGAGCGGTTCAAAATCCTGAACTGAAGCCCCGCAGCGTCAATCGCAGCGCCCATTTCACCACCAAGCGCATCAATCTCTTTGACGAGATGCCCTTTGGCGGTCCCCCCAATGGCAGGATTACAGGACATTTGACCGATTCGATCAAGATTCATTGAAAGAAGGCAGGTTTTGAGTCCCATTCGGGCGCTCGCCAAGGCCGCTTCGATTCCAGCGTGTCCACCCCCGACGACAACGACGTCATATTCCAAAGAGCGCATCCAAAAACCCCCATATGCTTTCCGACAGGCAGTGCAACTGGCTGATGATTCTCAGTGCAACCACCTGATTTGACAGAGACCTGTCTTAGACCGGAGTTCTAGTGAGAGTTCCACAATTTTTCAATCATTTTATCCGCCATTACCTGCAGATCGTCAGGCGCAAGGTCGTTGACTCCCCGCACTCTCGTCCTCAATTGCCTCTCTATGAATTCAGCTGCCGAAAATGTTCATCGACAAAGTCAACGACACTGCGAGCAAGTTGAAGCGCCCTCACAAACTCGTCTTGGGTAACGCTTCTTCCCCAGTTTGGATATCGTGTAACGACAGCGTAGTCGTTCAACTCCACCGATTGCCGGACCTCGACAGGGATCTCTGAAACAAAGGACTCTAGATTTTCTAACAACTCGCCGAGGTCGTGAGTCAATGGAAAACGCTTTCCGTGCAGAACGAAGAGGGCCTTTATAGCCTTTTCTGCCGCCTGCTGCGCGTCAAAACAGAGGTCTTCAAAATAAACCTCGTCCGTTTTGGGTAGATGGCAGCGAGCCAGGTTGCTGCGCGCTCGTCGCAGCCACTCCTCGGCAATTTCCCTGATTCTAGGCGACATGGAGCTCCTTCCCTTCTTTCAATGCATAGAAAATCACCGAGGAAGGATCGTCTGCACGCTCCGCTACGCCTGACTCTGTGACCACAAGCAGATCCAGCGCGATCCCACCTCGTCGCACTTCGCGCTGAAGGCGTGCAGAGATCTCGCGAACATTGGCATCGTCAGCCACAATGATAAGGAGGTCCATGTCGTTCACATTTTTCTGGCCTCGCGCAAGGGAACCAAAGAGTACCACACGCCTTGGATGAACTAAGGCGATGACTTGAGACAGAATGTTTTTGACTTTGGACTCGTACAGCATTGATTTCCTCTTCAGTTTAAACCTAGAAGAGGATGAGCCAAAACTCAATGCACACAGAATTGCTGACGCGTCGAATCAGCAGTGCGCAATTATTGAGTTCGTAAGATGCACGACGGAGGGTTTAGGCCGCAATTCATGTCCATGTGCCGCCGCCAAGGGTTCGATTCTTCGGCACGGCCCACTGCGGATAAGGTCCATAAAAACAAACTGTCTCGAACCTGAAAAAGAACTTTGCCCGCCCCGACGAGGATGCCTTAATCCACTGGGCGCATCCGAAAATACCACATGCTTTCCGGCAGATAGTCAGGCGCAAGGACGAGAGGACTCGCTCCCTCTTTGACTGAATGCAGCTTTAAACATACGACTGATTGACCACGAGATGTCACCGACCCATGCCATGAGTGACGTAAGACCAACCATTAATATCTGGAGCCCTCAGGTGAACGTACGAGCTCATCTTGAAGAGAAGTTTTCCGAGGCCATGCAAAAAGCGGGTCTCCCCCCGGAAGCAAATCCAATGGTGCGCATTTCAGCGCGCAAAGAGTTTGGTGATTATCAGGCGAACGGTATTATGCCTGCCGCAAAAATTCTCAAGGCAAACCCCCGGGATGTTGCTTTGCGTGTGGTTGAAAATCTTGACTGGCAAGCTTTTGCCGCAAAAGTTGAAGTGGCTGGGCCCGGATTTATCAATATCTTTTTGAAAGACGATTGGCTCGCCGATGCCGCAACACGAGCGCTCGCGAGTGAGCGTTTAGGCATCCCCCCAGTACCAAGCAAAAAGCGATTTGTGGTGGATTACTCGTCGCCAAATCTTGCTAAGGAGATGCATGTAGGTCATCTCCGTAGCACAATTATTGGCGATGTTTTAGCACGTGTACAAGAATTTATTGGTCACGAGGTTATCCGGCAGAACCACGTTGGCGACTGGGGCACTCAGTTTGGCATGTTGCTGGCGCACCTCGAAGATGTGCAAAAAAGCGGTGAGAAAAATGCGGCCGTAGAACTGGCTGACCTTGAAAAATTTTACATCGCCGCCAAAAAGCGTTTCGACGAAGATAAGTCATTTGAGGAACGGGCCCGTCAAACGGTGGTGAAATTTCAAGCGGGCGACGCCGCTGTGCTTCGTAACCTGGACAGCTTTATCAACACTTCGCTTGAGCATTGCGAGGAGGTTTACGGGCGTCTCGATGTGCTGCTCACACGTTCCGATGTGCGTGGGGAGAGCGCTTACAACAGTATGCTTCCCGGTATTGTAGAGTCGCTACGCCAGCAGAAATTATTGGTCGAAGACCAGGGCGCACAATGCGTGTTTATGGAAGAATTCAAAGGTAAAGAGGGGCCACTTCCAATCATCGTACAAAAGTCGGACGGCGCTTATTTATACATGACCACCGACCTTGCTGCCCTCAAGTATCGATCACAAACTTTAAAGGCAACCGATATTATCGCTGTAACGGATGCGCGACAGGCATTACATTTTAAGCAGCTTGAGGCTCTTGGACGCCGCGCCGGTTTTTTGCCGCCATCAACTGCGCTGCACCACGTCACGTTCGGCATGGTTCTTGGGAATGATAATAAACCTTTCAAGACGCGCACAGGTGGAACGATAAAGCTGACCGAGTTGCTGAGCGAGGCCGAAGAACGAGCATTGCTGCTCGTGCAAGAAAAAAATACAAATTTATCTCGCGATGAACAGAGGGAAATAGCGCGCGCTGTTGCTGCCGGAGCTGTTAAATACGCGGACCTTTCCAAGCATCGCGCAAGTGATTATGTTTTTAGCTGGGAGCAAATGCTCTCGTTTGATGGCAACACTGCTCCCTATTTGCTCTACGCCTACACCCGTATTGCTGGCATTCTGCGAAAGGCTGGGACGTCTGTTGATGAACTACCGGCAGGCCCTATTGCCGTAATCGCACCACAGGAGCGAACGCTTGCCATTCAGCTGTTGCAGTTTTCTGAAGTGCTGAATGCGGTCTCATCAGAGTTACTTCCGCACTATTTATGCACTTACCTATACGAACTTGCGGGGGCATTCATGTCATTTTACGAAGCATGCCCCGTGCTCAATGGAACACCGGACGAAAAAGAGAGCCGCATGCGCCTGGCAGCGCTCACTGCGCGCACCCTTCGATGTGGTCTTAATTTGCTTGGGTTAAAAACTCTCGAGCGCATGTGAGTAAAGATAGCTTTAGCTCGTCGGTGTTTTCAGTGCCTTTGGGTCAAGAGATGGCATAGGGACTATCGCATCAAACCTACTCAAATTCTTTTAAGCTTTAGGCAAAGCCACTGAATTGTCGCAACCCGAACTCCGTTGAAATGTGTTGCTCAGAATGCGAAGATGCGTTTTCTGTCTTGCAAATTGAATTGTATGAATTCTTTGGAGCGTGACTTCATTTTAAAAGAGTTGTGCGTTTGTGTTTTTCTTCGTGGGTTTTGTTCGCTGGTTCGTTTACGCTGTTGTGTTTCACGAATGACTTTCTTTGATTTACCAAGCCTTTTTGGAAATTTGTCGTCGGGCTCAGAATCAGTGACTGATTGCAGATAAAGCATCAGCTTTGTGAGCAGGGCATCAAGCTCGTGCACCTCGCTCTTTGACAATTTTTCACAGTCAGGATTCATTTTTATAGTCTTCAGATTGTTTCAGATTGGGCCAAGCAGACGTGTTCGGGGGTAACGACTTGATGCTTGTGCCTTGCCGCCGCCACCAATGAACCACGTGCAAGATTATTGATGCGTCGCAGGATTCCGCCAGATCCTTGGAAGATTGCTGTTGGATTAAATTTGAATCCTTCTTTCGCTTTGTAGTTACACGACATCTCCAATGTTGAAAAAAAACTGGGAGATATTCGGTTTCTCTTAGAAATCGTCAAAGAGTGTCAGTGCCATGGTTACCATCAATCTGCCGTATCCTGCTCTTTCAGCGGGATACGGTGCGGTGGGAATTTGCAAGACGACCCTCCCGAACGCTGGGGATGGAGAGTTTTGCAAAAGAATGCCGCGGCGAAATCTGTAAAAGGCTGCGAGGTCAAACTGGCCGGTGCCGCAAGCCCTCATGGGTCGTATCAATAGGAATCAGCCCAAATGGGCGAACCCCGTTGAAAATATAGGCAGTCTAAATCCTTTGTACAGCACCTTGAGGAGACCTCGGAGGTGTCTTGAGAATCTATTTTCCAACCTTATTGAGGTGTTAGTCAGATGTTCAAGATTTGGCCCAACGATTGCTGCACCGCCTTCAAGCGCAATCAAGCATCGCGTGAAGGAGCCCGTCATGAAGTGGTCATTTTTGTTTTTCGGAGCCGTTTGTGCGGTCGCTCTCTCATTCACCGCCGGCTGCAAAACGCAGGCACCAACAACTGAAGCCACCGCAATGTCCACCGACGAGCGCCTTGATATTTCCGAGGACAGAACTTCAGTGAACATCACTGCAGGGACAAAAGACCACATTGTGATCCGAGCAAACGAACTGAAAGCACTGGTGAGCGGCATTCCCGATGTGGATACGGGCGTGCCATCAACCATGACACTCTCGGGTCAACTCATCTTCAAAGTCGCACAAAATCCCCGCACCAACATGGTCGCCATTGCAGCGCGCGGACTGCTCTTCACGGAGACTGACTACTCCATGTTGTTTGTGGTGAACCCACTTTCTCCTGACAGACCGCAACTTGTGAAATTCGTTATGCCGGGCAAGAAAGCTGCATTGGACGGCTCAACGCCTGCCTTCGGTACAGTCCGTGGTCTGAGCTACGATGATTCCGGAATTCTGACTCTGAAACACACCGATGCGAGCGGGTCGGAGGCTGAACTCAAGATCAATCCTGATCTGACCATCCGTTCCTGCAAGTATCTCGTGAAGGAAGATGAAGGCCTGTGCGGAGAGAAGCACGGATGATTTGAACTATCTCTACTCTGCTACCTCAATGCTCCCTATGAGGCAGCATTTTTCATAACCGTAGTGTTGAACCTTTGTGTTAAGGAGAATGTGAAATGAGATCTAACCTTCCAGTTCTGGTGATGAGTTTCTTTATGATGGCGGCATGTGCGAAAACGGACAATGATTCCAGAGAGGCTGCCATCGTTGACCCTGACGGCAACATCTTAATGTCATTGACACAAGAATACAAAGGTAGGCTTAATTTCTGTTTCTATGAATACAATGTTCACGATAAAGATAAGATGGTGAAACCCATTCACACCAAAGCTCTTTCCCCGCAAAAACGAATTGATCTCTGGAATTCCCTACCTCCAAAGACCTTTTTGGTTGGAGCCGCAGCAACCGCAGCATGTGCAGCTTTCGCCCCCTGTGGCCTTGCCGTTGTCGGTGGCACCAGCGGTGCCGTTATCCTCGCGGGAGGAATGATGACTGGAGTATCGGTTTTATTTGCTGACGCAATTTCCAAAGGCCAGCGTTGGGAGCTAGAGGGGATTCGGCGTGAAGTATTTGAACTCGCTCAACCTAAAAGGACTTCTTCTACTAAAGATTATTACGACGACGAAAAAAGGTGGATAACGCATCAAAAACCGAACACAAATACAAGTTGCAACGCAATGCCTGTTGCTGAACTGAAAAAATTGAACTCGCTTTGAGTCAGTCTACTAGTGTCCTCCCGAGGACTCAGTTGGATTTAAAGCAGAGAGATGAATTATTCTGAGAGACTCAAGCTGCTGTTTGTGATCACTGAAAAGGGGGGGGCACCTGATCAACGAAAAGGGAGCCACCTCAGCTGTCGTTAGGTGGGCCAGCTGTCGTCCACATCTGCTCGCGTCCAATTATTACTGCAATCGAGCAATGGCCGTGAGCTGTCAGGTGCCTGTCGAATCATTAGCACCGTTTGTCTCATCGATTTTTTTGAGGCGCTGCGTGAGTTGCAGAAAAAATGCATGTGACCACGCCAGCGGGACCACCCACGTTGGATGACTTGATTGCGGATCAACCTGCTCAGGCAGATAGCCTAGTGAGGTTGACGCCGCGGCTGCCTGATGAATTGAAGACTTCATGAATGCTTCCGCTTCTTGCTGATTTTGCACTTCTCGTGCCGAGAGACCAAACCAAAGTCCAACAAGTGGCCAGCAGCCTCCACCGCGGTAGGTGTCATCAACATAGCGTCTGAAGCCGACGCCATATTTGAGTGCTCCTCTGAGTGATTGAAAGAGTTGTGTGCGTTGCTCGGAGTGCAAGGGAAATTCAGGAACCGGCATCAGGCAGGCGAGCAAACTAGTGTCAGCGGTAAAATCAAGTTGTCCATTGAGCGTGCGTGTGCGCGCCGGCCATGAGTGGAGAGGACTAAAATGAGCCAAGGCCAAGGACGCGGCAATATTTGCCGCCTGCGAGTAACGCTCTTGGGCAGCATCGGTCAGCGCAAAATCTGTTCCTCGGTTTAACGCCCCATAGGCGCAAACCAAGGCAAAAAAGTGTTGTCCCTCTCGCTCTTCCCACAGATCAAATCCGAGGAGCGCTTGGCTGGGTGAAGCGATGAGTTCATCTGCCATCGCCATCAGGCATGTGTTGAGTTTGGTGCGCAATTCGAGGCGTGATTTATCGCTGAGCGAACGTGTGGCAAGAAGCGCAATCCAAAACAAACAGACCAAGGGGCGCTGATCAGGCTGACGCAGGCACCAGCTCGGAGCGGGCTGTGCAGCATCGGTATAGCGTTGTTCGAAATCATGGCCTGAGCCCAATGCTTTGGACAAAAATAACGCCAGACGTGTTGCGCGATCTTCAAAACCACATTCCAGCAAAGACAATCCAACGAAAGCGGCATCGCGGGGCCAAACAAAACCATAGCCACCACTAAAGCGCATGTCCCAGTCGCATTCTGCTGATGCGAGCAAGGCGCCATTCGGACTGGTCAGTGCATCGAGGACCTGCAAAGAGAGTGAGTGATTTCCTGTCAGCGGAGGAGCAAAGAGTTCGCTTGGGTGCTCACCCTCGTGGATCGGGAGCGCTTCAGTCATCGAATGCAATCTCATTTGAATCTTGAATGGCACCGTCCAATGCAGAACGGGTGAAACGGCGACCGCAGCGCAGCGTCCCATCTCAATGGCACGAAAAGCAGCAGGGTGAGAAATAAACGATTGTACCAAATGACCCAGCGATGCCTGTGCATCTATCTGCAAGGCTGCGGTGTGCTTAAACGTATGACCGCCAACGGCTTCCATGGTCAGTGTAAATGGGTCGGCATCACAGCGGATGAGGTTTGTTTGCGAAGACGCTCTTACGCACTGAAATTGACTACGCCGCCCGGCGACATCTGGAGCCATTAAAAACCAAAGCCGTGTGCTGTGAACCAGGCTCTGCTCCGGTGCATCAATAGTATATGTGTGCTCGAGGGTGCGCTCATCTGTGAGTGCCGCATCCAAGCGGATGCGCAAACCTCGCGCTGCAGGATGATGAACGTGCCATTGAATCTGCAAACGCTCGAGCGGACGAATCCAGTTGAAAGAAATCTGATCGCGTTCAGGATCCAGCCAAAGACTTTCATCCTTCTGCACCAGTCCCATAATAAAAAAACGGACATGGTTGTGAAAAGCATCTTTGCGAGGCCAGCACCAGGACTTGAGCTGGCCATCACGCTCGTAGGCCGCCAATGAAGAAGGAGTCGCTAATAAGGCGCTATACATGGTCGAGTTCATGCAATTTTCACGTGCGGGAATGCTTTTCTGTAAACATCCACACAGCGTTGCGCAGAAGTCTCCCAATTAAAGCGTTGAACCTCCCGAGAGCCATGACGGCGCAGCTCACGATGCAGTCGGGGACGGCGAAAGAGACTGACAATGCGATCAGCCATCAATTCAGTATCCCAGAAGTCAACTTTGAGGGCGTGCATTAAACATTCGGCGACACCTGACTGCTTTGAAATGATGATGGGAATATGCTGAGCCATGGCTTCCAGCGCGACGATGCCAAAAGGTTCTGAGACGCTGGGCATGACAAAGACGTCTGATTGAGCCAACAGCGATTCGACAGACTTGGCATCCTGAAAACCGTGAAACGTAAATTTATTCGAGATTCCAAGCTCCCAAGCGAGTTGACGCATGGACGGCAGCAAATCGCCGGTGCCGATGACCTGAAAACGCAACTGCGGCTGCAGCTGTAGGGCGCGATACGCAGCCTGCACAAAATACGCGGGCCCTTTTTGGTAAGTGACCCGACCAACAAATGAGACCACACCTGCGCGTTTACGAGCAGCATCAGCATTCTGTGGATCTTCATCCAAATGAACATCGAGTTCGTGAGTCACACGATTGTTCGAATTAGATCGCCCGTGTGCCAAGTTTGATGCGTTATAAACCACGTCAATTTTGTCAGAAGAAACACCATAGTGTTCGACTAAAACCCGTCGGGTCAGGTTTGAAACTGCGACCAGCCTGTCAGCGATGTGGAATCCTAGTTTTTCCATCGCTTGAATTTTTGGGTTGCCGTGAAGGCCAGCGCGATCGTGTTCGGTGGAATGCACATGAAGAACAACCGGCAGAGTTGAAAGTCCCTTGATATTTGCAATCGCTTTGAGACTCATCCAGTCGTGCGCATGAATGACTTCAAAAAGCTTTTCACCGTTGCCGCGCAGGACATCCGTCGCAAGGATGGACAAAATTTCAGTTTGTTCTGCTACTTCTCCGCGCATCGGCGACCAGTTTTTTTCTGTATTTGAAGAAGTTGTAGTTGCTGTGTGGCCTGCAAGCAGCCGACGGTATTGAGTCAAACGTTCTCGCAGAGTGATAGTTTCGACCTCTGACAAAGACAATGATTCAATGTGAGCAGTTTCGTAATGCGAGAGTCTTAAAGTATCGAGCGGGTTTGTATTCTCGACGCTTCCCGCAGTCCGAGAGATCGCAAGAACGCGCGCTGTCATGGAGGCCTCTGTCTGATGTCCGATAGAGGACATGAACAATTCATCAAGAGGCCTCTGGAGTCTCTCCTCATTAAAAGGGTGCTCAGGGCTGACAATCGTTAAATGAGGATTGATACCCTCGAGCTTTTCCGCACTGTCATGAGGAAAATGCGGAAGCACAAGTGCCACTTGATGGCCTAGTTGAGTCAGACCTGAGACTAGGCCTTCTGTGGCTGTCGCAAGTCCGCCGGAAATTAAAGGAGGAAATTCCCATCCGAGCATCAGGATCTTCATTTCATCACCATGTATGGTTGAAGAGAAAAAAACAGCAGCAAAATTTTCATGGGATCTGTTACCGAAAAGGACTATCGTGCGACAAGTTGCAGATCAAGTGCTTCCGGAAAAATCCGAGTCGAGGGTGTGACACGTAATCCGAGAGAAACCATACAGGGTTGGTCCGGTTTGAAAATACATTCGTAAAGATAAGTATTCTCTGAATCACCGCCGCAAGGTGAAAGACCATAGGATTTTCCTGAGCCTTGGATCGGTACCAGTTGCACGTCGATCCAATCGACCGGAAGGGATGTGCGGATTGTGGCCCGAACAGTTATGGGTTCGCCAACAAAGGTTGTTCCTTCCGGCATTAAATCAACGCTCCGAATTTCTATTTTATTCCAATGCGCTCTCAATAGTGAAAGATTACTTTCATGACTTTCAAGCCCCTTCTGAGACTTTGGAGAAAAAAGTCCATAACGGGATGCGTTGCTCAGCGCGGGTGCGTAGGCGTTGTTAAAATAGTCGAGAACCATCCGTTGAGAGCTAAATGCAGGTCCATAGCGCATGACTGAATTCTTCATTTTTCGAATCCACTCACTGGGCACCGGAGCGCTATAATAAAGCTGGGTCATTTCATGTTCCAGAATGTCATAAAGTCGCTCGCTTTCACGCTCATCCCGTTGATCTTCGTTCGCATGGGGATCGCGCGATCCAATGGCCCATCCGGCGTCGGATTGATATGCTTCGTCCCACCAACCATCAAGAATTGATAAATGAAGACCTCCGTTGAGTGCGACTTTCATACCACTGGTCCCTGAGGCCTCGAGTGTGCGCACAGGTGTGTTCAGCCAAACGTCGACACCGCGTACAAGACGGTGAGCCAGATTCATGTCATAGTTTTCAAGAAACAAGACACGATGGCTGAGCTTTTCACGCTCGATAATTCTAACAATCTGCTGGATAATTTCTTTGCCCAGATGATCGTTGGGATGGGCTTTGCCCGCAATGAGGATTTGCACAGGACGTTCCGGATGATTGAGAATCTGCTTGAGTCTTTCAATATTCCGGAACATCAGCGTTCCGCGTTTATAGGCAACAAAGCGTCTGGCAAAACCAATCGTGAGAGTTTGTGGACGGAGCGTGTTTCTTAAGTCTGCCATCATTTGCGGAGACATCCGGTCGCTGGCTGACATGCACTTGAGGACACTTGCAATAAGCCGACTTTTTCTCAGCAGATGAACATCCCAAAATTCCGAGTCAGGGATTCCTTGAATACGCTCCCATGTTTCAGATTTTTCGATTTTGCTGTCCCATCCGCGGCCTAGATACATGTCGCACAAATCAGCCAGTTCGTTGGACATCCACGTGCGCGTGTGCACACCATTCGTAACGTGTGCAACAGGTGCTTCGTGCTCAAATAAATGCGGCCAAAGGCTCTTCCAAATTTTGCGTGAAACCTCTCCATGCAGTGCACTGACACCATTTCGGAAGTGGGAAGTGCGCAACGCAAACACCGGCATCGAGAATTCCTGCAATTGCTCGGGATGTTTACCAAGGGCGTAAAACTGGTCGTCCGGAAGACCATATAAATCAAGTGTTGAACCTATATGGTGCTTGACTTTATCGATAGGAAAACTGTCATTGCCTGCAGGCAGAGGCGTATGAACAGTAAATATCTGAGTGGATTGAACTTGCAGAAGTGCCTGTTGCCAGGAAAAACCTTTACGGATCGCCTGTGAGATACGCGCCAGAGTCAAAAATGCCGAGTGGCCCTCGTTGAGATGGAAAATGTCGGGTTCAAAACCCATCGCCTGAAGAGCATTGACACCACCAATTCCAAGTAAAATTTCCTGACGGAGGCGCAAGTCCTGACCCCCAGCATAGAGCCGGCTGGTGATTTGTCGTGCTTCCGGAGAGTTTTGGCTCAGGTTCGTATCGAGAAGAAAGAGAGAGAGCCGTCCAACCGGCAATTTCCAAATTTGGACACTGACCGTTTCGCCGCTGATCGTGAGGTCAAAAGTGATGGCATGATTGTTCGCATCGCGAACCAGCTCCATCGGCATAAAAAAAGGCTCATTCTGTGCATATAATTCGCGTTGCCAACCGTCCTTTCCGATCGACTGATTAAAATAGCCTTCGTTGTAGAAGAGGCCGACACCGATGAGTGGCAGGCCAAGGTCGCTGGCCGTTTTCAGATGATCCCCTGCAAGAACCCCAAGACCTCCGCTGTAGAGAGGTATACTTTCGTGCAAGCCGAATTCCATTGAAAAATAGGCAATGCTTGATTTTTTGCAGGCTGAGATCTCTGGTCGTATATCTGAGGTGCTTGTCAGCATTGCCTCATACGATGCTTTCACGCGGTGAAGATGATCAATAAATCCCTGATCGGCGGCAAGTCTTTCAAAATGGTCTTTACTGATTCCATTCAACATCCGCAGCGGGCAAGGGCCGCTTTGCTCGTAGGCCACAGGATCAATGCGTCTAAACAAATTCACAGCATCGACATTCCATGACCACCAAACGTTTCTCGCAATAGTCCACAAGGGTTCAAGTGCTGCCGGGCGATGGGCTCTAACGTGAATTTGAAAAACATGATTCATGGTGCGGCGACTCCCTTGCCTCAAAAAAAAACATTGCTGCGGATTGAGTTGTGTCTGACTGCAATGGTTGCAGCCCTTGTGGTGAAGATCAAATGGCGAGAGTCAACAGGATGCGCATCAACCAGAAACTGTTTGTTGGATGTAAAGCTTCAACGTCGGCCCAGCGGTTGATTTCGGCCATCAACAAGGATGCTCGGGTTTGCGACAGTGCTCCGGATTGGAGCGCTGTGGATGTATTTTCCACAATGGCATCACGAAGAATCAGGCCTGTATATTTTCTCCCTGCACTATCACTCCACTGAGCAAGTTCACTGATTTTTTTGGCGGGCAGAGGGATTTTTTGTTCCGAAGACAAGCTGTCGATGGACGTCAGTACCGGATGATTCTTGAGATGAACCTGATGGAATATTTTTTTCAAAAAGTCAGCATCTTCGGGTTCAAGATGTTCCATCGCCGTTGTGCTGTGTTGTTCCCATGCAGGAAGCAACACTTTTTGACATCGGCTGGCGATGGTTGATGGGAGTTGTGCAGGACGCGCTGTAGTGAGTACAAAAACGCACGGAGCATGCGGTTCTTCGATGGTCTTGAGCAACGCATTTGCACTTTGATTGTTCATCCGCTCAGCTCGTTCAATGAGTAAAAATCGCTTGCGAGCCAAAGCGGGGGGGTAGAGGGTCCTCTCACGGAAAAGCTCTACGTCTTCTTTGCGCAGAAGAGCGCGTTCTGGATCTGCTCTGACAATGTCGGGATGACGTGCAACGGCCTCCCAGAACTCAAGCTCAGAGGGTGACTGCGATGCATCAAACAATGCCAGATCTGAGAGCTTCAGCAGAAGCAGGCGGACAAAGTCGACGGGCGTTGAATCACCTGCAAAGGAACGACTGACAAACAGGTAGGCGTGGTGATTGGCATCTCCCAGCGCAGAACCGATTTGAGTTTGAAAGAAATCCGCTTGGCTCATGTGCTCAAAGATCCAAAATGAGCGATCACGGCCGAGAGAACCCTCTGCTGCACTTGTTCAGTTGTGCCGCTGCCATCAATGAGAACACGGTGTGGTACGCGACCGTCCGGATAGGGTGTTTGTGATGTGACCAACGATTCAAAAGCGGAATGAAGGGAAGCATCGCGCAAGAGTTCTGTGTCGAGCCGATCGGACTCACTGCCAGGGCGCAACTTGAGTCGTTGATGCGCGGTGAAGAGATCAACTGTCAGAACAAGCGTGAGATCAGGTTGCAGATTACCAAGGACAGGTGCTGCAACGGCATCAATGTCGGTTTTTGCAAGACCGCCGCGAAAACCTTGATAAATATAGCTTGAATCTAAAAAGCGATCGCAGATGATCCACTGCCCGTCAGCGAGAGCAGGCTTTACAATTTTTTCAACATGCTGTGCTCGAGCAGCCATCACCAGCAATAATTCGGTGCGAGGCGTTGGAATGTCACCGCTTTTGGGAATTCCTTTGAAAACGTTCCGGATATCCTCGGCGAGCGGGGTTCCGCCTGGCTCGCGTGTTTCCAGAACTGTCAGTCCTTTGTCTCGGAGATATTGTGCTAGCCGGATGGCCTGTGTGCTTTTTCCTGCGCCTTCGCCACCTTCAAAGACAATCAACGGCATGTCCGAGCTCCTCCCACAGGGTCAAAAATGTCTCAACGAACGTCAACTCGCCGTCCGTGGCAGCCACCGCGACGATGGGTTACCATTTCGCATAGAGTCGTGAGTCGAACAACAGGTGTCCGAAAGTTGGTCATGAGGATCGCTAAAGGGGTTCCGCATGCGTGTAGACATGCTTACTCTCTATGCTTTCACCGACAAGGTTCATGCCCAACAGCGTGAGCTCTGGCGGGGATTTTTGGCGCTCGTCATGCCAGTCTTGCTTGAATTTGATTCCTCTGAATTTGAACGTCTGCTGGAATCAGCTCACTGCAGGTCTATTGAGACCATGCTGAAGGCGGTCGATGAGCCGCATTCAGTTGAACAGTTGATCTGGTCTTTGTCGGCGACTTTCTCTGAACTTTTAGGACTCGAGCCTGAGCTCGGTTTATCAGCATTTCTTGATGTCAATCTGCCGACCCGCGCACACTCCATTCGCCTTGGCGTATCAACGAGCAAGGATCATGCGATCGTGGGGCGGTGGTTGCGGTCATTTCGACAAATTCAGCAACGGCCAGAATTTTTGGAAATGACCAGCGAGTGGAAGCGAGCCTTTGATGCCTTCTTTGAAGACGGCGAAATAGAGGACAACGCACCTGAGGAAGAAAGCGGGGATGGCCTCGTTGGTTCTGACGGTACATCCCGCTCTGCGTGAGAGGCTCCAATCTAAGTTCCAGGAAGCGCGATTGAGCTGCGCTGCCTCATGAGTTCCTGAATAAAGGCTGAGGTTGCGGTACTGACGGAGCCGCGGAGAATTTCATTAAGAAGACCACGAAACTCAGGTTCTTCCATCGGAATAATTGGTGTGTCTGCGCCACTGTTGAGTCCTGCAATCTCAGCAGCCTTTGCAATAGCGTCGTGCCGTCCACCCAAACTGTCGACAAGATTTCGATTGAGCGCTTCTGTTCCAAGAACAACGCGTCCGTCGCTCATGTGATTCATTGTTTCATCGCTGATTTTGGGGCGTGCTGCGCGCACGTCAGACACAAATTGATCGCGGGTCTTGTTGATGAGTTGCTGTAAATAAGCTTTGTCGTCTTCCGTCCACGGACGTGCGAGTGAGCCGCTGTCCTTGAGCCGTCCGGTCTTCAGCGTCACAGGCTTGATTTTCATCCAATCGATGAGCTGTGTCGCTTCAAAGCTTGACATTATAACACCAATGCTACCCACCATGGTTCCGCGGTTGGCAACAATCCAGGACGCAGTGACAGATGAATAATAGGCACCGCTGGCTGCGACCTCACGCATGTAGGCAATGACAGGTATTTTCTCTTTCATTGCTTTAATCGTGTCATGAATCTCCTGACTGGCGACCACTGATCCACCCGGGCTATTCACCTCGAGAAGAATGGCTTTAATTCGTTTGTCTTTTGCAGCTTCGTTGAGTTTTTCGATGACTGTGGTTGCCGTTTCAGGATTGATGGGTGCGTCAAGTTTTATCTCCGCAATACCCGATGAAAACGACTGGTGAGCCAGATATCTGTGTTCCGCATCGGAGATGCGCGCAGAGGATGGGATAAATCTCATCGCAGCAACAGCGAGGGCAACAAAAGCCAAGGCCGCGATCAGAGCAAGAGCTCCAATCACGGCCAAGACTAGAATGCCACCCGACCATCGTTTGTCACGTGTGTCAGGGTCTTTATACATTCTTCTCACTCCTCAGAACGTTCTTTAGCCGTCCGGGTTTTCGCACGAGCAAAAGCTTCAGCAAATCCTGTCGCTGCGGGCGTTTCGCTGGCAGCTTGAATGGTGCGGTTGTGAGTTTCATCAAGACCGCGAGTTGCAGCTTTGTGTGAAAGTTCAAACCGGCGCTCAGTCAAATCAACGCGCAGAACAATAAACTCGATTTCGGCGTCAACGTCGGGAAACTTTCCTGGTTCCAAATCAAGTTCAGAAACATGGATCAAGCCTTCAACGCCAGGGGCGAGTTCAATAAATGAACCGAATTCAGCATTGCGGGTGACCTTGCCCTTCGCACGCATGCCCGGAACAAAAATTCGCGAAGCGGCTTCGTATGGATCTTCCTGGAGCTGTTTGATGCCAAGCGAGAATCGCATATTCTCAACGTCAATCTGAAGGACTTTTGCTTCGACTTCATCGCCCTTCTTGAACAGATCTTGAGGATGCTTCACGCGCTCTGTCCAAGACAGGTCCGAGACGTGAATTAAGCCATCGACACCTTCTTCGATACCAACAAAAACACCAAAATCAGTGATGTTGCGGATCTTGCCGCGGATGACGTCGCCCACTTGATACTTTTCAAGAACCAATTCCCATGGATTGGGCTCAGTTTGCTTCATGCCCAATGAGATTCGGTGGTTTTCAAGATCAACGGCCAAAACAACAACTTCAACCTCATCACCAATGGCGACGAGTTTTGAAGGGTGTTTGACGCGCCGATTCCATGTCATTTCGGTCACGTGAATCAAGCCTTCAACACCAGGTTCAAGTTCAACAAATGCGCCGTAGTCTGTCAGGCTGACAACCTTGCCTTTGAGCCGTTGGTTGGGATTGTAGCGCTCTGCTACCTTTACCCATGGATCAGACTGCAATTGCTTGAGGCCCAACGAAACACGATGGGTCCCTGCGTCGTAGCTAAGAACTTTGACTTGGATTTCGTCGCCGACGTTCAACACTTCGGATGGACTGTTGAGACGACCCCATGACATGTCCGTAATGTGGAGAAGACCGTCGATGCCGCCAAGGTCAATGAAAGCACCGTAGTCGGTAATGTTCTTGACGATACCCGCCATCACGCTGCCCGCTTCGAGGCTCTTGAGGGTTTCGCTGCGCATACGCTCGCGGTCTTGCTCCAGCAAAACGCGACGGGAGAGAACAATGTTTCCGCGTTTTTTGTTGAACTTGATGATTTTGAACTGCAGAACCTGACCCAACAGCTTTTCGAGATTGCGCACGGGCCGCAGGTCAACTTGTGAGCCGGGTAGAAACGCTTTGACGCCGATATCGACCGACAAGCCGCCCTTCACGCGACCCACGATCCGGCCTTCAACGAGTTCATTTTTCTCAAATGCTTCCGAGATGCGGTCCCATGCCTTGAGAAGGTCGGCTTTGTCCTTCGAAAGAACCAATTCACCGTCATCGTCTTCAAAAACGTCCACAAAAACGTCGACCAGGTCGCCCACTTTGAGGGAGAAGACTCCGTCTGCAGCAAACTCGCTTTTTGGAACGGAGCCGGCCGCTTTGTGACCGATATCCACAACGACTGTGTCGTCGAGAATTTCCATCACCTTGCCCTTAACTACCTGGCCTTCCTTAATGTTCGAGCCTGTCGTGCTTTCACCAAACAAAGCGGCGAAAGAATCTTTTTCCAAAGTCTCGGGGTTTGCAAAATCAACATCCTCGTCGAGCCACTCGAGACTGGAGTAGCCGCCTTTGCGTTTGGATGAATCTGTGTGAACTGAAGCCATGATTAAAAATACCTCTCTTGGCAAATATCTACAGGCGCCGTTGCAAATGAAACTGCCACCGCGGCAGTCGAGAAGCGGATCGCTGCGGATCTGCACTGCGGCGGACTAACATATGAGAGTGCGTCTGTACAGTCGGACTTTAAAGAGAACTATTGCTTTCTTTTACGGGCGCTTGCGAAGGCCGCCGCAAGGATGCTGCTGTCGGCTGAGGAATTCGCCGGAGAGGACTGATTTTGTTTTGTTTTGTAGCTGTTCCATGCATCCTGTTGATCGCGTTCGGCAGACAAAGCGGCCCCGGCTGTTAACCCCTGCTTGCCGGAAAGCTTCAAAGAAAGTTCTTCTGGCATGGCTTGCTTTAAGCTCAACGCAATTCGGAGGCGCGGGGCGTGTTCGATGCGAATGATCTTGATGTTGACCGTTTCACCGATTTTGACGACATCTTGTGCTTTGGCAATGCGCTTCCATGCAAGTTCCGACATTGGAATCAGGCCTTCAATTCCTCCCAAATCAGCGAAAGCCCCGAAGTCCGCGAGCCGGGTGATTGTCGCCGCCATCGTTTGTCCGACTTCAAGCGTCCGAAGGATTTCTCCAGCTTTGGCGTCTTTTTCATCACGAAGAATGGATTTGCGCGAAAGAACGATATTTTTGCCACCGGCTTTGTATTCCGTAATGATAAACTTCAGAACCTGTCCGACATAACTTTCTGGATCTGCCACTTCTCCAAGTTCCATGTGGCTTTGCGGAACAAAGGCTCGTTTGCCAGAAAGTGAGGCTTCAAAACCGCCCTTGACCACCTTTTCAATTTTCGCCTCAACCGGAAGCCGCGATTCATGAGCGCTTCGCAGTAGCTCGTCATCTTGCTCGCCTCGGCGCAATGAACGGGTCAGTATGATTTCGGAGCCGTTGTCTTTGCGGATATAGGCATGAATCTCGTCGCCCGAGGAGGGTGGGGTTAAGCCGGCTGCTACAAACTCTTCAACAGCAAGAGTTGCCGTGCTCTTGCCGCCTAAATCGACAAAAACAAACTCCTTGCTGCAGTGAAGAACAGTTCCATGGACAGGTTCTCCGGTACGATACCTCTTCAGGGATGCAGAAGCTGACTCTGCCTCAAGCAACTTTTCGAAATCTGTGGTTTCATGGTCTTCAGATGCGAATGGATCGCGTCCGAGTTCTTCTGCATCAACAAAACGGATCTTAGTCATGAGGATATTTTCCCTTTTTGCAAGGAACAGGAGCAACAAACAAACTCCTCTTGCCACAATGGATCATCGAGATCAAATGCGCTGCTGGGCAATCTTTGTTGCTTTTCTGATGCCTGCCAGTGCATCCGCCAACCAGGTCTTGAGCATTTTGACTCAGACGCAACGACTGGACTCTGCACTGGTTCAGGAGTTTGAAACGACCCGAAAGGTGGCGGTGCGCGTTGAGTTTGTTTCCTCGAGCGTCGAGTATGAACCTAAAATTCGCTCTTTGCCGCACAACTGGGATTTGGTTCTCACCGAAGAGCAAAGACTTGTGAGTCTCAGTCTTGCCAAAGTAATAAAAGCCCTTCCCGAAAGTATTGCCGTTCCAGAGGCTGAATCGGGATTAGAGCGCCGTGCTCGGGCTAACCCAGATGGTCGCAGTTACCTGAACCTGATGGCCGATCCGCTCGGCTTGATGTACCTCAAAAATACCTTGACCTCTGCGGGCCCTGTCCGATGGGACTGGATTATTCAACCTGCCGCAAACCCCTTATGGCGTTCGCGACTCGCACTTTTCGAAGATCAACGGATGAATTTGTTAACAGCCGCAGCGGCAACAGGACTTAAATTTCCCCTTGACGATGTTCAAGAGGCCCAAAAAGTTCAGGATTGGTTGTCACGCGCCCAATTACAAGGGCGTGCACGGTCATTGCCTTCGGTCATTTCATCATTTCTTGCGGAAAAATTTGTCGTAGGACTTGCCTGGCAATCAGATTACGTCCATGCACAGCGCTACCTGAAAAATCTGGCGTTCACTGTTCCTGCGGGTGGGACGTATGTCGAAAGAGTGGGGGTAGGTTTGGTTTCTGATTGCAGGAATGAGGCTCTGGCTCTCGATTTTATTCGCTTTCTTTATGAAAAGCGTGAGCAACTCGCCCAGAGGCGAGGATTGCTGTCTCTGAATAGTCAAGAATTTCCGGCCAGTCAGCTTTCAAGCTGGCGTATTTTTGCGGACGATGTTCCTCATTTAAAAGAACTGACGACTGCTTTATCCCGTCTGAAAAAAGATAAAAACTCAAAAAAGGCGGGTGCCCGCAAATAATGGATTCACTTACTCATTCATTGATTTGAAAATGATGAGACAAAATCACGGTGCACAAAGAGATGAGTGAGAGTTACTGGGTTTTCCTATGATGCGAGTGAAAATGGACTTGCAGCTCGATTGTTCTCGGTATCAGGATCAATATTAAAAAATAATCGCGTGAGTGTGTCCTGTTCATGCTTTTCTAGTTGATGTTTATCGACCACACCGAGTCCCATTCGCTGCAGTTCTTGTTGGTATTGAGATGCGAGATGTTGGTCCCCGTTCTGCGAATTCAACGCTGCCAGTGCCTTGCTCGCGCAACCCGCCAAAGCCCAACATTTGCCGGCAAGAAGAGGAATATTAATTTTCTGATAAACAAGTGCAGCGGCATTCATTCTTAAAAGATCGTGAAAGGCTCTCGCTGCCCAGGCGAAAGATCGATGATTTTTTTCGACATCCTTGAGAGTTGCCCCTGAAACAAATGAGCCGTAAAGATCACAAATAGATTCGTCGATCATTTCTGCAAACTTGGTAGCGTCTCCGCGTTTGTCGCCAATCGCTGTGAAAACCTCTGTCAGCCAATCTGCCTTTTTTCCTTCATTGATCCACAAAGCAGGCCGGGAAAATAAAGATGTCTCATCTTCCGGTATGTATTGAAGCATGTGTTTAAAATCGGTCGCAGAGAGCTCGCTGAGCAGCAGTTTTCTTGCAGCCGGGTAATCAAGAAAGAGGGCCAAATCACGAAAGGCATATTTTTCTCTGGCGATTTTTAAGAGACTTGTTGTGTCTTTTATTTCTCCCAAGAGACGAAATGCAGAGCGGAAGTCACCTGCTTCAGCAAAATGATGCGACAGGTCGAGCGACAATTCCGGAGAATAGTTTTTGATCCGCCGACAGCAGCGTTTGGAGTCATCAACAAGTTTTGCCTTAAGAAAATAGATCGCTGCCTGCTCGAATTTGTTGTTTCTTTCATAAATAACGGCGGCACGGTTCGGACGGTTCATGCGCATAAGAATTGCCGCAGCATCGTCAAGCAGTCCGTGGGATTCAAGAACGTCAATGGCCTCTCTTTGAAGATCAATGGATTCAAGAATAAGAGCCCCTTGTGAGACTTCCCCTTTTTGGATCATTTTTTTTGCTTCAAGACGCTTTTCTTTTGCCTCGGGAGATAAAACGAAATCATCCAGTTTTCGTTGCCCGCCAATCTTGGGAGGGGGCAACGCATCCATTTCTGTTCCCTTCGGCATACCGGGCAAACGCTGCTTGTTAGAGTTCTGCTTTTTCGAGTGTTCTTTGGCCTTTTGGCGAATGACAATTTCACGGACAACAATCGTTGCGATGGCAAGAAAGGCAATGGCGAGCATGACCTTTGTTCCAAGGTGAGCGCTTACACCAGAGCTGTCCAGACCTCTGCTCGGCATTAAAGACTCCAGGTGAGTCCGACGCTTGTCAGCTCGTCAAAGTTTTTCTTTGAAGACTCCTGAGACGCGGATGGAGACCGTCGGTAACTGATGCGAAAGCGGGTGTTCGCCGTGATGTAGGCGGATAGAGCGAGACCAGCATTCCACGTGACATCTTGATTGGTGCATCCATAATCTTGAAAGGTGTCTTCTAGGCACGACCTCCGCCACAATGCGCCACCAAACAATGTAGGTCGGACGTAGCCAAACCAATATCCAACGGATGCGTTCACACTTGTATCTACAATTTGAGTTTTTTGCTCGATATCTCCCTCAGGTACAGTGACTCCCTGAGCTTTTTTTGTTTCGCGATACAACTCATTGTAAACATCCCGATCAAGAATCTGGGTGTGAGCGATGCCAAGTTCAAAGACACTGGTCAAAGGAAGCCCGAGCTCGATACCCAGGCTTCGTCGGGTGCTTGTCAGGTATTTTTGAATATCGGATTGATAGCTTCCGGTCAGAGAGACGTCGAGATAGCGTGCTGCTGCCCAAGCAGTGTGGGTTGTGAGATGAAAGACTGAGACCAGAAAAAGACCGCTGAACAGCTGCCAGACCTTTGTGGTTTTTTTTCTTTTCCTGTTGAGCAATTGCATTTTCATTTTTTTGTCCTCTACATTTTCAACGTAATTGGTTGACCTGTAGATGCGCCGTCAACTGGCTTTGTGTTCGTTCAAGAACTCGTTCGAGTTCATCGGTGATGTCATGTGTCGGGAGCCACTGTGTTGGGTTGTTTTCATCTGCTTTTTGAGCAGTCTGAGTATAATACTCAATATTGTTTTTAATAATTAAGTCTGCGGCTCGTTGTGTGACTGGAAAGACATTGACAGATATTCGGTTTCTAAAAAGCCGACCGTCAATGAAGAACTTGTCCCATTCGGTGCTCAGTCGGAGTGTTTGCCGATCAGCCCCTGCGATAATGTAAGTCTGCGATAATATCTTCGCTATGGTTTGAAAAAGGTGGCTTGCTGGTGCGGCCACACGCCACGTGTTCTTGTCAAGTCGCTGAAACATGAGCGGTGACATTGCCATCGGCTGAGCAAGACTGCCCGTTGCCATTCCGCCCGAGAGAGCGTTGTTTAGTTGTGGCATAAAAGCTCCAGTTGCCGGCATAGCCTCGTTGCCGGTTCGGCCGCTCCTGTTAACAAAGCCAGTCGCTGCGAGGGGAACCTTCTGCTGATCTTGTCTTGGGTTGATGCGCTGAGTTCTGAGCGGGCTCCCAAACAGGGATGTTTTGGGGCTGCTTTCTGTTCCGCTCATGACACAGCCTCCGAGCGTGGAGATTGCAGAGCACACAATGAAACATAAGCTTATTTTGGACCAGCCAAAGAAAATCATGAATCACTCCGCCTTAAAAGGGCATTCAGCCTTGGTTCAGTTTCTCATTTAATGGGTGACGATCTGGATGCAGGATTTGAATGGGGAGTAATTTGACGGAACCGATTTTCCTACATGCGAAAGAGTTGGTTTGGTGCATTGTGGAAGCAGGGGGAACGCGCATGTCGTGGCGGAGAATTCTTGTCATTGTGTTTGTTTTTTGCAACGCGAACGAAGCAAATGCCATTGAGCATCGCGACGTTTCAGGTGAGCACCAGTGGTCGAGCCCGGCATTGCAGGGAGCCGCTGGAATAGGGGCGCTGTCAGAGTCTTGGGTTGATCAGGCGCAGACAGACCCGTCGCTGCTGGCACGCCGGCAGGGGAATTTTGAGATAGAGTTCGCTGGGCTGACAGGTGTTGTGTCTCGTGATGTTGCTAATAATCTTGTTTCGACCATGCAGTCATTGACTCAGGACTCCAACGATACAAAAGGGACGTCGTCGGCGCAGGCGACCGTCAATGCCTTAAGCAAAGTGCGTTCACTGTTCGGTCAAAGTATGACTTTTCAGGCTCACGGAAGTGTTTTGGCGCCACGAATTGGTCGTGTGGGAGTAGCTCCCTACTTCTCAGGTGTTTTGGACGCGAGTATCGACAATGCCGCTTGGCCTAAGCTGGATTCATTTGGTGGTGGATACGGCGGTGTTTTGGTGAGCTATTCACAGATTATCGGAAAAGATTTTGACCTTGGCGTTGCATTAAGGCCCGGAGTCGGAGGGTACCGCAATTATGAGATCGATCTGTCTGTGCTTGGAGATTTTCTTGGCGAGAACGCGAGCACCGCTCAGGCGGGAAGTTCGTTGAGTGAACTGACTGTCTTTCCAACGGCAGTTTATTGCCCACTGGATCTTGCAGTGGGCTGGTGGCCAAATAAGGCGACACGTGTGGCACTCATCTCGAAAAATACCTTTGACGCCTCACCTTTGAGCTCTTTGAGCGGTTCACCGGGAAGACTTCAAAACAGGCTGAATGTCAACGTCGTTCGAGACATTTCGCTGCCGAGTGGCAAAAATCATTCTTTGAAAATTGCCTCCGAACTTCAGGATCTCGCAGGTCTTAAAAATGGCTGGAATGAAGTTTTAATTCGCTGGCAGTGGGCAGGCCAGTATGCCTTCAGATTGCCATTTCGGAGCCAGACATCCTTCGGGCTGAATGTCGGAATGCACTCTGGATATCCAGTGGCTGGTGTTCATCTTGATTTGTTTTTTGCAAAACTAGAGGCTGCTCTTTCTGCGCGTGAAAATGGAGCCTATCCGGGACAGCGTCCCAATCGCTTACAGTCCATCCGATTGCTTTCTCAGATTCGCTTTTAAAAAACTCCAAAAGACATCAACCGACCCCCGTCTTGCTTGACGTTTGTCTGAAAAAAACGTTCACTCAAATTCTGCATTTTTATTGTTTTGATTTGGGGGAAAAATGTTTTTGAAGAACGCCAATTTCAGTAACGGGCAGTCTTCGACATCTGGAGACAGTCGCACAAACGCGCAGATGAATATTGTGTCTCTCATTTTGGGTTTGATAGGGTTCGGGGTTTCACTCTATGCACTCATCCTTCATCTTCAGACAAAGTCATCTGCCGCTTCATTGACCTGCGATATTAATGAAGCAGTCAATTGTACGAAGGTGATTGGTGGCGCGTACGGAGAGTTTTTTGGGCTTCCTCTCGGTGCTCTTGGCATGTCTTATTTTGGCGTCGTCATGGCGGCTGCGTTTTTGCCTGCTTTCGTTGCCTGCTCAGCGTCTTGGATTGCACTGCGTCAATGGGCCATAGCAACGATTGGAGCAGTGATTTCGTTGTATTTGGCTTATGTCTCCTATTTCAAGATCCATGCAGTCTGCTTGGTTTGTAGCAGTGTTCACGCGCTTTCAATCATAAATTTTGCATGGACCATGTGGTGTTTTATTCGCGTTCGCCGAACGGCCCAAACCGTTGGTGAGGGTGGGACTCTTAAATTGATTGCAGCCGCCTTGGCTTTGAGTGTACCGCCGTTGATTGTCGGCGCTCTGTTGCCTTCAATATCATCGAGTCTGGGTGCGACCGACACAAAGTCGTCTGACTCTCCATCGGCCGCTGCAACAGCTCAGCCGGCCGGTGAAGCAACACCGTTTCCTGCCGAATGGGTCCAAGTTGCGCGGAGTAATTATGTTGGAAAGGGTGAGGACTTTAGGATTGGTAATGATCAGGCAAAGGTCGTCGTTCACATGTTTTCGGACATGCAATGCCCCCATTGCAAAGTTTCTAGCGAAGATTTGTTGATGGCTCTGAATACGGTGGGTCCTGACCAGGTTTTGTTTGTGTATCGGAATTATCCGCTGAGCAATAAATGCAATCCCCATGTTGGCGGCGATGGGCATCCCTATGCATGCGACATGGCGATGGCTGCTCGCTGTGCCGGAAGTCAAAAGAAGGATGCCTTCTGGGAATTCAAGGCGTGGGTGTTTTCTGGAATCGACATGAGTCCGGACGAACAAGCGCGTCAGTTTTCACCTGAAGGATTTGCCGCTCAGGCCAAAAAACTCAATCTAGATGTTGATCGTTTTCAAGCATGTATGCGCGACAAAGTGGAATTGGCAAAGGTGCAGGACGATATTGAATATGGAAAGAAGATGGGATTGACAGGGACACCCATGATTATCATCAATGGGCGGAAATATCGGGGTGAATACGGCCCGCAGGGATTTACTCGGGCCTTCAGAGACGCACTGGCAAGTCAATAATCTTGCCTTTGCTTTTCAAAAATCAGAGACCATTTCAATCCATTCGGGGTGATCGATAAAAGGGTTTCTGTTCCCTTGCACTTCTTTAATTTTGTCAGCTCTCAAAACTTCGCTGTTTGAAACTGGATGTGTCGCAGACCAATGGCGCAGGGTTTTTTCTTGCTGACCATCAATCGACAGACTGTAGATGACGGACACATAAAACATTGCTCGAGCCACGATGCCTTTGTGCTCTTCCGGTGGTTCAAAACCACGTTGACTATTTTCGCAGACGGCTCCTTCAACGTTGCTTTCGTGTCCACATTCTGCGAACGGGAGACTACCGCGGATGCCGTTGATTTGAACTTCAGATGGAAACAGGTGGTAAATATCGGCGCGGGCTTCCTCAAAACGACCGGATTTTTTCAAAAACGTCTGCGGCCAAGTGTGTTCAGTGTTAACGCCATTTTTGGGAATGCCGTGACCCACTTCAAAGACGTCCGGTGAATAGACTGATTTGACGACGCGTGTTCCTTTCTCGTTCAGGAATATATCAATTTTTTGGAACATCGCTTGACGAGCACCGCTGTAGGTCAAGGTTTGTTTGTCTGACTGAGCATATTGTTTCAGGGCTTCACGGATACAGGCTTGGTCAGACACTCGGCAGGTTTTGGGGTCATTGTTCGTGCCGGCGAAGGCTTGGGAAGCAGGGGAGAGAGTCAGGAGGGAGAGGATGGAGAGAGCGCTTAAGGCTGAAGAGGAGGGATGCCAAGAGTGCGGTGAAAAATGACGGGTCAAATTCTTCAGACACATGAAACGCAAACGCAAATTCATACTGTACCTCTGCTCTTTTGACTTGTTTCGAACCGAGGCTTCGATATGCGAGAGAAGGGCAGCCGTCAATATGCTTATGGGGCAAATAAGGAAAAAATATGGATTGCTGACAGGCTCTGTCAGTAGCGGCTATTCTCGTTCTGCGTTGAGTCAGCGTTGCGACATAGTTTTGTTGGATTGCCAGTCTTTCTCATAAGTAAAAAAAGCGAAACTCCCGTTCCAGAGGAAGGGGAGTCTCGTTTTTTTTTAGCGCATGGGCGAATCGATGATCGCTCTTTCTCTTACGAGCGGAAGTCGATGGTCGGAGTGTGTCCGAGCAGAGCCATAGTGCGTGCTCTTTTCACGGCGATGGTCAATTCACGCTGCTGCTGAGCGCTTGCGCCACTGATGCGGCGAGGCACGATTTTGCCGTGTTCGGTTACAAAGCGGCGCAGAAGCTGAGTGTCTTTGTAATCAAACTTGATGTTTGGATCGAGAACGCGCTTTGGCCGCGAATAGCGGCGCTTCTTTTTGGCTCCGGATACTGCCATGACAACCTTCCTTTATGTGTGGGCAGCAGCATCACACGGGGTGACGCAGCCTTGAGTAGCAAATGGAACATCTTGATAAACACAGCTCGGTGGTCCAGTCAAGTGGGTTTTGCTGAGTTCAGAGGTGTTGGGCTTGCAAAAAGCCATCAGCCCTTCGGCAAAAAGACCTTCGGGGCGGTTTTGAGGGGTCCCGATATGCAAAATAAACGACCTCCAAAGGCCTTACAGGTCGTGTCGAATAGCCGGAAACATCGACTTTTTAGATTCACCGCCATCCCATTGGTCGAGAGCGACCTTGATATGGCCAAATCGAACGCTGGCCTCGATGTAGAGCGGCAGGCGGCGCTCATCGCGGGTGAACCAAATCTTGATGTCGCCGCGCTGCTCCATCAGTCCACCGAAGGTTGTAATCAGCCGGTAAACGTCCGTTTCATAGGTCTTTCCAGATATTTTTTTGGTGTCGCTGCCCAAATAGGAAGCCTTGCCGCTCCATGTTTTCTCCGAGGTAAAAATCGGAATTTCGAGTTGAAGTGGGGGTGGGTTGCTGGCGGCAAGACGCGTGCGCAGAAAATACAGCGCTCCCAGAGCATCCTTGGAGCCTGCCACATAGGGAAAAGACTCGACTTGCGGTTCGCCTCCCTTGCGTTTTGATTGCTGAGTAATCAGATTTTTAACGCTGTCGAAGTTGATGATTTTTGTTTGCCGGAATGAGCCTTCTTGTTGGTTGATGTAAAAACGAACGGGAGAAAATTCCGCGCCTTGGACCATTAAGCCTTCGATGGAATCGTGAATCTGGGTAATCCATCGAAACCATCGCGCGCTTTTTACTTCTCCTGTGATTCTGTGAGCCCAGGTATTGGCGAATTTGACAGGCTTTTGAACAATGACCTCAGCCAAGCCGCCTGAGACTCCAAGGTAAGTGACGTTAAAACGCAGACGCTCACCGACATCAAAAGGCAGCTTTTGGTAAAGATGTGAGGCCTCCTGAGCCAGCGGAGAGTTCTGTTCGATAAGACTGTGCTCAGGCAGATCGAGCTGTCGTTCGAAATTGCCATCGGTGAGCGTACTCAGAAGAGTTGCAGCGTTCGCTGTTAGAGGACTTAGTTGCGCAGTGATGAAACAAAAAACAAACCATACCGATGGACCCGAAATCTTGATTGAAAGTTTGGAATTCAGCATTTTATGTTCAGCTCTCAGCAAACACGTCAGACGAGTTGGATTTAGGCATCGATTTCTTGAACTGTGGGTTGCTTCGTGATGTCGGTCGTCCCGATATTGTTTCGATCTTTGTGAACAGCTCTGCAAAAGCGCGTGAAACCGCATGGTCCGGAGATTGACAGACAACAGGCACCGCATCTGAGTGAGACTCTCTCACTTTAATGCTGGAAGGGATGTAAGGCTCCAAAACATCGAAGCCCAACTTTTGCAAGTCAGCGATAATGGCGGATGCATGTTTGGTTCCTTTCTGGAACTGGTTCACCACGATTCCAAGAATCCTCAATTCGGGATTGTGATCGGCCTGTACTTCCCGGATCGTAGCAAAAATATCCTGAGCTGCACGCACACTGAACGCATCACAATCGATTGGAATCAAAATTTCGGAAGCTGCGATAAGACTGCTGAGAGCATAAAAGTCGTTGGCAGGAGGGGGATCAAAATAAATAGCGTCATAATTTGTTGAACGGATTCCATCGCGCAGCTTCATGATTTTGTGTTTATTTTCCAGTTTGTTACGTAACTCCTCGAGCTGACGGTCAGCAGCAACAAGATGCAGATTTTTAATTCCTGTCTCGGTTGTAACGTATTCCAATAGGCTTTGACGAAACAGGTTTAATCCCAAGCAACTCTCGTAAAAGTCTGAGATTGTCTTGTTGGCGGTTTTATCTCGTCCCAGTAAATGCGAAGTTGAATTTCCCTGTGGATCTGTATCGACAAGCAAAGTCTTTTGGCCCGAACGGGCGGAACAAGCAGCCAGATTGACTGCCAGCGTTGTCTTTCCGACGCCGCCTTTTTGGTTATATATAACGCGCAACGCAGGTTTTACGTTCATCTTTGCATCCTCCCCCAAGTGTTCATCCAAACCAAATACTTCTCCGGTTTTTTAGCTGTTCCACGATAACGTCCTGAATTTGATTCTTCACCTGCTGCGCCAAACGATAGACAAGGACACGATCCTTTTCGGCGTCAGGTCCGTACTGAGAGAAATCGATGGGAGGCAAAATATGGATGAACCATTTGCTTGGAAGTGGGATGAGACCCGCAGGACCAAGCCATGGAAACGTCGGTGTCAGAGGAATATAAGGGAGCCCCATGAGGCTCGCCAGCATTGTTTCGCGTGCAAGCATCGGATGAATTTCTTCTGGTCCAATGAATGCGACGGGCACAAGAGGGGCGCCTGTTCTTAAACAAAGTTTGATAAAACCACCGCGTCCAAATCGCGCGAGATGGTACTTGTCGCGGTACAATTTTCCGAGCCCTTTGACTCCTTCCGGAAAAACAACCACTGGAAGTTGAGCATTCAATAATTGTTGCGCATTTTCCTGACTGGCCCGCACGCCGCCAAAGCGGTTCATGAGACTCCCCAGAAAAGGAAAGTGAAAGAGAAAGTCTTCAACCATGAAACGGACTTCACGGTGAGATTGATGTTCTTTTAAAACTGCCATTTTTAACATTGTGGCATCGTAGGGAAGTGAGCCAGAATGATTGCCGACTAAAAGACAAGGTCCAGTTTGCGGGATGTTGGAAATCCCGTAAGTTTCAACCCTCCAATATTTTGTGTAAAGAAAGTCAAAAACTGGGCGAACAAATCTGTCAAAAATGGGGTCAAATCCGAAAAGATCCACTTCGTCACTGCGCATGCTCAGCGAAAATTCATGATATTTACGGCGCAAATTGAAGGGATTTAATCCCGTGACAACTTCATCCAATGAGCTGTTCTTGTATGCGTTTGAAGGTTCCGATTTGTCAATGTAAGTGAGTCTCAAAGACTCTGCAGAATTTTGAATGCGTTCTTCTATTTTAAGCAAAAGGGTATCTAGTTCGCCCCGGAACTCATGGAGACGCTCAACGACAGTCCGCAACTCCTCTTTGGACGCAAATTGTTCCTTGTGAACGTTGGCTCGTTTTTCCATGTCGCGTTCAATACGACTGAATTGTTCCAAGAGTGTGCGGCGCACCTTGAAAACATTACTGGATAATTTGATAAGCTCGTCTTTGTTGACGGATGTGGGATCTGTGTCGCGCTTTAAATTTTTCTGAGCTGTTGTGTTTGACGAGGTCATGGATTCCTGTGTCTCCTCTGCATTGTCATTCGCTGCGTGTCAGAAAATGCGTTCTTGCAGTTTTGTCTGCGTCAGGTCCTTTGATTCAATAGACACGCACAAAATCTTCGTTCTTCGTTGGTGTTATTTCTTCGCCGAGCGCGGCCGACGGAACCGAGAAGCCGACACTGCGCAATCGAGCCGCTTCAATGAGTGCCTTGAGTGCCTGACGGCTGGAGTAGCGAGGATAAAATCCAAGTGCCTGCTTCGCGCGTGAGCCATCTGCGACACAAATAAATTGAAAAAAAGGCACCATGGCAGAGGGTAAATCCCAAAGTCGCAACATAAACCCCAGAGAAAAGACCGTTTTACAGATGGGAGTTGCAATCGGAACTGGAACACGACCCGAGAGA
>Ga0315901_10000743_pt1 | contig 47580 bp, 47 predicted proteins | sample LakEriMetagenome_10_FD_203761 | JGI IMG/M metagenome (GOLD analysis project Ga0315901, IMG submission 203761) | Freshwater fungal communities from buoy surface, Lake Erie, Ohio, United States - Buoy 2 MA116 | ecosystem: Environmental > Aquatic > Freshwater > Lake | place: USA: Lake Erie, Ohio...
GCCGCAGGTTGAGATTACCCGGCCAGCGCGCCGTCTCGCAGCCGTTGACCGTCCAGCGCGAAAGGATCGAACGGGCCAGCGCCGCCAGCCCGGAAAGGTGCTGGAAATCCTGCTCCATCCGCGCTTTGGCCAGCGCCGCCGCTGCGCCGAACCCGGCACAGAGCGCGGGACTGAGCGTGCCCGAGCGCAAACCGCTCTCCTGGCCGCCCCCGGCGATCAGTGGCTCGATCGCAATCCCGTCGCGCACCCACAGCGCGCCGATCCCCTTGGGTCCGTAAAGCTTGTGTGCGGTGATCGCGATCAGGTCCGCGCCTTCGGGCGGGGCCAGCTTGCCGGCACCCTGCACCGCATCGCAGAGGAACAGTGCGCCGACCTCGTGCGCGCGTTCGGCCAGCCGTGCGACCGGCTGGATCGTGCCGATCTCGTTATTGACCTGCATAACCGCAACCAAACCGACGCCTGCGGGCAGCGGCACTTCGGGATCGACCAGCCCGGCGGCGCTGACGGGCAGTTCGTGCACCTCGCTGCCACTGGCAATCGCCGCATTGACCACCGCCGAATGCTCGATCGCCGAATAGGCAATGGTCCCGCGTGGGACCGAGCGCAGCGCCTGGTTCAAGGCCTCGGTCGCGCCGCTGGTAAAGATTACCCGTCCGCCCCTGGGCAACAGGCTTTCCACCTGCTCACGCGCCAGTTCCACTGCCGCCGCCGCGGCCCGCCCGGCACGGTGCATCGAATGCGGATTGGCAAAGCCCATCGACTCCGGCCCGGACAGCCAAGGCAGCATGGCCTGCAGCGCTTCCGGCGCGAGCGGCGTAGTGGCCTGATGGTCAAGATAGATCGGTTTGCCGGTCATGGTTCGGAAAAGTTGCTTTTCGAAGGCCCGTTTCTATATAGCGCCTCTCTCCCGATCATAGCCCCATCTGGTCTGGTCTGCCGTTTTCTCCGGCGGCCACGGGTGGAGCAGCCAAGAAACAGGTACCTGGTCCATGCCATCTGTCATCTTCCCCGGTCCCGAAGGTCGCCTTGAAGGGCGCTTCCAGCCCGCCACCCGTCCGCGCGCACCGGTCGCCATGATCCTGCATCCGCACCCGCAGGCCGGCGGGACGATGAACGACCGGATCACCATGGCGATGTACAAGACGTTCCAGGCGCGCGGCTTTGCCACGCTGCGCTTCAACTTCCGCGGCGTCGGCCGCAGCCAGGGCAGCTTTGACAACGGCATCGGCGAATTGTCCGATGCCGCCGCCGCGCTCGACTGGGTGCAGTCGATCCACCCGGAAGCGAGCACCACCTGGATCGCGGGCTACAGCTTTGGCGCGCTGATCGGCATGCAATTGCTGATGCGCCGCCCCGAGATCCGTGGCTTCATCTCGGTGGCGCCGCCGGCCAACATGTATGATTTCAGCTTCCTGGCACCCTGCCCGGCTTCTGGCATCATCATCCAGGGCGCGCAGGATACCGTGGTGACGCCGAATGCGGTGCAGAAGCTGGTCGACAAGCTGCGGACCCAGCGCCACATCACGATCCACCATGATGAGGTCCCCCGCGCCAACCACTTCTTCGAGAACGAGCTCGATGACATGATGCGCGCGGTGGACAATTACCTCGACATGCGGCTCGCGCCGGACTGCCCGATCCGCTGATCAGGCGGGGCTGCTGTCCACCTTGGTCACCGGCGCTTCGCCCGAAGCGTCGGGGATGGTCCAGATGCCGACATTGAGCGCCGCCACCAGCGCCAGGATAACCAGCAGCAGCGCCTTGCGCCGATCGCCGCGGCGCCATTGCAGCACGGCCCCGGCCAGCAGGACGATGGCCGCCAGGACCAGCAGCGACAGCACCACCGACATTACTTGAACAACCTGCCCGCCGCGCCGACGATATCGTCGAGCGGGTTGCCATCGCCATCAAGATCAAGCAGCGCCCCCAGGCCGCCGCCATTCAGGCCGCCGCTGCCCTGCGCACCGCTGCCACCGGCCCGGGCGGAGAGATAGCCGCCGACCAGCATCGCCAGCCGCGGCAGCATCTGCTTGAGCGCTTCGGGGTCGATCCCGGTCCGCGCGGACGCATCCTGTGCCACGCTGCGGCTGACAGCCTTGGTGCCGAATATCTCCCCCAGCACTTCGTTGCCGCGCCCGACTTCGGTGGGCCCCGGCGCCAGGACATTGCCAGCCAGTTCGCCGCCGCCCAGTCCGGACAGCATCTCGATCAGGTTGCCCAGTCCGCCTGCGCCGCCGCCGACGGCTTCGGTCCGCTTGCGGAAACCACCGAGAACAGCCGGAAGCAAAGCCTCTGCACCAGCCGCAGCCGTTGCCGGTGGAAGCCCCAGTTCCTTCGAGACAGCTTCAAGACCGCCGCTCCTGCGCAGCGTGTCCAGCAGCTCCTGCTCAGCCATTCGAAGGGACTCCTTGTTTTGCCCCTGACCCGACGCGACCCTTCGGAGCAGTAAGTTAACTCTAAACCGCCTGCCATTTCCAGATGCAATTCAACCATACGGTTAACGCCCCGTCCGGATTTGACACAGCAAAGCCGGCGTCGCACGATGCAAGATATGGAAACCACTTTGCTTTCGCGTCGCTCCGCCCTGATGCTGCTAGGCGGGACTGCCACCGCCGCTGTTCTGCCCGGCTGCGCCAACCGTGCCCTGTCAGCACCTGTTGGGCCCGAATCGCCGGCCCAGTTCCTCGAATCGCTGGCGGCCGAACTGCTTGAGCACAGTCCGGAGTCCGCTACCTCGCTGGGGATCGATACCGGCGCGCGCGCAGCGCTGCGCGGCAAGCTGAGTGATCGTTCAGCGGCTGGTCAAGCCGCTCTGGCCGACTTGCTCAAACGCGGCCTCCAGCGGGCCGAGGCTATCGCCGATAGCGATCTCGATCCCGCCATCCGCACCAGCATTGCGGTGGTCCGCAGTGCCTTCCGCGCTGCGCTCAAGGGCTTTGCCCTGCCCTATGGCGACGTCGCCGTCGGCGGCTGGCGCAACACGCCCTATGTCGTGATCCAGAACGTCGGCGGGTACCTTGACGTGCCCCGCTTCCTCGATAGCGATCATCCGGTTCGCAACAGCGCCGATGCCGAAGCCTATCTCGCCCGGCTCGGTGCCTTCCCCGCCTTGCTGGATGGCGAACTGGGCCGGATCCGTTCGGCCCGCGAAATGGGCGTGGTGCCGCCCGCCTTCCTGCTCGACAAGGCAATCCGCCAGATGAAGGCGCAAATTGCCTCGCTGCACGATGGCGGCGATCTGGCGCGCTCGCTCGCCCGCCGGACCAGCAGCATTCCAGCCGCCGCAGGGCCGTGGGCAGACCGCGCGAAACTCCATGCAACCGGGGCGATTATCCCCGCGCTCGAACGACAGCTGGCCGAGCTGACGATCCAGCGCAGCATTGCCACCAGCGATGCAGGGCTATGGGCCCGCCCGCGCGGTGATGAATGGTACGCCTGGGGTTTGTCGGCCAGCACCACCACCAGCCACACGCCCGATGAAGTGCATCAGATCGGGCAGGAGCAGCTGGCCCTGCTGCATGGCCGGATGGATCCGATCCTGCGCAGCCTGGGCTACACCTCCGGCACGGTCGGGGAACGCATGACCGCGCTGGGCAAGGACCCGCGCTTCCAGTTCCCCAACACCGATCAGGGCCGGGCCGAAATCATCGCGTTGATGCAGTCCAAGGTCGATTTCATGCGCGCCCAGGCCCCGCGCGCCTTCCGCAATCCGGTGCGCGGCAATTTGGAAATCCGCCGCCTGCCACCGGCCGAAGAAGCCGGAGCACCCGGCGCCTATGGCGGTGCCGGCTCGATCGATGGCTCGATCCCCGGCAAGATCTGGCTCAACCTGTCAAACACCGATCTGCACAGCCGCTATTCGATCCCCAGCCTGGCTTTCCACGAAGGGATCTTCGGCCATGTCTGGCAGGGCGAATATGCCAATCGCCTGCCGCTGATCCGCACGCTGCTGGCGTTCAACGCCTATTCGGAGGGCTGGGCGCTCTATGCCGAGACACTGGGCGACGAACTGGGCGCCTATGACGGCGATCCGGTCGGGCAGCTGGGCTACCTGCAGTCCATTGCCTTCCGGGCCTGCCGCCTGGTCGTTGACACCGGCCTTCACGCCAAGCGCTGGACCCGCGAACAGGCGATCGACTGGTTCGCCACCACCAACGGCTCAGGCCGCGCCGAGGTGACCAGCGAGGTCGATCGCTATTGCTCGTGGCCGGGCCAGGCCTGCGGTTACAAGATCGGCCACAGTGAGATCCTCAGCCAACGTGAGCGGGCCAAGGTGGCGCTGGGCGCAAAGTACGACCTGCGCGACTACAACGACGCCGTGGTTGGTGGTGGCAATGTCCCGCTCGACGTCCTGACGCAGAACGTCGATCGTTACATCGCAAGCCAGAACGGCTAATCTACCAGCACAACAGACAGGGCCGCAGCATCGCATTGGTGCCGCGGCCCTTTTGTTTGCCTCAAGGTCAGCAGCGAAGCTGACCGTAAAGGTCAGGCGGCGGTCGGTGCCGCCTGACGTACGCCCTCATCAACGTGATCGGCAAATTGCGCGAAGTTGTCGATGAACTTGGCGACAAGGTCTTGCGCAGTCTTGTCGTACTCGGCGCCATCAGCCCAAGCCCCGCGCGGATCGAGCAGCTTGCTATCCACGCCCGGCACCGCCACCGGCACCTCAAAGCCGAAGTTCGGATCCTTCTTGAACTCGGCATCGTTGAGGCTGCCATCGAGCGCGGCGTTGAGCAGCGCGCGGGTCGCCTTGATCGGCATACGGCTGATGCCGGGCATCGTTGCCTTGCCACCCGACCAGCCGGTGTTGACCAGCCAGCACTTCACACCGCCCTTGGCGATCCGTTCCTTGAGCAGGTTGCCATAGACCGACGGATGGCGCGGCATGAACGGCGCGCCGAAGCAGGTGGAAAAGGTCGCTTCCGGTTCGGTCACACCGATTTCGGTGCCGGCCACGCGGGCGGTATAGCCCGAAAGGAAGTGATACATCGCCTGGTCCGGGGTCAGCCGCGCAATCGGCGGCAGCACGCCATAGGCATCGGCAGTGAGGAAGATCAGGTTGGCGGGAACCGGTCCGAGGTTCTTTTCCGACGTGTTCGGAATAAAGTCGATCGGGTAGGAACCACGGCTGTTCTCGGCCAGCGAGTTGTCGTCGAAATCGAGCTCACGGGTTTCCGGATCGATCACCACGTTTTCCAGCACCGTGCCGAACCGCTTGGTGGTTGCGAAGATTTCCGGCTCTGCCTCGGGCGAGAGACGGATCATCTTGGCATAGCAGCCACCTTCGAAGTTGAAGACGGCGGTATCAGACCAGCCGTGCTCGTCATCGCCAATCAGCGTGCGGCTGGCATCGGCCGAAAGCGTGGTCTTGCCGGTGCCCGACAGACCGAAGAACACCGCAGTATTGCCATCGGCGCCGATATTGGCGGAGCAGTGCATCGGCATCACGCCCTTTAGCGGCAGCAGGTAATTGAGGATGCCGAATACCGACTTCTTCATTTCGCCGGCATATTTGGTGCCGCCGATCAGGATCAGCTTTTCGGTGAAGTTCACCGCAATCACGGTTTCGCTGCGGCAGCCGTGACGGGCCGGATCAGCGACGAAGCTGGGCAGATCGATGATGGTGTATTCGGGCAGGAAGCCGTCCAGCTCGCTCGCGGTCGGACGGACCAGCAGGGTGCGGATGAACAGGTTATGCCAGGCCAGCTCGTTGATCACGCGCACGTTGACGCGGTGTTCAGGCTGCGAACCGCCGAACAGGTCGGCCACGTAAAGCGTGTCCTTCTTGGCCAGCTCGGCCAGGAAATCAGCCTTGAGTGCGGCGAAGTGCTCGGGGCTCATCGCTACGTTGGTCTTGCCCCACCACACGCTGGTCTCGGTCTCGGCATCGCGGACGATATACTTGTCCTTGGCGCTGCGTCCGGTGTGCTTGCCGGTTTCGACGACCAGCGGGCCATCCTTGGCCAGGATACCTTCGCCATTGCGAACCGCATGCTCCACCAGCGGCGCGGTGCCGAGGTTGGCATGGATCGTGGCAGAGGTGGCAATTCCCTGGTTGGCAAGCGGGTAGGACAGCGAGGCGGTCAAAGTCGTCTCCGTGATCTGGGACCGTGCCGGTGAAGGCTCAGTCGAGGGGGCTGCATACGAATGCAGAGGATTCGTGAGCCGCGCATAGCGGCCCGGTGGAAAGAGGTCAAACCGGCCTGTCCCCAAACCCGTGCGTTCTGCCGGTGTCGCTGCCAAACCGGACACAATCGGGACAATTGCGCGGGCCCGATTGTCTTGCGCAAGCGAAGCGGGTAACCCCGGCCTCCCGATCCGCCAGCAGCCAGGCATTCATGGACGCCAGCCCAGCCAGTACTCTGCAAACCATCGCGCTGGTCGACGACGATCGCAACATCCTGACCAGCGTCTCGATCGGTCTGCAGGCCGAAGGCTTTGCCACGCGCGTCTATTCCGACGGCGAAAGCGCGCTCAAGGCGCTGCTCGACAATCCGCCAGATCTGGCAATCTGCGACATCAAGATGCCGCGGCTCGACGGGCTCGAGCTGCTGCGGCGGCTGCGCGAGAAAAGCGCGCTGCCGGTGATCTTCCTGACCAGCAAAGATGATGAGCAGGACGAGGCGCTGGGCCTGGCGCTGGGGGCAGATGACTATATCACCAAGCCATTCAGCCAGCGCTTGCTCGTAGCCCGGATCAGGGCGATCCTGCGCCGCACCGAGCTTGTCCGCGGCGAAAGCGAAACGCCAAACGACGCCCCGGCCCCCGATACCGTACGGCGCGGCGCGCTGGAAATGGACCCGGCCCGGCACCGCGTGACCTGGCGCGGCGAAGCGGTCTCGCTCACGGTTACCGAGTTCCTGATCCTAGAGGCGCTGGCCCGGCACCCTGGTGTAATCAAGAATCGCAACCAGTTGATGGATGCCGCCTACAGCGATGACGTGTTTGTCGATGACCGAACCATTGACAGCCATATCAAGCGCTTGCGACGTAAATTTCGCGTAGTGGATAAGGACTTCGCGGCAATCGAGACGCTCTACGGTGCTGGATACTCGTTCAGCGATGGCTGACGCTGCCGTCCCGCCCGCTTCGTCGCCACTGCGCCGCACCCGCATCAACTGGCGGCTGCGCACTTCGCTCACGGCCCGCATCCTGGCAGTCAACATCATTGCGCTCGGACTGATGGCGGGCAGCCTGTTCTATCTCGATTCATACCGTAACCAGCTGCTGGCCGAGCGGTTCCAGCTGGCCAGCGCCGAAGCTCGCGTTGCCGCCCAGGGGCTGGCCGCCGCTCCCGCTTCGGCCCGGGCCGGCCTGATGATGCGGATCGGCGGCGAGCGGGAACTGCGCTTGCGGCTCTACGACCCTCAAGGGCAGCTCGTGCTGGACAGCTTTGCCCTGGCCGAGCCCACATTTGCCCTGATCGATCCGACCACCGAGCCATGGTACCAGCATGCCGCGCGCTGGCTGGATGCCGGAATGAACTTCCTGATCGGCACCGATCCGGTCGAGGCCTATGCCGATCCCCGATCAGACACCGCCGCAGCCTGGCCCGAACTGGCCGAGGCGGCGCGACTGGGCGGCACGGTAGTGCGCCGGCGGGCTGCGCCGGACGAGACGCCCGTGATCAACGCGGCCACCCGGGTGGGCGAGGACGGCACCTTGTTACTCACCACGCGCAATGCCCGCGACATTACGCAGAGCGTGCGCGATGCGCGCCAGACCCTGGCTATTGTCCTGGCCGTCACCTTGATGATTTCAGTCCAGTTATCGCTGTTCCTCGCCCGCACTATCGTCCAGCCCCTGCGTGAACTGGTGCGCGCCGCAATCCGCGTGCGGCTGGGCCGCGACCGCGAGGTGGTGGTGCCGCGTCTGCCCGAGCGGCGCGATGAGATCGGGCTGCTGGCCCGCGCCATTTCCGACATGAGCGGTGCGCTGCGCCAGCGGATCGACGCAGGCGAAAGCTTTGCCGCCGATGTGGCGCACGAAATCAAGAACCCGCTGGCCTCCTTGCGTTCCGCGCTCGAATCGCTCGACAAGGTCGAGGATCCAGCACTGCGCAAGCAACTGGCCGGAATTGCCGCGCACGATCTCAAGCGGATCGACCGTCTGGTCAGCGAAATCGCCGAAGCCAGCCGGATCGATGCCGAACTCAGCCGGGCCCGGTTTGAGCCAGTAGACCTTGCCGCCCTGGCTCGAACGCTGGTTGCGGCGCGTAGCCAGCGGGGCGTGGATGCCACGTGCCGGCTGGCGGTGCGAACGATGGATCCAGGCAACTGGCTGGTTCCAGGCGATGCCCAGCGGCTTGAACGCGTGCTGGAGAACCTCCTGGACAACGCCGTATCGTTTTCTCCACCCGGCGGTCTGGTCGAAATTTCGCTGGCCCGGCATGGCGATCAGCTGGTTCTTACTGTGACCGACGAAGGGCCTGGAATCCCGCCCGAAGCGCGGGAGAAAGTGTTTGACCGGTTCCATTCGCTGCGCCCCAAGGACGAGGACTTTGGGCGCCATTCGGGCCTGGGCCTGGCAATCGCGCGGACCATCGCCGAAGCCCACGACGGTTCGCTAACCGCTACTGATCGCCCCGATGGCCAGCGTGGGGCGCGGCTGGAGCTGCATTTGCCGCTGATTGATGACGAGCCGGAGACCGATCGGTGAGCCGGCTGATTCAGGCCACCTGCGTCGCTTTGAACGGCCGCGGCGTGCTGATCCAGGGTGCACCGGGCACTGGCAAATCGAGCCTGGCCTTGGCCCTGATTGACCGCGGCGCCGTACTCGTTGGTGATGATGGCGTGCGGATCGAAGCGCAGGGTGGCCTACTGCGCGCCTTCCCGCCGCCGCACATTGCCGGGCTGCTGGAGGTCCGCAACGTCGGGCTGGTACCGCAACCGGTGACCAGCTTTGTCCCCTTGGCCCTGGTCCTGGAGCTGACCACCGAAGCACACCGCCTGCCTGACGAGCCCGAAACCCTGATGCTGGAAGGCATCGCGCTTCCGCTGGTGCGGCTCTGGCCGGACAGTCCGGTGCTGGCGTTGCGGGCCGAAGCGGCACTGGACCGCCGGGGGCTTTCCTTTGCTGCAAACGATCCCCAGATAGGGATCGGACAATGACCGACCCTGCCCCCTCTTCTGCAGCCACCGCCACCCGGCAGCGCGTCCTGCTGGTCACTGGCCTGCTTGGCGCGGGCAAGACCACGGCGCTCAAGGTGCTGGAAGACCTGGGCTGGGAAACACTGGACAATTTCCCGATCCGGCTGCTCGACCGGATGATTGACGGGCCAGACGCCCGGCCGGGCGATCTGCGCCCCCCGCTGGCGATCGGGTTTGATGCGCGCACCCGCGGATTCGATCCCAACAAGGTGATCGAACGGGTCAAGAAGCTGGCGCAGCGCCCCGATTTGGAACTCACCACGCTGTTCCTCGATTGCGCCGGGACGGAGCTGGAACGGCGCTACAACGAAACCCGTCGCCGCCATCCGCTCGCTCAGGACCTGCCGGTTGCCACCGGCATCGCCGCCGAACGTGAACTGCTCGAACCGCTCCGGCGGTGGGCCGATCTGGTAATCTCAACCACGGAATACACCAGCAACGACCTGCAGCAGGCGGTCCGCGAGCGATTTCAGGCTGAAGCGCCGCAGGGCACCACGATCACCGTCACCAGCTTCGGCTTCTCGCGCGGGATGCCGCCGGTGGCGGACCTCGTTTTCGACATGCGCTTTCTCGACAATCCTCACTGGGTGCCCGAACTCAAGCCCCAGACTGGCCAGGATCCGGCGGTCGGCACACATATTGCCGCCGATCCGGCCTGGCAGGAAGCTTTTCAGCGGATCCGCGATCTCGTGCTGATGCTGCTCCCGCGTTATGCCGCGCAGGGCAAAGCCTATGTCAACGTGGCCTTCGGCTGCACTGGCGGTCGGCACCGCTCGGTCTATTCGGCCGAGCAACTCGCGGCCGCGCTGGTCGAGGCCGGCTTTACCCCCACCGTGATCCACCGGAACCTGGGTGCGCGAGCGGCCGACCTGGTCGAAGGAAAGCATTGACCGTGCCCGCGTTCGGCTTCATGGCGCAGCGCTTTCCGGCGGGATTCGCCGGGCTGCCAGACCGGAGTAACCACCCCGCATGATCGGCCTGATCCTGGTGACCCACGGCAAGCTTGCCGAGGAATTCGTCCATGCGATGCAGCACGTCGTCGGCCGCCAGGAAGCCGTGGCGACCGTGTGCATTGGCCCCAACGATGATATGGAAGCCCGCCGGCGCGAAATCGCCGAGGCGGTTACGGCCGTGGATAGCGGTGCGGGCGCAATCATCCTGACCGACCTGTTCGGCGGCACGCCTTCCAACCTCGCGATTTCGCTGATGCAGGCGGGCAAGGTGGAAGTGATTGCTGGCATCAATCTGCCGATGCTGATCCGCCTCGCGAAAGCGCGCGTCGCCATGCCGCTGGGCAAGGCAACCGAGGCAGCCCGCGATGCCGGGCGCAATTACATCACGATCGCTTCGGAATTCCTGGGGCAAGACGCATAACGATTACAGCTTGGGTGGGGACCGCAGGGCATGGCTGAAGCACGCGAAACGGTAGAGATTGTCAACAATCGCGGGCTTCATGCACGGGCCAGCGCCAAGTTCGTCAATGCCGTCACCCAGCTTTGCTCAGGCCTGACCGTGCGAGTCGAGAAAGACGGCAACGAGGCCGCCGGCGGGTCAATCCTGGGCCTGATGATGCTGGGCGCAGCCAAGGGTGACAGCGTGGAGATCATCGTCAGCGGCGAAGGCTGCGAACCCGCGCTGATGAAGCTGGTCGGCCTCGTCAAGGACGGCTTCGGCGAGGACTGAACCCTTGCCGCGCCGCCAGATCACCGGATTTTCCAACCCGACCGTCAAGGCACTGCGGGCGCTGCGGGACAAGAAGCACCGCAAGGCGGCCGGCCAGTTCCTTGCCGAGGGTCTGCGCCTCCTCACCGATGCGCGCGAAAGCGGCCATGTGCCGCAGGTGCTGGTCATGGCGGAGCAGCGCGATCCCCATCCGCTGCTGGCCGCTCTTGAAGCCGAAGTCGCTGCGGCTGGCGGCGAAGTCATCGAAACCAGCGCCGAAATCCTTGGCAAGATCACCGGCAAGGACAACCCGCAGGCGGTGTGCGGCGTGTTCGACGAGTTCGATACCAGCCTTGCTGCACTGGACCGGTCGCGGGCGAAAATCTGGCTGGTGGCGCAAGCCCTGCGCGATCCCGGCAACCTGGGGACGATGCTGCGCACGGGTGATGCCGTAGGTGCTGGCGGGCTGATCCTGATCGACGATTGCGCCGATCCGTTCTCCGCCGAAGCCGTGCGCGCCAGCATGGGAGCAATCTTTACCCAGCAGGTTGCCCAGGCGCGGTGGGATGAATTCCTGCCCTGGCTGCGCTCCGGCGCCGGCCAGCTGGTCGCGGCATCCTTGCGCAATGCCGTGCCTTATCGCGGCGCACCCTATGCCGCCCCGTGCTTCATCATGGTCGGCAACGAAAGCCGCGGCCTGCCTGATGACTATGGGTTAGCCTGCGACCTCAGGGTCACCATGCCGATGCGCGGGCGGGCGGACAGCCTGAATGCAGCCGTGGCCGGGGCTGTGCTGGCTTACGAGGTGCTGGCCGCGCTGGACTGATCCGTTCAGTTTCCGATCAGGTTCAGCGGAATAAACGCACGCCATGTTATACCGAAGCCTAGCTGCCGCCGCTGTCCTCTCGCTCGCTACAGCCTGCGCCGCGGCGACGCCCAAACCGGGTCAGCTCGCCGACACGGTCTGGACCGTCAAGACCATCGATGGCCAGCGGGCCCGATCCCCGCGCGCCGAAATCCGCTTTCTGCCTGATCGGATCAGCGCCACCGTCGGTTGCAATGGACTGGGCGGACCCTGGAAGATCAGCAAAGGTCAGCTGGAAGGCGGACCGTTCATGTCGACCATGATGTACTGCGAAGGACTGATGGAGCAGGAACGGACAATGGCCGATGTACTTGGCGGCAAGGCCCGCATCGACCTCACCAGACAAACCCTGACGCTGCGCAGCGGCAAGCACGTGATCGTGGCAGTGCGCAGACGCTAACCGGCTTCGTCCTGGTCATTCACCAGCGACAGCGCCGGACGTTCCTCGGCGGAATCATCGGAATAACGGGGCGTAACCTCAATCTGTGGAACGTCCTCGATTTCGGCTTTCCCGATGTCGATGCCCTTGTCCCGCAAACGGCGCCCCGACGACAGGACGTTGCGCTCGAAACTGCCAACAAAATCGTTGTACTTGCGAACGGCACGATCCAGCCCGGCGCCGACGCCCCTGAGGTGGTCGGCAGCGGTCCGCAATCGACCATACAGCTCGGCCCCGGCCTTGCCGATTTCCACCGCTTCGCGCGCCAGCTGATCCTGCTTCCAGACCATCGCCACGGTTCGGGCGATTGCAACAAGGTTGGTAGGAGTGGCGAGCAGAACCTTGTTATGGAATGCAAAATCCCATAGCTCCGGATCGTGCTCCAGCGCGGCGGCAACAAAGTGTTCGCCGGGCACAAACATCACAACATAGTCTGGCGCATCGGCAAACTGGCTCTGGTAGGCCTTGGTGCCAAGCGTCTGGACGTGGCTGCGCATCGACTTGGCGTGCAGGTCGAGATGCCGCTTGCGCTCGCCCTCATCGCTCGCCTCGAAGGCGGCCTGATAGGCATTGAGCGAAACCTTGGCATCGATCACCAGTTTCTTCTGGCCGGGCACGTGGACCACGGCATCGGGGCGCAAGCGACCGTCCTCGGTGTCGAGCGAATGTTCCAGATCGAAATCGGTGTGTTCCGACAATCCGCACTGTTCGAGCACGTTCTGCAGCGCCCGCTCACCCCAGCGCCCGCGCGCCTTGGGGGCATTGGTCAGCGAATTGCCCAGCCGCGCCGCTTCGGCCCGCACCGCTTCCTGCCCGTCCCGCAAGGACTGGATCAGGCCGGTGAGCTGGCCAAAGGCATCGACCCGCTGCTGTTCCAGCGTCTGCACCTGCTGTTCGTAGGACTTGAGCCGCTGATCGACCGGGGCGAGCAAGGCCTTGAGCCGTTCCGCGCTTTTTTCCTCGGACTGGGCCAGCCGTTCCTGCGCGCGGTTCAGCAAGGCTTCCTGCGCGCTGGCCAGGATCTTGGCCCCGGCCGCCTCGAACTCTGCCTTGAGGCTGTCCTGCGCGGCAATCAGGCTGGCCTTCTGTTCGGCGAAATTGGCAGCATTAGCGGTGAGCGTCGCCACCTCGATCCGCGCCTCGCCCAGTTCCTTCACCGCCTGGCGAAACCGCTCATCAAGGGTCTTTGCGCCCTCCTCCGCTTCGGCCAACCGCGCTTTCAGATCCACGACCGGGCGCGAGCCGACCAACCAGCCGAGGCCGGCGGCCACGGCAAAAACTGCGATGAGGATGAGTACGGTCTGAACTTCCATGGCCTGCAATTTAGCGGAACGAAAATGGAACGCAAGCGATCGGGCCATTCTTCCACAACCCCTGCTAAGGGCCAGTTTGCCTTGGCCCCGAAATCTGCAAGAGACGCAGGGCAACAGGTGGGGACCCCATGCCAACCGATATCGAAATTGCCCGCGCGGCGAAGCTTTTGCCGATTGCCGAAGTGGCCCGCCCGGCCGGAATTCCCGACGCTGCCGTCATTCCCTATGGCCGCCACAAGGCCAAGTTGGACCTGGCCGAACTGCCGCTGCGTTCGCAGCGCGGCAAGCTGATCCTGGTCACCGCGATCAACCCCACGCCCGCCGGCGAAGGCAAGACCACCACGTCGATCGGCCTCGCTGATGCGCTGCACCGGATCGGCCGCAACACCATGTTGTGCCTGCGCGAGCCCAGCCTGGGCCCCTGCTTTGGCCAGAAAGGCGGCGGGGCCGGTGGCGGCTATGCGCAGGTCATGCCGATGGACGAGATCAACCTGCACTTCACCGGCGATTTCCACGCGATAACGGCAGCGCATAACCTGCTGGCAGCAATGATCGACAACCACGTCTACTGGGGCAATGCCGAGGGGATCGACCTGCGCCGCGTCGTCTGGCGCCGGGTGGTCGATATGAACGACCGGGCCCTGCGCCAGATCGTCGGCCCGCTCGGCGGCGTGGGCAACGGCTTTGCGCGGGAGAGCGGCTTCGACATTACGGTCGCCTCGGAAATCATGGCGATCCTGTGCCTGGCGGCAGACATCCACGACCTGGAGCGGCGGCTGGGCGACATCGTGATCGCCTATCGTCGCGACAAGACGCCGGTGCGCTGCCGCGATATCAAGGCGGACCGGGCCATGGCCGTCCTGCTGAAGGACGCCGTGCTGCCCAATCTGGTGCAGACGCTTGAGAACCGCCCGGCGCTGGTTCACGGCGGGCCCTTCGCCAATATCGCCCACGGCTGCAACTCGGTAATCGCCACCCGCACTGCGCTGGGCCTGGCCGACTATGTAGTCACCGAAGCCGGCTTTGGCGCCGATCTGGGGGCGGAAAAGTTCCTCAACATCAAATGCCGCAGCGCCGGGCTGCGGCCCGATGCCGTCGTGCTGGTGGCGACAGTCCGCGCGCTCAAGATGCACGGCGGCGTGGCCAAGGCCGATCTTGGCAGCGAAGATGTCGCGGCGGTCGAGCGCGGCGGGGCCAATCTGCGCCGGCACATCGAAAATCTCGCCAGGTTCGGGCTGAAGCCGGTGGTGGCAATCAACCGCTTCCCCACCGACACGGCGGCCGAACTGGCGGCAGTCGAGGCGCTGGCGGCGGACTATGGCGTTAGGGCCGTAGCCTGCACACACTGGGCCGATGGCGGTGCCGGGGCGGAAGAACTGGCCCACCTGGTCGCGGCGAGTGCCGATGCGGGCGCGCCGGGCTTTGCCCCGCTCTATCCCGACGCGTTGCCGCTGGCCGAAAAGATCGCGACGGTCGGCAAGGCCATCTACGGGGCGGCTGAAGTCCACATGGCACCCTCGGTCCGCGCCCAGCTCAGGCAATGGGAGGAGATGGGGCATGCCCATCTGCCGGTCTGCATGGCCAAGACGCAGTATTCCTTCTCGACCGATCCGGGAAAGCTCGGCGCGCCCGAAGGGCACGAGGTGGAAGTGCGCGAGGTGCGGCTATCGGCCGGTGCCGGGTTCGTCGTTGCGATCTGCGGCGACATCATGAACATGCCCGGCCTGCCCCGGGTTCCGGCCGCAGAGGCCATCCATCTCGACGCCAGCGGTCAGATCGAAGGACTGTTCTGACCGGGCCGGTCAGGCTGCCTTGCGCAGCTTTTCCAGCTTCTTCAGCGCCATCTGCCGCTTGAGCCGGCTGAGATGATCGATGAACAGGATGCCTTCGAGGTGGTCCATCTCATGCTGGAGGCAGGTTGCCATCAGGCCGTCCATTTCCTCTTCATGGACATTGCCATCAAGATCCTGCCAGCGCGCGCGGATCCGTGCCGGGCGTTCCACCTCGGCATAGATCTCGGGAACTGAAAGGCAGCCTTCCGAATAGACCGACTGGTCGTCCGACGGATCGAGAATCTCCGGGTTGATGAAGATCCGCGGCTCCTTCTTGAGCGGCTGGTGCGTGTGGGCATGGCCGCCGTGCGCAGTGCAGACTTCCGGTTCTGCATCCGGGTCCTCGGGCTGAAGGTCGATCACCAGCACGCGCAGCGGCACGCCAACCTGGATCGCGGCGAGGCCGATGCCGGGGGCATCGTACATCGTCTCGAACATGTCGGAGACGAGCGTCTTCAGCTCGTCATCAAACTTGGTGACGGGCTGGGACACCACCTTGAGGCGGGGATCAGGAACTTCGATGATTTCGCGGATAGCCATGGCGATCAGATAGTCGGCAGCCCACAAAATCGCAAGGTGGCTGCGGCGATCAGTGTGATCGGCTAGCCCATCGGCCGCCGCGCCCGCAGCGCCTGCGCCAGGGTGCCCTCGTCCAGATAGTCCAGTTCGCCGCCGACCGGCAGGCCATGCGCCAGCTGCGTGATCCGCACCGGATAGCCTTCGAGCCGCTCGGCAATGTAATGCGCGGTGGTCTGCCCTTCGAGCGTGGCGTTCATGGCGAGGACCACTTCGTCGATCCCACCCGCCGCCACCCGCTCGATCAGCGCCGGAATCGCCAGGTCTTCAGGCCGCACGCCTTCCAGCGCAGAAAGCCGCCCGCCCAGCACGTGATAGCGCCCGGTGAACAGCCGCGCGCGGTCAAGCGCCCAGAGATCTGCGACATCCTCCACCACGCAGAGCGAGCGCTGGTCGCGGCGTGGATCGGTACAGATACCGCAGGGGTCGCTGGTGTCGACATTGCCGCAGGTGTGGCACTCAACCAACCGCTCTGACACGCCCTCCAGCGCGGCGAGCAGCTGGACCAGCGCCGTTTCCCGTCGCTTGATCAGCCACAGCACCGCCCGCCGGGCCGAGCGTGGCCCCAGGCCAGGCAGGCGCGACAGGGCTTGCGTTAGTGTCTCGATCTCTTGCGATGCCATGATGCGGTCGATAGGGCGAAGCGGAGCCAAGCGAAAGCCACCAATGCGCATCATTTTCATGGGTACCCCGGACTTTGCCGTACCGGCGCTCGCAGCACTGGTTGCGGCCGGGCATGACGTGGTTGCCGCCTATACCCAGCCGCCGCGCCCCGGTGGGCGGCGCGGCAAGGAGTTGACCCTCACCCCGGTCCACCGCAAGGCGGCGGAACTGGGGATCGAAGTGCACCACCCTGCTTCGCTGCGGAGCGCGGAAGAACAGGCCGCCTTCGCCGCGCTGAACGCCGACATCGCGGTTGTGGCGGCTTATGGCCTGATCCTGCCACAGGCCGTCCTCGATGCGCCAAGGCATGGCTGCCTCAACCTCCACGGCTCGATCCTACCGCGCTGGCGGGGCGCTGCGCCGATCCAGCGCGCCATCCTGGCGGGCGATACCGAAACCGGGGTCGACATTATGCGGATGGAAGCCGGGCTCGACACCGGCCCGGTGCTTTTGGAAGGGCGCACGCCAATCGCACGCAAGACCGCTGGCGAGCTGACCACCGAGCTGGCGGAGATTGGCGCAAAGTTAATCGTGCAAGTGCTGGCTGATCTGTCCGCCTATCCGGAACAGCCCCAGCCGGACGAGGGCGTCACCTACGCCAAGAAGATCGACAAGGCCGAGACCCGGCTCGATTTCACGCAGGACGCCGCACAGGTCGAACGCCAGATTCGCGCCTTTGCCCCTGCCCCCGGCGCCTGGTTCGAATATCAGGGCGAACGCTGCAAAGTGCTCGCCTCCGATCGGGCCGAAGGCAGCGGCACGCCCGGTGAAGTGCTTGATGCGCAGTTGACGATCGCCTGCGGGAGTGGAGCAATCCGCCCGACGGTGGTCCAGCGTGCCGGCCGCCCGGCGATGGCAACCGCCGACCTGCTGCGCGGCTGGGTGATTGCGGCGGGGGCAAGCCTCGCTTGACCCGCTTCGCCCTCACCCTCGAATTCGATGGTACCCCGTTCTTCGGGCTGCAGCGCCAGGCGCATGGGCCATCGGTTCAGCAGGCGGTTGAGGAAGCCGTGCAGGCCACTACCGGCGAGACGGTGACGCTTCATGCCGCGGGGCGGACCGATGCCGGGGTTCATGCACTGGGAATGCGGGTCCATGTCGACGTTGTGAAAGACATCGAACCGTTCCGGCTGATGGAGGCGCTCAATCATCACCTCCGCCCCGCCCCGATCGCGGTGCTGGACTGCGTGGTGGTGCCCGATGACTGGCACGCTCGCTTTTCCTGCATTGGCCGAGAATACCTCTACCGGATCGCCAACCGCCGCGCGCCATTGACGCTCGACGCCAATCGCGCCTGGCAGGTGCCGCAGCCGCTCGATGCCGATGCCATGCACCGCGCAGCCCAGGCGCTGGTCGGGTGGCACGATTTCACCACCTTTCGCTCGGTCCATTGCCAAGCGCAAAGCCCGGAGAAGACGCTTGATCTGCTAAGCGTCGAGCGGGTGGGCGATGAGGTACACATCCGCGCCGCCGCGCGCAGCTTCCTGCATCACCAGGTCCGCTCGATGGTCGGCTGCCTCGCGCTGGTCGGTATGGGCCGCTGGCGCGAAGAGCAGGTGGGCGAAGCCCTGACCGCGCGTGACCGGCAGGCGCTGGGCCTCAATGCCCCCAGCGAAGGGCTTTATTTCGTTCGCGCGCTTTACCCGGACGATTGAGCGACTAGGTTGCTTTCCGAAACAGAATCGGGAGACAACCAATGGCCTTTACCGGCAAGCAACTCACTACCCAGCTCGACGCCGATGGGACGCTGACCGTCCAGCTTAACGACAAGACCTGGGACGATCCCAAGCCCGGCCAGGTGCTGATCAAGATTGAGGCGACGCCGATCAATCCGTCGGACCTGGGGCTGCTGTTTGCCAGTGCCGATACTGACAACGCGGTCTATTCGCCGGGCAAGGTCGTGGCAAAGATGCCCGACAATGCCACCCGCGCAATGAAGGCCCGCCACGGGATGGCCATGCCGGCCGGTAACGAGGCCGCCGGCATCGTGGTCGCTGCCGGGGAAGGCTGCGAGCAACTGATGGGTAAGCGGATCGCCTGCGTACCGGGCTCGGCCTATGCCAGCTATGCCTACGCCGATCCCAACATGGGCTTCGTCGTGGACGACAGCGTGACCGCCGAACAAGCCGCCAGTTCCTTCGTCAATCCGATGACCGCGCTGGGCTTTGTCGAGACCATGAAGCTCGAAGGCTTTACCGGCATCGTTCACGCAGCCGCAGCTTCCAACCTTGGTCAGATGCTCGTCAAGATCTGCCAGGAAGACGGTATTCCACTGGTCAATGTGGTCCGTTCCGATGCGCAAGTGAAGTTGCTCAAGGATCTGGGCGCGACCCACGTGCTCAACATGACCGACGCGGACTACATGCCCAAGCTGATCGACGCGATTGCGGAGACCAAGGCCATGCTTGGCTTTGATCCGATTGGCGGCGGCACGGTGGCGAGCCAGTTCCTCACCGCGATGGAAGCAGCCGCCAGCCGCGGTGCTGCCTTCAGCCGCTATGGCTCGAGCGAGCCGAAAAAGGTCTACATCTACGGCGCGCTTGACCTTGGTCCGACGGTGCTCAACCGGGCCTTCGGCCTGACCTGGGACCTGGCCGGCTGGCTGCTGACCCCCTTCATGATGAAGGCCGGGATGGAAGTGGTCGGACGGATGCGCGCGCGGGTGATGAAGGACCTGACCACCACCTTTGCCAGCCATTACGCGCGGCGCGGCGATCTGGAAGACATGCTGACCAAGGATGCCGTGGCGATGTACAACGCCCGCCGCACTGGCGAGAAGTACCTGGTCACGCCGCACGGCTGAGCACTCTCGTCCGGGCGTCAAAGTCGTTCGGCGAACCATCGATTGACAGAGTACTGCTCCGGGTTGAACCCCCGGAGCAGGACTGGGGGAGATTCCGCCGATGATTACCATTGCCCGCACCGCATCGCGTCTTGCCCTGGCGCTCAGCCTTGCCGCCCTGCCCGCCGCTGCGCTGGCCCAGGATGCCAAGGATGCACCGAAGTGGGATGTCGCTGCCCCGCCGGGGGTGAAGATCCGCGAAGTGCCGCTGAACGTCGAGGAAGGCACCTGGATGAACCTCGACATCAGCCCGGACGGGCAAACCATCGCGTTCGACCTGCTCGGCGATATTTACACTATGCCGATCAGTGGCGGCACGCCGACCCGCATTGCCGAAGGCCTGCCCTATGAAACCCAGCCGCGCTTTTCTCCGGATGGCAAGCGCATCGCCTTTACCTCTGACCGGGGCGGCGGCGACAACATCTGGATCATGAACCGTGACGGCAGTGACAAGCGCCAGCTGACCAATGAGAGCTTCCGGCTGATGAACCAGCCAAGCTGGAGCCCGGATGGGAAGTACATCGTCGCGAAGAAGCACTTCACCACCCAGCGCTCGCTCGGCACGGGCGAGGTGTGGATGTATCACGTCTCGGGCGGCGACGGGGTGCTGCTGGTCAAGCGCCCGAGCGAAGCGCACCAGAAGGAACTGGGCGAACCGATCTTCGCCCCCGATGGCAAGTCGATCTATTTCACCCGCAACACCACGCCGGGGCCGATTTTTCAGTACGCGCAGGACAGCAACAACCAGGTCTTCGCGATCGAACGCTATGAGCTGGACAGCGGCAAGACCGAGCATGTGATTGGCGGCGAAGGCGGCGCGGTGCGGCCGACGCCTTCGCCTGATGGCAAGAAGATGGCCTATGTCCGTCGCGAGGCAACGCAGTCGCGCCTCTATATCCGCGACCTGGCGACCGGGACTGACCGCAAGGTGTTCGACGCGCTCGACATGGATTCGCAAGAAACCTGGGCCGTCACCGGCGTCTATCCCAACATGGCCTGGACCCCGGATTCGGCCAGTGTCGTGGTCTGGGCCGGAGGCAAGCTTAACCGGGTGGATGTTGCCACCGGCAAGAGCAGCGTTATTCCCTTCCGCGTCACCGACAGCCGCGGCGTGATCGATCCGCCTCTGCCCCGTGTGGCCGTGGCGCCCGACAGCTTCGAAACGAAGATGCCGCGCAGCGCGACCGTGTCGCCCGATGGCAAGCAGGTGGTGTTTGAAACGCTGGGCAAGCTGTGGATCAAGCCGATGGCCGGGGGTGATGCGCGCCGCCTGACCGCTGACGAAGCGGCGATGGAGGCTTACCCATCATGGTCGGCTGACGGCAAGCGGATCGCCTATGTCCGCTGGACCGATGCAGACCTTGGCGAAGTGCGCGTGATTGGCGCCACTGGCGGCAAATCCACCGTGTTGGCCACAGCCGGGCATTTCAAGCGCCCGGTCTTCTCGCCCGATGGCAAGATTGTGGTGTTTGAGAAAGATGCCGGGGGCTACCTGACCAGCCCGCGCGGCTCGGTCGAACCGGGGATCTACCGGGTGCCAAGCACCGGCGGCACCTCAGTGCAAATCACCGAGAATGGCAACCGGCCCCAGTTCGGCGCGGCAAACGACCGGGTCTTCGTAATGGAAGGCGATGCCAAGGAAAGCCGTCTGGTCAGCCTTGACCTCAACGGCGAAGCCCGCCGCATCCATGCCAAGGGCGAATTGGTGAATGATTACCGCGTCTCGCCCGATGGCCAGTACCTGGCCTTCCGCCAGAACTACCAGGCCTTCGTGGTGCCACTGATGCCCGGCTCGCAGGAAGTGAACCTCTCGCACAAGGGCGGGGCGCTGCCGGTTACCAAGGCCAGCGGCGACGGGGCCGACTGGATCCACTGGAGCGAAGGCGGCAAGCGACTGCACTGGTCGCTTGGCCCCACGGTGTTCAGCGCCGATCGCGCGGTGATGTTCAACGATGCCCCGGCGGCCAAGGGCGCGAAGCCGGCAAAGTTTGAACCGCCCAAGGCAGGCGTCTCGCTGTCGATGAAGGTCACGGCTGAAAAGCCCAGCGGCCGCGTCGCCATTGTCGGCGCGCGGGTCATCACCATGAAGGGCATGGATGGCGGCGCGATCGACAATGCGGTGATCCTGGTCGAGGGCAACCGCATCGCCGCGGTCGGTCCGGCGGCCACCGTGACGATCCCGGCCGGAACCCCGACGCTGAATGCCACGGGCAAGACCATCATCCCCGGGCTGATCGATGCCCACGCCCATGGTCCTTATGGGATCGACGAGGTGACGCCGCAGGCCAACTGGGTGGAAATGACCAACCTGGCGCTGGGCGTGACCACGCGGCACGATCCCTCGAGCAGCGCGCGCACCGTCTTCCCGGCGCTGGAAATGGTCCTTGCCGGAAAGGTGATCGGCCCACGCAGCTTCTCCACGGCGGAGATCGTCTATGGCGCAAAGTCGGCCGGGGTCTACGCCCAGATCGACTCTTATGATGATGCCCTGGCCCATGTCCGCCGCCTCAAGGCACAGGGGGCGCACAGCCTCAAGAACTACAACCAGCCGCGCCGCGACCAACGCCAGCAAGTGGCGATTGCCGCGATCAATGAAGGGCTGCGCTCCGTGGCCGAGGGTGGCTCGCTGTTCGGCATGGACATGACCCTTGTTGCCGATGGCAATACCACGGTGGAGCACAACCTGCCGCTGGGCGTGTTTTATGAAGACGTGCTGCAGTTCTACAGCGGTTCGAAGGTGGGTTACACGCCCACCCTGGTCGTCACCTATGGCGGCCCGGCGGGTGATCCCTATTGGCGCGCCCATACCGAGGTGTGGAAGCATCCGCTGCTGCAAAAGCACCAGCCTGCCGCGATCCTGACCGCCGCCAATGCCCGCCGCGAAATCGCCCCCGAAGGCGATTACAAGGACGATGACAGTGCGCGCGAAGCCGCCAAGCTGGCCCGCCGCGGCGTGCCGGTGGCGATTGGCGCGCACGGGCAGGAACCCGGCATCGCCGCGCACTGGGAACTGTGGTCCTTCGTGCGCGGCGGCATGACACCAGTCGAGGCACTGCGCGCCGGAACGATCGAAGCGGCGCGTTCGCTTGGCTACGATGCCGATGTCGGGAGCCTGGAGCCGGGCAAGTTGGCCGACCTGGTCGTACTGGATGCTGACCCGAGCAAGGACATCCGCAATTCCGACAAGATCAGCAAGGTGATGATCAACGGCCGTCTGCTGGATGCCGCAACGCTGGGCGAAGAGCTGACCGGCACTCGCCAGCGCCCGGCCTATTGGTGGGAAGGCAAGGACGGCGGCGCTGGCTATGCCGGACCGGCCGGTGCCGGCACCATGGCCCATGCCGACCAGGATGACGGGTGAAGCAGGCTAGCCCTGCTTCTTCCCCAGCTTCCTGAACCAGTCGAGGATCGCCTCATCGCCCCGGCTGTGGGCGTTGCGCCACGACAGCGCGTCCTTGCGCTTGTTCCGGAGTTCACCGTCCGGGCCGACGACGAACATGGCCGGCGTGCCCTTCAGCTCCTTGACCTTGAACCGCGCGAGCAATTCGATGTTACGGCCGTTGCCGGTCTGCGGCACGCCGACATCGATGAAGGTGACGGAATAGCCCGCGCCGAATTCAGACCTGAACGCGTCGGAGGTCAGCAGCTTGGCCAGGGCAACGCTGTCATGACACCAGTCCCCGCCGAAGACGAGCACGGCCGACCGGCCCGAGCGGGCCGCATCGGCCAGCGCGGCTTCCATCGCCGAACGGGCATCCGCAGCCTTGTCATAGAAGCCACTGGCTACTTGGGCTGCGGCCGGGGGCTTTTCAGGCAGGCTGGCCTTGCACCCAGTGTCCGCCTGGACGGCCTGCGCCAGTAGCAAGGGGGCAAGGCAGGTGGCGATCACGCCCCTGCCCTCACGCCTTCCCGACCACGCTTTCCGGCAGTTCGGTGCCGAACACGCGTTGGTAGTATTCGGCCACCAGCATCCGCTCGGTCTCGTCGCACTTGTTGAGGAACGAGAGGCGGAAGGCAAAGCCCGGATCCTTGAAGATCGCGGTGTTCTGTGCCCAGGTGATCACGGTGCGCGGGCTCATCACGGTGGAGATATCGCCGCCGATGAAGCCCTGACGGGTCAGGTCGGCCACCTTGACCATCTTGTCGACGGTATCGTCCGGCACGCCGGCAACCTTCTTCAGCACGATCTCGCTCTCCACCGCGGCGGGGAGGTAGTTGAGGCCGACGACGATGTTCCAGCGGTCCATCTGGCCCTGGTTGATCGCCTGGGTGCCGTGATAAAGGCCCGAGGTATCCCCCAGACCGACAGTGTTGGCCGTGGCGAACAGGCGGAAATTCTTGTTCGGGCGGATCACCCGGTTCTGATCCAGCAGGGTCAACTTGCCTTCGGTTTCCAGCACGCGCTGGATCACGAACATCACGTCCGGGCGACCGGCATCGTATTCGTCAAACACCAGCGCGACCGGGTGCTGCAGCGCCCAGGGCAGCAGGCCTTCGCGGAATTCGGTGACCTGCAGGCCATCACGCAGCACGATCGCATCGCGGCCGATCAGGTCGATCCGGCTGATGTGGGCATCAAGGTTGATGCGGATGCAGGGCCACTTCAGACGGGCGGCGACCTGCTCGATATGGGTCGACTTGCCGGTGCCGTGATAGCCCTGAACCATCACGCGGCGGTTGAAGGCAAAGCCGGCCAGGATCGCGAGAGTGGTGTCCGGATCGAACACATAGCTGTCATCGCGGTCCGGTACGCGTTCGTCGGCGACCGAGAAGGCCGGAACCTTCATGTCAATGTCGATCCCGAAGGTCTCGCGCACGTCGAGTTCGATGTCGGGCGCGGGCAGGATCGTGTTGCCGCTGGTGTCGAGCTGGATGTTGGGAATTTCGGTCATGACGGGCCATCGCCTAGCCGTGCCGGCTCGGGCCTGCAATAAGGAATCCGTTGCAATTCGCGACGCACGATGCTGCTTTCGGCAGGATGATGTCGCCCGATTTCAGCAACCCCCGGATCGATCCTCATGACAACCTGCTGCGGTGCGATGGCAAGCGCATGATCTTTGGCGGTTTCACCCCGGCGCTGGACCCTGCGGGAGCATGAGCGTGACCGAGTATACCTTCTTTACTAACCCGATGAGCCGCGGCCAGATCGCCCGCTGGGCCCTGCATGAAGTAGGCGTGGCTTACGATCAGGTGCTGGTCAGCTGGACCGACAAGCCCGCCGAACTGCTGGGGGCGAACCCGCTCGGCAAGGTGCCCACGCTGATCCATCACACCTTCAACGGTAATCGGGTGGTAACCGAGGCGGCGGCAATCTGCGCCTATCTGGCTGAAGCCCAGCCCGAGGCAGGCCTGCTCCCTTCGGCCGACGAAAGCGCTGATTATTACCGCTGGCTGTTCTTCGCTGCCGGGCCGGTTGAACAGGCGATGATGACCCGGGCGATGGGCTGGCAATTGCCACCCGAGCGCGAGGGCATGGCCGGCTGGGGCAGTTTCGAGCGGACCATTGCCGCGCTCGACGATCACTTTGCCGCCAATGACTATGTCTGCGGAGATCGCTTCACCATGGCCGATGTCTATGTCGGCAGCCAGATCGACTGGGGGCTGACGTTTGGTTCGATTCCGCCGAACGAGGCCTTTGTTGCCTATGCCGAACGCTTCCAAGCCCGCGCGCCCTACAAGGCCGCCAAGGCGATCGACAATGCGCTGATCCAGGAATCCCGCTCAGGAGAAAAGTGAATGCACGAGTTATCCGTTACCCGGCTCATCGATGCCGCCCCTGACCGGGTCTGGCAGGTGATGACACAGCGCACCAACGAATGGTGGTGCCCCAAACCCTGGCGGGCCGAGATCGATTTCGGCACCCGCAAGCCAGGCAGCCAGACCCAGACCACCATGCATGGCCCGAATGGCGAAGTGAACCAGCATCCCGGCTTCCTGCTGGCCTGGGACGAAGGTCGCCGTTTTGCCACTACCGATGCGATCGAGGGCGATCTCCAGCCGGGGGGACCGTTCATGCTGGGCATCTGGGAGATTGCACCCGAGGGATCTGGCACCCGCTACACCGCCCGGGCGCGGCACTGGACCAGTGAATCCATGCTGCACCATAAGGAAATGGGCTTCGAGGAAGGTTGGGGCATTTGCGCAGATCAACTCAAGGCGCTGTGCGAAGCGGATTGAGCGCGGTGGGGCGGTCGATCAGGCGAAGGCCGCCGCCTTGCGGAGCAATTGGTAGGCCTCGACCACGGCCTGCAGCCGTGCCTCGAAGCTTCGATCGCCACCATTGCGATCGGGGTGATAGCGCCGCACCAGTTCCGAATAGCGGCTGCGCAGGTCATGCCGGGTGGCGTCAAGCTCCAGCCCCAGGGTGTCGAGTGCGCGCCACTCGTCAGGGGTGACCGCGCGACCGTCCCTGCGCTCGGCCGGACGGCGGGCGCGGGCCCGGCCCGATATTGCCTCCAGCGGATCCTTGAAATCGGCCCAGCGCGGGGCGGAATCGATGCCGGCAGTGGGGGAAAAGGCGCGTACCTCATGATCCCAGCCGTGGATCGGAGACTGGGCACGCCAGATTTCCTCCGCACTCATCCCTTCGAACCAGTCATAGCCGGCGTTGAATTCACGGACATGATCGAGACAGAACCAGCGGTACTCGCCCGGCCCATCGAACGAGGGACGGCGCGGTCCGGGCGCGCGGAACTCGCCGGCCAGTGCGCAGCCCGGCCGGTCGCAGCGCCGCTGTGATCCGGTCACCCGGCCATGAAATCGATCATGCTTCACGGGCTTCCCCATGCCGCCAGTTCGGCTAGAAGGAAAGGCATGACCGGTACCATCGCAGCAGAAATCGACGCCCTCCTCACTGCCGCCTTCGCCCCCACGCGGCTGGCGGTAATCAACGACAGCGCGCACCACAGCGGCCACATGGGCGATGACGGTTCGGGCGAATCGCACTTCACCGTGGAGATCGAGAGCGCAGCCTTTGCGGGCGTGTCGCGGCTTCAGCGCCAGCGCCTGGTCAATGCCGCGCTGGGGGACATTCCCGGCCAGCGGTTGCACGCCCTGGCGATCAAGGCGAAAGCTCCAGGGGAATGACCATCCTGACCACGATCCAGCCGGTCACGCACGATCTGGGCGCCTTCCAGGTGCGCCGGGTCCTGCCCAGCCCGCGCCGGGTCATGGTTGGGCCGTTCGTGTTTGTCGACCAGTTCGGTCCGGCCATCGTGCCGCCCGGCGCGGCGATGAACGTACGCCCGCACCCGCATATCGGCATCGCCACGGTCACCTGGCTGTTTGAAGGCGCGATCGATCACCGCGACAGCCTGGGCACTTTCGCCACGATCCGCCCCGGCCAGGTCAACCTGATGACCGCCGGGCGCGGCATCGTCCATTCCGAGCGCGGCCTGCCCGCCGAGCGCGACCTGCCCAAGCCGATCTACGGCATGCAGACCTGGCTGGCCCTGCCCGATGGCCAGGAAGAAATCGCCCCGGCCTTCGAGGCGCAGACCGGCCTGCCGGTGGTCGAGGATACCTGCGTTTCCGCCCGTGTGATCATGGGCAGTCTGTGGGGCCGCACGGCCCCTACCACCCAGCATTCGCCCACGATCTATGCCGAAATCGTGCTCGCTCCCGGCGGAGCAATCCCGCTGGACAGCGAGGCCGAGGAACGCGCGGTCATGCTCATCGAAGGCGAGGCCACCGTCGATGGCGTGGCGCTCAATCTCTATGAGCTGGCCGTGCTTGCGCCGGGTCAGGCCATGAAGCTGGCGAGCGAGCGCGGCGGCCGGGTGATGCTGCTGGGCGGCGCGGCCATTGGCAGCCCGCGTCACGTCTGGTGGAACTTCGTCTCCTCCAGCCGCGAGCGGATCAATCAGGCCAAGGATGATTGGCGGCAGGGCCGCTTCCCCACGGTGCCGGGCGACGAGGATGAATTCATCCCGATCCCGCAGGTGCCGCTGACCAACAGCGATTAGAACAGAGCTTTCAGGGAGAGAACAATGAGCTTCAAGGGACAGACCGCCTGGATCACCGGCGCTTCATCTGGCATCGGCGCGGCGCTGGCCAAGGCGTTGGCCGATCAGGGCGCGCGGCTGGTGCTGTCGGGCCGCAAGGTCGAGGCGCTGGAAGTGGTGGCAGCGGACTGCGGCGGCGACTGCCTGATCCTGCCGTTCGAGACGACCGACATTGCCGCGCTGGCTCCAGCAGTCGAGCAGGCCTGGGCCTGGTCGGGTGGAATCGACCTGCTGGTCAACAATGCCGGCATCTCGCAGCGCAGCCTGGCGGTGGAGACCGGCTATCCGGTCTACCAGCGGATCATCGATGTCGACCTGCTGGCCCCCATCGCCCTGACGCAGGAAATCCTGCCGCGCATGGCTGCGCGCGGGTCGGGCCGGCTGGCCTATATATCGTCGATCGCGGGCAAGGTCGGCGTGCCGATGCGCACCGCCTATTGCGCCGCGAAGTTCGGCCTGGCCGGCTATGCCGACGCCCTGCGCGCCGAAACCTCGGTGCTGGGGCTGAAGGTCCATACGATCTATCCCGGGTCGATCCGCACCGACGTGTCGCGCAATGCGCTGACCGCCGATGGCTCGGCCCGCGGGGCCAGCGATTCGGTGATCGACAACGGGATCGATCCCATGGTCGCGGCCAAGTGGATGATCGATGCCATGCTGGCCGATGAGCGCGAGATCATCGTGGCCGAAGGTGGCGAAGCGAAAATGGGCGAACTGCGCCGCACCCCCGATGCCCTGTTCGATCAAGTCGCCGCGATGATGGCAGCGGGCTATGCCGACAAGATGAAGGCCGAAGCGAAATGACACTGGAACAGACCCGCGTTACCCTGGCGAATGGGATCGAGCTCGATGTGGTCGATACCGGACCGCGCGATGCGCCGGTGCTGATCTTCCTGCACGGTTTTCCCGACAGCCACCGTACCTGGCGGCACCAGATTGCCCACCTGTCCGGTCGCTATCGCTGCATCGCGCCGGATCAGCGCGGCTATCGCGGTTCGTCCAAGCCCAAGGGGGTGGAGAATTACACGCCGGACAAGCTGATCGGCGACGTGTTCCAGCTGGCCGATGCGCTGGGGGTCGGGTCCTTCACCATTGTCGGGCACGACTGGGGCGGTGCGATCGCCTGGGGCGTGGCAATCATGGGTCAGCTCAATGGCCGTGTCACCCGCGCGGTGGTGATGAATGCGCCGCACCCGGTGATCTTCCCGAAGCTGCTCTACACCAACCGCGAGCAGCGGCAGGCCAGCCAGTATTTCCGGGTGTTCCGTGATCCGGCGAGCGATCAGCTGGTCGAACAGTTCGGGCTGGGCGGCGTGCTGCTGAAAGCCTTTGGCGAGGTCCGCGAAAATCCGAAGATGGAGCCAACCGAGCGTGCCGCGCTGATGGAGGATTACGCGAACCGCGAGGCCTCCATCGCTATGCTGAACTGGTACCGGGCGAGCCCGATGGAAGTGCTGGACATGGATGCCCCTTATGAACTGCCAGCCGGCTGGCAGCCCCCGGCCCTGCCCAAGCTGACTATCCCGACCCTGGTGATCTGGGCGATGGAGGACACCGCCCTGCCCGCCGCCAACCTGGACGGGCTGGATGAAGTCATCGCGGATCTGGCCCTGGTGAAAGTGCCGGGCTGCGGCCACTTCGTGCAGTGGGAAGCCCCGACTGAGGTCAATGCTGCGCTCGATGGGTTTCTGGCACGGACCTAGGCCTGCCAGTCGATCGAGGCTCCGTGCGGATGGGCGCGGGCCAGCATGACTGGCTCAGCCCCGCCGGGCCAATAACGCACCACCAGCTCGTGCAGGTGGAGCGCCCGGTTAGCTTCCAGCGCAATCCACGCGAGCGGGCGATCTGGCGTAGCCCGGGCGCCGGCTGCTTCCATGGCGGCCGTGACCCGCGTCTGCTGGTCCGCAGGCACATATTGCCAGACGATGGAATGCATCAGCACGCGGGTGGTGCCAGCCGCCTGCGGCTTGACCAGTTCGGCCTCGATAAATTCTGCCGCGTTCATCTTCACCAGTTCCGGTGGAGACTTGGACGCTTCGGCAATGGCGGCGGCCATCCGCTCGAACCGAACGGTATGCTCCGGCCAGATGTAGGCTTTCAGCCGCAATGCCTGATCGCGATCGGTCAGGTCCACCGGAGCGACGTCGCAGCCCTTGGTCGAGACAATCGCGATCTCTCGATCCGGCGGCGAATTGCCCTGCCACTCAGGCTGGAATCGCATGGCCGCTGGCTCCGGCCCGATTTGCACACCGGCCAGATCGTAATGATAACGCTCAAGCATCAGGTTGATCCCCGCGCTGGAGCCGATCTCGAGGCAGTGAAAACGCGGCGGCAGGCCTTGTTCGGCAAGCCACAGCATCGCAGCGATGAAGTTGCTTGACCGGCCTGCTTCATTGGTCTGCGGCGGCCCGTCGAGCCAGGGCAGCAGTTCCGCCTCGTGCCGGTGGATCGCGGCTGCGATTAGCGCAGCGTCGTCCACGCCCGAGAGGTTCTGGTAAATCGATGACAGGGCCGGTTCCGCACCCTTGAGATGCAGGGCATGGATCCCCCCGGCAACCCTTAGCGGCAGGGCATCGGCCAGCGGCGCGCCCGGCCAGGCGCGGACCGTATCAAGCAGCACCCCGCCCTCGCCCCGCTCCAGCAGGTCACGCACGGCCGCGACCACCCGCGCGGTCACGGTCGCTCCGGCCTGAGTGCAATAGGCCACCTGGTTGTCGAACGCCGCGACGACGATCCCTTCGCCCTTCGCGTTGATATCGATGAACTGATACCCTTGGACCATAGGCGCTCCTTGCCCTTTCGCCCTGCCCCGCCTAAACGCGCGGCGCTATGTCTAACCCGCTGACCTTCGCCGTGCCCAAGGGCCGCATTCTGGACGAGGCGCTGCCGCTGATGGCCCGCGCCGGAGTGGTGCCAGAGGCGGGCTTCCACGACAAGGGCAACCGCGCCCTATCCTTCGCCTGCGAAGGCTCCGACATGCGGGTAATCCGCGTGCGGGCCTTCGATGTGGCCACTTTCGTGGCGCACGGTGCCGCACAGGTCGGGATTGTCGGTTCGGACGTGGTCGAGGAATTCGCTTATTCCGATCTCTACGCGCCGGTTGACCTGGCAATCGGCCATTGCCGACTGTCGGTCGCCGAACCGGCCGAGGCCGTGGGCGTGGCCCTGACCAGCCACCTGCGCGTCGCCAGCAAGTATCCCAACCTCACCCGCCGCCACTTCGAACGGATGGGCGTGCAGGCCGAGGTGGTGAAGCTCAACGGTGCGATGGAACTGGCCCCGGGCCTGGGCCTGGCCAGCCGGATCGTCGACCTGGTTTCGACCGGCCGCACGCTGAAGGACAATGGCCTGGTGGAAACCAGCACGATCCTTGATGTCTCGGCGCGTCTGATCGTCAACCGCGCCGCACTCAAGACCGATGCGCGGGTCGGCGCGCTGGTCGAGGCGTTTCGTGCGCTGGTGGCCCGTCCGGAGGCGGCGTGATGCTGCGGCTCAATACCCGCGATGCCGGCTTCGATGCTGCCTTCCGCAAGCTGGTGGCTGACCGACGCGAAGCAGATGAAAACGTCGCCCGCGACGTGCAGATCATCCTCGATGATGTCCGCGCCCGTGGCGATGCAGCCCTAGTCGAGCTCACCCGCAAGTTTGACCAGCACGAGCTGGCCAGCCCTGCCGACTGGCGGATTGATGCCGCCACTTGTCAGGACGCCTTTGAAAACCTGACGCCCGACCTGCGCGCCGCGCTCGAACTGGCCGCCAAGCGCATCCGGGCGTTCCATCAGGGCCAACTCCCCACCAACCGTGACGAGACTGACAAGCATGGCGTGCGCATGGGCGCGCGCTGGGGCGCAGTCGACGCGGCGGGGCTCTACGTTCCCGGCGGGCGCGCAGCCTACCCTTCCTCATTGCTGATGAACGCCATCCCGGCCAAGGTCGCCGGTGTTGAGCGGTTGGTGGTGGTCACGCCGACGCCCAAGGGCCAGGTCAACCCGCTCGTCCTTGCTGCCGCGCACATTGCCGGGGTGGACGAGGTCTGGCGGATTGGCGGAGCCCAGGCAGTGGGCGCGCTGGCCTATGGGACCGAGCGGATCAAGCCTGTCGACGTGATCGTTGGCCCGGGCAACGCCTGGGTCGCAGAGGCCAAGCGTCAGCTTTACGGCGTGGTCGGGATCGACATGGTCGCCGGACCCAGCGAAATCCTGCTGATTGCCGATGCCAAGAACGATCCCGAATGGGCCGCCGCTGACTTGCTGAGCCAGGCCGAGCACGATCCCTCGGCCCAGTCGATCCTGATCACCGACGATCCGGTCTTTGCCGATACGGTTGCGGACCGGATCGGGGTGGAACTGGCCATGCTGCCGACGGCCCGCGTGGCGAGCGAAAGCTGGAACACCCACGGCACCATCATTGAAGTGACCGACTTGCTGGCCGAAGCTCCGGCCCTGGCCAATGCCCTGGCTGCTGAACATGTCCAGATCGCCACCGACGACCCGCAAGCCATGTTCGACCGGATCCGCCATGCCGGTTCAGTCTTCCTGGGTCGGATGGCGCCAGAAGCCGTTGGTGACTACGTCGCCGGGCCCAACCACGTGCTGCCCACCGGGCGGCGGGCGCGGTTTGCCTCGGGCCTGTCGGTGCTCGATTTCATGAAGCGCACCAGCTTTATCCAGCTCGATGCCAAGGCGCTTAAAGCCATTGGTCCCGCCGCCATCGAACTGGCCAATGCCGAGGGCCTGACCGCCCATGCGCGCTCGATTGAAGTGAGACTGGGAATATGAGCAAGTCCCCCCGCCCTAACTCAAAAGCCCGTCCCGCCGCCCGCCTTGCGGCGGTGCAGGCGCTCTATCAGCACGCGATGGAAGGCACACCGCAGGCTTCGCTGCTCGACGAGTTCCACCGGCACCGGCTGGGCGCCGAGATCGAGGGTGACCAATACGCCGAGGCCGAAGTTGCCTTCTTCGATGCGATCGTCAGCGGCGTGATCGCCCGCTACGAGGAAATCGACGACTTGCTGGCCGCGCGGCTGGCCGAAGGCTGGAAGCTGGAGCGGCTCGACCGCACGATGCTTCAAATCCTGCGCGCCGGGACCTGGGAACTGTTGGCCCGCCCGGACGTGGCGACTGGTACGGCGATCAGTGAATATGTGGACGTTGCCCACGCCTTCTTCGAGGCGCGCGAGGCCAAGTTCGTCAATGGCGTGCTTGATGCTGTAGCCAAGGACGTGCGGGGCTGAGCCGCGAGGCTGCCTTCATCGCTGCCCTGCGTGGACTGGCCACGCATCCCGCCGCGCGCGGGCTCGCGGATGACTGTGCGGTGCTCGACTTTGGCGGCGAAACGCTGGTCCTGACGCACGACGCCATGGCCGAGGGCGTGCATTTCCAGCCGGGGCAGGACCCGGCGGATGTGGCCTGGAAGCTGGTTGCCAGCAACCTCTCAGACCTCGCGGCCAAGGGCGCCGAACCGCTTGGCGTGCTGATCGGCTACCAGTTCGGCGCCGATGATGAGCGGTTCCTGACCGGTCTGAGCGAAGTGCTGGAACATTACGGGGTACCGTTGCTGGGCGGAGACACGATTGGGGGCGAAGGTCCGCAAGTGCTGGGCCTGACCGCACTGGGCCGCGCCACGCATCGACCGGTCCCATCGCGAAGCGGCGCGCAAGCAGGTGACGGTCTGTGGATCACCGGCCCGGTCGGTGCAGCCATGCTGGGGTTTGAGGCGTTGCGGAGTGGCGCCGTCGCAGACAGCGGCGCCTTTCGCCGCCCCACGCCCCGGCTCGAAGAGGGGCGCACGCTGGCCCCGCTGGTCAGCGCAATGATGGACGTTTCGGATGGGCTGCTGCTTGATGCCAGCCGTATGGCCCTTGCATCGGGAGTGACTTTAGCAATCGACAGCGCGGCCGTGCCCATTGCGACGCCTGAACCGCGCCGAGCCGAGGCGCTGCGTTGGGGCGAGGATTACCAGCTGCTGTTTACGCTGCCTGCGGGGGTCAAGGCACCGGTTCCGGCCTATCGCATTGGCACTGCGGTGCCCTCAACCGAGACGCCGGTGCTGCTGGACGGTCAACCGCTGAGCGCAGAAAGCGGCCTGGGCTACGAACACCGCTAAAGCGGCGAAACGTCCACCCCGCGCGCCTTCAGGATCGGCTTCAGCGCATAATAGGCTTCCTTGGTCCGGTGGTTCGGAATGCCGGGATAGAGGTGGTGGATCAGGTGATACTGCATCCCCATCGACAGGATATGGCCGACCCGGCTCTTGAAGATATTGGTGTTTTCGTACCGGCCCGTCTTGCCCTCGCGCGGGTGGTGCGGCGCCCAGGACAGGAAGAAGCGGATATAGCTGAGGCCAATGTGTCGCGGCAGCCACCAGATCAGCGCCGCTTCGATCGCGTAGCCATTCCACGCCATGGTGAACAGCGTGGCCATGAAGAACAGCTGAAGCACCATGGTTTCCACCAGCGCGCGGCGCGCTTCGGGCGTACCCATTTCGGCCAGGATCCGCTTGTAGTGATGGATCGAGCCATCAACGCCGGGCTGGCGGTTGTACCAGGTCATGTACCAGGCCATCCACATATTGGGGGCCTCATCAGTATAGTCCGGGTCCTTCTCGGGATGGTTGGTGTGGTAATGATGCTCAAGGTGCATCAGCCGCGCCATCGAGAAGGGAAAGACGATCGGAATGGTCGAGACCGCGCCTACCGCCTCGTTCAGCCAGCGGTACTTGGTACCCGGGCGCCCAATGTTCGAATGCATCGCTTCGTGGCTGGTAACGTAGCCGCCGACGCAAAAGAAACACGACAGCACGAAAGCCAGCGGCAGGTTCAACATCCCCATGATCGCCAGCGGGAAAAACGACAGCCAGACCGCGAAGCAGCCAAAGGCTGCCACGGCATAGGGCCACATCCGGCCGCCGTGGAACTGGCGGGCGATCGCGATCTCTTCCTTGCGCAGGTCCCGCCGGGTGTAGCGATCCAGCCCGTCCGGGCCGAGCGGCATGACCGGACGGTCAGCCGCGGGAACGTCCGCTGCCGGAGCCAGCGCTTCGGCTTGGCCCCGCAGGATCAGATCGGCATCACTCATAGCCACCTCCCCCGCAGATTGGCGATCAGACCCCAGGTCCCGCCAAAGGCCAGGCCAAAGGCGATCGGGCTGAGACCGAACGGCGCAGGAATGCTCCACAGTGTCAGCATCTGGGCCGTTAAAGGGGCGATAAAGCCGATGCCGAAAAAGAACGGCATCCAGGCGAGCACTTGTTTGAGAACAGCAGCCATGCCGTTAACTTCTCACAAACCATCGCAAAGCGCAAGAATCCTTGGGATATTTGCGATGTACCGAAAAGAAACGATGCAAGGGCGGCGCGCCCGGTCGCAGGGGAAAAGCCCGTTCGAAAGCGTTGCAAAGCCCGATTTGCGGCCTATACCTTCTCCCGGTGAGCCCCGCATTCCCGCGGGGCTTGTGCTATCGATAAACCAATAAGGGGGAGCGAACTCGTGGATCTCGTCACGCTCGCAATCATCCTGGGACTGGTGGCCGTGCTCTACGGTTTCATTACCAGTCGTCAGGTGCTCGGCGCATCCGCCGGGAATGCCAAAATGCAGGAAATCGCCGCCGCCATCCAGGAAGGTGCGCAAGCCTACCTGAAGCGGCAGTACACCACCATTGCCGGGGTCGGCGTGGTCGTCGCGGTGCTGGTTGCCTACTTTCTGGGCCCAATCTCCGCTGCCGGCTTCGTGATCGGCGCAGTGCTTTCGGGTGTGGCCGGCTTCATCGGGATGAACATCTCGGTCCGCGCCAACGTCCGCACCGCTGCAGCTGCCCAGACCGGGCTGCAGGCAGGCCTGACCATGGCATTTCGCGCCGGCGCGATTACCGGCTTGCTCGTGGCCGGTCTCGCCCTGCTGGCGATTGCCGTGTTCTACTGGTACCTGACCGGCCCGATGGCGCTCGCCGTCGATAGCCGCACGGTGATTGACGGTCTTGTCGCACTGGCCTTCGGCGCTTCGCTGATCTCGATTTTCGCCCGCCTTGGCGGCGGCATCTTCACCAAGGCCGCCGACGTCGGTGCTGACCTCGTCGGCAAGGTCGAGGCCGGTATCCCGGAAGATGATCCGCGCAACCCGGCTGTTATCGCTGACAATGTGGGCGACAACGTGGGTGACTGCGCCGGCATGGCTGCCGACCTGTTCGAAACCTATGTGGTGACCGTCGGCGCCACCATGGTGCTGACCGCCCTGCTGATGTCGCAGGCCCCACAGCTGGCCAACCTGATGGCGCTGCCGCTGCTGATCGGCGGCGTCTGCATCGTCACCAGCATCATCGGTACCTTCTTCGTCCGCCTGGGTGGCGGTACGAACGTGATGGGTGCGATGTACAAGGGCTTTCTGGTTTCGGCCGTGCTGGCCGTTCCGGCGATCTGGTGGGCCACCGATACGGCGCTTGGCGGCATGGCCACCGAGTTGACCGTCGGCACCCAGACCTTCAACGGCCGCGAGCTGTTCTACTGCTCACTGCTGGGTCTGGTCATTACCGGCCTGATCATCTGGATCACCGAGTACTACACCGGCACCAAGTATCGCCCGGTGCGTTCGATCGCCAAGTCGTCGGAAACCGGCCATGGCACCAACGTGATCCAGGGTCTGGCCATCAGCCTTGAATCGACCGCGCTGCCAACCATCGTGATCGTGGCGGGCATCATCATCGCCCACCAGCTCGCCGGGCTGATCGGGATCGCCTATGCTGCCACCGCCATGCTGGCGCTGGCCGGGATGGTGGTTGCGCTCGACGCTTACGGTCCGGTCACTGACAATGCTGGCGGCATCGCCGAAATGGCCGGTCTGGACGACAGCGTCCGCGAAAAGACCGACCTGCTCGACGCCGTGGGCAACACCACCAAGGCCGTGACCAAGGGCTATGCCATCGGTTCGGCGGGGCTTGCCGCGCTGGTACTGTTCGCCGCTTATACCGAGGACCTGAAGTTCTTCTCGACCGCTCTGGGGCTAACCGGGCCGGTCAACTTCAGTCTCGAGAACCCCTATGTCATCGTTGGCCTGCTGCTTGGCGCGCTGCTCCCGTACCTGTTCGGTGCGATGGGCATGACCGCCGTGGGCCGTGCTGCCGGTGACGTGGTGGTCGACGTGCGCGATCAGTTCGCCAAGGACAAGGGCATCATGGCCGGCACCTCCAAGCCGGACTATGCCCGCACGGTGGACCTGGTCACCAAGGCGGCGATCAAGGAAATGATCATCCCGTCGCTGCTGCCGGTGCTCGCGCCGATCGTGGTCTACTTCGTTATTGCGGCGGTGGCCGGTGCGGAGAACGGCTTTGCGGCACTTGGCGCCCTGCTGCTCGGCGTGATCGTAGGCGGCCTGTTCGTGGCCATCTCGATGACCTCGGGTGGCGGCGCTTGGGACAACGCCAAGAAGTACATCGAAGACGGCAACCACGGCGGTAAGGGCTCTGAAGCCCACAAGGCCGCGGTGACCGGTGACACCGTGGGCGATCCTTACAAGGACACCGCGGGTCCGGCCGTGAACCCGATGATCAAGATCACCAACATCGTCGCGCTGCTGCTGCTCGCGGCGCTGGCCGGGGGGCACTGAGACGGGTTAGCCCGCCTCACCCCCCGCCAGGGTGACAGCAAGACCCCGCCCGGAGCGATCCGGGCGGGGTTTTTCGTCGCACAATGGGTTGGTACTGGTACATTGGCTCCTTGCACTGCGGTAGCGATCGGCTAGATTTCGGCCCATTCGGGCACCGGTCGCGCCCGTGGGGAGATCTTGAAAGTGCCTGCAAAACATACTCTGCTCGGCGGCGCCCTTGCTGCCATTGTCAGCCTGTCATTGTCCGCGCCGGTTGAGGCGCAACCTGCCGCCACCAAGTCGGAAATTGTCGTTAAGGGCTTCAAGGGACGGGTACCCACCGAAGTGTTTGGCAAACGCCCGTTGATGCGTGGGCCGCAAATCTCGCCGGATGGCACCAAGATCGTCGTGATGATGAGCCGCAATGGCGTTGACAATCTGGGCATCATTGACCTGACCAAGCCCGGCACTCCGCCAAAGTTCTTTGTCCGTGCCGAAGAATTCCGCGAGGCCGGGGACCGGACGGTCGGTTCCTGGACCTGGGTGGGCAACCGCACAGTGGTCTTCACGCTGCTATCGCGCGAAATGATCTTCGGTGAGCGCAACGACCTGCGACGGCTGGTCGCCTACGACCTGGAATCGGGCAAGATCACGCCACTGGCCTGGGACGATGCCTCGGGCGATGGCGGCACGATCCGCCACCGTAACCACAAGACCGAGAAGATGATCATCCAGCGCCAGTCGCTGGCTAACAAGCTTGAGGAATTCCGCTACGAAGTGGCGGAAGTCGATGTGCGCACCGGCAAGGTGGCGCCGATCATGAAGCCCAACCCCTTCGTTTCCAACTGGCTGGCCGATGGCAACGGCGTGGTTCGGGTGGGCGTCGGCTCGGACGACGATGGCAAGCTGCGGCTGATGTATCGCTCCAGTCCCACCGAAAGCCTGAAGACGGTATCAAACGAGAAGGACCCGACCTTCACCGGAGCGCAGGTCCTTCCTTCGATTTTCACTGCCGATGGCGACATTGCCTATACCACCAGTAACAAAGACAACTTCCGCCGGGTCTACCGGCTAAATGTCAAGACCATGCAGCTCCAGCCCAACCCGGTGTTCGAAGTGGCGAACCACGATGTCGACGATTTGCTGCCAGACGAAACCGGCAGCAAGCTGATCGGCGTTCGCTACACAACCAACCGACCGCTTACCAAGTGGCTGGAGCCCGATCTGGCCGAAGTCCAGAAGTTCTTCGATGAGGATTTCGGCCCCGGCAATACGCAGATCCTGAACTTCAATCAGGATCGTACCAAAATGGTGATGCTGATCGCCAAGCCCTCGCAGCCCGGAGCCTATTACCTGTTCGACACGGCAAGCGGGAAACTGGCCGTGCTGGGCTTCGTGCACCCCGAAATCCGCGACAACGACATGAACCCGACGGAGACCATTCGTTACAAGGCATCGGATGGCCTCGAGATTCCGGCTGTGGTGACCTATCCGCGCCACCGTCCGCACCGCAAGAACCTGCCGGTCATCGTCATGCCGCATGGCGGCCCCTTCGGCGTCCGTGACGAGGAAGGCTTCGGCTTCTTCCCCTGGCACCAGGCCCTTGCCGAAGCCGGCTATGTCGTGATCCAGCCCAATTACCGGGGCTCGGGCGGCTATGGCCGCGAATTTGTCCGCGAAGGCCGCAAGCCTAACGGTTATGGGCTGCGCATGCAGGACGATCTGAATGATGCTCTGACCTGGTTCGGCCAGCAGGGGCTGATCGACCCGAAACGGGCCTGCATAATGGGGTGGTCCTATGGCGGCTATGCCGCAGCGCGTGGCGCGCAGCGCGATCCCTCGGTCTGGAAATGTGCGATCGCGGGGGCCGGGGTCTACGATTTTCCGCTGATGAAGAAGTTTGACACCCGCGAATTCGGCAGCTTCGGCGCCAGCTTCCAGGCGACTGCCGACAACCTTGTGGCAATTTCGTCGGCGCGCAACACTGATGGGCCCTGGGCCCCGATCCTGATTGTTGCGGCCGAGCGTGACGCACGCATTCCGATGGAGCAGGCCCGCACCCTGGTTTCACGCCTCAAGGGATCGGGCAAGCAGGAAGGGATCGACTTCCGCTACGTCGTACAGCCCAAGGGCACCCACAATCTACCCTATGAAGATGTGCATATTGAATGGCTGAAGGAATCTGAAAGCTGGGCCGAACGGTTCAATCCTGCTTACATCGCGTCGGACCCGGATTACGCCCGGAAGCCTGCGATTGATCCTACCTTCACCAGGGCCGCAGCGAAGTAGGATTTGCCGAAGTTTCCAACTGTTAGCCATTCTTTGGCAATTGCTACGTAAAACCCCTTAGCGACGCTGGTTCGGCGTCGTTACGGGGGTTTTGCGTGGGGAGCATGGCGGCGCGGGTATTGGCCGATCAGGCGCAGCGTTCGGCTGCCGCCCCGACTGCGCCCGCCTGCCAGGTCAATGCGATTGACTGGCGTGCGGCCGAAGCGAGCGATTTCCGCCGCGACTGGGACGCAATGGCGCTGATCGCCGCCGAACCCAATCCATTCTTCGAAAGCTGGTATCTGCTGCCCGCATTGCGCGCCCACGACACCAAGGGCGAAGGACGCCTGCTCTGCGCCTGGCAGGGCAGTAGGCTGGTCGGGCTGGTGCCGCTGGCGCGAATCCCCCGTTATTATGGCAAGCCCTTGCCGCACTGGGCGAGCTGGATCCACGGCAACTGCTTCCTGGGTGCCCCGCTGATTGCCCGCGGATTTGAGTGCAGCTTCTGGTCTGCCGTGCTGGACTGGGCCGACAGCCACGCCGGCAGCGCGCTGTTCCTGCACTTGCCGCAAATGCCGCTGGCCGGGCCCAGCCACAATGCGCTGGCAGTGGTCTGCGCCGAGCAGAGCCGCGCACTGGGTCTGGTCCATTGCGAGGAACGGGCCATGCTCTGCGCCGGGTCAGCGCCGGATGACTATCTTGAGGCGGCCATGACCACCAAAAAGCGCAAGGAACTGCGCCGCCAGTTCGCCCGCCTCGCGGAACTGGGCGAACTGCGCATCGACCAGCGCCGTGACAGCATGGAACTGGAGCGGTGGACCGAACAGTTCCTCGAACTGGAGCATTCCGGCTGGAAAGGCAGTGCTGGAACTGCCCTTGCCTCGCATCATGCTACTGCCGGTCTGTTCCGCGAGGCCTTGGCCGGAGCGGCATCGCGCGGACAACTGGAGCGACTGGCGCTGTGGCTTGACGATCAGCCGGTGGCGATGCTCGCCACGTTCCTCTCGCCGCCCGGAGCCTTCTCCTACAAGACTGCCTTTGACGAGCGCTTCGCCCGCTTCTCGCCAGGTGTTTTGCTGCAACGCGCGAACCTGGCCATCCTGACCGATCCAACCATCGCCTGGACCGACAGCTGCGCCGCAGCCGACCATCCGATGATCGACCATATCTGGCGCGAGCGGCGCGTGATCGGTCGCTTCTCGGTGGCGATCGGCGGGGCCCTTCGCCGCAACCTGTTCAAGGCCTTGCTCCGTCTGGAGCTGGGCCGCAATCCCGCCGGAGCGACGTCATGACCGTCTTCTCGCCCCAGACCCGCGCTCTGTTCGCCGCCAACTATCCCGAGGTACCGCACATCCTCCCGCATGCACTGGGCCGTCATCCGCTGCTTGAGCTGGATGCGCTTGCCAAGCTGGCCGAGGCACTGCCGACCAATTCGATCGAATACAACCATGCCGACCTGCCGATCGGCATCGATGGCAAGCCCGACCCCACCGGCATTCCGATTGGCGAAACGATCCGGCGGATCGAGAGCACCGGTTCCTGGGCGGCACTCAAGAATGTTGAACAGGTGCCCGCCTATGCCGCGCTGCTGGCCGACCTGCTGGCCGAGATCCAGCCACAGATCGAGGCAAAGACCGGGCGGATGCTGAAAGCCCAGGCCTTCATCTTCATCACCAGCCCCAACGGGATAACGCCCTACCACTTTGATCCGGAGCACAATATCCTGCTCCAGATCCGCGGCAGCAAGGTGATGACGCAGTTTCCCGCCGGAGACCCGGCCTATGCGCCGGACGAAGTGCACGAGACCTACCACGCCGGTGGCGCGCGCGAGCTGACCTGGCGTGACGAACTGCTGGCAGGCGGCACCGAATACCCGATCAAGGCCGGGGAGGCTTTGTTCGTGCCAGTCATGGCCCCGCATTTCGTGCGCAACGGGCCGGACCCGTCGGTCTCGCTATCGATTACCTGGCGGTCTGAATGGTCATTTGCCGAAGCCGATGCCCGCGCCTTCAACGCCATGTTGCGGCGGATCGGGCTGCGCCCCCAGCGGCCGGGCCGTTGGCCGCAGTCTAACCAGGCCAAAGCCTTGGGTTGGCGGATGATGCGCAAGCTCGGTGCCGGCTGACACCCCGGTTTAAGCGGGCGATTGAAACCGGATTGACGGCAGCCAGCCAGCCCCGCAAAGGGCTTGGCATGGATACGCCTGAGATTTCACCCGAACGCCTTGTTTCCGGTCTGGTGCGGCTACTTACCGTCGAGCCGGATGGCGAGGATCGCTTTCATGGCCGCCGCAAGAAAGGGGGCATTGGCCGGGTCTTTGGTGGCGAGGTAATTGCCCAGGCGCTTAACGCCGCCCAGGCGACGGTTGAGGAAGGGCGCGCGGCCCATTCGCTCCACGCCTACTTCCTGCGCGGTGGTAGCGAGGAGTTTCCCAGCGATTACCAAGTAGCGCGCGATTTCGATGGCGGGTCATTTTCCAACCGCCGGGTGGTCGCCAGCCAGCAAGGCCGCCCGATCCTGAACCTGACCGCCTCGTTCCAGAAGCATGAGGCAGGCCTGTCGCATCGGGACGCACCGATGCCAGACGTGCCGCAGCCCGAAGAACTGGAGCCCGAAGTCGATGTCCGCCGCCGCTTCGCCGAGCAGGCCCGGCCCGAGGCACGCCACCATTTCCTGACCCCCCGGCCGGTCGAAATGCGCGCTGTCGAGGGACGGCACTGGATGAACCCCAAGCCCGCCGCACCGCATATGCATTCGTGGTTCAAGACCGTCGCCCCGCTGCCGGACGATCCGGTAATCCACCGCGCCGTACTCGCCTATGCCAGCGACATGTCACTGCTGGGCACCTGCGCTCTGCCTCATGGCCTGTCCTGGGCCCGCGGTGAAGTGATGAGCGCCAGCCTTGACCATGCCATCTGGTTCCATGACGATTTCCGGGCCGACGAATGGCTGCTCTATGCCACGGACAGCCCGTGGAGCGACCGTGGGCGCGGCTTCAATCGCGGACGGATCTTCACCCGCGACGGCCGACTGGTCGCCAGCGTGGCGCAGGAAGGAATGATCCGGAGGGCTACCCCAAAACAGTAGGCCAGTCCGGCAGGAGGGGAGAACAGACAATGCGCAAACGGCACTACATTCTCGGCGCACTGGCGCTGGCGGCAGTCGCTGGTGGCGGCTGGTATGCGACGCTCGACAAGGAAACCCGCGGCCTGCTGGCCGCAATGCCGACCGATCGCGACGTGCTGGCCTGGCAGCAGGATCAACGCGATGCCGCCTTCCGCGCGATGGACCGCCTGCCAGTCCTGGCCAAGGCGAGCACAATGGCTCCCTCAGCCACGCCGCTGCCCCTGCCCGCTGGCCAGCCGCTGGAGATCCCGGGCGTTGACGCTTACCTCGCCAAGCAGCGCGCCGCCGGGATCGTGATCCTGCAGGACGGCAAGGTGCGGTTTGAGCGCTACGGCCTCGATTTTGACGCCAGTGGTCGCTGGACCAGCTTCTCGGTCGCCAAGTCGTTCACCTCCACCCTGGTCGGCGCGGCAATCCAGGATGGCTATATCAAGAGCCTGGATGACAAGGTCAGCACCTATATCCCGGGGCTGCGCGGCTCGGCCTATGACGATGTTTCGGTGCGCCAGCTCCTCACTATGAGCTCGGGCGTCAAGTGGAACGAGGACTACGAAGATCCCAACGCCGATGTGGCAAAGTTCAACAATGCCAAGCCCGAAGCGGGGATGGATGCCACCGTCAGTTACATGCGCAAGCTGCCGCGCGCGCACCCGCCGGGCGAAGTGTGGCATTACAATACGGGCGAAACCAACCTGATCGGCGTGCTCGTTTCCTCCGCCACCAAGAAACCGCTGGCCCAGTACCTGCAGGAAAAGGTCTGGCAACCAGCCGGCATGGAGGCCGAGGGCACCTGGCTGCTGGGCCAGAGCGGGCATGAAATAGCCGGTTGCTGCATCCAGGCCGCGACCCGAGATTTCGCGCGGTTCGGCCTTTTCGTGCTGGCCAATGGCAAAGTGGGTGACAAGCAGATCGTCCCCGCTGACTGGTTCGCCCAGGCCACCACTAAGCAGAAGGACATTGGACGCCCGGGCAAGGGCTATGGCTTTCAATGGTGGACCAATGACGATGGCTCGGTTGCAGCGCAGGGTATCTTTGGCCAGGGCATCTTCATCGATCCCAAGCGCAAGTTGGTGATCGCCAGCAATGCCAACTGGACCCGCGCGACACTCGGCCCCGAGCCGGAAGCACGCGAGGCATTCTACCGCCAGGTTCAGGCACTGATCGACGCCGAGGCGCAGCCACGGTCGTGACCGCGGCCTATGACACCATCGGCATCGACTATGCACGCCTGCGCCAATCCGACCCGCGCATCGCCGCGCGGATCGCGGCGGCGCTCGGTTCGGCACGAACGGTGCTGAATGTCGGGGCGGGTACCGGGTCTTATGAGCCGGCGGATCGCGCCGTGACCGCGCTGGAGCCATCGGCCGAAATGATCGCGCAGCGTCCGGTTGGCGCAGCCCCCTGCGTGCGGGGCTCGGCCGAAGCCCTCCCCTTTGCCGATGGCGCCTTCGATGCGGCCATGGCGGTGCTGACCGTGCATCACTGGTCCCACCAGACTGCGGGGCTGGCCGAACTGCGCCGCGTCTCACGCGGGCCGGTGGTGATCCTGACTTACGATCCGGCCTTTCGCGGGTTCTGGCTGGCGGACGATTACCTGCCAGCGCTCACCACACTCGATGAAGCCAAGATGCCGCCGCTGTCGCTCTACAGCGACGTGCTCGGCCCCGTGGACATCAGCCCGGTGCCAATCCCGCATGACTGCATCGATGGCTTCCTGTGTGCTTACTGGCGGCGGCCGGCCGCCTATCTCGATCCGCGCCTGCGCGCCGCGATGTCCTCGTTCCACATGATCGGCGATGTGACCGAACCGATCACCCGGCTGGAAAGGGATCTGGCCAGCGGCGCCTGGGCCACCCGCCATGGTGCATTGTTGGCACTGGGGGAACTGGACCTCGGCTACCGGCTGGTCGTGGCCTGAGCGCCCAGCCCCAGCCGCCGCTTGATCCGGCTGAAGGCCACCGGGGTAATCCGCAGGTAGCGGGCAATGTCCCCCTGCGGCAATCGCCTGACAAGGTCAGGCTCCTGCGCGATGATCTGGCAGTAGCGCTGCTCGGCCGATTGGCACAGCAGGGCCTCCTCACGCACTTGTTTACGTTCGGCCAACCACACGAAGAACTGTGCGCTGGCCGCCGCCAGTGCCGGATCTCTTGCCAGCACCGTGCGCAGCCATGCACCGGGCAATTCGGCAACGCGCACTGGTTCGATCGCCACCGCTCCGAACCGGCTGGGTTGCGGCTGCGGGGCAAATCCGCCGAACAGGCCGCGATCGGCAATCAGGCTCTTGATCCACTCGTCACCATTGTCGGTCAGGTAGGTCAGCTTGACCAGCCCGGCCTCCAGCACAAACAGGCCATCATGAACTGCGCCCTGGGCGTGGAGCAGGCTGCCGCGCGGCAGCGGCCCAGGTGCCCACACCCCATCACGCTGGGCCCGCAGGGTGAGCAGCTGGGCAAGGCGTAGATCGGCGGCTTCCATTGCCGCTAAACTTGGGTTCAATGCCGGAGCCGTCAAGTCTGCTATGGCAATGGCCAAACGAACAGGGAGCCGCAAATCACCATGAAGTTGTCCAACAAGACCATTCTGCTCACTGGCGGTTCACGCGGGATCGGCCGCGCGCTGGCGCTGCAATTGCTGGAGCATGATCCACGCCGTCTGGTGCTGGTTGGGCGCGACCAGACCATGCTGAATGCGGTGGCGGCACAGGACAGCCGGATTGTGCCGATTGCCTGCAACCTGGCCGACCGATCCGAGGTTGACCGGCTCGTCGCACGGATCGCGCAGGATTTCCCGGACCTTGCCGTACTGATCAACAATGCCGGTTCGCAATTGATGACCGAGCTGGTCCGGCCCGAGGCCCCAGCACACCTGTCCGCTCTGCGCGACGAGATGACCGCCAATTTCGAAACCGCGATTGCCCTGGCCATCGGCGTGATGCCGGTCCTGCTGGCGCAACCGGAGGCCATGATCGTCAATGTCACCTCCGGCCTGGCGCTTGCGCCCAAGCAAAGCTCGCCAATCTATTGTGCCACCAAGGCAGGGCTGCGCAGCTTTACCAAGGCGCTGCGTTACCAGGCACGCCGCGCAGCTCCGCACTTACGGGTGATCGAGGCGCTGCCGCCCATGGTCGATACCGACATGACCAAAGGGCGCGGCAAGGCCAAGATGTCGCCCGAAGACTGTGCCGCCGCGATCCTGTCGGCCATGCTCGCGGACCGCGATACGGCCTATATCGGACTCTCCCGCGTGCTGCGGATCGTCCAGGGTCTCTCGCCCAGCCTCGCAGACCGCCTGATGCGCAATGCCTGACCAGCCGTCGCGGGCCGCACGGTCGATCTTTGCCCTGGAACGCAAGGCAGACCGGCCTTGGTTCCTGCCCTTCACCGCGCTGTTCCCGATGGCTGACTATGCCCTGCCCTTCCTCCCTAACCAGATGTTGCTCACCGGCCTCGCGCTCAGCCTGCCGCGCCGGTGGCTGGCTCTCGCCCTTACCTTTGCCCTGGCCACCGGCATCGGGGCGGGACTGGTTGCAGCGGCAATCCAGTATTGGGGGAGCGGTTTGGTCCAGATGTTGTCCGGTTCCGCCAGCGATCCGGGGCAAGCAGCCAAGGTTTTGGCGGCGCTGGAAAGCTACGGCCTCTGGGCGCTGGCCGGATTTGCCATGCTGCCCTGGCCGCCGCGCCTGGCAGTGCTGGTTTGTGCACTGGCCGGGCTGTCTCCGGCGGGCATGACCCTGGCGGTGGCCAGCGGGCGGCTCTTGCCCGCGCTGAGCTATGCGGGCCTTGGGGCGCTGGCTCCCCACGTGCTGCGCCGCAATCGCCGGATCGACGCGGTGATGCGGGAAGTTGAAGCGCTGCGCCCTCACCCACCCGGATGATAGAAGTCATAGACGGTCTGCGCCACCGCCGCGCTGACCCCGGGCGCGCGCTGGAGGTCTTCCAGCGCCGCAGCGCGGACCTTGCTGGCGGTGCCAAAGTGCAGCAGTAGCGCGCGCTTGCGGGCCGGGCCGATGCCGGGAATTTCGTCAAGCGGGCTGGCCGTGATTGCACGGCTGCGCTTTTCACGGTGTGCACCGATGGCAAAGCGGTGGACCTCGTCACGCAGCCGCTGAAGGTGGAACAGCAGCGGCGAGTTCTCAGGCAGCATCTTCTCTCGCCCGTCGGGGAAGTGGAACACCTCACGCCCCTCGCGCCCGTGATGCGGCCCCTTGGCAATCGCGATCAGCGGCACGTCCTCAATCCCCAGGTCCTCCAGCGTATCGCGCGCAGCGCTCATCTGGCCCTTGCCGCCATCGATCAGCACCAGATCGGGCCACATTCCGCCATCACGATCCGGATCCTCGTCCAGCACGCGGGCGAACCGGCGTTGGAACACCTCGCGCATCATCGCGAAATCATCATTGGTCTGGGCCGACTTGATGTTCCACTTGCGATACTGGCCCTTCACGAAGCCTTCTGGCCCGGCCACGATCATCGCGCCCAGCGCCTGCGCCCCCTGGATATGGCTGTTGTCGTAAACCTCGATCCGCTGCGGCGGTTCGGGCAGTTCGAGGAATTCGGCAAGTTCCCGGTTAAGCCGCGCCTTGGTGCCGCTTTCAGCCAGCCGGCGGTCCAGCGCTTCAACCGCATTGCGGCTGGCCTGCTCCATCAGCCGCCGCCTGTCCCCGCGCTGCGGCACAGACAGTTCAACCTTGCCCCCTGCCGGACCGCCAAAAGCCTCGGCCAGCAAGTCCGCTTCCGGTAAGGTGCGGTCTACCAGGATCAGCCGTGGGGGTGGTACTTCCTCATAGAACTGGGCCAGGAAAGCCGTGAGTACCTCGGCCTCGTCCAGCCCTTCGGTATGGCTCGGGAAGAAAGCACGGTGGCCCCAGTTCTGCCCGCCGCGGATAAAGAAGGCCTGGATCGCAAAGTGTCCGCCTTTGCAGGCCACGGCGAAGACGTCGGCATTGCCCACCCCTTCGGCATTCACCGCCTGGCTGCCCTGGATGAAGGTGGCCGCGCGCAAACGGTCGCGCAACATGGCCGCCCGCTCGAAATCGAGCGCCTCGGCCGCTTCGGCCATCTGGCCCTCCAGCTTGCGCTGGACCGCGCTGGACCGGCCGCCCAGGAAATCCTTCGCTTCTGCAACCAGCTCGGCGTAGCCGGCCGCGTCGATCCGGCCGACGCAGGGGGCCGAGCAACGCTTGATCTGATAGAGCAGGCAGGGCCGATCACGGCGACTGAAAAAGCTGTCTGTACATGATCTTAACAGGAACAGCTTCTGTAGCGC